>Ga0302250_1000023_pt1 | contig 332337 bp, 324 predicted proteins | sample AAG_RA_Asp_MG_FD_193536 | JGI IMG/M metagenome (GOLD analysis project Ga0302250, IMG submission 193536) | Enriched activated sludge microbial communities from anaerobic digester in WTTP, New Holstein, Wisconsin, United States - AAG_RA_Asp | ecosystem: Engineered > Bioreactor > Anaerobic >... | reverse complement strand
CCGGGCCGCGTCAAGAATTGTCCGTTAGATTTCCTCTCTTCGCACCGTCTATTAAATAGGGAAACACACGAAGCATTAGACATGAAGGACGATCCGGAAATCCCAATGCGGAATCGGGCAAGTGTTCACTAGTGTGAAAGCATTCGCTCGTGCGTTATACCTTGGCCAATTGGAGGGCCAAGTATACACCTCTGTGTTATACCTTGGCTAGTTGGAATAACACCTTGCCCTTGTGTGGAATTGGGCAAGTGTTCCCTTGTGGGAAGGAGCCGAGGGCTTTAGCCCGAGGTGCTCCGCTTATCATGTTTTTTGAAAGGAGGAGTCTTATGCGTAAATGGTGTGTGATCGTTTTTCTACCGTTGTTTTTTTCAGCGCCTCTGCCTTCTAAGACGGCGGCCGGAGAGGATAGTGTTTCGGTAAAAGACGCCCTGTGCGTTCTGTCCCTGGGCGGCAACGTTTTTCTATCCGGTGCAAAGGATACGGTCTGGAAGAGCGTGGACCGGGGATTGAACTGGCAGCGTTACGGAAGGACCCGCGGGATTAAAGGCGAAGTGAGGGCATTGTCCGGTTCCGGAGCCGGTATCTTTGCCGCTTCTTCCTCCGGGGTATATCGCAGTTCGGACGGCGGCAGGGAATGGCGGCGGGTGTTCAGAGGGAAAGGTTTATTCTCGGTTCTTTGTTCCGGAAGCAGAGTCCTTGCCGCAGGGGAGAGCGGATTGGTCATTAGCGACGACAACGGAGGACACTGGGTTAAGGCCGGAGGGGCGTTGTCATCCATGCCTGTTTACCGGCTTTGCCGCGGCGCGCGAGGCGGTATTTATCTGGCAGCCTCGGACGGGGTATACGAGAGTCCCGACAACGGGAATACCTGGGACAACATTATGTCCTGCGGCGTTGTTCCCGAGGGAGAAGAGGAACCCGGCGGCGAAGATGAGGAGCCGGCTCAGGAGGCCCGGGCGAACGGTAACGCGCTGATCGCCGCGCTCCCGCACGGCGGAGTGTGCGTTTCCTGCCGCGGACGCGTTTATCTGGCGCAGAGCTCCGGCAGTCAGTTCGAAGAATTGAGCGCGCAGGGTCTGTCCCGCTATCCTTTGACCGCGGTCACGGCCGGATACGCAGGAGAGATCTACGCTACTGACGGAAGAGAAGTTTTCGTTTATTATCCCTCTGTTGGTTACTGGTCGGAAGCGGAAGTTCCTTCCGGTATTAGAAGAGTAAACGATATAACTGCGGCGGTTCCCGGAAGGCTTCTGCTTCTTTGCGATAGCGGGATCGTGGAGTCCGGCGTATCTGGGCCTCCCGCGCACCCCGTAGATTCGCGTCCTCCTGCCGAAAAAGAAGGGGAACCGGACATACGGGAGGTGGTGGAGGCTTCCATAGCGCTTACCGATTCCGGCCAGGAAAAAATATTTCGCTGGAGGAAACTGGCGGCGGCGCGCGGCTGGCTTCCCAAGGTGTCGGTCTCCGCTGATCGCAACGGCACCGATCGCTGGCACTGGGAGGGAGGCTCTACTACCAAACAGGAGGACGATTGCTTGCGTAAAGGAAGATATACGCAGGAGTGGTCGGTAGCCTTGGTCTGGGAACTCGGTGATCTGATCTGGAACGACGCCCAGACCTCCATAGACGTGCGATCAAAGCTTACCGCGGAACTGCGTCAGGAGATAATAGAGCAGGTGACCAAGGCTTATTTCGAACGCTTGCGCGTGCGGCATGAGTTGGAAAATATGCGTCTTGAGGATAGGAAACGCCGTTTCGATAAAGAGATACGGCTCCGGGAATTGACCGCTTATCTGGACGCAATGTCGGGCGGGCTTTACAGCATCCGCAGGCAGTGAATTTACCGTATCGGCAGGTGATTTTGAAGCGGCCCAAGGGGCCCCAAGGGGATTATTTGTTTGACACGGTAAAAGTGGTGGGTTATAATAACGTCTTGCTGTGCGGGGCGTTAGGATAGACGCCCTCAGTCTATAAACTTTACTGATGAATTTATTAATACCGCAGGAACGCGGAGGTATTTATGCCGGCTGAAAAGAAAAAAGAGGAACCTAAAGAGATAAACGACCGCAAGAAAGCCCTTGAATTGGCCCTTTCCCAGATAGAGAAGCATCATGGTAAAGGTTCCATTATGACCTTGGGAGGCGACGTAAAGATCGACGTGGAGGTGATCCCGACCGGTTCTTATACCCTTGACTGGGCGTTGGGCGTAGGAGGCCTTCCCAAAGGGAGGGTGGTCGAAATTTTCGGCCCGGAAGCCTCCGGCAAGACCACGCTTACTCTGAGCGTGATACGCGAGATCCAGAAAAAAGGCGGGGTGGCGGCTTTTATCGACGCGGAACACGCTTTTGACCCGGCTTACGCCGGCAACGTGATAGGCGTCAATCTCGATGACCTGCTTATCTCCCAGCCGGATACCGGCGAGCAGGCGTTGGATATCGCCGAAACACTGGTGCGTTCGAACGCGGTAGACCTGGTGGTCATAGATTCGGTGGCGGCGTTAACTCCGCGCGCCGAGATAGAAGGCGAGATGGGCGATTCTCATATGGGATTGCAGGCGCGCCTTATGTCGCAGGCATTGAGGAAACTGACCGGCGCCATCAACCGTTCCAAGACGTGCGTTATCTTCATAAACCAGATCCGTGAAAAGATAGGCGTTATGTTTGGCAATCCGGAGACTACCCCCGGCGGCAGGGCATTGAAGTTTTACTCTTCCGTCCGCCTCGACATCAGGCGTATAGCTTCCCTGAAAGAGGCAGACCGGGTGATCGGCGGAAGGACCAGGGTGCGCGTGGTGAAGAATAAGGTGGCGCCGCCTTTTCGCGAGGCGGAATTCGATATATTGCACAGTGAAGGTATCTCAAAGATGGGAAGCCTTCTGGATGCGGCGATGAACCTGGGGCTGGCCGATAAGTCCGGGTCCTGGATATCTTTCAAGAGCGAAAAGATCGGGCAGGGCAGAGACGCGGCGATAAAAGCCTTGAAAGAGCAGCCTAAACTCTTTCAGGAAATGGAAAAAGAATTCCGCCAGGCGATCTCCGCGGGCAGCGCCGGTGTTCCGGCTGAAACGAAGAAATGACGCGCCGGTCGTTCCCGGTTCTTTTTCCGTATTTAAAATCCGCTTAAATGACCGCCGGAATTAATCTTAATCAAACCGCAGAAATCCCCGGCTTTCAAGCCGGATTTACTTTGGCTAAAAAGAGTTCTCCCCGAGAGCGGCGCGAGGGGCCGGCACAAGTGTTGAAGAAGAGGGGACCGGCAGCAGGCGGTTTGGATGAATCGCTGCGGTACGCCTTTCTCTTGTTGAAGTTCAGGCCGCGCAGCGTGAGGGAAATGGAATTCCGGCTGCAGAAGAAAGGTTTTTCGCCGGCCGCCGCCGCGAAAACGATTTCTTTTCTACGGGACAAAAAATTCCTGGATGATGCGTCTTTCGCCCGCGCCTGGGCGCAGAGCAGGGCGGCGCGTTCCTACGGCCTCTCTCGCATAGGCAGGGAACTGTCTTCCAAAGGCGTGGAACGGATTCTGGCGGACAAGGCGCTCGACAATCTCCTGACAGGCGGTTATTCCGAAGAAAAGACGGCTGTAGAGCTTGTTATCTCCAGGAAACGTTCGTTGCTGCGCGGAGGCGAGAGGATGAAACAGAGACGCCGGCTGTTTGCTTTTTTATCGCGGCGCGGTTTCTCACCCGAGGTGGTAGCAGATGTGACGGAGAGATTTGCCGGCGGAAGCTGCGCCGGAGACAAATATGAAGACTGACGAAATAAGGGCTAAATATCTGGATTTCTTTTCCAGGCGCGGGCATCGCCTGGTGGAGAGCGATTCGCTTGTGCCGGCTGAAGATCCGACGGTGCTTTTTACCCCCGCCGGAATGAACCAGTTCAAGAAGCAGTTTATGGGCTGCCTTACCGGATTCAGCCGGGCGGCCAGCGCGCAGCGTTGTCTAAGGACGGACGACCTGGAGAAGGTAGGCAAGACCGACTGCCACCATACCTTCTTCGAGATGCTGGGTAACTTTTCCTTCGGAGATTATTTCAAGAAGGATGCTATAAACTGGGCCTGGGAATTCCTTACCGCCGAGCTGCGGATAGACCACGCGAAACTCAGCGTATCGGTGCATAAAGATGACGATGAGGCCTACCGCATATGGAAAGAGGATGTGCGCGTGCCGGAGGCGCGCATAGCCAGGCTGGGGGATAAAGATAATTTCTGGCCGGCCGACGCCAGGGAAAAAGGTCCGAACGGCCCCTGCGGGCCGTGTTCAGAGATATTTTTTGATATGGGTGCGGCGGGGTTCGCCTGTTCTTCTCCGGACTGCGGCCCGGGCTGCGGCTGCGGGAGATACGTGGAGATATGGAATCTTGTTTTCACGCAGTTCAACCGCAGGGAAGGCGGGATACTGGAGCCTTTGCCGCAAAAGAACATCGATACCGGCATGGGACTGGAAAGGATTTCCGCGGTAATGCAGGGCGTCAGGAGCAATTTTGAGACCGACGCCTTCAGTCCGCTGGTTGATGCCATCAAGGCCGGCTGTCCGGTCGGAGGGCCCGCGGTTGCGGCAAGCGAAGTTTACGCGGTTGCCGATCACCTGCGCGCGGCGGTATTCGCGATTTACGACGGGATACTGCCGTCCAACGAGGCGCGCGGCTACGTGGTGAGGAAACTCATACGCAAGAGCGTTCTCCATTTGAGAGGAATCGGGATTAACGGGCTCTTTTTGCACACACTGGTGCCGGTGGCGGCTCGGGCGATGCGTCTTCCTTATCCTGAACTCGTTGAAAGGGCCGCCGGGATAGAGGCGGTGATCTCCGCAGAGGAACGGTCGTTCCAGGCGACTCTTTCTAACAGTGAAACTATGCTGGAAGCCAAGCTCGGGTCTTTTCGCTCTTCTCCGGACGCTCACAGGGCCGGTATCGCGGCTTTTCAGCTCTACGATACTTACGGGATACCTTTTGAGCTTACTTCTTCCTGGGCAGCCGGACAGGGCATAAAGCTCAGCGTCGGTTCTTTCGAGAAAGAGATGGAACTGCAGAAGAACCGTTCCAAGGCCGGGAGCGCCATGCAGGGAGACGTGTTTTGCCTGGAGCAGACCTGGCAGAAAGGACTGCCTGCGACGGAATTCCTCGGCTACACGAGCTACGAGGCGCAGGGGCGCGTACTGAAGATAATAGCGGGAGACGACGAGATCGAAGAGGCGGGGCAGGGCAGCCGGGTGCGCGTGGTATTGGACCGCAGTGTTTTTTACGCGGAATCAGGGGGCCAGTGCGGCGACACGGGAACGATAAAAGGCGCCGGCGCGCAGGTCCAGGTCATAGATACGAAAAAAATAGATAAAATAATCATGCATGATTGCCGGGTTATATCCGGGGTATTGCGCAAGGGCGAAGATGTCCTTTGCGCTCTTGATAAAGAGCGCAGGTTGAACGTCGCCAGGAACCATACGGCAACTCATCTTCTTCAGGCGGCGCTGCGTTTAGTCCTCGGTCCCCAGGTCAGGCAGCAAGGATCGATGGTGGCTGAGGACAGGCTGCGTTTTGATTTCGCCAATCCCTCCGCGCTTTCCCGGGAAGAGCTCGATAAAGTAGAGGCGCTCGTCAACAGCTTCGTGCTGGAGAATCCCGCGTTGGAAAAGCGGGAGATGACGCTTGAGGAGGCTAAATCCGAAGGCGCCCTGGCTTTTTTTGCGGAGAAATACGCCGAGAAAGTACGGGTAATCACGGTGCCGGGTATTTCCAAAGAGCTTTGCGGCGGCACGCATCTTGATTTCGCCGGACAGATCGGGCAGTTCAGGATACTGCAGGAGAGTTCGGTAGCTCAGGGGGTGCGCAGGATAGAAGCTGTGACCGGCTCCGCCGCTTACGCGTTGGCGAAAGAGGAGGAGACCGTCATATCTTCTGCAGCAGAGGCGCTGGGCGTGCCCGCTAACGCGCTCGTAACAGAGGCGCAGAAGAAGGCGTCCAGGATCAGGGATCTCGAGAAGGAATTGTCGGCGCTTCGAATGGAGAACGCCAGGAGTTCGGCTCTGAAATTGCTGGACTCCGCGCAGAAGATAAATAAATTCAAACTGGTAAGCGGTATGATTCCCGACGCCGACCCGGACGTTTTGCGCAGGGCCGTGGACAGCCTTAAAAAGGAAAGCCCGCTGGCGACCTTGTTCGCGCTGGGAAGCGTCAAGGGCGGCAGGGCTTTTCTGGTACTGGGAGCGACGCAGGACCTTTGCGCCGGAGGGTTCAAGGTCTCCGGTATGATAGGAGAGGTGGCGGCGCTCATCGGAGGCAGTGGAGGGGGCAGGGCGGATTTCGCGCAGGCCGGCGGCAGCCGTCCGGACAAGATTGAGGAGGCTCTGCTTAAGTTCAGGGAATTGGCGGAGCGGGCGGAGATATGAAGATAATACGTTCCAACAGCGGAGCGCTGGAGAAGATATATAACAGGCGTTTTTATCGTTCCAGGCGCGTGGACGAAAAGGTGCGCCGGATACTCGACGACGTCAGGCTCAACGGAGACGAAGCGGTTCTTAAATACGCGAGGAAATTCGACGGCGTGAAGATGACTCCGAAGCAGTTGAAGGTGAGTGAAATAGAGATCAGCGGCGCGTATCAGAATATCAGCTCGAATTTCGTATCCAGCCTGAAGGTGATCATAGATAATATCACGCGTTTTTACCGCCGGATGGAACGCAAGTCCTGGAGGATGCGTTCCGACGAAGGAGTGGTGCTGGGCGAGAATTACGTGCCGCTGGATAGGGTGGGTATTTATGTCCCGGCGGGTACCGCTCCGCTGGTCTCCTGCGTTTATATGAGCGTCCTGCCGGCGCGCCTGGCGGGCGTCAAGAAGATAGCGCTGATCAGCCCACCGGACAAGACCGGGCGCATCAATCCGCATATACTGGTGGTGGCCAATCTTCTGAAGGTCGACGAAATCTACAGGGTCGGCGGCGCGCAGGGTATAGCAGCGCTTGCCTACGGCACCCGCACCATCCCGAGGGTTGACAAGATAGTCGGCCCGGGTAATATATATGTCAGCGAAGCCAAAAGGCAGGTATTCGGGGAAGTGGACATTGATATGGTCGCCGGCCCGACCGAACTGGTGGTCATCGCCAATCGTTACAGTAACCATCGGCACATCATCGCCGATCTCAAGGCGCAGGCGGAGCATTCTCAAGGGCTGGCGATACTGGTGACCAATTCCAAGAGTCTGGCTAAAGAAGTGGTTGGACAGATACCTTCGGTAAACGGCTACGTCGTGCTGACCAAGAATTTGGAACAGGCGGTGGATATATCCAACCGCATAGCCCCGGAGCACCTGGAGATACTCGTGAATGACCCCGGGCCGCTGCTTAAGCACGTCAGGCACGCCGGCGCCGTATTCTTGGGGCATTACAGCCCGGTGGCGGTGGGAGATTACGTAGCCGGTCCCAGCCACGTTCTGCCGACCGGCGGCACGGCGCGGTTTTTTTCCGGGTTATCCACGCTTGATTTTGTCAAGAGCCTGCATATAATAAGTTATTCCAAGAAAGCGCTGGAGAGGATCCGCGAGCCGCTGGAGAAAGTGGCTTCCATAGAGGGAATGACGCACCATCTGGATTCCGTGAAGGCGCGGTTTCATAGCGAGCCGGGGAAGGGATAAAGTATGCGTAAAGCGGAAATCAAAAGGACCACTAAGGAAACCGATATCGGCGTTAAACTGGAGATAGACGGCTCCGGCGGAAGCAAAATAGAAACCGGCATAGGATTGCTGGATCACCTTCTGGAATTGTTTTCGTTCTGGGGGATGTTCGAGCTGGAGATATCAGCTAAAGGCGATTTCAAGATCGATATACATCATACCAACGAAGATGTCGGCATCGCGCTGGGCAAGGCTTTTAAAGAAGCGTTGGGCGATAAATGCGGCATCAGGCGCATAGGGTGGGCTTCGGTCCCCATGGAGGAAGTGTCGGCCGACGTCGCCGCAGATATCTGCGGCCGCGGGTATTTTAAAATCATTTTTCCTCAGGGACTAAAGCCGGAAGGCAGCGAGGGCTATGGCGCCGGCGACGCGGAGCATTTTCTGGACGCCTTCGCCAAACAGCTTGGCATGAACCTGCACGTGAAGATAAACGGTTCCGGCAGCGACCTGCATAGCACGCTTGAACCGGCGTTCAAGGCGCTGGGGCTGGCTTTGCGTTCCGCTGTGGAAATCGACCCGCGCAGAAAAGGTGTCCCGTCCAGCAAGGGAGTGATTGATTAATCCCCTCGTCCATCGTCTGTTGGTAAGAATTAAGTATTGTGTCCCCGGAATTAAGGAAGATATGATAGCGATATTTGATTACGGGATCGGGAACATACATAGCGTGCGCAAGGCGCTGGAAAAGCTCGGCGCGCGTACCGTTTTGACCTGTAAAGAAGACGAACTTTCGGCGGCGGACAAGATCGTGCTCCCCGGCGTCGGGGCTTTCGATGACGCGATGGAGTGTCTGGAGCGCGGCGGCGCCGCGCTCTTGAAGAAACAGGCGGCTTGCGGCAAGATCATTCTCGGTATCTGTCTGGGGATGCAGGTGCTTTTTTGCGAAAGCGAAGAAGCCTCCTCGCACAAGGGGCTTGGCGTTCTGGACGGCAGGGTGCTGAAATTCCGCGGCGGGCTTAAGGTCCCGCATATGGGCTGGAACAGGATAAAACTCGGCGTTTCCGGCCGCGACTGTCCGCTTCTGCGAGGGATAGACGACGGCGAATATGTCTATTTCTGCCATTCCTATTATGCGTCGCCGCGCGAAGTCCCGGTTTCAGCCGGGTTGACGGAATACGGAACGGATTTTACCTCCGTTGCCTGGAAAGACAACGTGTACGCAGTGCAGTTCCATCCGGAAAAGAGCCAGGGGGCGGGCCTGCGTATACTGCGGAATTTCATCGCGCTTAACTGATGGTGGATATATTTCCGGCTATAGACTTGCAGGGCGGCCGCGTGGTGCGGTTGGTGAAGGGCGAGTTCTGCCGCAGTAAGGAGTATTCGCGCGACGCGGTAGCGGTGGCGGTTGAATGGGCTGCGCAGGGGGCGCGAATGATCCATGTCGTGGACCTCGACGGCGCAAAAAGCGGCAAGCAGAGCAATCTTCCGCTCGCCTCCAAAATAGCCGGGGCGGCCGGTATCCCGGTGCAGCTAGGAGGCGGTATACGGACATTGCAGGCGGTCAAGCGGGTCCTGGACGCCGGTATAAGCAGGGCCATTCTCGGTACCAGAGCGGTGGAGGACCGCGTTTTCCTTGAGAAAGCCTACGGTAAATTCGGGGAGAGGGTGATTATCAGCCTGGACGCCGCAAACGGCAGGATCATGGTAAAAGGATGGATGGAAAGCCACAGCGGGCTTGACGCGTCTGATTTCGCGCGTTCGCTCAAGAGAATTGGTTTCAGTGAGATGATCTATACCGATACATTGAGGGACGGCACCCTCAAGGGGCCGAACGTTCCGGCAGTCAGGAAACTCCTCAAGGAAAGCGGGATGCGCGTTATCGCTTCCGGCGGTATATCCAGCCTGTGGGACATAAAAGAGCTTTGCGGGCTAGAGGAGAAGGGATTGAGCGGTATCATTACAGGTAAGGCGATCTACGAAAAAAAGTTCACTTTGCGGCAGGCGATCCGGGCCGCAGGCGGCAGGTTTTACCGTTAAAGGAGAATATGCCGGAGAGTCTTCGGCAGAGCGTGCAAAGGAGGAGCAGATGCGGTTAATGATGTTGGCGGTTGTTACAGCGGTGTCTTTATTATTGTCGGGGTGCGCTACTACCGGCGCGAGACAGAAGGACATTGAGATACAAAGGCTTAATAACCAGCTTTCCGCGTTGAACGCGCAGGTGCAGGCCAAGGACGAGGAGATAGCCGGGCTGAGGGATGAGCTTGGGCGCGCGCATGAACAGTCGGTCTCTGCCGTTGACACCGGGGAAAATAGGGAAGTCAAATCCAGGCCGTCCGTGAAGCAGATACAGAAGGCGCTGAAGAATGCCGGCTACAACCCGGGGAGCATCGACGGAAAATTCGGCAGGCAGACACGGGAAGCCATAAAAGACTATCAAAGAGCGAACAACCTCAAACCGGACGGTAAAGTCGGCAAGAAGACCTGGAAATCGCTGCGTAAGTATCTTTAATCAAACCGCAGGAATCAGTAGCCTTTATTGCTTTTAAGGCGCGCGGCGGAGAAGGCCGGTTTATAGAAATGCTGACAAAAAGAATCATTCCCTGCCTGGATATAAAAGACGGGCGGGTGGTTAAGGGCGTGAAGTTCCTCGGCCTCAAAGATGCCGGAGACCCTGTGGAGGTCGCCGCCATTTACGACGCACAGGGCGCCGATGAACTGGTCTTTCTGGATATCACCGCCAGTTGCGAAAAAAGGAAGACCTTGCGGCCCCTGGTTGAAAGAATCGCGGAAGTCATTTATATGCCTTTCACCGTAGGCGGGGGCATCACTACACTGGAAGACATCAGCGCGCTGCTGTGCGCCGGGGCCGACAAGGTGTCTTTAAATACCGCGGCAGTGCTCGATCCCGGATTGATCTCCGGGGCGTCCCGCAAGTTCGGAGCGCAGTGCATAGTGACGGCTATAGACGCCAGGCGTTCCGGCGGGGGCTGGGAAGTGACCATCCACGGCGGCAGGACGTCGACGGGAAAGGATGCCGTTGCCTGGGCAAAAGAAGCTGTTGAGCGCGGTTCTGGCGAGATACTGCTTACCAGCATGGATTCCGACGGCACGGAGAACGGCTATGATCTGGAGTTGACGGCGGCTGTTTCTTCCGCGGTGCCGGTGCCTGTGATAGCTTCCGGAGGGGCGGGTTGCCCGCGGCATTTCCTGGACGGGTTTATTTCCGGTAAAGCCGACGCCTGCCTTGCCGCTTCCATATTCCATTACCGCAAATACTCGGTAAGGGAAGTCAAGGAATATCTTTCGGCAAACGGGGTGGAGGTGCGCCTGTCAGCCGGATAATGGCCACGGTAACGAGGCCCGGTCCGGTTTCCGGGTACGGCACCGTTTCTAATAATAAAGACGGTAAACCATAGACAAGAATTCGACAGCAGGCGCTATAGTAAGTTAAAGATACGTTCAACATATGAGGAGGCCCAAGAGAGTGAATAAGTCAGGCAGGAAAGACGATGTTTTCAGTTTCGATAAGTTAAAACTTGACGACAAGGGGTTGATTCCTGCCGTCATCCAGGATTATAAGGACGGGACCGTGCTGATGCTGGGTTATATGAACCCGGAATCTTTGCGCAGGACGATCAAATCCGGCAAGACCTGTTTCTGGTCCCGTTCCCGCCGCGAATTCTGGGTCAAGGGAGAAACTTCCGGGCATTTTCAGATTGTGAAGTCCATCGCCTACGACTGCGATGTGGACGCCCTGTTGATCAAAGTAAGACAGGTCGGCGATATCGCCTGCCATACGGGTAAGCGCAGTTGTTTTTACAGAACAATAAGGACCGGGAAGAAGAATGGATAACACCCTTTCGTTCCATCCCGCTTCGTTGCGGGAGTTCAGGAAGCTCGCCGCGCGCGGCAATGTCGTGCCGGTCTATGCCGAGGTGAACGCCGATCTTGATACGCCGGTTTCGGCGTTCCTGAAAATACGCAAGGGAAGGTATTCTTTTTTGCTGGAATCGGTCGAGGGGCAGGAGAAGATAGCCAGGTATTCGTTCCTGGGCACCGACCCCAGGGTCGTTTTCAAGAGCAAGGACGGCGCCGCCCGCCTCTGCGGCAGAGGGGTGTCCGGCGGCGTCAGGCGTTTCAGGGCCGAAACCGGCAGGGGGCCTCTCGACGAACTGAAGAAACTGATGAAGGACCTGCGTCCGGTGCGCGTGCCGCGGCTTCCGCGTTTCTGCGGAGGGCTTGTCGGATACGCAGGTTACGATATGGCGAGGTTCTTTGAAGAACTGCCGGATTTTAAGAGGGATGACGCCGGCTTCCCGGACTGTGTCTTTCTGCTGGCCGATGACATCCTCATTTTCGACCATTTTCGGCATACTATTATGATCGTCTCCAACGTTTTTCTGCCGCAGCGCGGAGGAACGCGCGGCCTTCAAGAGATGGAACGTCTTTACCGGCAGTCCCTGCGCCGGATAACGGCTCTTAACGCCAGGTTGTCGCGCAGCCTGCCGGCGGCGAGAAGCGCGAAGGAAAGGACTGCGCGTCCGCCGTCTCCTTCGGGAGGCGCTACGCGCGCCGAATTCTGCCGTATGGTGGAGAAGGCCAAGAAATATATCAGGGATGGCGAGATAATCCAGGTTGTGTTGTCGCGCAGGATGCAGACGGCTCTTTGCCGTCCGCCGTTCGATGTTTACCGCAGGCTGCGCAGCATAAATCCTTCTCCGTATATGTTCTTCCTCGAATTGGGAGAGATAACAATGGTCGGGGCGTCCCCGGAGATACTGGTGCGCTGTGAGGACGGACTCGTGCGCACCCGGCCGATCGCGGGCACCCGGCCGCGCGGGGCCGACGAGCGGGAGGACTCTTTCAATGAGAAGGACCTTCTGGCAGACGAAAAAGAGCGCGCCGAGCACGTGATGCTGGTTGACCTTGGCAGGAACGACGTCGGGCGGGTAAGCAGGGAAGGCAGCGTGCGGGTGGGCGAATTCATGAAAGTGGAGAAATATTCGCACGTTATGCATTTGGTAAGCGAGGTGACCGGCAAGCTGAAAAAAGGGCACGACGCCTATGATGTGCTGGCGGCGTGTTTTCCGGCCGGAACGGTCAGCGGCAGTCCCAAGATACGGGCGATGGAGATAATCGAAGAGCTGGAGAGAACCAGGAGGGGGCCGTATGCCGGCTGCGTGGGGTATTTCAGTTTCTCCGGGAATATGGACACCTGTATTACCATACGCACCATTTCCATAAAGGACGGCACCGCTTATATCCAGGTGGGCGCCGGTATAGTCGCGGATTCTGTCCCGGCAAAGGAATACATTGAAACAGCCAACAAGGCCAGGGCTCTGCTCGAGGCCATAACACAAAGCCGTTAAACGCATAATCTTGAAGGAGGTTTGGTAAAATGGCAGTACGTATCCGTTTGAAAAGAATAGGAAAGAACGTCAAGGGCAGGGCATATTACCGCGTCGTCGTTCTTGATGAGAACAGGAGCAGGGACGGCAAAAGCATCGAGGAGCTCGGTTCCTACGATCCTTTCAAGGCGTCTTCAACGCTGAAGGTGGCCAGATACGAACATTGGGTTTCCAAGGGGGCCCAGCCTTCGGACACCGTGAAGAGCCTTTATAATAAGGCGAAAAAAGCGTAAGGGGTAATAACGCCGGAATGCGCCGGCGCCCCGGCATTATAATTATAGAATGTCCCGTGAAACATAACGGGACAGGAACAGCGGGACATTGGCCCACGCGAGGCACCGGGCGTTGGCCGTCCGCTCAATTACGAGGGGGTAAACTATGGGAACTCAGGCAGCGAATCCGATATTGAACCTTTTGCCGCTGGCGATGATCTTCGTGGTGTTTTACTTCATGCTGATCAGGCCGCAGCGCATGCGCGATAAAGAGCACCAGAAGATGCTCTCCACCCTGGCCAAGAACGACGAAGTGGTCACCTCCGGCGGGATACACGGGACAGTCGTCAACGTCAAGGAGACGAGCGTCGTCCTGCGCATAGACGAGAATGTAAAAATGGAAGTGGAAAAGAACTGCATTTCCACAGTGGCAAGGAAAGAACAACAGAAATAACCGGCCGGCAAGAAGGGGAAATCGGGATATGCATAAAAATCTTCTCTATAAGACGTTGGGGATATTGGCTGTTCTGGGTGTCTGCGCGTATTTCGCTTTCCCCCTGGAGAAACGTATTAATCTCGGGCTTGACCTGAAGGGCGGCACGCACCTGCTGCTTAGAGTCGACACGTCGGCCATCCCGGCTGATCAGAGGAGCGAGGCCGCGGACAGGGCTATAGAGGTAATCAGGAACAGGATAGACGAGTTCGGCGTGAGGGAAACCTCCATACAGCGCCAGGGAGACGACGAGATAGTGGTGCAGCTTCCCGGTATGTCCGACAGGCAGCGCGCCGTGGATATCATCGGCAAGACCGCCCTGCTGGAGTTCAGGGTGGTATCTTCCGAGCCCGAGAAATTGCAGGCGGCTCTGGCCGGCAGCGTGCCGGAAGGCTATGAATTGAAATACGCCGGGGAGGAGAAGGAGCCTTTACTGCTGGAGAAGAAGGCGGCGATGACCGGGGATTCGATCAAGGAAGCCTCCGTGCGTTTCAACCAGAGTTCTTTCAATGAACCGCTGGTTTCTCTCGAATTCAACGCGGAGGGGGCGAAGAAATTCGCCGAGATTACCGGCGCCAATGTGGGCAAGAGGCTGGCAATCGTGCTGGACGGCAAGGTCCAGTCGGCCCCGGTGATCCGGGAGGCCATACCTTCGGGCCAGGCCGTGATACAGGGGCAATTTGACGCGGCGGAGGCCCAGGATCTTTCTGTTATACTGAAGGTAGGCGCGCTGCCCGCGCCTATGTATATAGAGGAAGAGCGCAGTGTCGGCCCGTTGCTCGGCCAGGATTCCATAAATTCCGGGGTCAAGGCGAGCATAGTCGGCATGGCGCTGGTGTTCATTTTCATGGCTTTGTATTATCTTCTTCCCGGGGTAATAGCCGACTTGGCGCTTTTCTGCAACCTGCTTATCTCTTTGGGATGCCTGGGGCTGCTTCCGTATCTTTTTCCCGGCATATCCGCTACTTTGACTTTACCGGGCATCGCCGGGCTGGTGCTTTCTCTTGGCATGGCGGTCGACGCCAACGTGCTTATCAATGAGCGCATCCGTGAGGAACTACTGCAGGGCAGGCCGCTGCGGGCGGCGATCCAGACCGGTTACAACAAGGCTTTCAGCGCCATATTCGATTCCAACATCACGACGCTGATCGCCGCTTTCATGCTTTTTCAGTTCGGTACCGGGCCCATACGCGGTTTCGCCGTGACCCTGACCATCGGTCTCTGCGCCAGCCTTTTTACCGCGGTGGTGATGACGAGGACCGTTTTTGAACTGTTGATATCAGCGGGCTGGATAAAATCCCTGCCGATGATGAAAATCATAAAAGACACCAGGATGGATTTCATCGGCAAGAGGTATATTTTCTACTTCATTTCCCTCTTGGTCATAGGGGTGGGGATGTTTTCTTTCTTGAGCAAAGGGGCGCGCGCTTACGGTATCGACTTCGCCGGAGGGCAGCTCCAGGAATACCTGTTCGAGAAACCGGTGCAGGTAGAAACGGTGAGAGAAGCGTTGAAGGAAATAGACCTTGCCGACGCCTCCATTCAGCAGTTCAAGGAGAACCCGCGCCAGGTGTTGATAAAGACCGGGGTTGATAAGAACGACCGTCTCACCGCGGAATTGAAGAAGAAATTCCCCGGAGAGAAGATCGAGCTGATGCGCTTGGAAAAGGTCGGTCCGGTCGCCGGAAAACACCTGAAGGACAAGGCCGTTAAGGCGCTTTTATGGTCGCTGGCGGGGATACTGGTTTATGTAGGCATACGTTTCAGGCATTTTAATTTCGCCGCGGCCGGCGTTCTCGCCATTTTTCACGACGTTCTGGTCGCCTGCGGGGTGATGGCTTTGAGCGGCAGGCAGATGGATCTTCTGACCGTCACCGCTCTTCTGACCATAGCCGGTTATTCGATCAACGATACCATAGTCATTTACGACAGGGTCAGGGAGAACTCCCATCTTTACCGCAACAAGAGTCTTTACCAGTTGATAAACCTGAGCGTCAACCAGACCCTGGGCAGGACCGTTCTTACTTCGGGGGTGACCCTGTTGACGGTGCTGTCGATATTCCTTTTCGGAGGAGAAGTGCTGGGTAATTTCGCCTTCACGCTGATCGTCGGTTTCATCTCCGGCGTGTATTCGACCATATATATAGCTTCGCCTTTAGTGCTGGCCTGGTCCGGAGCGGCAAAGAAAAAATAATCTATCCCCTACGCGCAGCGGCCCCGGGTTTTTTAGCCCTGGGCCGCTGATTGATCAAATGCCTGCAGCATATCATCGTCCCGCTCAACTGAATGATTCCGCTTTCGATTTCCTGAAACTTTATCCCGGTAATGACGCGGGTCCGGAGGCCGTATGTTCGGCCCTGGCACGGCTCGGTTATAAACGGCAGGAGGCGGCGGCGGAGGAAGGGGATTTCGCCCGCAGGGGAGAGGTCATTGACGTCTTTCCCTCCACCTTCGAACTGCCCTTGCGCCTCAATTTCGACCTGGACAAACTTTCCGGGCTCTATACCTTCGAACCGTCCACGGGAGAGAAGACCTGGGAACACCGGATGGCGATCATCCTGCCTTTTGGCGGCAAGGCGCGCCTGCCTGCCGTTGCCTTCGGCGAGGACTCTCCGCTGTTCAATTTTCTCGATTTGAAGCGCGGCGATTATGTGGTGCATAACCGCCACGGCATAGGCAGGTTCCTGGGGATGAAAAAAATCTCCTCCTGCGGACAGCCGGCCGATCACCTGGTCATAGAATACGACCGGGGCGAGAAACTTTACGTCCCGGTGGAGCAGATGTATCTGGTCCAGAAATACATCGCCTTTCAGGTGCGCAGGCCCAGGCTTTACCGTCTGGGCGGCAGGCAGTGGCAGAGGGTCAAGGAGCGCGCCAGGAAGGCGGTGCGCAAACTTGCCATGGAATTGGTGTCGCTGGAGGCGATGCGGCGCAGCGTCAAAGGGTTCGCCTATTCCCCGGACGGGGAATGGCAGAAGAAATTCGAGCGTTCCTTTCCGTACCGCGAGACGCCGGACCAGGTGACGGCCGTCGCCAGGGTCAAGCAAGATATGGAGTCCGGCCGGCCGATGGACAGGTTGCTTTGCGGCGACGTGGGTTACGGCAAGACCGAGGTCGCCATGCGCGCAGCCTTCAAGGCGGTGATGGACGGCAGGCAGGTGGCTTACCTCGTGCCGACCACCATCCTCGCCGAGCAGCATTACGCTAATTTTACCTCGCGCCTGGCGGATTTTCCGTTTAACGTGCGCATGCTTTCGCGTTTCCGCTCCCGGGGAGAACAGGCCGGGATAGTTTCCGAGATAGCCTCCGGAGCGGCCGATATCGTCATCGGCACGCACCGTCTGCTTTCGGAGGACGTCAAGTTCAAGAACCTGGGGCTGTTGATTATAGACGAGGAACAACGTTTCGGGGTCAGGGCAAAGGAGAAACTGAAGATGTACAGGGTCTCGACCGATGTCCTCACGCTCACAGCCACGCCCATACCGCGCACGCTGTATATGAGCCTGATGAACGTCAAGGAGATGTCGGTCATAAACACACCGCCTCAAAACCGGTTGCCTGTGAAGACCGTTGTGGTAAAATATGACGAAGACCTTGTCCGGGAGGCGATCTCCGCTGAACTGCGCAGGGGCGGGCAGGTCTATTTCGTGCACAACCGCATACGCGACCTGGAGAAACTCAAAGAAAAGGTCGCGGCCCGCCTGCCGGATTCCGTCAGGTGCGCGGTCGGGCACGGGCAGATGCCGGCCGCGGAGCTTGAAGCGGTCGTGTCCGGTTTCTTCGGCGGCAAGTTCGACGTGCTCTTCTGCACGATGATTATCGAGACCGGTATTGATGTCCCCAGGGCGAATACGATCATCATCAATAACGCCCACGCCTTCGGCCTATCGGACCTGCATCAACTGCGCGGCCGCGTGGGCAGGTTCGACAAACAGGCCTACGCCTATCTGCTTCTGCCGCATTCCGGCGCGGCCGGGGCCGACGGCATCAAAAGGGTGAACGCCATAGAGAAGTATTCCCAGCTTGGCGCAGGTTTCAGCATAGCGATGGAAGATCTGGAGATAAGAGGGGCCGGTAACGTGCTCGGCCTGGAACAACACGGTTTTATCGCGGCGGTCGGTTTTGACCTTTATTGCAGGCTTCTTCGGGAAGCGGTCGCGGTCTACAAGAAAGCAGGGGTGGGAGAAAATGAAATTCAATAAATCGATAGGCGCGTTCATAATGCTGGTTTTATTCCTTGTCCCGGGTTCTTCCTGCGCGGCGCCGGACAGTATCGCCGCGATAGTGAACAAGGATATAATTACTCTCAAGGAGTTGAACGATTACGCCGCGTTCACCGGCATGCAGGAGCAGGGCGCCCGGGTTAAGAGCAGGCAGGAGCTGCTGGCCAAGCTTATAGAGGACCGCTTGATACTTCAGGAGGCCAGGAGAAGCGGGTTGAAAGCCGATGAAGCGCGGGTCAAGGCCAGGGTGGAGGATATAAAAAGCAAATATCCTTCCGAGGCGGTGTTCCAGCAGACTTTGCTGGAACAGGGGCTCGTCCAGTCTGACCTCGAGGAAAAGATCAGCGAACAGATGCTGATGTACGAGGTCATAAATAAGCAGGTAAAGAGCCGGGTTACCGTAGATCCGCAGGAGATAACCTCGTATTTCGAGGAGGATAAGAAGCTGTTTGAACTGCCCGAGCAGCGCAGCGTGGAATATATCGTTACCCGGGAAGAAGACAAAGCGGCGAAGCTCTACGCCGCTTTAAAGGACGCCAAGGGGTTCGGGGAAGCTGCCGCCGCCGCCGGGGTGACTCCCGGCACGCTGCAGTTATTCAAGAACGGTCAGTTTAAAAAGAACATAGAGGACGTGGTCTTCAGCTTAAAGACCGGCGAGTTCTCTTATCCGTTGAAGGCGGAGAACGAGTTTTACGTTTTCAGGGTTACCGGTGTCGTCGAACCGCGCAGACAAAAGCTGGATGAAGTCAGAGAGGAGATCAGGGATATACTTTTCACAAGGAAGTTCCAGGAAGGACTTGCCTCCTGGCTGGATAAATTGAAGGCCAAGGCGTACATTAAAATAAACGTTGTTGAGTAAGAATCCCCGGTAGGCGGAAACCATGGCAGGAAGAATAAGAGTGTGCGTTACGATGGGCGATCCTTCCGGTATCGGTCCCGGCATAATCGGCAGGGCTTTAAGGGACTGCCGTCTGCGGGCTGATTTCACGGTGATCGGCAGCGCGCGTGTTCTTTCCATGCTGCCGCGCGGTTACGGACTGCCGCAGGGCGTCCGTTTGGAAGACCTGGATAATGTCCCGGCAAAAGGCTTTTCTTTCGGCAGGATCAGCCCGTTCAACGGCCGCGCCTGTATGGAATACCTGGATGCCGCCTGCGCAGGACTCTCAGCCGGCAGATACGACTGCCTGGTTACCTGTCCTATTTCCAAAGAAGCGGTCAATGCCGCCGGCTTCAAATGGCCGGGACATACCGAATACCTGGCCTGGAATTCGGGGACGGCGGAAGCGGAGATGCTGCTGCTTAACGACAAACTGCGTTTTGTCGTTCTCACCAGGCATCTGCCGCTGCGAAAAGCGGCGCAGGCGATAAAACCGGGAAGGCTTACCTCGGCGGTGACCTCCATGCGGCGCTGTCTGAAAGGGATGTTCCGTATCGCCTCTCCGCGGCTGGTAGTCTGCGGCGTCAATCCGCACGCGGGCGACAACGGCGTAATAGGCGACGAAGAAGTCCGGCTGCTCGTTCCCGAAACCGCCCGCCTGCGTTCGAAGTTCGGAGGTATCGACGGGCCGCTTGCCGCGGACGCGGCCGTTGCGCGGGCGCTCGGCGGCAGATACGACTGCGTGGTAGCGATGTATCACGATCAGGCAATGATCCCTTTGAAAATTACCGGAGCCGGTTCCGGCGTCAATCTTACAACCGGGCTCCCATACGTTCGGACTTCTCCTTTGCACGGCACCGCCTTCGATATCGCGGACAGACCGGGTTTAGAAGACCCTTCTTCGCTGGCGTGCGCCGTGCGGTTGGCGGTAAAATGCACATTAAACCTAAAAAGAAACTAGGCCAGAATTTCCTGGTGGACAAGAATGTGTTGAGAAGGATCGCGTCCGCCTGCGGTTTGGAACGCGGAGACCGCGTGCTGGAAATCGGGGCGGGCAGGGGCGAGTTGACAGCTCTGCTGGCCGAGACGGCTGCCGAGGTCGCGGCGGTAGAAATAGACTGCGACCTGCTTCCGGAACTCGGCCGTGTGGTGTCCGGCAGGGACAACGTCCGGGTGATCAACTCGGACATCCTGAAGCTTAATATACGGTCTGTTTACGATTCTTTCTCCCCGGGCGGAGAAAGGGGGCTGAAAGCGGTAGGCAATATTCCTTATTATATCGCTTCCCCTATTCTGGAAAAACTTCTGCTTGAGGGCCGGGGGCTGATTTCGGATATCTATCTTACCGTGCAGTTGGAGTATGGTCAAAGGATATGCGCGCAGGCCGGAAGCGATGAATACGGCCCCTTGAGCCTGTTCGCGCAGTATTACGGCGATGCCGCGCTGCTTTTTAAGATAAAAAACTCCTGTTTTTACCCCGTGCCCAAGGTGGATTCCTGTTTCGTCAGGCTTATCCCCAGAAAAACCCTGCCGTTGGAAGGCGAAGCGCAAAAGACTTTTTTCCGCCTGGCTGCGGCCGCGTTCGGGCAAAGGCGGAAAATGCTGAAGAATACTCTTAAAGATCTCATAGAGCGCGAAGAGTTGGAGCGTTTTCTGCAAGATAAAGGGATATCCGCTCAAGCCAGGGGAGAGGTCCTTTCTCCGGCCGATTTCATAGAACTCGCGAGATACTCCTTAGCCCTGCGTAAAAACCCCTCCGCGGCATAAATTTTATTAAAAAAAACATTGACAACAGGGACTTTTTACTATATATTCTACTATCTACATCGCCCCAAAGGGTCTGCCTGTAGAAATAACGGACATCAAATCAACACAGGCTTTCCAGTTTTAAGAATCCCGCAGGAATTCTTAATGGGTGAGGTTTTTTGTTTCTCCGGAAGTTGGCGATCAATCGTGATATCCCGTCGCTGGAGTAGCTCAGTTGGTAGAGCACGTCCTTGGTAAGGACGGGGTCACGGGTTCAATTCCCGTCTCCAGCTTAGAAATTTCCCGTAAGGTTTAACCGGTACCGAGAAAAACAGGCGAAAAGTCATGCGAGAAATAATCACGGTGGAATGTACAATCTGCAAGAATAAGAACTACACCACCACAAAAAATAAAAAAAAGCATCAGGATAAGCTTGAACTGAAGAAGTTCTGCAGGGTGTGCAGGAAACACTCGCCGCATAAAGAGACCAAATAGGGGCGTCCGTTAATTGGCTAAACGGCGGGACTCCAAATCCTGTCCTGGGGGTTCAAGTCCCTCCGCCCCTGCTGATCAGGCGGCGGGAGAAAGAACAGAAACAAACAATGAATTTATTCGATAAACCGGCAAGGTTTTTGGGGGAAGTAAAAGCCGAACTAGGCAAGGTTTCCTGGTCCAGCAAGCAGGAGCTCATCGGAGCCACCGGCGTGGTGATCGGTCTTACCGCGATTATGGCAACTTTCATTTTCATAGTCGATTTCTTCCTTACCCGTTTCGTTACCTTTATGTTCAGATGAAAAATTGGTATGTCGTTCACACCCAGACAGGGTTCGAGGAAAAAGTAAGGGCGCTGCTCGAGACGCGCGTCGCTTCCAGCGGCTTGCAGGAGCAGATTAGCGGCATCGTCATCCCCACGGAACAGATCTCCGAGATCCGTTCCGGCAAGAAGAGGCTTTCCCAGAGGAAATTCTTTCCCGGTTACCTGCTGGTGGAGATGGAACTTAATGACGCCACGCATCTGCTGATAAAAACGACGCCCGGCGTGACCGGTTTCATCGGATTGGGGAAAAAGCCGATGCCGCTTCCGCAAAAGGAAGTAGACAGCATACTCAAGCGCACGGAGGAGACCCAGAGCAAGCCCAGTCCCAAGATAATTTTCGAGAGAGGCGAGCAGGTCAGGGTAACGGAAGGGCCTTTCGTCAATTTCAACGGTACCATAGAGGAAGTTCACCCTGAAAAGGGTAAAATCAAGGTCAGCATTTCCATATTCGGGCGGTCCACTCCGGTCGAACTGGAATACTGGCAAGTGGAGAAGGTTTAGCCATGGCTGGAAAGAAAGTTACCGCTCAGATCAAATTGCACGTTCCCGCAGGCGCCGCCAATCCGGCGCCGCCCGTAGGCCCGGCCCTGGGGCAGCACGGTGTGAATATAATGCAGTTCTGCAAACAGTTCAATGATCAGACCAAGGGAAGGGACGGTTTAATCCTCCCGGTGGTCATCAGCGTCTACGAGGACAAATCCTTTACCTTTATAATAAAGAGTCCGCCGTCTTCCGTTCTCATCAAAAGGGCGGCCAACCTGGCAAAGGCCTCCGCGACAGCCGGAAAAGAGATAATAGGCAAGATAAACCAAAAACAAGTAGAGGAGATCGCCAAACAGAAGATGCCCGATCTGAACACCAAGAGTCTTGAGGCCGCGCGCAAGATCATCGCGGGAACGGCCAGGAGCATGGGCATAGAAGTCGAGCAATAATATGAAAAAGCGCAGCAAGAGATACCAGACTACCGAGAAACTAGTGAATAAGGACAAGGTTTATACGCTTAAGGAAGCGGTAAACCTTCTTAAGTCGCTGGCCCAGCCTAAATTCGCCGGGTCCCTGGACCTGCATTTCAACCTTAACGTGGACACCAAGAAATCCGACCAGATGATCCGCGGCACCGTGGTGCTTCCGCACGGCACGGGCAGAAAAGTGAAGATCGCCGTGTTCTGTAAAGGGGAGCAGGAGCGAGACGCCAGGGACGCCCAGGCCGATTACGTAGGTGCCGGAGATTTAATGGAGAAGGTCGCCGCCGGTTTCCTGGATTTCGACTGTGTTATCGCCACGCCGGATATGATGAAGGATTTGAGCAAACTGGGCAAGATCCTCGGCCCCAAAGGCCTGATGCCCAGCCCCAAGACCGGAACAGTCACCACTGACGTCGCCAAAGCCATCGGGGACGTGCGCAAGGGGAAGGTGGAGTTCCGCGTGGACAAGCAGGGCGGTATACATCTCTCGGCTGGGAAGCTATCGTTCAGCGAAGAGCAGCTTCTGGAGAACGCGAATTGCGTGATAGACGCGATAAATGAGGCTAAACCGGGTTCGGTAAAAGGGAAATTCGTTAAGGCTTTCGCGGTCTCTTCCACAATGAACCCGGGGATGAGGGTTGCGATATGAAGAAAATAAGTCTGATAATCAAGGAGACGTCCGGTAAGATCATCAAGGACAATATCAGCGTTCCGGACGCCGGATTTTTCATAGTTAAATATTCCGGCCTCTCCTCACCGGACATGTCGGCTTTAAGGCAGTCCCTTAACGATACCGGAGCCAAGCTGCAGGTGGTGAAGAATAGCGTGGCCAGGCGCGTGCTCAAGGATTCCGGGCAGGACGCGCTCGTCGTTTCCGTCGAAGGCCCCTGCGGTTTCGTTTTCTCGGGAGAAGACGCGGTGGCCGTTTCGAAAACGCTCTGCGGTTTCGCGAAGGAACACGGGCCCTTGAAAATAGAAGCGGGTTTTCTCTCCGGCAAGCCTCTCACTGCCGCAGAGGTCCTGGAACTCTCCAAACTGCCTTCGAAAGAGATGCTGCGCGCCAAGACGGTCATGGTGCTCAAGTCGCCGATTACGGGCATCGTCATGGTGCTTAACCAGACGTTAAAGAAGTTCGTTTACTGTGTCGAACAAATAAAGCAGAAAAAGTCTGCCGCCGCTTAGTTGGCGCGGCCGGCTGCCGATTAGCGAAAAACAAGGAGGAATGGAAATGGCAAGCGAAAAACTGGAAGAGATGATTAAGACGATAGAAGGGTTGACGGTGCTGGAACTGTCAGAGCTGGTCAAGGCGCTGGAAGATAAATTCGGCGTCCAGGCGAACATGCCGATGATGATGGCTCCCGCAGCAGGCGCAGCAGCAGCGGGCGGAGCCGCTCCCGCGGAAGAGAAAACGTCGTTCAACGTCGTCCTCACCGCGTCGGGCGCGAACAAGATAGCCGTCATCAAGGAAGTAAGGACCATTACCAATCTCGGTCTGAAGGAAGCCAAGGATCTCGTGGACGGCGCTCCCAAGACCGTCAAGGAAGGGGTCAACAAGGAAGAAGCCGAGGAAATGAAGAAGAAACTCGAGGCCGCCGGAGCGACCGTCGAACTGAAATAAAAGTTTCGGAAGTTATTTATTAGAGAAGGTCGGGAATAACTATGGCGAAAAGGAAAAGTTTCGGTAAGCTGAAGGAAACGTACGATCTACCCCATTTGCTGGATATGCAGATCGGGTCGTATCGTGATTTCCTGCAGATAGATGTGCCGGCAGCGGAACGCAAGCGTCAGGGGCTGCAGGAGGTTTTCGAGGAGATATTTCCCATAGAGAACCAGGACCGTTCCGTAAAACTGGAGTACCTCAGTTATTCGCTGGGAAAACCCAAGTATGATCTGCCGGAATCCAAGCGGCGTTCGGTCACTTTCGGAGCGCCTTTGAAAGTGCGTTTCCGCCTGACCACCGCCCGGGAGGCCAAGGAACAAGAGGCTTATTTCGGCGAGATCCCGCTGATGACCGATACCGGGACTTTCATCATAAACGGCGACGAGCGGGTGGTCGTCAGCCAGCTGCAGCGTTCGCCCGGCGTTTCCTTCGAGGAAGAGGACCATCCTACCGGCAAGAAGATATTTTACGGCAGGATCATACCCTACAGGGGCGCCTGGCTGGAATTTAAACATGACCTTTCAGAGACCATCCTCGCCTATGTCGACCGCCGCCGCAATTTTCCCGCCACGCAGATATTGAGGATACTGGGTTATTCTTCCGATAAGGAGATCATAGCCGCGTTCGGCAAGCAGTATCCGGAGATAGAGAACACCCTCAAAAAAGACTCCACGCGTAATAAAGAGGAGGCTTATATAGATTTCTACCGCAAGATGCGCCCCAGCGAACCGGTGACGCGCGAGGCGGCGGAAGCGCTTTTTTACCGTTTGTTCTTCGATCCCGCCAGGTATGACCTGGAAAAGGCCGGCCGTTTCATCCTCAACCGCAAGCTTGGGGTGGATGTCCCCCTGGACAAGCGGGTGTTGGATTCGGCCACTGTGATCAAGGTCATCGAGTATCTGATCAGGCTTAAGAGCGGGGAAGGAAAGATAGACGATATAGATCATCTGGGTAACCGCAGAGTCAAGACAGTCGGCGAACTCGTGCAGAACCAGGTCAGGATCGGCCTCTCCAGGGTGGAGCGTTCCATAGTCGAGAGGATCAGTCTGCTGGGAGAGATGGAAAACCTCAACGTGCATTACCTCGTGAATTCCAAACTGCTCTCCAATCAGATCAGGGATTTCTTTTCGCGCAGCCAGTTGTCCCAGTTCATGGACCAGATAAATCCCCTGGCCGAGATGACGCATAAAAGAAGGTTGAGCGCGCTCGGCCCCGGAGGTTTGTCCAGGGAGAGGGCCGGTTTCGAAGTCAGGGATATACATCCTTCGCATTACGGCCGTATCTGCCCTATAGAAACCCCGGAAGGCCCTAACATCGGTTTGATCTCCTCCTTGAGTTGTTACGCCAGGGTAAATGCGCTCGGGCTGCTGGAAACGCCTTACAGGAAAGTCGAAAACGGCAGGGTGACGCGCAAGATAGAATATCTCACCGCAGACCTGGAAGAAGACAAGATCATCGCCCAGGCCAACGCCGCCATTGATTCCGACGGAAATTTCCTGGAAAAAGAAGTCTCATGCCGTTTCAAGGACGATTTCCCGAAAGTGCATCCCAGTAAAGTCCAGTATATGGACGTCTCGCCTAAACAGCTGGTTTCCGTGGCCGCGTCGCTTATCCCCTTTCTCGAGCATGACGACGCCAACCGCGCCCTGATGGGTTCGAACATGCAGAGACAGGCCGTGCCGTTGATGGTGCCGGAAGCGCCTCTGGTGGGGACGCAGATGGAAGGAAAGGTCGCGCGCGATTCCGGGGTAGTGGTGATCGCCGGGGATTCGGGCAAGATCACCAGCGTGGACGCCTCTACCATAACGGTAGGCAAAAGAATATACCATTTAAAGAAGTTCCAGAGGACCAACGCCGATACCTGTTTCAATCAGAGGCCGATCGTAAAGCCCGGAGAGCACGTAGAGAAGGGGCAGGTCCTGGCGGACGGGACCAGTACGCGCAAAGGCGAACTGGCCCTCGGTCGTAACCTGCTCTGCGCTTTCATGCCCTGGAGAGGTTACAACTTCGAAGACGCCATACTGATAAACGAGAAGGTGGTCAGAGAAGATCTGTTCACCTCGATACACATAGAGGAGTTCGAGATAGAAGCCACGGAGACGCGCCTCGGCAACGAGGAGATAACCAGGGATATCCCCAATGTCAGCGAGGAGTCGCTGAAGAACCTCGACGAAGACGGCGTAGTGCGCATCGGAGCCGAGGTCGGGGCGGGGGACATTCTTGTCGGCAAGGTCACCCCCAAGACGGAGTCGGAACTATCTCCGGAAGAGCGTCTGCTGCGCGCCATATTCGGCGAGAAAGCTTCCGACGTGCGCGACACTTCTTTGGCCGTTCCGCCCGGGGTCGAGGGCGTGGTGGTTGACGTGCACATTTTTCAGCGCAAGGACCGCGGCAGGAAATCCAAGGAGGAGAAAACCTCCGAGCTCGCGCGTATAAAGGAGATAAAGGCCTATTATAGGCAGGAGATAGAGTTCGTCGAGAGCGAGAAGGTCAACAGGCTCAGTCAGTTCCTGGGTGTGGATAAGAAGAAGGTCCCGGTGATGGACATCGACCAGAACGAAGAGGCCAGGATAATAGCGGCTTCTTTCGACGAACAGCTCCAGGAACTGCTCTCCGAGCAGGAACAGGAGATCGACAGGGTCAAACGCGGCGATGAACTGCCTCCCGGTGTGTTGAAACGGGTCGTGGTTTACATCGCCACCAAACGCAAACTTTCCGAGGGGGACAAACTCGCGGGCCGCCACGGCAACAAGGGCGTGGTCGCGCGCATCCTTCCCGAGGAAGATATGCCTTTTCTTCCGGACGGAAGACCTGTGGAGGTGGTGCTGAATCCCCTGGGCGTTCCTTCCCGAATGAACGTCGGCCAGATCCTGGAGACGCATCTGGGATGGGCGGCCAAGGCGCTCGGGTTTTCGGTGGACACCCCGGTTTTCGACGGGGCCAGCGAGGCAGAGATCAAGGAACTTCTGCGCAAGGCGAACCTGCCGGAAGAAGGCAAGATAAGCCTTTACGACGGCTTTACCGGGGAGAAGTTCGACCAGAAGGTCTGCGTGGGGTACATCTATATTATGAAGCTGATTCATCTGGTGGACGAAAAGATACATGCCCGTTCGATAGGGCCGTATTCCCTCGTCACACAGCAGCCGCTCGGCGGCAAGGCCCAGTTCGGAGGCCAGAGGCTGGGAGAGATGGAAGTCTGGGCCCTGGAGGCTTACGGCGCGGCGTTCACCCTGCAGGAGATGCTTACCGTCAAGAGCGACGACGTTACCGGCAGGACGCACATATACGAAGCCATAGTCAAGGGCGAACAAAGGCTCACATACGGGACGCCGGAATCGTTCAACGTCCTGATAAAGGAATTACAAGGACTGTGCCTGGACATTCGCACGGAGAAGAAGGAAAGTGAAAATGGAAGAGATTAATTCCTTTGACCGTATTTCGATCAAGATCGCTTCGCCCCAGGTGATCAGGAGCTGGTCCAAGGGCGAGGTAAAGAAAGCGGAGACTATAAACTACCGCACGCTTAAACCGGAAAAAGACGGGTTGTTCTGCGAGAAGATATTCGGTCCCGTCAGAGACTGGGAGTGCAACTGCGGGAAGTATAAAGGGATAAAGTTCAAGGGAATTACCTGTGACCGCTGCGGGGTCACCGTGGATCATTCTTCCGTGCGCAGGGACCGCATGGGCCACATTGAGCTGGCGGCGCCTGTCACGCATATCTGGTTTTTCAAGGCGGTGCCTTCGCGCCTTTCCGCCATTCTCGACATAGGCCTGCGCGACCTGGAGAAGGTGATTTATTACGAGGAATACGTAGTGGTAGACCCGGGCGACTCCCCGTTGAAGAAAAAGGAGCTTTTGACTGAAGAGCAGTATCAGGAAGCCGTCGTCAAATACGGCGCGAGCTTCAAGGCCATGATAGGCGCCGAGGCGGTCAGCGAACTGCTGAAGGAAGTGGATCTCGACAAGCACGCCGAGCAGCTGCGCAGCGAACTCTCCAAAGAAAAAGAGCAGACAAGCGGCAGGCGCAATACCAAGACTTTAAAAATACTCGAGGATTTCCGTAAATCCGGGAACAAGGCGGAGTGGATGATCCTGGAAATACTTCCCGTGATTCCCCCCGACCTGCGCCCGCTGGTGCCGCTTGACGGAGGGCGTTTCGCCAGTTCCGATCTAAACGACCTTTACCGCAGGGTGATCAACCGCAATAACCGTTTGAAGAAACTCATCGAGTTGAACGCCCCGGAGATCATCATCCGCAACGAGAAGAGGATGCTTCAGGAGGCGGTGGACGCCCTGCTCGATAACGGCAGGCACGGCCGCGCCGTGGTCGCAGCCAACAACCGCCCGTTGAAGTCCCTTTCCGATATGCTCAAGGGTAAACAGGGGCGTTTCCGCCAGAACCTGCTCGGCAAACGCGTGGATTATTCCGGCCGTTCGGTAATCGTTGTCGGCCCAGAATTGAATCTGAACGAATGCGGACTGCCTAAGCAGATGGCGCTGGAACTTTTCGAACCGTTCATCATAAAGAAGCTCCGCGAGAAGGGGTTCGTGCATACCATCAAGGGCGCGCGCCGCATGGTGGAGCGCGGCAAGATAGAGGTGTGGGATATACTGGATGAGGTTATTAAAGACCACCCGGTAATGCTTAACCGCGCGCCGACGTTGCACAGATTAAGCATTCAGGCTTTTCAGCCGGTGCTTATCGAGGGTAAGGCGATAAAGATACATCCCCTCGTTTGTACGGCGTTCAACGCCGACTTCGACGGAGACCAGATGGCCGTTCACGTGCCTCTATCTCTCGAGGCCCAGATCGAAGTGCGGGTGCTGATGATGTCGGTGAACAACCTTTTTTCGCCCGCCGACGGCCGGCCGATAATTTCTCCTACGCAGGACATCATTCTCGGCGTTTCCTATTTGACGAAAATGAAAGAAGGATGCAGGGGGGAGAACCGTATTTTCGCCGACGCTTCAGAGGTAATAACCGCCTACGAGGATAAGGAGGCGGACCTGCACGCCAAGATCAGGCTGCGCGTAGACCAGTTAATGGACCTTGCCGAAGGCAACAGGATCGACGGCAGGCAGATCATAGAGACCACCCCCGGCAGGGTCATTTTTAACCGTTTACTGCCGTTAGATTTCGGATTCGTCAACCGGGAGTTGAATAAGGGGCTGGTAGGCAACATAGTCGCCCTCTGCTATAAGCGTTACGGCCACCAGCGCACCATCCAGCTGGTCGACGAGAGCAAGAAGCTCGGGTTTATTCACGCGACCCTGGGCGGGATATCCATAGGCATGGACGACCTGCTGGTTCCGAAAGAGAAACAGGACGTGCTCAAGGAATCCAAGGCGGAGGTGGCCAAGGTAGAAGAACAGTACCGCCGGGGTATCATTACCGACAGGGAACGCAAGAGCAAGGTTATCGATATCTGGACGCACACAACCGATAAGATATCCGACCTTCTTTTCAAGGAGATGCCCAGGTTCAATCCGATTTTCATCATGGCCGATTCCGGGGCCCGCGGTTCTAAACTGCAGGTCAGGCAGCTGGCCGGCATGCGAGGTCTGATGGCCAAGCCTTCCGGCGAGATCATCGAGAACCCGATTACCGCCAATTTCCGCGAGGGGCTGACGGTCCTCGAGTATTTCATCTCTACGCACGGCGCAAGGAAAGGTCTCGCCGACACGGCCTTGAAGACGGCCGACGCCGGATACCTTACCAGGAGGCTGGTGGATGTAGCGCAGGAGGTGATTATCGAGGAGGAGGACTGCGGCACTCTGAACGGGATTACAGTCTCGGCAATTATCGAGGGGGACGAAGTGGTGGTCAGCCTCAAAGACCGCATCGCCGGGCGCGTCGCGCTCGATAACGTCGTGGACATCATCACGGACGAGGTTATCGTCGAGCAGGGCTCGGAGATCACGGAGGAGAAGGCGGAGATGATCGAGAGGCTCGGCATAGAGCGCATCCGCATCCGCAGCGTTCTTACCTGCGAATCGGGCAGGGGAGTCTGCTCAAAATGCTACGGCCGCAACCTCGCCAGCGGAAGGCTTGTCGAGGTCGGAGACGCCGTGGGCGTCGTGGCCGCGCAGAGTATCGGCGAGCCGGGCACGCAGCTGACGATGAGAACGTTCCATATAGGAGGCACGGCGTCCAGGACCGTAGAACAGTCTCTCTTCAAGTCCAAGAACAAGGGCACGGTAAAATATCACAGCCTGCGCGTCACCGAAAAGAACAAGGAGTTCGTAGTGCTCAACAGGAACGGGAGCATCAGCATCAACGACGGACAGGGCAGGGAGTTCGAACGCTATACCGTTCCCCAGGGGGCTTTTATCAGCGTGGCCGACGGGGCGGAGATCAACAAGGGAGTGCCTTTCGTGCGCTGGGATCCGTATACGATCCCGATCCTGACCGAGGTCGGCGGTAAAGTAAAATACGAGGATATCAAAGAGGGCCAGACCATACAGGAAGAACTTAATCCGGTCACAAAGTTGACCGAACGCATAGTGGTCGAGCACAAGCAGGAGTTCCATCCGCAGATCGTCATAGCAAGCGCGGCCGGCGAGGTGATGGGCATATACCCGATCAGCGTCGGGGCGCATATCCTGGTCAAGGACGGCCAGGCGGTCGACGCCGGAGACATGCTGGCTAAGATACCCAGATTGGTCGTCAAGACCAGGGATATCACCGGCGGTTTGCCGCGCGTGGCGGAGCTGTTCGAGGCCAGAAGGCCGAAAGACCCGGCCGTTATCAGCGAGATCGACGGGTTCATAGAATTCGGCGAGACGAAAAAAGGCCAGAGGGTGATTGTCGTCAAGTCCCCGACAGGGATGTCGAGGGAGTATGTGATCCCGCACGGAAAACATCCCAACGTTTACAAGGCGGACAAGGTCGCGGCAGGCCAGCAGCTTACCGACGGACCGGTGGTCCTGCAGGACATCCTGCGCGTCTGCGGCGACAAGGTGTTGCAGGAGTACCTGGTAAACGAGATACAGGAGGTTTACCGCCTGCAGGGAGTACGCATAAACGACAAGCATATTGAAGTTATCATCAGACAGATGCTTAAAAAGGTCCGTATCGAAAACGCCGGGGACAGCGAGTTCCTGATGGGGCAGCAGGTGGACAAGTGGACATTCAGGCAGGCTAACGCGGAAGTGCTGAAAAAGGGCGGCAAACCGGCCTCGGCTACTCCGCTGCTGCTCGGTATCACCAAGGCTTCGCTGACTACGGACAGTTTTATATCCGCGGCAAGCTTCCAGGAGACCACGCGCGTCCTGACCGAGGCCGCGGCTGCCGGTAAAGAAGACGACCTGTTCGGTCTGAAAGAGAACGTTATCGTGGGACATTTGATCCCGGCAGGAACGGGATTTCATACCCACCGGGAAATAAAAATGCAAAAGTCAGCAGATGCCGTGCCTGTCGAGGCCGCAGAGCCTGTTGCCGCAGAAGAAACCGTAAAGGAATAAACATATGCCGACAATCACACAGCTAATCAGGTTAGGTAGGATCTCCAAGAAAAAGAAGACGAAGTCCCCTGCTTTGAAGGCATGCCCGCAGCGCAGGGGCGTGTGCCTGCAGGTCAGGACGATGACCCCGAAAAAGCCCAACTCGGCTTTGCGCAAGATCGCCAGGGTCAGGCTCACCACCGGCATAGAAGTCACCGCCTACATCCCTGGAGAAGGGCACAATCTTCAGGAGCATTCGATCGTCCTGGTCAGGGGCGGACGCGTCAAGGACCTCCCCGGTGTAAGGTATCATATAGTCAGGGGCAGTCTCGACGCCGCTGGAGTAAGCGCGCGCAGGAAGTCCCGGTCTAAATACGGCGCCAAAAGGCCTAAAGCTTAAATAGGAGCGTAGCAGCGATATGAGAAGAAGAAAGGCACAAGAAAAGGAAATAGCGGCTGATCCGAAGTTCAACAGCAAGATCGTCGGCAAGTTCATAAATATGGTGATGTATGAGGGCAAGAAGGCTGTTGCGGAGAGCATAGTATACGGGGCGTTCGAGATAGTGAGGCAACACTTGAACGAGCCCGATGTCCTCAAGATATTCCACAAGGCGATAGAGAACGCCAGGCCCAGGCTGGAAGTCAAACCCCGCAGGGTCGGCGGCGCCACTTATCAGGTCCCGATCGAAGTCCGGCAGGAGCGCGGCACCTCCATAGCCCTGCGCTGGATAAGGGATTTCGCCCGCGGCAAGAAAGGCAAGTCCATGGATCAGAGGCTGGCCGATGAGATCATCGCGGCCTATAAAAACGAAGGCTCGAGCATAAAGAAGAGGGACGATACCCACAAAATGGCTGAGTCCAACAAGGCTTTTGCCCATTTCAGGTGGTAAGGGAAAGAATATGGCCAGACAGATACCTTTAGATAAATTAAGGAATATCGGTATCATCGCGCACATTGATGCCGGGAAGACCACCACTACCGAACGTATTCTTTTCTATACCGGTAAGACTTATAAGATCGGGGAAGTGCACGACGGCAACGCCGTCATGGACTGGATGCCGCAGGAGCAGGAGCGCGGCATTACCATCACCGCGGCCGCCACCACCTGCCGTTGGAAGGATTGTTTCATCAATATAATCGACACCCCCGGACACGTGGATTTTACCGTGGAGGTGGAGCGTTCGCTCAAGGTTCTCGACGGAGCCGTGGTGGTTTTTTGCGGAGTCGGCGGAGTGGAGCCGCAGTCCGAGACGGTCTGGCGCCAGGCAGAACGTTACCATGTCCCGCGCATAGCCTATATCAACAAGATGGACAGGACCGGCAGCAGCATGCGCGAGGTGATCAAACAGATACACGATAAACTCGGGGCGAATGCCGCGGCCATACAATTCAATTACGGCCAGGAGGAGAACTTCAAGGGCATTCTGGATCTTATAGAGAAGAAGACCGTTATTTACAAGGATGATCTTGGAAAAGAGCAGGAGGTCGTCCCGGGGTGGCCGGATGAATTGAAGGCCGAGGCCGAGCGCCTGCGCAGCGAAATGCTGGAGAGGCTTTCCGAGGCGGACGACGGGATTATGGAGAAATATCTCGGCGGTCAGGAGATCGGGGCCGAGGAGATAAAAAAGGCAGTGCGCAAAGGCGTGATCGAGAATAAATTCGTGCCGGTGCTCTGCGGCACCTCTTTCAAGAACAAAGGCGTGCAGCTGCTGCTGAACGCGGTATGCGACTACTTGCCTTCGCCCCTCGACCTGCCGCCCATTAAAGGGACAAAGCCGGACAGCGGGGATTTCGAGGAGATCAAGACCGAAGACGACGCGCCTCTGACCGCGTTGTGCTTCAAGATAGCTACCGATCCGTTCGTGGGAAAACTGAATTATACCAGGATTTACTCCGGGACGCTGACTTCCGGGACGTATATTTATAACGCCGCTCGAAGGGTGAAGGAGCGCGTGACCAAGCTTTTGAAGATGCATTCCAACCGTCAGGAGATAATAGAAGCGGCTTACGCCGGGGACATCGTGGCCGTAGTGGGGCTGAAGGATACCAAGACAGGAGACACCCTTTGCAACGAGAACAACCAGATCCTGCTGGAAGCGATGAAATTCCCGGAGCCGGTGCTTTCGCAGTCTATCGAGCCTAAGACCAAGAGCGATCAGGAACGGCTCGGCATGTCGCTGCACAAACTCTCCGAGGAAGACCCGACTTTCCGCATCACTTATAACCAGGAGACCGGCCAGACCTTGATGTCGGGGATGGGACAGCTGCATCTGGAGATCATCACCGACCGTCTTCTGCGCGAGTTCAACGTGGATGTGCAGGTGGGTGTGCCTCAGGTAGCTTACCGCGAGACCGTGCGCCAGAAGGCGAACGTGACCGGAAAGTTTATCCAGCAGAGCGGCGGCCGCGGCCAGTACGGACACGTGGTCATAGATGTGGAACCGCAGGAAGCTCCCGGCCTGGGGGTCACTTTCGAGAACAAGATAAAAGGCGGAGCGATCCCGCAGGAGTATATCCCGGCCGTGAAACAGGGTATCTTTGAGACGGCGAAAAGCGGCATCCTCGCCGGTTATCCGGTCACCGATATAAAAGTCACCCTGGTTGACGGTTCGTATCACGACGTCGATTCATCCGAGATGTCGTTCAAGATGGCGGCAAGCATCGGGTTGAAAGAGGGTTTGGCGAAGGCGAAGTCGTTCCTGCTTGAGCCGATCATGGACCTGGAGGCGACCACCCCGGAGGAATTCATGGGAGCGGTCATCGGCGACCTCAGTTCTCGGCGCGCCAAGATCATCTCGATAACTCCCAGAAGCAACGTAAGGGCTATAAGAGCGCACGTGCCGTTGTCGGAGGTGTTCAATTACGCTACCGTGTTGAGATCCTTGACACAAGGGCGCGCGTCTTATACAATGGAACCTTCGTTCTACGCCGAGGTGCCTTCACATATATCAGAAAAAATAGTGGCAGGGATAAGTTCACGCAAGGGTGCATAATTAAACTTAGGAGGTGACGTAATGGCTAAAGAGAAGTTTGTGAGAAGTAAACCGCACGCGAACATAGGTACAATCGGCCACATCGATCACGGCAAGACCACCCTGACGGCAGCCATTACCCATGTTCTTTCGAAAATGGGAAAAGCGCAGGCAAGGGAATATGCCGATATCGCCAAGGGCGGCACGGTAAGGGACGAGACCAAGGTTGTCACGATTTCGGTCGCCCACGTGGAATACGAGACCGACAACAGGCATTACGCGCATATCGACTGCCCGGGGCACGCGGATTACATCAAGAACATGATCACCGGCGCAGCTCAGATGGACGGCGCCATACTGGTGGTCTCGGCCGCCGACGGCCCGATGCCCCAAACCAGAGAGCATATCCTTCTGGCCAGACAGGTCAACGTTCCGGCGATGGTAGTCTTCCTGAACAAGGTCGATATCGTAACCGATAAGGAACTGCTCGACCTGGTGGAGATGGAGATCAGGGATTTGCTCACCAAGTACGGCTATCCGGGAGACAAAACCCCGATCATCAAGGGGAGCGCCCTGAAAGCGCTGCAGTGCAGCGATGCCAACAGCCCCGAAGCGGCGCCTATTCTGGAGCTGGTTAAGGCGGCAGACGAGTTCATCCCGCTGCCGACCCGCGAACTGGATAAGCCGATGCTGATGGCAGTGGAAGATGTGTTCACGATCGAGGGCCGCGGAACCGTCGGTACCGGAAGGATCGAGCGCGGCAAGGTCAAGGTTAACGACGAGGTCGAGATAATCGGGCTGCGTCCGGACGTCAAGAAGAGCGTCGTCACCGGAATAGAGATGTTCAGGAAGACCCTGGACGAAGGGCAGGCCGGAGACAACGTCGGGCTTCTGCTTAGAGGCGTGGACAAGAAAGACATCGAACGCGGGATGGTAATCGCCGCGCCGAAGTCGATCACCCCGCACACCAAGTTCAAGGCGCAGGTTTACATCCTGACCAAGGAAGAAGGCGGCAGACACACCCCGTTCTTCTCCGGGTACAGGCCGCAGTTCTATTTCCGCACGACCGACGTCACCGGCTCGTCCAAGCTTCCGCAGGGAGTTGAAATGGTAATGCCGGGGGACAACGTGCAGTTTGAAGTGGAGCTGATAACTCCTATCGCCATGGAAAAAGAGTCTCGTTTCGCTATACGCGAAGGCGGCCATACCGTCGGCGCAGGAGTAGTCACCGAGATAATCGCTTAATACGGAAGAATGATCTTCGGCTTCCGCGGCCGGTCCTTAAGGCCGGCCGCGGAGGAACGGAGACTGAACGGAACAACCGATGAATCAGAAAATACGCATAAAACTTAAAGCATACGACCACCGCTTACTGGATCAGACAGTCGAAGAGATAGTGGATACGGTCAGGCGCACGGGAGCGAAGATTTCCGGTCCCGTCCCGCTGCCTACCAAGAGGGAAATTTACACCGTCCTTTGTTCTCCCGTCATAGATAAAAAAGCCAGGGAGCAGTTCGGCCTCTTTACCCACAAACGGCTCATAGATATTTACGAGCCGACATCCAAGACCATAGATTCTCTGAGAAAACTGAATTTACCGGCTGGCGTCGACGTAGAGATAAAGTAACGGCCGCGTCACGCTTGTTCCAGCGCAAGAGGCGCCGCTTTATACAATAAAAGGGATTTGTCAAGATGGGTGGAATATTAGGCAGAAAAATAGGAATGACTCAGATATTCAACGCCGACGGCGCGAGGATCACGGTCACGGCAGTCGAGGCCGGTCCCTGTCCGGTGCTCTGCGTTAAAGATAAGAGTCTTCAGGTGGCTTTCGGGAAATGCAAGGGATCCAAGAGCAGCAAGCCTTTGCTCGGGGTTTTCAAAAAGGCCGGAATTGAGGCGCATAGACATATCAGGGAGATACCGCGCGACGCAGGGATCGAATTCAAGGCCGGAGACCAGATCAAGGCGGATTGCTTCAAGGAAGGCGATTTCGTCGACGTTACCGGAGTCAGTATCGGTAAAGGGTTCCAGGGCGGCATGAAGAGATGGCATTGGAAGGGCGGCCCGATGACACACGGCTCGACTTCCCGAAGGCGCGCCGGTTCGATCGGCTCTTCCACCACTCCCGGCAGGGTTTTTAAAGGGCATCATCTTCCCGGGCATATGGGCAACGCGCGTGTTACCGTGCAGAACCTGAAGGTGGCGGCAATCGACGCGGAAAGCAATCTCATCCTCGTCACAGGCGCCGTTCCCGGGCCCAAGAACGGGCTGGTGCTTATACGCAGCGCAAAGAAGAAGGCTAAGAAAAGCTAAAACAACAAGAAACATTATTCCGTCGAGAAAATGATAACATTACCGGTTTTAGACGCAAAAGGCAAAGAGGTAGACAGCATAAAGCTTGACAAAGAGGTAATCAGTGATAAAATAAATACTTCTTTGATTTATCAAGCCATCGTCAACCTGCGCGCAGGACAGCGCAAGGGGCTAGCTTCCACGAAGACCCGCGGCGAGGTTTCCGGCGGCGGACGCAAACCGTGGAAACAGAAAGGCACCGGGCGCGCCAGGGTCGGTTCCAGCCGTAATCCTTTGTGGTACCACGGCGGCGTGGTTTTCGGTCCGCATCCCAGGGATTTTTCGTATTCTCTGCCTGCAAAGATCAAGCGCGGCGCCTTGAAAGAGGCTTTTTCCGTAAAAGTCTCGGAGAACGCCGTGAAAGTGCTTGATGATATAAAGGCCCCGGCCGGCAAGACCAGAGAGGTGGTTTCCATCCTTTCCGCGCTCGGGATGAAACAGTCCCGGAAAACCCCGGATAACCGATGCCTTCTTCTGCTGGATAAAGTGGACGGCAACATGGCCAGGGCCGCGGGCAACATAGCGGGCCTGCGGGTTTCCAGGGCCGGCGACACCAATGCTTACGAGCTTTTGTCGCACAAGACGATAGTCTGCACCAGAGGAGCTTTAACCTTATTGCTTGAGAGGTTCAACAAATGATCTCACATCAAGTCGTAAAATCCATACTCGGCACAGAGAAGTCAACGCGTTTGGGGCCGCAGAATAAATATTTGTTATTGGTGGATATAAACGCCAATAAACTTCAGGTCAAGCGGGCGGTGGAGGAGATCTATAAAGTCAAGGTCGCCGGCGTCAACACTTTCGTTTACAAGGGAAAGATCAAGAGGGTGCGGCGCCAGGAAGGCCGGACTTCCGACACCAAGAAAGCGGTAGTCACTTTAAAACAGGGACAGAAACTGGAAGCTGTTTGATACGGCAGAGAGTCATAATACGAGGACGATGAATGGGCACTAAAATATATAAACCGACGACACCTTCGCGCAGATGGATGACCGGACACGATTTCAGCGATATATCCCGGGAAGGTCCGCAGAGGTCTCTTTTATCCCCCTTGAAAAAAAGCGGCGGCCGCAACAACTCCGGCAGGGTGACGGTCAGGCATGTGGGCGGCGGGCATAAAAGGATGTACCGTCGGGTGGATTTCAAAAGGGACATCCTGGACGTCCCGGCCACAGTGCTGGGAATAGAATATGATCCGAACCGCACCGCCAGGCTTGCGCTGGTCGAGTATCCCGACAAGAATAAGCGCTATATCCTCGCTCCTCTGGGATTGCAGAAGGGCGATACCGTGATATCGGCAGGGGAAACGGCGGCCGAGGCCAAACCGGGGAATTGCCTGCGCCTGAAGGATATACCTTCGGGGACCATGATCCACAATATAGAATTGAGCAGGGGCAAAGGCGGGCAGATCGTCCGCAGCGCCGGGACCTGCGCGCAGATAACCGCCAAGGAAGGCGATTCGGTCCTGATCAAGATGCCGTCCGGCGAGATCCGCATGTTCAGCATGGAATGCCGCGCCTCCATCGGTCAGTTGAGCAACGTGGAGCATGATACCGTAGTCATCGGCAAGGCCGGCCGCACGAGATGGATGGGCGTAAAGCCCACGGTCAGGGGCGTGGTAATGAATCCGCACGACCATCCGCACGGCGGCGGCGAAGGAAAATCCGGACAGGGAAATCCTCATCCGGTGACTCCCTGGGGAAAACCGACCAAGGGGTACAAAACCAGAAAACCGGGAAGATATTCCAATAAATTCATCGTTAAGAGAAGGAAATAAAAATGCCGCGTTCGCTTAAGAAGGGTCCGTATGTAGAGGAAAGTCTGGTCAAAAAAGTCGACAGAGCCAGGCGCGCCGGACAGAGGCAGGCTATCAAGACCTGGTCCCGCAAATCCACGGTTTTGCCGGAGTTCGTCGGCTTCACGTTCGCCGTTTACGACGGGCACAGGCACATTCCGGTGTTCGTCACCGAGAATATGGTCGGGCATAAAATGGGCGAGTTCGCGCCGAGCCGGACCTTCAAGAAGCACGGCGGCGTAAAGGCCAAAAAAGCGGTGGAGAAGACCTAAGGCCGCCGCCGCAGTTCCGTATTTATAGATAGAGGCATCAGGAAGGACAGAATAAAGATGATAGCGAAGGCAGAAGGAAGATACTTAAGGCTCACCCCGCGCAAAGTGAGGCAGACGCTGGCGCTGATCAAGTTCAGGAGCGTATCCGAAGCGGAGAGCATTCTTTTGACGGTGAACAAAAGAGCCAACGAATATCTTATAAAAATACTCAGGTCTGCGGTAGCCAATGCCAAGATTAAGGGGTTCAACGCTTCTCAGCTCTACATCTCCGGCGCCGAATGTAACTGCGGGCCGATGTGGAAGAGGTTCAAGGCGGCGGCGTTCGGAAGGGCCGAACCCATCCTTAAGAGGACTTCGCACATACGCATAGAGCTTGATCTGAAACCGGGAGAATAATTTCATGGGACAGAAGGTTCATCCGACACTTTTACGAATCGGTTATATAAAGACATGGCAGAGCAGATGGTTCGCCAAACCCAGGGAGTACGCGCGTTTTATCGCCGACGATTTCCGGGTGCGCAAGTACATACTGGAGAAATTCAAGCACGCCGCCATATCGCGGGTGGTCATAGAGAGGCTTACCGAAAAGACTAAGATCCGCATTTATTCCGCCAGGCCGGGCATCATTATCGGCAGACACGGGGCCGATATAGAGAAACTGCGCCAGGACGTAAACGGGATCCTGAAGAAGGAGATATCCATAGATATAGAGGAAGTGCAGAATCCCGCTTTAGACTCCCAGCTTGTCGCGCAAAACATCGCCCAGCAGTTGGAGAAACGAATAGCCTTTCGCAGGGCGGTCAAGAGATCGATAGAGAACTCCATGTCCGCGGGGGCCAAGGGTATCAGGGTTATTTGTTCCGGCCGCCTTAACGGGGCGGAGATCGCCAGGACAGAAAGCTATAAACAGGGTAAGATCCCGCTGCAGACCATGCGGGCGGACATAGATTACGGTTTTGCCGAGGCGTTGACCACTTACGGGCTGATAGGAGTGAAGGTTTGGATATATAAGGGAGACATACTTGATATATCTACGCTGCTGCCTAAACGCGGCACGCATTCTTCCAAAGACAAAGAAAACGAACAGAAAAGCGCGCCGCATCAGCAAGCGGCGCCCGGGGCCGATGCGCAGCAGCAGCAGGCTTAAGGCCGTCAGGGGTATATAGACATGGTAATGATGCCAAAGAGGGTGAAATATCGGAATTTGCAGTGCGGTAACCGCAGAGGTATTGCCGTCCGGGGCTCGAGCCTTGCTTTCGGAGAATACGGCTTGAAGAGCCTTGATAACGGCACGGTAAAGAACACGCAGATAGAATCCGTGCGAGTTCTGCTGGCGCGTAAATTGAATAAGGGCGGAAAATTGTGGATCAGGGTTTTTACCGACCAGTCCGTCACCAAGAAACCGGCCGAGATCCGCATGGGAAAAGGCAAGGGCGATATCGACCATTGGATGTGCCTGGTTAAGAGGGGAAAGATACTGTTTGAGCTCGGTGGTGTTCCCGAAGAGTACGCACGGCAGTGTTTCCGCCTGGCGGCCTACAAGCTGCCCGTAAAGACAAAGTTCGTCACCAGGACGCACTAATCAAGACAGGCTGTCCGATAAAGGAACATCGGGGAAGCTTCATTAGAAGAAAGCGCGGTCATGAAGATAAAAGAGCTTCGCAATTTAACGTCGCAGGACCTCTCACAGAGGGAGAAAACCCTTAAGGAAGAGCTTTTCAAGCTGAACCAGCAGCGTTACGGAGGCAGGGTGGAGAAACCCCATATGTTCTCCGCCATAAGGTATGAGTTGGCTCTTATCCGGACTGTCTGCCGGGAGAAGGAAGAGAAAAAAAATGGGTAAAGGAAAAGAACTGATCGGTGTAATCGTAAGCGACAAGATGCAGAAGACGGTTATCGTCAAGGTGCTGAGGACATACAAGCACAAAAAATACAACCGCATAATCAAGACTTACAAGAAATACAAGGCTCATGACGAGAACAATTCCGCGAAGACGGGAGATACCGTAAGCATCGCGGAAACCAGGCCTTTATCAAAGGATAAGCATTTCAGAGTCGTGGCCGTGCTTCAGAAGTGCCGGTTTCACGGCGAAACCGTAAAAAAGGGAAAGAAAAATGATACAGATAAGATCGATTCTTGACGTAGCCGACAATACCGGCGCCAAGAAGGCTTCTATGATCGGCGTTCTCGGACGCAAGGGTAAGCTGTCCGCCGAGGTGGGAGACACCATAAACGTCAACGTCAAGGAATCTGCGCCTAACGCGGTCATCAAAAAAGGCGAAGTGGCGAAAGCGGTAGTGGTGAGGACGAAGAACGCGATCAGGCGCGAGAACGGCTCTATCCTGCGTTTCGACCGCAACGCCATAGTTTTTATAGACGCGGCGTCGAATCCCCGCGGCACGCGCGTTTTCGGACCGGTGGCCAGGGAGCTCAGGGACAGGAATTTCACAAAAATAATCTCGCTTGCGCCAGAGGTAATCTGACCATGTATAAAATAAAGAAAAACGATCATGTGGAAGTTATTAAGGGCAAAGACAGGGGCAAGAGGGGGAAAGTCCTCGAATACCTTGCCGAGAGCGCGCAGGTCGTCGTGGAGGGGGTCAACAAAAAAAAGAAACATATGCGCCAGACTAAACAGGACCAGAAGGGCGGGATAATCGAGGTCGAGAAACCCATGTCCTGCGCCAACGTGCTCGTAGTCTGCAAAAACTGCAACCGTCCGGTTAAGGTGGGATTCAGCGTCTTGAAGGACGGCAGCAAAACAAGGATATGTAAACGCTGTAAAGAGGCCATATAATATGATACCACGCATGCTTGAGGAATACAGGAAGTCTATCGTCCCGGAAATGATGAAGCAGTTTTCGCTTAAAAACCCGAACGCCGTGCCGCGTCTGGAAAAGATCGTGGTGAATATGGGAGTGGGGGAGGCGACGCAGGATGTGAAAATACTGGAGAAGGCTATGGATGAGATGGCGGTCATAACCGGCCAGAGACCGGTCATGCGCAGGGCCAAAAAGGCCATTTCCAATTTTAAGGTCAGGCAGAAACAGCCGGTCGGCTGCGTGGTGACTTTGCGCAAGCATAAAATGTACGAGTTCCTGGACAGGCTGATAAACATAGCCATGCCGCGTATCCGGGATTTCCGCGGTGTCCGGGATACTTCTTTCGACGCGGCGGGTAATTATACCTTAGGGCTCACCGAACAGAACATTTTCCCCGAGATTGATGCGGACAGGATCACCAGGGCCCAGGGGATGGACATAACTTTCGTGATAAAAGGTTCGGCTTCCCGCGAGCAGTCGAAAGCGCTGCTTAAATTCTTCGGGATGCCGTTCAAGACGTCGACCAAAGAAGGAGCATAGGAGCAAATGGCGAAAAATTCACAGATAGCCAGATGGAAACGCACCCCGAAGTTTTCCTCGAGAAAATATAACCGCTGCAATATTTGCGGCAGGTCGGGAGGGTTCCTTAAGCGGTTCGAGCTCTGCCGCATCTGTTTCAGGGAGCTTGCCTGGCGCGGATTGATTCCCGGAGTAAAAAAAGCCAGCTGGTGAGGCTTGGTTTGGCAATTTAAGGAGAGAAAATGTCGAGAACCGATTTGATAGCCGATGCGTTTACGATAGTGCGTAACGCGTTAATGACAGGTAAGGATAAGGTGGATGTCCCCGCTTCCAATATGCTGAAGAGTATATTTGAGATACTCAAGGCGGAACAGTATATTGAAGAGTTCAAGGTGATCGAGGACAACAAGCAGGGAGTCCTGCGCGTTTATCTGAAATACGAGCACGGCCTGCCGGCGATAAAGAACATTTCCCGCATTTCCACTCCCGGCAAGAAAACTTACGTCGGGGCGAAGGACATCCCCCAGGTTTTGAGGGGCAAGGGCATAGCAATCATTTCCACTTCCAAGGGGTTGATGACGAACAACCAGGCCCGGGAGAAGGGGATAGGCGGAGAAGTAGTAGGATATATTTGGTAATTCAGTCAACCGCAGCATAACCGGAAAACCACGGAATATAACATGTCGAGAATAGGAAGAAAAGCGATAGCCGTACCCAAGGATGTGAAGGTCGAGATCAAGGACCGTTCCGTCAAGGTCACCGGGCCCAAAGGCAGCCTGGAGTTGAAGCTGTGCGGGACCATAACGGTCGAGCAGAAGGAGGAACAACTGCTCGTCAAGAGGCAGAATGATACCAAACCGGAGAGGTCATTGCACGGCCTTTACCGGGCTTTGCTGGTCAACAACATAAAAGGCGTGACGGAAGGTTATTCCAAGGAAATGGAGATCATCGGCGTGGGGTTCAAGGCGCAGGTGCAGGGAAGCACGCTGAATATGAATCTGGGCTTCTCCCATCCGGTCAGCGTCGCCATTCCGGAAGGCATAAAGATTGAAACTCCGAAGCCCACCATTCTGGTGGTGAAGGGGATCGACAAAGAGAAGGTCGGAAAGATTTCTTCGGAGATCAGGGCGATATACCCGCCGGAGCCGTATAAAGGCAAAGGCATCCGTTACGTCGGCGAACACGTGAAAAAGAAGATGGGAAAAGCCCAGGCGGGCAGTAAATAACGGGAGTCTTTCTGTAAAATGAAAAACAAGAACGAACTGCGCAGGATAAAGAGGCACAAGCGTATCACAGTCAAAATAACCGGTACCGCCGATAAACCGCGCGTCGTCGTGCACCGCAGTTTGAATAATTTTTCGGCCCAGGCCGTCGACGACACCGCCAAACGGACAGTCTTTTCGCTTTCGACGCTCGACAAACAGCTTAAGGTCCAGCTGTCCCAGGCCGGGAATATCAAGGCCGCGGCGCAGCTCGGCGAGGCGTTCGCCGCGCGCGCGAAAAGCAAGGGTATTTCCAGCATAGTGTTCGACCGCGCCGGTTATCTTTATCACGGCCGCGTCAAGGCTTTCGCAGAGAGCCTGAGAAAAGGGGGATTGGAATTCTAAATGCGTGAACTCAATATTGAAAATCAGCCGGAACTCGTAGAAAAAGTAATTACCATAAACCGGGTAACCAAGGTCACCAAAGGCGGCAAGAAGATGGCCTTCAGCGCCCTGGTCGTGGTAGGCGATACCAAAGGCAAGGTCGGTTTTGCGATGGGCAAGGCCAATGAGGTGGCGGACAGTATTCGCAAAGCCCTCGCCAAGGCCAAGAAGTCGCTGGTGAGCGTTCCCATGGCGGGCAGTACAATCACGCATGAAGTTACCGGGGAGTTCGGGGCGGCCAAGGTCCTCATGAAACCGGCTTCCGAGGGAACCGGCGTAATCGCGTCCGGTCCGGTCAGAGCGGTCTGCGAGTCCGCCGGAATAAAGGATATCCTCACTAAATCGCTGAAAAGCAACAATCCGGTCAATGTTATAAAAGCCACCGTCTCGGGGCTAAAACAACTAAAGGCATAAGATGGCTACTACCAATACTGCGACGAATCAGGAAAAGCGTTCCGGCTTCGGACTGTATAATCTGACGGTCCCGGAAGGCGCGCATAAACCCAAGAAACTGCTCGGCAGAGGGTCGGGTTCCGGGCACGGAAAGACTTCCACCCGCGGCAGCAAGGGGCAGACTTCCCGGGCCGGGCGCGATTTTTATCCCGGTTTCGAAGGCGGACAGACGCCGATGATCAGGCGTATGCCCAAGCGCGGGTTCAACAGCCGCAGGCCTTCAAAAGTGCAGATAGTCAGCCTGGGAATGATTTTCAAGCTTGACGACAAAACGATAACTCCCGAGGTAATGGCAGAGAAAGGGTTGATAAAGAAGGCCGCGTTCCCGGTCAAGGTCCTGTCCGAGGGGGACGTGAAGAAGGCCGTCACCATCAGGGCGCACGCTTTTTCAAAACAGGCCGTGGAGAAGATAGAGAAGGCCGGTTCAAAAGCGGAGATCATAGAAGATGTTTAAGGCGTTGGGCAACGCGTTCAAGATACCCGACCTTAAAAGACGTTTGATCGTTACTTGTATGTTGCTGGCCGTTTACCGCATCGGATGTTACGTCCCCACGCCCGGGATAGACGCCGCCGCGCTCTCCGCCTTCTTTAATTCGATGGCCAAGACCCAGGGCGGGACGCTCTTTGGCATAATAAACATGTTTTCCGGCGGCGCTATGGAGAAACTCACCATTTTCGCGCTCGGGATCATGCCCTATATATCCTCTTCCATTATATTACAGCTTTTGACGGCGGTAATCCCGGCTTTGGAAAAACTCGCCAAGGAAGGCAAGGCGGGATACGAGAAGATCAACCAGATGACGCGCTACGGCACGGTCCTGCTTGCGATTATACAGTCTTATTTTATCTCTCTTTGGCTGGAGAATATAGGCGGCTCGGCCGACGCCCCGCAGGAACTCGCCAGGATCGTGATGCATCCGGGCTGGGGATTCAGGATATTGACTATTCTCACCCTCACTACCGGCACCATCTTTATTATGTGGCTGGGGGAGCAGATACAGGAGCGCGGTATAGGAAACGGGATATCCCTGGTCATCACCGCCGGCATAATCTCGCGTATTCCTACCGCGATGCAGCAGCTCTTCGTTCTCCTGTCGCCTTTTTCGCCGTCGCGCCGTCAGATACAACCTTTTACGCTGCTGATTATGGCGGCGCTTCTGGTCATCGTAGTATTCGCGGTCATACTCGTCACGCAGGGGCAGCGCCGCATACCGGTTCAATACGCCAGAAGGGTCGTCGGCAGGAAGATATACGGCGGGCAGAGCACGTACATACCGTTGAAGGTCGATATGTCCGGCGTCATCGCCATTATCTTCGCGCAATCAATAATACTTTTTCCGGCCACTCTGGCGTCGTTCATCCAGAACCCGGCTTTTCAGAGGATGGCCAACGGCCTTATGAGGGGGCAGGTCCTTTACACGGTTATCTATGCTCTACTGATAATGTTTTTCTGTTTTTTCTACAACACGATCGTTTTCAATTCCGCAGATTTGGCGGAGAACATGAAAAAATACGGTGGCTTCATCCCCGGCATACGTCCGGGCACAGCCACGGTGCAATTTCTCGAATACGTGCTGCTGCGCATCACTTTCGCCGGGGCGACCTTCATTGCCGTAATCGCCATTTTTCCCGATTTGATAATGGCCTGGTTAAAGGTCCCTTATCTTGTGGCCTCATTTTTCGGCGGCACCGGTATCCTGATTATCGTGGGGGTAATGCTGGATACGGTCAAACAGATCGAGTCGCATTTGATAATGCATCATTACGACGGCTTCATCAAAGGCGGCCGCATAAAAGGAAGAAGATAAATGAATATCGTCCTCTTGGGCCCTCCGGGCGCGGGCAAAGGAACACAGTCTAAAAGACTCGCGGAACGCCTTGGCGTGCCGCATATCTCCACCGGGGACCTGCTGCGTAAGAACGTAACAGAGGGAACGGGACTCGGGCGCGAAGCGAAATCCTATATGGACAAGGGTCTGCTGGTTCCGGATGAACTGGTGACCAGGATGCTCACCGGGCGCTTCGAGCAGAAAGACGTCAGAAGCGGTTTTATTCTCGACGGCTACCCCCGCAACACCGCCCAGGCCAAGACGCTGGATGGAATACTTTCCGCTCCCGGACTGGATATAGATATGGCCGTTTACCTCGACACCAGCGAAGAGGTGATCGTGCAAAGGCTTTCCGGCAGGCTGGTATGCAGTAAATGCGGGGCCAATTATCACTCCACGAACATGCCGCCGAAAAAAGAAATGGTCTGCGACGCCTGTTCCGCCGCTCTTTACCAGCGGGCCGACGACAAGGAAGAGACCATCAGGCGCAGGCTGGAGGTTTACAACAGTGAATCGGCTCCGGTCATAGATTATTACTCCGCCAAAGGCATATTGAAACGCCTGGCCGCCGACGGCGAGGCGATGGCCGTTCTTGACAAAATCATAGACCTGGTGCGGAAAGCAGATGATCCCGTTAAAGTCAAAAAGTGACCTCGCAATGCTGCGGGAATCCGGAAGGATACTCGCGGAGGTTATTTTTGAGCTGGAGAAGTCGGTAGTGCCGGGGATTACCACCGCCGAGATAGACAGGGTGGCGGAGGAGTTGATATCGCGCAGGAAGGTAGTGCCTGCTTTCAAAGGATACCGCGGCTTCCCCGCGGTCGCCTGCGTATCGGTAAATGAAGAGATAGTGCACGGGATTCCCGGCAGCAGGATGATAAAGGACGGGGATAACGTCAGCATAGACCTGGGCGTCAATTACCGCGGTTACTTTTCGGACGCCGCCGTCACCGTGATCGCCGGCACTCCGCTTCCGGATATGGCCAGGCTGGTCGGCGTGACCAGACAAGCCCTCTACGAAGGGATAAAGGCGGCTATGGTCGGCTGCCGCCTGGGAGACGTGTCGCACGCTATACAGAAGTTCGTGGAGAGAAACGGCTTCTCTGTGGTGAGGGAATTCGTGGGGCACGGCATCGGACGACAGCTGCATGAGGAACCGGAAGTGCCGAATTACGGCATGCCCGGCAGGGGGCCGCTGCTTAAAGAAGGAATGGTTCTTGCCATCGAACCGATGGTGAATATGGGGACATGGCGGTCGGAAATCCTCGATAACGGCTGGACCGCCGTAACCGGGGACAGGTTGCCGTCGGCCCATTTTGAGCATACGGTGGCGGTAACGGACCAGGGCCCGGAGATCCTTACCGGCAGAGAGGGATTGGGATATGCCTAAAGAAGATCTTGTAGAGACTGAAGGGACCGTGCAGGAGGCCTTGCCTAACGCCATGTTCAGGGTCCAACTGGACAATGGGCATATGGTGCTCGCCCACGTCTCGGGAAAAATGCGCATGCATTTCATCCGCATCCTCCCCGGGGACAAGGTCAAGCTGGAGCTTTCTCCTTATGACCTCAGCCGGGGACGTATAACCTTCAGGTCCAAATAGCAGGCGTCTGAAGAGGGGGTTAAAAGTGAAAGTCAAGTCATCCGTGAAAAAGATTTGCGATAAATGCAAGATCATAAAAAGGCGGGGTGTGGTCAGGGTGTTGTGTTCCAATCCCAAGCATAAACAGCGCCAGGGATAGTGCGGTGTTCTGCCCCCTCGCGGCTTTTGTGAAAGGAGAACGGAAGTGCCAAGGATAATAGGCGTAGATATTCCAAAAGAGAAAAGAATAGACGTGTCGTTGACCTATTTATACGGTATCGGACCTTTTCTGGCTAAAAAGATACTCGAGGAAGTGGGAATCAGCCCGGAGAAGAGAGCTAAGGAGCTTAATGAGGAAGAAATATCGCGCATCACCAACGCCCTGCAGAAAAGTTCTTACAAGATCGAAGGCGACCTGCGTCGCGATATCTCCCAGAACGTAAAAAGGCTTATGGATATCGGCAGTTGGAGAGGCATGCGCCACAAAAAGGGACTGCCGGTGCGCGGACAGCGCACCAAGACCAACGCCAGGACGAGAAAAGGCCCCCGTAAAGGAAGCGGCATGATCATAAAGAAACCGGCAACCGGCAAGTCCGGCGGTAAGTAATAACGAACGAGGAGGATGCGGTATTATGTCTACGAGGGATAAGGCGAAGAAAAAGAAAGCCGCCAGAGGTATTATTGCCGGTATCGCCCACATTCAGGCCAGCTTTAACAACACGGTGGTGACCATAACCGATAAACAGGGCAACGCCCTGGTCTGGTCGACCCCCGGCGTGGTAGGATATTCCGGTTCCAAGAAGGCGACCCCTTTTGCCGCGCAGGTCGCGGCGTCGGACGCGGCGAGAAAAGCTAAAGAGATCGGGATGAAAGAAGTGGAAGTGCTGGTGAAAGGCCCGGGTTTCGGCCGGGAATCGGCCATAAGGGCGCTTCAGGCAGGCGGTTTGACGGTTACGTCCATAAAGGACGTTACTCCCATGCCGCACAACGGCTGCCGTCCGAAAAAACAGCGCAGGGTATAAGGGGCGCATAAACGCCCGGGAACGGGCAGATTCGCGAGGAGATATTTCAGATGGCAAGATATACTGGAGCAGCATGCAGGTTATGCAGAAGAGAAGGGGAGAAACTTTTCCTCAAAGGGGCGAGATGTAATTCTCCCAAATGCACGCTTACCAAAAGGGCTTACGCGCCCGGCGACCACGGACAGGGAAGAGTTAAGCTTTCCAATTACGGCGTCCAGCTGCGCGAGAAACAGAAGGTTAAGCGGATGTACGGGATGATGGAAGGCCAGTTCAGGAGGTACTTCGAGCAGGCCGCCAAGACCAAAGGCGTCACCGGTAAAGTTCTTCTGCAGCAGCTCGAGCGCAGGCTGGACAATGTCATTTTCAGGCTGGGTCTTGCCGTTTCGAGGGCCCAGGCCAGGCAGGTCGTGCGGCATAATTTCGTCTGGGTGGGCGAGACCAGGGTGAACATCCCTTCCTACCAGGTCAGCAAAGACGAGATGATAAAGATCAAGGGGTCTGAAAAGGCGCTCAACAAGCTTAAGGAAAACCTGGAGGCCGCGAAGGACAGAAGCGTTCCCACCTGGCTGGAGTTCAACCCGCAGGAGATGACGGCACGCGTGGCGCGCCTGCCCGAAAAAGAGGACATTCAGGCTACGATACAGGAACAGCTGATCGTAGAGTTATATTCCAAGTAAAGCTCCGGGGACACAATACTTAATTACGCCGCAGGGATCCCGGGGTTGAAGCCGTTATGCTTCGGCAGAAGAGATTTTCCGGTATCTTGCGATACCGGGTTATTCGAGAAAGAGACTTCGGGCTTTAGCCTGAGGAGCTTCATAGTCGCAAAGGAGCGAGCTAAATGGGCATAAAATGGAAGGATTTTCAACTACCGAAACGTTTAGAGTGTGATGAGACAACTTATACCGGCACTTACGGCAAGTTTACCGCCGCGCCTTTCGAAAGAGGATACGGTGTGACGCTCGGCAATTCATTGCGCAGGGTGCTTCTTTCCTCGATCGAGGGAAGCGCGATAACTTCGGTGAAATTCAGCGGCGTCAATCATGAGTTTTCAGCTATCACCGGGGTGCTGGAAGACGTCACGGAGATCATTCTCAACCTTAAGAGCGTGGTGTTGAGCGCGCATTCCAATATTCCAAAGACCATTTACATCAGGAAGGATTCCAAGGGCCCCGTGACCGCCGCGGATATCGAGACGGACGAGACCATAGACGTGGTCAATCCCGGCCTGCATATCGCTACCCTGACCAAGGATATCAAGTTCGAGGCCGAACTCGAGGTGGGCCGCGGCCGCGGTTACGTGCCCGCTGAGACCAATAAAAAAGAAGACCAGGCGATCGGCGTCATACCGTTGGATTCTATCTTTACCCCGGTCAAAAACGTCAATTTCTACGTTGAGAATACGCGCGTGGGGCAGAAGACCGATTACGACAAGCTGGTGCTGGAAATAACCACCAACGGTTCTATCTCTCCCAAGGACGCGCTGCTTTACGCCTCGAACATACTGCAGAGGCACCTGGATATCTTCGTCAGCTTCGGCCAGCTTCCCGAGGATCTCGAGGAAGAAGAACCGGAGATGACCAAGGAAGAGGTTTCTCTATACGAGAAACTGCGTCTGCCGATATCCGAACTCGAATTGTCGGTGCGCAGTTCAAACTGCCTTAGAGAAGCCAACATAAAGATAATAGCCGATCTCGTGAAAAGGTCGGAGGACGATATGCTTGGTTTTAAGAATTTCGGCAAGAAATCGCTGACCGAAATCAAGGAACTGCTCGCCGGGATGGGCTTGACGCTCGGCATGGCGGTGGATCCCAAGAAACTCAAGAAATCGGCGTAATTGAACAACATACTCCCGCGGCAGTTTTCCCGGTAGCCGCCTTAATTAGAGGGGAAAGAAATGAGACATAAGCTAAAAAAAGGCCGTTTGAATAGATTCACCAGTTGGAGAAAAGCCACCGTTGCCGGCACCATACGCAACCTGATAAACTGCGGCAGAATAAAAACTACTAAAGCCATCGCCGCCGCGGTCAGGCCGGAGGCGGAGAAGATGATCACTCTCGCCAAGGAGAATACCCTGGCGGCCAAACGCCGAGCTTATCGTGTCCTTTGTTCCCATGAACTGGTTTCCCGGCTTTTCGGGGAAATAGGCCCGCTTTTCAAGGATGTCCAGGGCGGATATTGCCGTATTTTGCGTCTCGGTAACAGACGGGGAGACAATGCGAAGATAGTTCTTCTGGAATTTACGCGGCTTCCCAAGGGAAAAGAGCTGCCGGCCGTGAAGCGTCCTGCTTCGAAAAAGGAAACGCCGGTCATCGAGGCGGAAAAAGTAAAAGAGGAGCCGAAAGCCCAGCCTCCCAAGAAAACCAGGCAGCATCCCACAGCGGAGGAAGTTAAACCGGGCGGAAAGAAGATCCTGGGCGGCATAAAAGGGATATTCAACAAGAAAGATAAGCCCACTCCGTAAGCCAGCGTAAGCTGGCGTAAGCTGGCGGCAGCCAGGCCGTTCTTCAGCCGGCGCGTATGTCGCTCCGGCGCCAAGTTAGGCTCATACTATGCGTATAGACACCAGGATAGCCGAGCGCTTGAAGAAAATAAAGCCGTCTTCCACGCTGGCGATAACTTCCAAAGCCAGGAAGCTGAGGGCCGAGGGTAAGGACGTGGTCAGCTTTGCCGCCGGAGAGCCCGATGCCGACACGCCCGATTTTATAAAGGCCGCCGCGATAGAGGCGATAAATTCCGGTTTCACGAAATACACCCCGAGCACAGGTATACCCGAACTCAAGAAGCTGATCAGCGAAAAATTTAAAAGGGACAACGGACTTGATTACAAGCCGGAACAGGTGGTGGTTTCCTGCGGCGCTAAACATTCTATTTTCAACGTCCTGATGGCGCTGGTAGACCCCGGCGACGAAGTCCTGATTCCTTCGCCTTACTGGGTCAGTTACCCGGAGATGGTGCATCTTTGCGGCGGGCTGTCCCGTTTCGTGAAGACCGCGCCGGAGAACGGCTTTCGGGTCACCGCCGAAGAACTGAACGCCTACGTTTCCCCAAAAACAAAAGTCCTGATTTTGAACAGTCCTTCCAATCCGGCAGGTTCCGTATATAACCGCAAGGAGCTTTTGGCGATAGCGGAACTCTGCGCCGCCAACAAGATCTTCGTGATAAGCGACGAGATATACGAGAAACTCATTTATGACGGCCTAAAGTATATCTCCATTGCCGGACTGCATCCGGAAATGAAGGACCTGGCTGTGACCGTAAACGGCGTTTCCAAGACCTACGCCATGACCGGTTGGCGTATCGGTTACCTGGGCGCTCCGGCCGACGTAGCGGAAGCCATCGGCCGCATACAGGATCACACAACCTCCAACCCTTCTTCCATAAGCCAGAAGGCGGCGCTGGCGGCCCTCAAGGCCCCCGAGAAGTTCACCGAGAATATGCGCGCGGAATACGCCGGCAGAAGGGATTATATGTTGACCAGGCTGAATTTAATGCCCGGCCTGAAGCCGGTCGTGCCGCAGGGCGCTTTCTACGTGTTCTGCGATATCTCCGGGACCGGTATGGATTCCGGCGTTTTTTCCGGCAAACTACTGGAAGACAGATTCGTGGCGGTCATACCCGGAGAAGGATTCGGCAGGGTGGATTACATACGTTTCAGTTTCGCTACCGGGATGGAACAGATAAAAAAAGGGATGGACAGGATAGAAGAATGGGTGAAGACGCTATGAGCCCCAAGACGCTGGCAGAAAAGATATTGAGCGAACACGCGGGCAGGGACCTGCGAGCCGGAGACTTCGCGATCTGCAAGGTAGATTTTACTTTCGGGCAGGACGGGACATCGTCCATAATAATCGACCGCGTGCGCGAAATGGGCATAAAGAAGCTGAAGACTAAATTCTGCATGGTGATAGACCACAGCGCTCCTTCTCCCTCGGAAGGCGTTTCGCGCGTGCACAAAAAGATGCGCGTTTTCGGGACGGAATTCAAACAGCCGGTTTTCGACATAGGATGCGGTGTTTGTCACCAGGTGATCCCTGAATCCGGGTGGATACTACCGGGAGACCTGGTACTGGGGGCCGACTCGCACACCTGCACATACGGGGCGCTCGGCGTCTTTTCGACCGGCGTCGGTTCTACCGACTTAGCTGTGACGCTTGCGGCAGGGAAGAACTGGTTCAAGGTCCCGGAGACGCTGAAGGTCGTCCTGAACGGAAAACTGCCCAGGGGCGTTTACGCCAAGGACGCGGTACTTTACGTAATAGGCAGGATAAAAGCCGACGGCGCCACATATAACGCGTTGGAGTTTTGCGGCAGCGCGATAGATTCCATGGATATGGACGGCAGGATGACCATTTCCAACATGGCGGTCGAGATGGGCGCCAAGGCCGGGTTGATGCCGGTAGACGCGGTGACCGTAGCCTGGTTTAAGGCCAGGGGAATTCCGGCCTCTATGATCCGGCGCTTGGCGCCGGACAAGGGAGCGCGTTACGCGCGGGTGCTGGAATACGACGTCTCCAAGCTGGAGCCGCAGGTATCTTTGCCGCATAGCGTCGACAGCGCCGTTCCCGTGGGAAAGGTCAAGGGGGTCAAGATACAGGAGGTATTCATAGGGACCTGTACCAACGGCCGGTTAAGCGATCTGCGCGCGGCCGCGGCGGTGCTGAAAAAACGCAGCGCGGCTCCCGGAGTCAGGTTGATTGTGGCTCCCGCTTCGCGCGATATATACCTGCGGGCGCTCAAGGAAGGTATCATCGGGGATTTCGTCTCCGCCGGGGCCGCGGTGGTGGTTGCGGGATGCGGGCCGTGCGTGGGCACGCATAACGGGATACCGGCCGACGGCGAAAAAGTCATTTCGACGGCGAACCGTAATTTCAAGGGAAGGATGGGGAATCCTAACGCGTTCATTTACCTGGGGTCGCCGGCGTTGGCGGCTGCTTCCGCCCTGGAGGGCAGGATAGCGGATCCCAGGAAATATTTGTGAAACGGAGGTAATTGATGGAAATCAATGAGCTCCTTCTGTTGTGTATCGAGAAACGCGCTTCAGACCTGCATATTACCGAGAATGAACCTCCCATATTGCGTATAGACGGCAAACTGTACCGCACCGGACTTTCTTCCCTGACCAAACATGAAACCAAGCAGATGATCTATTCCGTCCTGAACGGTTCTCAGAAGGAGATGTTCGAGAAAGAACTGGAACTGGATTTTTCGCTTTCTCTGCCGGGTATGGACCGTTTCAGGGTCAACATCCATATGCAGAAGAACTCGGTGGAAGCGGCTTTCCGCCGCGTCCCCCTGAAGATCCCTACCTTCGACGACCTTGGTTTGCCTTCTATCGTGATGGAGCTCGCGCGGCGGCCGAACGGACTGGTGCTGGTCACCGGCCCGACCGGTATGGGCAAGACCACCACGCTGGCAGCGATGATCGACCTGATCAATAACGAGCGCGAAGCGCACATAGTCTGCATAGAAGATCCCATAGAATTCGTCCATAAAAACAAAAAGAGCGTGATCAAACAGCGCGAGGTCTACAGCGATACGCACTCCTTCGCCAACGCCTTGAAGCACGCCTTGCGCCAGGACCCCAACGTCATCGTGGTAGGGGAAATGCGCGACCTGGAGACGATATCCACGACTTTAACCGCGGCTGAGACCGGGCATCTTGTGCTGGCGACTCTGCACACGCCAGACGCCCCCCAGACCATACAGAGGATCATAGATGTTTTTCCTCCGTATCAGCAGCAGCAGGTCAGGCTCCAGTTGTCGGATTGTATACAGGGAGTAGTCTCGCAGCTTCTGCTGCCTGTGGCTTCCGGCGAGGGCAGAGTGGTGGCTACCGAGGTTCTTACCGGAACCCCGGCCATCAGGAATCTGGTGCGCGAGCAGGAAATAGAACAGATCCCCACGCTGCTGCAGACCGGCAGCCAGCATGGAATGCATACCATGGATAAGTCGCTGAAGGAACTTTTCCAAAAGGGCCTGATAAGCCTGGAGACCGCGTTGTCGAAGGTAAAGAATCCGGAGGAATTCAGGCAATTATAACAGTGTAACATGAATTTTCGACACCGCATTGTTACATAGACTTCTAATGATCGAGAATCGGAATTAGGGGGGATAATGAAGTTTAATGCTGAAGCGATTAAACTGGGCGACAACATAAATACCGACTTCATCATTTCCGGCAGGTATAAGTTCGCCATCACCGATATGAAAGAGCTGGCGAAGCACATAATGGAGGATATCGACCCGGCTTTTCCGTCCAAGATCAAACCGGGTGTTTCCGTGATCGTGGCCGGAAGCAATTTCGGTATGGGGTCTTCGCGCGAGCAGGCGCCGCTGGTAATCAGGGAGAGCGGCATAGTCGCCGTGCTGGCTAAGTCTTTTGCCAGGATATTCTACAGAAACGGTTTCAACATCGGCCTGCCGCTGATAGAGGCCGATACCTCCGGCATAGACGAGAAAGACTCCTTGAGCATAGACCTCGACGCCGGCATACTCAGGAATCTCACCAAGAACAGTGAGTCCGGGATTAAACCTTTTCCGGCTTTTATGCAGACGCTGCTGGGCGAGGGCGGGCTGGTCAATTACTACAAGAGACACGGGGGATTCAGAGTTTAGAAATGCCCGTTCTGCGTCTAACGGTTACGACGCCCGTATCGTTCATCGCCATTCGGTTACGGTATTTGAAAATCGAAAGCCGCAATTAGCCCGGCTCGCCGACTTTTCAGCGGCGGATTCTGTGTCGAAAGGTCAGTCGTTATGAAGTATAAAGTTACCCTTATACCCGGCGACGGGATAGGACAGGAAGTCAGCGAAGCGGCGCGCAGATGCGTAGAGGCCACCGGGGTGCGGATAGAATGGGAGACCGTAATCGCGGGCCAGGCCGCTTTCGAGAAATTCGGAGAGCTTCTGCCGCAGGCGGTGGTGGACTCCGTGAAAAAGAACAAGGTGGCCTTGAAAGGGCCTATCATTACTCCCATCGGCGGCGGCTTCCGTTCGGTGAACGTCGCCATACGCCAGGCGCTCGACCTTTATGCCTGCGTGAGGCCGGCCCGTTCCTGTCCCGGGGTGCGCAGCGCCTTCAGCGACATAAATCTGGTTATAGTGAGGGAGAACAGCGAGGACCTTTACGCCGGGATAGAATTCGAGGAAGGCAAAGAGGAAACCAGGGCGATGATCGCTCGTATCTCCGAAGCATCCGGAAAGAAGATCCGCTCCGACTCCGGTATCTCGATCAAACCTATCTCCCGTTCGGCGTCGCAGCGCATCGCGCGTTACGCTTTCGAATACGCCCTTAAATACGGCCGCAGGAAGGTAACCGCGGTGCACAAGGCCAACATAATGAAGTTTACGGACGGGCTTTTTCTCAGGGCTGCGAGAGAAGTCGCGCAAGAATACGAAGGGCGCGTTGAATTCGAAGAAGCGATAGTTGACAATATGTCGATGCAATTGGTGCAGAGGCCGCGCAATTATGATGTGCTTGTTCTGCCCAATCTTTACGGCGATATACTTTCCGATCTCGCCGCGGGGCTGGTAGGCGGGCTGGGCGTTGCGCCGGGGGCCAATATCGGAGAAGAATACGCCGTATTCGAGGCGGTGCACGGTTCGGCCCCAAAATACGCCGGCATGAACAAAGTCAATCCTACGGCGATGATACTCTCCGGGGTGCTCATGCTCAGGCATCTGGGAGAGGATAACGCCGCGGACAGGCTTGAAAAAGCCGTCCGCCGCGTGATCGCCGAAGGAAAGAGCGTCACTTACGACCTGAAGGCGGACAGGAACGACCCGTCGAGCGTGGGGACATCGCAGATGGCGGACGCGATAATCGCCGCCCTTTAAAAAACTCACTCCCCTTACGGCACGCGGTTAATCGAGAAAGAAGCATTGGGTTTCGCTATGAAGATATCGGTCATAGGAGCGGGGAATGTGGGCGGCACGGCGGCAATGCGCATAGCGCAGGAGCGCCTGGGAGACGTCGTGCTCGTGGATATAGCGGAGGGGCTGGCCAAAGGCAAAGCCGCCGACATCAACGACGCCGGGAATGTCCTCGGCTACGATTGCCGAGTCGAAGGCAGCGGGGATATCTCCGCCGTGAACGGTTCCGATATAGTGGTTTTTACGGCCGGCCTGGCGCGCAAGCCGGGCATGACCCGTGAGGACCTTCTAAATAAGAACGCCGCCATATTGAAAGAGGCCTGTTTAAAAATAAAAGTTGCGGCTCCGGGGGCTGTGTTCATTATAGTCACGAACCCGTTGGATTTAATGACGGCCCTGGCGTTGCGCCTTACCGGTTTCAGCCGCGGCAGGGTTTTCGGGATGGGGATGACCCTGGATGCCTCGCGTTTCGCCAATATATTGTCGGAGATGGCCGGCGCCCCGGTCTCATCCATAGGCGCCTGCGTGATCGGCAGCCACGGGGAAGGGATGATCCCTCTGCCCCGCTTTACCACCGTCAACGGTAAGCCGCTGAGCGCGTCAATGGATGCCGACGCCGTGGAAGAAGCGGTCAGACGCACGGTGGGCCGCGGACAGGAAATAGTTTCTTATTTCGGCAACGGCAGCGCGTATATAGCTCCGTCGGCCGCGATATGCGACTTGGTCAAGGCGGTGGTTATGGACAGCCGCAGGATACGAGGCGTTTCTTTTATGCTGGAAGGAGAATACGGCCTGCGCGGTATGTGCATAGGAGTGCCTTGCCGTATAGGGCGCTCCGGAGTGCAGGAGGTAATAGAGCTGGAGCTTGACGCGGCGGAGAGCGGCAAATTACGCGCGTCGGCTGAAGGATTAAAGAAACTTTTTTCGGCGCTTTGTGCGGCATAGTAACTCCTCCGCCGGCCGCCGGAGCGGTCATACAGCCGGATTTGTATTTTTCGCATAAGAGCCGTTACTTTCATTTTGAGGGAGGCTCTACTCCGTAAACTCATTACTCTAAGGCGGAGTTCTTTATGGAAGAAGTGCTGAGGGTTATCGATCTCGGCCGGACATCTTTCGACGCCGCCCTGCGGGTTCAAAAGGAATGCCTGGTCGAAGCCGCCGGCAATCCCGGATCGCATTTCCTCATCTTTTGCTCACATCACCCCGTGATTACCTGCGGGACATCTCACCGCGCCTCGGACATCCTGGCGGATCCCCGCATTTTAAAAGAAAAGAACATAGATCTGCGTTATGTCAACCGGGGCGGAGGCGTATCTTATCACGGCCCCGGGCAGATCACCGTGTATCCCGTTTGTAATCTCGCCTGCCTGGGCAGGGATATCGGCCGGTTCCTCGGTAGATTGGAAGAATGCGTGCTTGGTTTCCTGGGAGGTTTCGGGATTGCCGCTTCCCGCAGAGAGGGGTTACCGGGCGTATGGACCGATAACCGTAAGATATGTTCTATCGGCGTGGCTTTCAGCCGCTGGGTTTCTTTTCACGGTTTGTCGGTTAACATACGCAGTGCCGACATGCAGCCGTATTCGCTGATCAGACCGTGCGGGATGGACATAAAGATGACCTGCCTTGAAGAGGAAGCGCCGCGCGCGCGGGAAGTAGCTTATTCCGATCTTCTGGAGGAAATGAAGAAATCGTTTCTTAAGGTTTTCTGGCCGCGGGGCATACGGATAGAGGAGAACAAAAGATGAACATAGAGGTAAAAGTTCCGTACCTGGGCGCGGGTATAGAAAAGGCCAGGGTGACGTTCATTTATTGCGAACCCGGAGATACGGTGAAACAGGACGCCGATTTATTCGAGCTCACCGCGGACAAAGCGGCTTTCAACGTCCCGTCTCCCTGTTCCGGCAGGATAGGCGAATTGAAGGTTTCCTGCGGAGATACCGTTTCCGTGGGGGACGTCATCTGTTCCATCTTGGCATAGACATCCTGGCCTGACCTGCGCCGGTTCAAATCCTTTCAACCCCAAGACCGACGATTGAGAAAAAGAACAGCCGGGATCCTTGTTTGCCAGTTGGAAGACTCTTGTTTAAGAATTGCCGGCCTCTCGCGCCGCAGGAGCCGGAAGAGAGCTTTATGCCTGCTGGCCGAGAAACACCTGCCTATACGCGCCAGCGATACCGAACTCTCCCGCGACATCCAATCCGCATTAAATAAACTGGTGCCGATCGTCCCCGAATGCCTGATAGTCTCTGTGCCCAGGAACCGCGTAACCTGGAAACATCTTAGGATCCCTTCTAATTCTTCCGGCGAAATAGAGCAGGCCTGTCGTTTACACGCCGGAAGATTGATGTTACTTCCCGAGGAAGAGGTGGTTTCCGTCTGCGAGATAATAAGCAGGGACGGGAATTCCGGCGCGCTGGTCAGCCTAATGGCGGCAAGCCGTTCCGAGATATCAAGATACTGCCGGCTTTTCGGTTTTTTTCCTGCGGACAATATATATTTCCATCTTTCCACGCAGGGTATCTCCGGTATTTTTAGGGAGATCCGCGGCAGGAGGCAGGGGCTGTCTCTGGTATTGGTCCCATACCGGCATTCCTGGGATGCGGTCCTTGTGAATGACGGCGCGCAAGTTTACGCGCGCAGTTTCAGCGTGCCGGCTTCCGGCAATTATTTCGGTATCCTCGCCGCCGAAACGAGGGCGGTACTTGATTATTATTCAAGAGAGGTGGATGAAACTCCGGTAGGGGAGATATGCCTGCTGACCCGGCCCGGGCGGTCCGTAGCGGCCGAAACGGCCGCGAAGCTTTCCGGCCTTATTGGAGTAAATGTGGCTGTTGTTTCCTGTGGAGGCGTGTTCGCCGGGATACGCGGCCGGGGCGGCGCGGGAGTAAGGAATGGGAACGGGATTCTTTACGTCCCGCTTATAGGCTTGAGCCTTAATGCGGAACGGGAACGCCGTGACCACGGCGGAGATTTTTCCCTGCCTGAAATAAAAGCCCGGAGATCGGAAGGCATCTTGAAGCGCCGCGCCGCCTGTTTCATCGCCGCAATCGCGCTTCTGACTTCGGCTCTTTCTGCGTATTTAGGCTCTCTGGCCGGCGCGGAGAGGAGAAAAGCGCGCGTTCTCGCCGGCCCGCTGGGTAGGATGGAGAAGGCCGTTCTTCCCATCTTAAGAGCCGGGAACAGGATGTTCCGTTTGCGGGAACGGGATTTGTCGCAGGAAGAAACCCTTTTCGGGCGGTTATCGGGCATACGCGAGGCCGCAGGGAATAACGGCATAGTGCTCAACGGTCTCGTTTATGAAAGAGGGGAAAGGCTCGTCATTCAGGGACGCCAGGAGGGGTGGGATTCGTTGAAAGAATTCATGCCCGCAGTCGCTCGTAACCCGGTGTTCCTTTCCTGGAAACCCGGGGAATTGCGGATGGAGCGTTCCGCCGCGGAGGGGACAATAATCTTCCGGGGGGAATGGGTCAAATGACAATATCGTCCGCGGCCAGGAACGCGTGTTTTGCCTTATGCGCTGCCGCCGTTTTTCTATCGGCGGTATGCGTTCGTCATTTCTTCCGCGGTTATGCCGCGGCAAAACAGGCACTTTCCGATGCCCGGAAAAGATGCGCCGCTTTGAACTCATTGCTCTCCGTGAAAGACATTGCTCCTTCTTTTTCCGCCGGGGGAGGCGTGCGTTCTTATGCCGCGTCCGCCGCAGGAGAGATCGAGAGCCTTACCGCCGCCTGCGGCGTCAAGCTGGTTTCTCTGCGCGCCGGCGTTTCCCCGGCCGGCCCCGGGAAGGTTGTCCTCGAAACGGAAATAACCGGTAGTGAGCGCGGAGTGATGTCGTTTGTATCCGCGCTGGAAACTTCTCTCTATATCTTTACGATCCACAAGGCGCGTATAGATGTATTGCCGCTCGGAGAAGACCTGCTCAAGGCGAGGTTCGTCGTTTCCTCGGCGCTGGACCTGCCGCTTAATGCCGGCAGCGATCCGTCGAACGCGGTTGAGCTTTTCTCGCGGCCCGTCCCTGCGGCGGACAAAAGGGCAAAGATCGGAGAAGGCCGCCTGTTCGGAAAACTCCGGGGAACTGGGACAGAGCCGTTTGCATCCTCCGGCGGCGCAGAGGATGCAGGAGACGGGACTTTGAAACTTACCGGAGTGATCCTGGGCGCCGGTCCGGCGGCTTTTCTGCAGGATACATCTTCAGGCAGAGAGATCCGCCTTTATCCCGGCCAGCAGATCAACGGTTTCAGGCTTGAGCGTGTTATGAAAGGCGGAGTCATTCTGACAAAAGGGGATAAGCTATATGAGATTTCTTTTTAAGATCTACGGCGTTCATCTGGCCGTTTGTCTTTGCGCCTCCGGAATTACCGGCGTTGTCGCGCAGGCCGCAGGCGAAGGGCCGATCACGCTGGAAATGAACGATGCCGATATCACGGTTGCCTTGCGGGAAGTGGCGTCAAAGGCGGGGATGAACATAGTTATCGGCAACGGTGTCCGCGGCAAGACGACCCTTTTCGTCAGAGATGTCGAACCGGAGGCGGCTTTCGAGTTGATATTGATGTCCAATGATCTCGCCTGTGAACGCAGGGGCGGGATATACCGCGTGTTTACCCAGAGGGAATACGAAGCCCTGCACGGTGAAAGGTATAATTCCGGTCTGGAACGGGCGACCGTGAAATTGAAGTACGCCTCCGCCAGGAGCCTCGCGGAGCAGCTTCTGCAGGTCAAATCTCCCCAGGGCAGGGTGATAGCGGACAATCTTTCGAATGTGCTGATGATTATCGACGACCGGCCCAGGCTTGCCCAGATGCTGGAGTATCTGCGGCAGGCCGATGTCCCGGGTACGGAGACCAGGATATTTCCTTTGCGTTTCGCGCGCGCCGCCAAACTCGCCCCCAAACTGCAGGACAGGCTGACTTCAGGCTGGGGGTCGCTGCGCGTGGACGAGGAGAGCAACAAGATCGCGGTAACAGATTATCCGCGCCGCCTCACTGAGATCGCGGCGCTGGTATCGGCGTTCGACGAAAAACCGCGCCAGGTGCTGATAGACGCCCAGATAATCGAGATCAGCCCGGAGGAAAAGTTCGAAATGGGTGTGGATTGGGATTACTGGATCAACAAGCATTTCCGCGTCAGCGGCCAGCTCCCGCTGGGCGCGGCAGACCGTCTGCTGATCGGCACGCCTCAGATCACGCCGCAGGAACCCGGCCAGTACAAAGCGGTCATAGACATGCTTCGGACCGTGGGCCGGGTGCGCATACTTTCAAGCCCGCGCATAATGGTCCTCAATAACGAAGAAGCCAAGATCATGGTCGGCACTAAAGACGCTTATATAACTTCTTCCATATCCGTGCTGGAAAGCGATGACAGCATATCCGCCCAGAGCGTGAATTTCATCGATGTCGGGATAAAGCTTTTCGTCACGCCTTTCGTGAACGGCGACGGCTGCGTGAGAATGCGCATACACCCGGAAGTAAGTTCTTCGCGCCGGGAAGACATCATATCCGAGGGCAAAGTGACGCAGGTCCCGGTTGTAAGCACTTCGGAGACCGAGACCACCGTGATGCTAAAGGACGGCGTGACCCTGCTTATCGCCGGCCTGAACAGAGAGGAGGAATCCTCCACGCTCAAGAAGATCCCCCTGCTTGGCGATATCCCTTTTTTGGGAGCCCTTTTCCGGAGCACCTCCAGAGAGCATATCCGAAAAGAGCTGGTAGTGCTGTTGACGCCGCATCTTGTGGATAACGGTATCCCTTCCGCGGCGCGCGGCATAAAAGGTTTCGATTCAAGGTTGACGTTGACCGTGCCTCTGCCGGCGCGCATTCCCGCCGGGAAAGTCGGACAAAAAACTTGAAAAAAACCGTGATTTGTGGTATTTTACCGCCATAGAGCCTCTCCCGCAGTTTCGTCATAAGGCGCGGTTCTGTCCTGGTTTATTTCCCCTTTTTAACCCTATTGAAGGAGACCTTCTCGTGAATATCAACGATGACGCTTTTGAGAATGAAGTATTTAAATCCCTTTTGCCGGTGGTTGTGGATTTTTGGGCGCCGTGGTGCGGCCCCTGTAAGATGCTCTCTCCGGTCATAGACGAACTGGAGAAAGAGTTTGCCGGACGGGCAAAATTCGTAAAGATGAACATAGACGATAACTCCCGCACGCCGACTAAGTACGGCATAATGTCCATTCCCACCCTGATGTTTTTCCGGAACGGGCAGGTGATGGACCAGGCCGTGGGGGCTCTTGGAAAGAGCGAGCTCAAGCGTAAGATCGAAGAGTTGCTTCGCTAATTCCTGGTACGGCGAGGATACGGCGGGGACACGATACGGCGGGAACACGATACGGCGGGGACACGATACTTTACGAGTATCGTGTCCCCGGAATTGATGCGGAATTCGCGGAATTCATGAAGAAAATATTTATTGCCGCCACGCAGCAAAATGACGGAAAGACTACGGCCAGCCTGGGCCTTGTCTGTAATTTTCAGCGCAGGTTCAAGGGCGTTGGTTTCATCAAGCCTATAGGGCAGCGTTATCTCGAGGAGGACGGTCTTAAGTTCGACGAAGATTCCCTTCTCCTGGAGGAGGTATGCGGCATAAAAGGCGGAATAAAGGATATGAGCCCGATAGCGGTGGAGCGGGGTTTCACCGAGAACTACATCGTAAGGCCGGACGCCGCCGCGATATCGCGCAGGATCAAGGACGCCTTTCGCAGGGTCTCTAAAAGCAGGGACTTGGTGATCATAGAAGGTACCGGGCACGCCGGAGTCGGTTCGGTCTTCGATCATTCCAACGCCGCGGTGGCGAAGATGTTGGGTTCCAAGGCGGTGATCATCTCTTCCGGCGGGGTGGGAAGGCCGATAGACGAGATAGTCCTGAACAAGGCGCTCTTCGACAAGGAAGGAGTCAAGGTCATCGGGGTCATAATCAACAAGGTCCTTCCGGAAAAGCTTGACAAGGTGAAAGCCCTGGTCAAAAAGGGGCTTGAACGCAAAGGCATTAAGGTCCTCGGGGTGCTGCCTTACGAGCCGTCGTTGTCATACCCCAGTATAGAGCAGATACTGGAAGAGAACGACTTCGAACTGCTCTGCGGCAGGGAATTCATCGAGGTATACATACGCAAGATTATCGTCGGGACAATGACGCCCCGGAATATAATCCGTTATCTCGATGATGATAGTCTGCTTATAACTTCCGGGGACAGGGAAGACGTGATAATGACCGCGCTTGGCTGCGTCCGTGAAGGTGAGAAGGACAAACTGCGCATTTCCGGGATCATTCTTTCCGGAGGGATCATTCCTGACCAGTCCATTATGGAATTGCTTTCCAGGGCGCGGATACCGGTTCTGCTGGCAAAAACCGACACCTATAATGTCGCCTCGCGTATCCACGATATGACGGTAAAGATACGCCCGCGCGACAAGCATAAGATTCAGGAAGTGGTCAAACTGATAAAAGACCACGTGGATATGGAAGGTATATTGAAAGGAATGTAGAAATGAACTCCATCTTGAGGATACGCGAAAAGGCCAAGGCTTCGGGGAAACTCATACTACTGCCGGAATTCGGCGACAAGCGCACGCAGGAAGCGGCGGAAATACTCAATAGGGAAGGCATTGCGCGCGCGGTGCTCCTGACCCCGGACAGGATAGACAAGGCGAAGAAGGAGAAATACGCGGAAGAGTTCTTTCAGTTGCGCAAGGCCAAAGGAATGACCAGAGAAGAAGCCGCTATGATTTTCGAGGACCCCTTGTATTATGCGGCCATGGATACCAAGGCCGGATGTGCCGACGGGTTCGTCGCAGGGGCGGTGCACACGACCCCGGATATGGTCAGGGCCTCGATCCTTTGTCTGGGAGTGGATAAGCATATCGGGCTTGCCTGTAGTTGTTTTATAATGGATGTTCCGGACTGCGAATACGGGCAGAACGGGTTGTTTATATATGCCGACTGCGGCGTCATCACGGACCCGGACGCCCAGCAACTGGCTTCCATAGCCCTGGCTGCTGCCGAGATGGGAAGCAAAATACTGGATATGCCGCCGCGACTGGCGTTTCTTAGTTATTCGACAAAAGGGTCCGCTAAAGGCAAATCGGTGGAAAAGATGGTGGAGGCGCTGAAAATACTGAAAGAGAAAGCCCCGCGCCTGGAGGCCGACGGAGAACTTCAGGTAGACGCGGCGATCGTTCCGGAAGTGGCGCGCATAAAGTCTCCCGGCAATCCCATGGCCGGCAAAGCCAACATTTTGATATTCCCCGATCTCTCCGCAGGCAACATCTCGTATAAGCTAACCCAGCGCCTGGCCAAAGCCAGGGCTCTCGGCCCGATCCTGCTCGGGTTGTCGAAGCCGTGCAGCGATCTTTCCCGCGGCTGTTCCGCGGAGGATATTGTGGACTGCGCCGCTGTCACCGCAGTGAGGGCCCAGTGAAGATCCTAGTTATCAACAGCGGCAGTTCTTCGATTAAATACAGAGTGTTCTTAATGCCCGCGGAGGATTCGCTGTTGAAAGGCGTGGTGGAGCATATAGGCGAGCGGGGATCCGAAGTCCCGGATCATTTCTCCGGATTGAGAAAAATACTGGCGGAGATCACCGGGGTGGATGCCGTGGGCCACAGGGTAGTGCACGGCGGAGAAAGCTTTCGTGAACCGGTGGTGGTGGATAACGGTGTGATCTCCAGGATAAAGAAATGCTGCGCCATCGCTCCGTTGCATAATCCCGCCAATCTCTCCGGTATAACCGCCTGCAAAAAGCTTCTTCCGGGAGTGAAACAGGCGGCGGTCTTCGATACCGCTTTCCATCAGAGTATGCCGGACCACGCTTATATGTACGGACTGCCTTACGAATATTACTCCAGATTCGGCGTGCGTAAATACGGGTTTCATGGCACCAGCCACGAGTTCGTAGCAGCGGAGGCGGCGTCCAGGCTGGGCAGAAAACTGTCTTCTCTCAAGATCATTACCTGTCATCTTGGTAACGGCTGCAGTATCGCGGCCATAGATAAAGGCCGGTCGGTGGATACCAGCATGGGATTCACTCCCCTGGAAGGTCTGCTCATGGGGACCAGGTGCGGCGATATCGATCCGGCGCTGGTCACTTATATAATGCGCAAGAAGCGCCTGGATACCGGGGAGACCGAAGAGCTCCTGAACAAGAGAAGCGGGCTGAAGGGGGTGTCCGGTATAAGCAACGATATGCGCGATCTGGATAAGGCTTCGGCGGCCGGCAATAAACGTTCAGCTCTGGCCGTGAGGATGTTCTGTTACAGGGTGAAGAAATATATTGGCGCCTATACCGCTGTGCTGGGCGGTTGCGACGCGCTGGTTTTCACCGGAGGCATCGGCGAGAATCAGGCCAACGTGCGCAAAGAAATATGCCGCGGCGCGTTCGACGCCCTGCTCAAGAAACCGGCCGTGCTGGTCGTCCCGACCAACGAAGAACTGATGATAGCCCGTCAGACATACCGCCTGGTGAAGCGCGGCTGAATAGGAGAAGGTGCAGATGTTTAGAACGGTACTTAAATCGAAGATACACAGGGCCAGGGTGACCGAGGCCAACCTCAATTACGAAGGCAGCATTACCATAGACCGCCTGCTCATGGACAAGGCCGATATAATCCCTCACGAAAAAGTTGAAGTCCTCAATCTTAATAACGGCCAGCGCCTGGAGACTTACGCCATCCCCGGAGAAAAAGGATCCGGGGTGATCTGTTTGAACGGTCCCGCGGCGCGCAGCGCGGTGGTGGGAGATGTGGTGATCATCGTCACCTACGTTTCCCTGGAAGACTCCGCTGCCAGGCTGGCAGAACCGGTTATCGTCAACGTCGATGAAAAAAACAGACTTAAAGATTGAAATCTACGGCAGCGAAATCCTGCGCGCGAGAGCGGCGTCCGTCAAGACTCCGGGGCCCGAGCACCGCGAGTTGTTGAGCGCGATGGCCCGTTTTATGTACGCTAATTCCGGTATAGGCCTGGCCGCTCCGCAGATAGGCGTCGGCGAAGCTATGCTGGTGGCCGACATAGGAACCGGGCTTTACAAGCTGATCAACCCCCGGATAATCCGCAGGGAGGGCAGGCAGTCCTTCGAGGAGGGGTGTTTGAGCCTTCCCGGGGTATCGGTAAACGTGAAGCGGTCCCGGAAAATAACGCTTAAGGCGCTCGACCAGGATTTTAATCCGGTAACCATAAAGGCCGAAGGCCTTCTTGCCTGCGTTTTCCAGCACGAGATAGACCATCTCAGGGGCCGTATGATAGTGGATCACGCTTCTTTATTTGACAAAGTGCGCCTGAAAAAAAAGTTGGCCGAACTTTACCGGAGGTCCAAGAATGACAGACTGCCTGAACCGGGAGAGGAATAGCGCAAACTGCGCCTGTAGTTATCCGGGATGCGGCCGCAGGGGGCTTTGCTGCGAGTGCGTCGCTTATCACCGCGCCCGCAAGGAAATCCCGGGTTGTTTTTTTACGCCGCAGGCGGAGAAGACTTACGATCGTTCCGTCTCCAATTTTACAAAGACGTCCGCATGATGAACAGGCTGCCGGAATGGCTTCGCCAGCCTTTGCCCGTCCGGAGTTCTCGGGAGTTTTCCGGAACGCTCTCTGAACTCCGGGTGAATACCGTCTGCCGGGAGTCGGCCTGTCCGAATACAGGAGTTTGTTTTTCAAGACGGCAGTTGTCTTTTCTTATCCTGGGCAGACGTTGCACAAGGCGATGCGCTTTTTGCGGCATCGCGCTCCGTCCCGCGGAGCGGGAGCCGCAGGACCGGCTCGAGCCGGGGCGCGTGGCCGCCGCTGTTTCGCGTCTCGGGATCAAATACGCGGTGATCACTTCCGTTACCAGGGACGACCTTCCCGACGGCGGGGCCTCGGTTTTCGCCGCGGCCGTCAGGGCCTTGCGTGAGTCGGCTTCCGGCACGCGCGTGGAACTGCTGATTCCGGATTTCGGACGTTCTTTTGCCGCGCTCGATCTTGTGCTTGAGCAAAAGCCCGAGGTTATAGGGCATAACATTGAGACCGTGCCGGCGTTGTTCAAGCGGGTCAAACCCGGGAGCGATCCGGGTTTCTCTCTTGCGCTTTTTAGAAGGATAAAAATGCGGCAACCGGGGATCCTGACTAAATCCTCCCTTATGCTCGGTATGGGAGAAAAAACGCCCGAAGTGCTGGATGCTTTGCGCCTGCTCAAAGATAATGGATGCGATATGGTGACTCTCGGACAATACATAGCTCCTTCCGGCGCGGCCTTTCCGGTCGCGGAGTTCGTCGCTCCGGAGCGCTTCCGCGCGCTGGAAGACGCGGCGCGGGAGATCGGGTTCAAGGCTGTTTTCTCCGGCCCGCTGGTGCGTAGTTCATTCATGGCGGAAACCTTGTTCAAGGAGGCTGGCGGTGCGTGATCTGATCATATTGGGGGCCGGCCCCGCGGGGCTGACCGCGGCGATTTACGCCGGGCGTTACAGGATGGACACTCTGGTTCTGGAGAAATCCGCTCCCGGAGGCCAGATACTTCTTTCCGCGAGCATAGAGAATTATCCCGGTTATCCGGGTGGGATAGGGACCGCGGAATTGATGGAAAAATTCCGCCAACAGGCCGCGGACACGGGCGTCGTTTTCCAAACCGCTGAAGCCGGCGCGGTTTCTTTCGAGGGCGGGGCGGTTAATCTTGAGACCACGGAAGGACGGCTCAGCGCCCGCAGCCTGATCATCGCCTGCGGGGCCGCGCCAAAGAGGCTGGGCGTCAAAGGCGAGAAAGAATTGACCGGCAGGGGAGTCTCGTATTGCGCCACCTGCGACGCGCCTTTTTTCCGCGGAAAGGACGTGGTTGTGGTGGGCGGCGGCGACAAAGCGCTGGAAGAAGCCATATTCCTTTGCGATTACGCCTCTTCCGTCACCGTGGTGCACCGGCGTTCCGAACTGCGCGCCGCCGGGATCCTCCAGGAAAAGGCAAAGGCGCGGGCGGGACTAAAATTCCGTTATAATGCGGTGCTGGAAGAGATTGAGGGCGGGAATCTTGTGGAAGCGGTTTCCTTGAAGGATACCTCCAGCGGTGAAAAGAGTTCTCTTTCCTGCCGGGGTGTTTTTATCTTCGTGGGGATACAGCCGAACACATCTTTCCTGCGGGATCAGGTGCAGACCGATGAAAACGGTTTTATAATCACGGGCCGCGGTATGGAAACTTCTCGGGAAGGGGTTTTCGCCTGCGGCGATTGCGTGAGCAAGAGTCTCTATCAGGTGGTTAACGCCTGCGGAGAAGCGGCGGCGGCCGCAGATTCCGCGCACAAATATTTATTGAAGAAAGGTTGAACTTATGGGTAGGATCACTTTCGAACATAAAGGGCTCAACGACTGGGTCGCGGAGATGGCCGCTATGTGCAGGCCGGACGACATCGTGTTGATAGACGGGAGCCAGGAGCAGAAGAAAGCTCTGGAAAGCAAATCGGCGGCCATGGGCGAGATAATACCGCTTAATCCCAAAGAACTGCCGGGCTGTTTTCTGCATCGTACCAACCCCAACGACGTGGCGCGCACAGAGCATCTTACTTTTATCTGCACGCGCAAGCAGCACGACGCCGGGCCTATAAATAACTGGATGCCGCCGCAGCAGGCTTATGATAAAGCGCGCGGTATCTTAACCGGAGCGATGTCGGGGCGCACTATGTACGTCATACCTTTCTCGATGGGGCCCGTGGGGTCTCCTTTCAGCAAGGTGGGGGTGGAACTGACGGATTCGATATATGTGGTCCTGAACATGATAATAATGACCAGGGTAGGACTGCCCGTGCTTAATTTTCTGGGAAAGAATAAAGATTTCACAAAATGCCTGCATTCCAAGGCGGATTTGAATATAGAAAGGCGGCTGATCCTGCATTTTCCCGAGGATAACATTATCTGGAGCGTCGGCTCCGGTTACGGCGGCAACGTTCTTCTCGGCAAGAAATGTCTTTCCCTGCGCATCGCCAGCCATATGGCGGCGAAAGAAGGCTGGCTTGCCGAGCATATGCTGATAATGGGCGTCGAGCGCCCCAACGGGCAGATCCAATACATCGCGGCGGCTTTTCCCAGCGCCTGCGGCAAGACCAATCTGGCGATGCTCGTTCCGCCGGAGGGACTAAAGCGCAAAGGGTACCGCGTCTGGACCGTGGGAGACGATATCGCCTGGATGCGCGTGGATAGCGACGGTTCGTTATGGGCGGTCAACCCAGAAACAGGTTTTTTCGGCGTCGCTCCCGGGACGAACAGCAAGACCAATCCCAATATGGTGCAGACTATCACGCGCAACACTATCTTCACGAACGTCCTTCTCAAGCCCGACGGTACCGTCTGGTGGGAGGGCGCGGACGGCGAGGTGCCGGAGTCCGGAATAGACTGGCAGGGGAGACCGTGGAAGCGCGGAGCGCAGGATGCGGACGGCAGGCCGGTGCTGGGGGCGCATCCCAACAGCAGGTTCACCACTCCCGTGGCGCAGTGCCCTTCCGCGACCTTCAGGCTGGAACATCATCACGGCGTGCCTATCAGCGCCGTAGTTTTCGGCGGAAGAAGACAGCACCTGGCGCCCCTGGTTTACGAAACTTTCAACTGGAAGCACGGTGTTTTTGCCGGAGCCACTATGGGTTCGGAGCGTACCGCCGCTCAATACGGCAAGCAGGGAGAGGTGCGCCGCGATCCCATGGCGATGCTGCCGTTCTGCGGATACAATATGGGGCATTACTTCAGGCATTGGCTGAATATGGGGAAGATAATGTCCAAGGCGCCCAGGATATTCCACGTGAACTGGTTCCGCACCGGGGCGGATGGAAAATTTCTCTGGCCGGGATACAGAGAGAACCTGCGCGTGCTGGAATGGATACTGGACAGATGCAACGGCACGGTAGGCTGTCAAAAGACCCCGATCGGTTACCTCCCGCGGCTTAAGGACATCGATATGACCAAGCTTAACCTCGCGGAAGGGGCGATTAAAAAACTGCTGGCGGTCAACAGGAAGGACTGGCTTGAGGAACTTAAGGGCATAAAGGAGTTCTTCAAGACCTTTGGCGACGACCTGCCGGAAGAATTGTGGCAGGAGTATTACGCTTTGCATAAGAGGCTTACCGGCGGCAAGGCCGGAACCGGTAAATAATTGCGGGATTCGGGCGGAGGAGCGATGGGAGAGCGGGCATTGTTATCTACCGATTATAAGGAATTCCCTTTGTTCAGGAGAGGCAAGGTCCGGGACGTTTACGATCTCGGCGGCCGCCTGCTGGTGGTTTCCACCGACCGCATCTCTTGTTTCGACGTGGTGCTGAAAGAGGGGATACCCGGCAAAGGAAAAGTGCTCACCGCCGTCTCTCTTTTCTGGTTCTCTTTTCTGGCAGAAACCGTGAAACATCATTTTATTTCCGCGGATGTTTCCGGTTATCCGCAGGCGCTTGGCCGTTACGCGCAAGAGCTCTCCGGCCGGTCTATGCTGGTCAAGAAAACCCGGCCTTTGCCGGTGGAGTGCATTGTCAGAGGGTATCTTTCCGGTTCAGGCTGGAAAGAATACAAAAAGAGCGGTTCCATCTGCGGGGTAAAACTTCCCGCAGGGCTGAAAGAATCGGAAAAGCTTCCCGTACCGATCTTCACCCCTTCGACCAAAGCCGAGAGCGGGCACGACGAGAACGTCAGCGTGGATTACGTGCGAAAAATGCTCGGAGAGAAGACCGCTTACAGCCTGGAGGAAATGAGCCTTTCCATATACCGCCGCGCGGAGGAGTACGCCGCCGCCAGGGGGATAATCATCGCCGATACCAAGTTCGAGTTCGGCCTCGACGGAGAAGAAATCATACTGATAGACGAGGCGCTTACCCCGGATTCTTCGCGTTTCTGGCCGGCTGATATTTATAAACCCGGCGGCCCCCAGCCGAGCTTCGACAAGCAGTTCGTGCGCGATTACCTGGAAGGGCTTAACTGGGACAAAATCCCATCCACCGTTCCGTCCCTGCCCCCGGAGATCATAGAAAAAACTGGCCTCAAGTATCTCGAGGCCTGCAGCCGCCTGACGGGTATGGAGATCGGCCTGTAGAGCCGAGAATGAGGCACAAACCACGGGATATGCCGCTTCAAACATTATGCGCGCCGAAATTGGAAGCGGGCTTCATCTTCTAAAAACCAGCACCTGATACCCAGCATCTGTCCTTATATGTCCCGGCATTACCTTATCGACGGATATAATGTCGTCCGGCACCCGGCTTTTACCGGCTCCGGAAACGACGAGCGCAACGCGCTTCTTTCCTGTATCGTCAACCGCAGGCTTTGCGGCAGTATCAATAACCGGGTGGAAGTTTTTTTCGACGGCTACCCGCCTTCTTTCGGCTGGCAGTCACCTTATTCGGCGGTACATGTAGTGTTTTCCGGCGATCGCAGTGCCGATGACGAGATCATCTCCAGGGTGGCTTCCTCTTCGCGCCCGCGTTCGTTCTGCGTGGTCTCCGCCGACGGAAGGATAGTGTCGGCCGCGCGCGCCTGCGGGGCCCAGGTAATGGATCCCGCGGATTTTCTTGCCGCCGGCCCTAAGAAGGGCCCGCATAACAGGGAAAAAGAAGAGCAGCGTCCGGTTACGTCGGTACAACGCGAACGCATCAACGAAGAACTCGGCAGATTATGGCTCAAGAAGAAGGAAGAATGAAGGACGACGGCGATTACATAAAGTTTCTCGGCACGGCAGGGGCCCGTTTCGTGATGATCAAGCAGGTGCGCGCCTCCGGTGGCATCTGGGTCCATTCCGGAGGGAACGACGTTTTGATCGACCCCGGTCCGGGAAGCCTGGTGCGCTGCACCTCAAGCAGGCCCAGACTGAACCCCTCCAAACTGAACGGCATTATACTTACGCACCGGCATCTCGATCATTCCGGGGACATAAATGTTATGATCGAGGCGATGACCGAAGGCGGCTTCCGGAAGAGAGGAGCGGTGTTTTGTCCTCCCGACGCCGTTTCGACCGATCCCGTAATACTGGAATACCTGCGCGGCGCCCCTGAACGCATCGAGATGCTCTCTCCGTTGAAATCCTACAACGCAGGAGGATTTACATTCCATACTTCCATGCGCCACCGCCATCCGGCGGAGACTTACGGTATTAAATTCTCCGCGGGCGGCAGAAACGCCGCTTTCCTTGCCGACACCGGTTATTTTAAAGGTCTGGAGGCTTTTTACGGCGGGGTGGACATACTGATAGTTTCCGTCGTTCTTGCCGAGCCGCGCCCCGGCATTGAACATTTAAGCCTGGCCGACGTGGAGCACGTGTTGAGAGAATGCAGGCCGGGCCGGGCTGTGCTCACGCATTTCGGCATGACCATGCTCAAGAAAGACCCCCGCCGCGCCGCCGACGAATTGTCCGACCGCTGCGGCATCCCGGTGCTTGCGGCCAAGGACGGGATGATGATGAGACTATCCTGAACCGCAATCAAATGGCAGGTTTTAAAAAGCCCGGAATCGGATTTCTATTTAGGCTAAGAAATGGCTTTACTTTAGTTTTGTGTTGTGCTAAGTTATAGCCAATAGGCCCTTTGCGCATATGTTTGGAGATTTTCGCAAAATTTCCTGTGCGCGCTTCGGGATTACTTCGCGCAGCCAACTCATACCAACGCCTTGCAGGCGTTCCAGAGAGTTATGCGCCCATTAAGGAGGGATAAACATGGAAGGATGGAAAGCTTTGTTGCTGGAACCGGCAAAGACGATCATTGTCGAGGTCGGCCATCTGCTCGTGAATGTCTTCATTGTGGTCCTGATACTGTTTGTAGGGTGGATAATCTCGCGGGGCATAAAAGCCGCCGTGACGCGCGGTCTGCGCGGAGTAAAACTGGATATTCTTTCGGATAAAGTGGGTATGGACGGCCTGCTGGCCAAAGGCGGCATCAAGTATTCCCTCTCGGAACTGATGGGGGTGCTTTGTTACTGGCTTTCTATGCTGGTGACCCTTATGCTTGCGATCAACGCGGTCGGTTTGACGGTGGCGGTGGATCTTCTTAACCGCGTCATATTATATATCCCCAACGTGATAGCGGCGGTATTTATCTTCGTAGTCGGGATATTTATATCCAATCTGTTGAAGAACATGGTCTCCGCGGCAGCCAATAACGCCGGCCTTTCGGAAGGGCGTCTTTTGAGCCGTATAGTGGAGATCACCGTGATGATCTTCGTCATAGCCTTGGCTATGGATCATCTCAATATCGGCGCCCGTATCGTCGAGTTGACAGTCGGTATAATTCTGGCTTCTCTGGGCCTTGGATTGGCTATTGCCATCGGGCTGGGATGCAAGGATATAATAGGAAGGATCGCCGGCGATTTCATAGAAAAGCTCTGGGCGCGCAAGTAAAACTCCGCGCTTTTCTTCGGCGGCACGAAAATTGTTGACAGCAGAGCCCGTTGTGATAATATAAAAGCTAACGCGGCAGCGCGCAACTGCGGAGCCGCGCCTCAGTCCTGCCGGATTTTTATCCGTTGCAATAGTCAAATTTCACACAACGACGTGTGGCCGGAACAAGCGTTTACGGCGCATCTGTTCAAGGCCACAGGTGTATTTATTTTTTCATCCAAGGACCGGACGCCGTTTTCGGAAAGGGCCTTAAAATATGTGTTCAGAACATATCCTGGAACAGCTCAAACCTATCGTAGAGGACTGGAAGGGCAAAGAAGGCAACCTGATCATGCTGCTACACGCCGTGCAGAAGCATTTCGGGTATGTTCCGAGAGAAGTGTCGTTGCAATTGTCCCGCCTGTTGGAAATTCCGCTTGCCCGTATATACGAGGTCATCACCTTTTACAATTATTTTAAGCTTGAACCTCCGGGGAAGCACAGGATATCCGTCTGCCTGGGGACAGCCTGTTATCTTAAAGGCGCTCCGGTCATACTGGAAGAGGTCAAGAGTATCCTCTCCGTAAAAGAAGGCGAGACGACCAAGGACGGGCTTTTTCATCTGGACGTTGTCAGGTGCCTGGGGTGCTGCGGTCTTGCTCCGGTGTTGATGGTGGACGACAAGGTTTACGGCAAGGTTTCCAAGGGGCAGGTAATGGAGATAGTTTCGAAATACGGTAAAGAAGGATAACGACAATGGCGAAATTGACCCCTAAAGACATAGACTCTAAAATAGCCGCCGGGCTTGATGAAAGCGGAGACTGGATAAAGGTCGGGATGAGCACCTGCGGCATGGCCGCCGGCGCGGGGGAGGTCTTCAGCACCCTGCAGCAGGAGGCTAAGAAACGCAATCTGGGAGTGCGCATAAAGAAATGCGGGTGCCAGGGGATGTGTTACGCAGAACCGCTGGTGGAAGTGCATTGCGCCGGGCTGCCGGACGTCGTCTACGGCAGGGTGGACAAGGAGACGGCGATCAAGATACTGGAGAAGCATATCTCCGCCAAGACGCTGGTCAACGACAATATTTACGAAGTCAGGACGAAAAGGCAGGCCTAAATGGAGACGGACAGGAAGATAATATTACTGGCCGATACCGAACAATCCCATCAGGATAAACTGAGGGATTTTTACACTTCTTTTTCCAATCAGATAAAGGATAAGGGGCTGGAAGATTCCGTTGCTTTGGTCAGGGCTTCGGATATCGGCATCTACGGCAAGGGCTTCGCGGTCAAGATTTTTCCCCGGGGTATTGTCTATACAGGCGTCAAGGAGAGCGATATAGGAGAGATAATCGACGCCTCCGTTAAAGGGCAAGGGACGGTGGAAAGCCTGCTTTTCAGCGAGGAGCCCAAGCAGATAAGGATAGTCCTGCGCAACTGCGGCGTGATCGACCCTGAAAGCATAGACGAATACATCGCCTGCCGCGGCTACGGGGCGTTGAAAAAGATACTTTTCGGGATGGATCCGGCCGGCGTCATAGAGGAAATGAAGAAAAGCGGCCTGCGCGGACGCGGCGGCGCCGGTTATCCGACCTGGATGAAATGGAAATTCACCCGCGAGTCGCAGGGAGACAGGAAATACGTGATCTGCAACGCCGACGAGGGCGACCCGGGCGCGTATATGGACAGGAGCGTTCTGGAAGGGGACCCGCATTCGGTCATAGAAGGCTTGATTATAGCCGGGTACGCCATAGGCGCCGGCAGGGGGTATATGTATATCAGGGCCGAATATCCGCTTGCCGTGGAGCGGGTCAAGAAGGCGATAGAACAGGCTTATGAATGCGGGCTGTTGGGCAAGAACATTCTGGGGACAGATTTCTCTTTCGACATAGATATACGTCTCGGCGCAGGGGCTTTCGTCTGCGGCGAAGAGACCGCGCTCATCGCTTCCATCGAAGGAAAACGCGGGACGCCGCGGCCCAGACCGCCGTACCCCTCGGTGTCCGGGTTATGGGGCAAACCGACCGCCATAAACAACGTCGAGACCTTGGCGAACGTGCCGTATATTATCCTGGAAGGCGGTGACAAGTTCGCCTTGATAGGCACGGAGAAATCCAAGGGCACCAAAGTTTTCGCCCTCACCGGCAAGGTCAGAAATTCCGGGCTGGTGGAAGTCCCGATGGGCATCACTTTGCGCGAGATAGTTTTTGATATCGGTGGAGGCATGCTCGGGGATAAACCGATCAAGGCGGTGCAGACCGGAGGTCCTTCCGGCGGGGTCATACCCGTGGACCAACTGGATACCCCGGTGGATTACGAGAACCTGCAGAAACTCGGTTCCATCATGGGGTCCGGCGGGATGATCGTCATGGACGAAAGCGACTGCATAGTCGACATCGCCAAGTTTTATCTGGGTTTTTGCGTGGAAGAATCCTGCGGCAAATGCGCGCCGTGCCGCATAGGAGGATACCAGATGCTGAATCTGCTCAACGGCATCGCCGAAGGCGCCGGTTCTCTCGAGGACCTCGACAAGCTGCGCCGCGTGGCACTGGCAATGCAGAGGGCCTCTCTGTGCGCCCTGGGCCAGACGGCCGCCAATCCGGTAATGTCCACTTTGAGGTATTTCGAGCAGGAATACCGCGAACACATCGTCAACAGGAAATGCCGTTCGCACAAATGCCGCAGCCTGATGACGTATTCCATAATACAGGATAAATGCAAACGCTGCCGCGTGTGTGTGATCAATTGTCCGGTCAACGCCATAGAAGGCGACAGGGAAAAAGGTTTCTTTATAGACGTTTCTAAATGCGTGAAGTGCGGCAAGTGTTTTGAAGTCTGCAAATTCCAGGCCATCGCCAAGGAGTGAAGATGTTGATAAAGGCAAAAATAAACGGCATTGAAGTGCAGGTGGAGAAAGGCACCACCATATTGGAAGCGGCCGGCACCGTCCAGGTCAAGATCCCCACGCTTTGCAAACACCCGGACCTCCACGCCTCTGCTGCCTGCGGCATCTGTATCGTCAAGGTCAAGGGTTCGGCAAGGATGCTGCGCGCCTGCTGCACGCCCCTGGAAGAAGGAATGGATATAATCACGCACGACCCGGAGATCATATCCGTCAGGCGCACCGTCCTGGAATTGATACTTTCCAAGCATCCCAACGACTGCCTTAAATGCGGGCGCAACAACGATTGCGAATTGCAGAAACTCGCCGCGGATTTCGGCATCAGGCAGGAATCTTTCAAGAACTTTCTTTCGCCTCTGCCGCCGGACGATTCGACCGGCACCATCGTGCTGGAGCCTCAGAAATGCATCCTCTGCGGCAGGTGCGTGGACGTCTGTCAGAATATGCAGAACGTCTGGGCGCTTTCTTTCCTGGAGAGAGGGTTCGAAACCCGTATATCTCCGGCAGGGGATATCAAGCTTGCGGATTCCCCCTGCGTCAGATGCGGACAGTGCTCCAATCACTGCCCGACCGGAGCTATAGTGGAGAAGGACGACACCAACAGGGTCTGGACCGCTTTACAGGACCCGGATAAATACTGCGTGGTGCAGATCGCTCCCGCCGTAAGGGTGGCGATAGGCGAGGCCTTCGGCTATCCGGTGGGCACAAATCTCACCAAGAAGCTTTACGCGCTTTTGCGCAGGCTGGGGTTCAAGGCGGTTTTCGACACAAATTTCGCGGCCGATGTTACCATAATGGAAGAAGGCAACGAGTTCGTGGAGCGCCTCACCAAACAAAAAGGTCCGCTGCCTCTTATTACCACCTGTTGTCCGTCCTGGGTGGATTTTATGGAAAAATTCCATTCCGATATGATCGAATATTTCTCCTCCTGTAAATCCCCGCAGGAGATACTGGGCGTGCTGGCAAAAACCTATTACGCGCAAACGAAAGGCATAGACCCCGCGAAGATATATGTGGTTTCCATAATGCCTTGCACCTCCAAAAAATACGAGATCAAGAGATGCGAGGAGATGTTCGCTTCCGGCTGTCAGGACGTGGACGTTTCGCTCACCACGCGCGAACTGGCGAGAATGATAAAGCAGGCCGGTATAGATTTCGTCAATCTCCCGGATGAGGATCCGGACCATATACTGGGGGATTATACCGGGGCCGGCGTAATTTTCGGCGCGACCGGAGGAGTTATGGAAGCCGCTTTGCGCACCGCGTATTTCGTGCTGAACGGCAAAAACCTCAAGAAGGTGGATTTCGAAGACCTGCGCGGGCTTAACGGGGTCAAGGAAGCCGAAGTGCAAATCGACGGTAAAAAGATCCGCGTGGCGATCGCCCACGGTTTGAGCAATGTCGAATACGTGCTGAATAAGGTCAGGGAAGCCAAGAAGAACAACCTGGAGATCCCGTATCATTTTATAGAGGTAATGGCCTGCGCCGGCGGCTGCGTCGGCGGCGGCGGTCAGCCTTACGGAGTGACCGACGAGTTGAGGAAGAAACGCGCGGGAGGACTTTACCAGGACGACAGGGATTGCAGTGTGAGGTTCTCCCATGAGAACCCTTATATAAAGAAACTTTATGCGGAATATCTAGGCAAGCCTTTAGGCGAAAAATCCGAGCATTTACTGCATACGCATTACAAGGCCAGGCCGGTCTATGTAAAATAGGCCGTTGTCAGGCGCTGGTCCTGAAGGCGAAGAGGCCGTGAGCTTCCGAGCCCAAGGGGAAAAGACTTCCGGCTATGTTTATCCCGGTTTTTCTCCGCGGGATGGAGAGAAACCGGTTTTTTTATACGCAGTAGAAATCCGCGGAAATTCCCGGCCTGTTCAAGCCGGTAATTTCTGCGGCTTGATTAGTATCGTGTCCCCGGAAGTTTAAAAAATGGCAGGAGGTGTTATGCAGCGCAGATTGGGGTTCGTGGGAATAATCGTGGATGACAGGGAGAAAACCGCTTCAGCCGTCAACGCCGTGCTCAGCGAACACGGCGGTATCATCGTAGGCAGGATGGGAATGCCTTACGCGCGCAAGTCCTGCTGCGTGATCACGCTGATCGTGGACGCTTCCACCGACGAACTGGGAGCGCTGACCGGAAAACTTGGAGCGCTGCAAGGCGTATCGGTCAAATCGGGACTTGGGAAGCAGTCTAAATGAACCGGCGCGCGGAAGAATAGGATGAGGGTCGTGTCCAGAGCGGAGTGTCTGATAAACAAGCTTTGCGGACGTGGCAGTCTAAGTAAAAAGGAACTGGCATATCTACTTTCCCGGCGGATCTCGTCCGGAGACGAAAGGCTGCTTTTCCGGCGTGCCGACAGCCTGCGGGGCTCGCATGCCGGAGGCGGGATAATAGTGCGCGGCATAGTGGAGTTTTCCAATATCTGCCGAAACCGCTGCGTTTACTGCGGTTTGAATTCCGGCAACGTCCGCTTGAGGCGCTATTGTATGACAACCGAGGATATCCTTGCCTGCGCGCGCGCCATATATAAGTCCGGCATCCGGAGCATAGTCCTGCAGTCAGGAGAATCGGCTTCCATCCGGGCGGAGTGGCTGGCGGAAGTGATCAAACGTATAAAAAAGCTTTATCCGGCGGCAATCACTATTTCCGCGGGGGAGCGCAGCCGCAGTGACTACGCTCTCTGGAAAAAGGCCGGGGCGGACAGGTATCTCCTGAAAATAGAGACCACCTGCGCCGACCTTTACCGCCGTTTGCATCCCGGTATGAAACTAAAAACGCGGTTGCTTTGCCTGCGCGCCTTGAAAGAACTTGGTTATCAAACCGGTTCAGGCTGTATCACCGGTTTACCCGGGCAGACCGCCGAGAGCATAGCGCAAGACCTTTTGTTTTTCCGGCGGTCCGCTATGGGAATGATAAGTATAGGCCCTTTCATTCCGCATCCGAGAACACCGCTCTCCGCTTGCGCTCCGGCCGATACCGTACCGGTGTTGCGGGCGATAGCGCTTGCCAGACTGCTCAATCCATGCGCGCACATCCCGGTAACTACAGCCTTGCGCCGTTCTTCCGGCAGAGAGGCATACAAGGCTCTGGAGTGCGGAGCGAACGTGGTAATGTTTAATTTCACTCCGGCAGTCTTCCGGCGCCTTTACGATCTTTATCCCGGCAGGTCGAAAGCGCGTTTTGACGCCGGGCGGGAACTGGATGTATTGCGCGCGTACGCGGCCCGGGCCGGCAGGGAACTCGATTTTTCCCGGGGGGATTTTCAGTCAGAATAATCTTCCGGGGACACGATACTTTAAAAGTATCGTGTCCCCGGATAATTAAAGTATCGTGTCCCCGGATAATTACGTATAATTAAGTATCGTGTCCCCGTATAATTTAGATTTACTTTTCGGCCGCAGATGGTAAAATAAATATACTATGAAAGAAGTTGTAGAGCGTATCTTACAGGAAGAACAGGATTCGAAGAAAAAGATCGAACAGGCAAAGCAGCAGGCGGAGCGGATTGTTTCCGAAGCGCGGGCGCAAGCCTGTAAAATCCTCGAAGAATCTGCGGAACAGTCGCGCGTCTCCGCCCTGGAGCGGCAAAAGGCTGTCCGCGCGGAATACCTTGCCGAAAAAGAGAGCATGCTAAACGGCGCCCGCGAAGAATACGCGGCCTTGCGCAAGGCAAAAGAAAAGAACGTCCCTTCCGCGGCCCGGAAGATATTCTCCGAAATAATTTCCCTGTAGCGCCCCGCCGGCGGAAAGCCGCGGAAATCAAGAAACCGTAATATTGAAAAGGACCGTAACAGGCAGACGGCGGCGTTTTTACCCAAGCCGGCCAGAATAATGCAGGATCTAAGTAAATACTCTTTTGCCAACGCCAGGATCAGGGCGATGCTCTCCGCGCTTCTGCCGGAGGAGTTTTTTGTCTCCTTGACCGGGGCCGGCGACTTGCAGGAAGCGTTGGCGCTCTTCAAGGGAACCGCATATTCTCCGTTGTCGGAAGGTATGAATATATCTTCTTCCGCCGACCTGCCCGCCGCCGAACGTTTCATCGCCGCTCACGAATCCGCGGCTTACCGCAAGGTTATTTCGTCTATCTCTTCCGCAAAGGAAAGGGACTTCCTGGCGCTGCTCCGTCAGAAGCTGGAGATAGAACAGTTAAAGACCGCCTTGCGTATTTGGCACCGCAGGCTGCCTGTCGCCTGGGAAGATTACATAGACAAGACGGGAAGCGGGTCCGCGCTGGATTTCGGAAAACTTGTCGATGCGGAAAACATCGAGGAGTTTATTCTGCTGCTGGATGATTTGCCGTATAAACGCGCGCTGATGAGCGGCCGGGAACAATTTAAGCGGGAGGGTAAGCTTTTCTATCTGGAAGTCGCGCTCGATATGGATTATTACGACAGGGTCGCCGCGGCTATCTCCCGTCTTTCTCCTGCGGACCGCAGGGTCGCTTCTCGTATAATCGGCGTCGAGATAGACATCGAAAACATAAACCTGCTTCTGCGCTTCAGAAAATATTATTCCCGGAACATGTCGGAAATGCTCGACTGGTTCATCCCTGGAGGCTTAAGGCTCAACAAGGACCATGTGCGGAGCTCCTATACCAGCAACGGGATCACGCAGGTGGTCAACAGCCTCTCATTGGGTCCCTATTCGCGCATAAAAGGGATATTCGAAGAGAACTTTTTTCTCATTGAGAGTTTTCTCTACGGACTGCTGGCGAAGGAAGTGAAGGGGGCGCTTTCCGGTTTTCCGTTCACCATAGGAACGGCGATGGCATACCTGGTCTCAAGCCGCAGGCAGGCCGGACTGCTGGTATCCATTCTTTACGCCAAGGCTTACGGACATTCCAAAGAAAATATAATGCAATCTTTGAACATCGGGGTATAAAAATGCTCGGTCCCTGTGAAATGGAGCTTATCAACATAGCAGTGCTTAAAGAAGACGCCGAGCAGACCGTCGCGCAGCTGCTGAAGCTCGGCAATTTCCATCCCGTGGACATCCGCAGGATCGAGTCCGGCTTGAACGAGCTTTCGGCATCGGAAACGCAGAAAGAGGCCGGAGATTGGGAAAAGCTTGCCGCGCGCCTGCGCCAGACGTGCGCGTCTTTGGATTTCCGCCCTTCCTCGGGGCCGGAGTTGATGACATCCGCTCTCTTCGGGCAATTCTCCTATTCAACCGCGGAGCAGAAGCTTAATGCGATTGACGCGGAGGCCGCAAGCCACATATCCAAAAGAGAAGAACTGCGGGAAGAGATTCGCACCCGGACGGCGATGCTCAACCGGGTGCCCGCTATATTGCCTATCCCTCTGAAGAGAAGGGACAGCTCCTACAGTTTCCTGGAAGTGGCTTCCGGGACAATAGCCGATAATAACCTGGATCTGCTTGAGCGCAGTCTTTCCGGAATTCACAGCGTGGTTTATCCTTTCCGCAAAGAGCCCGGCGGCAGGACGGCGTTGCTGCTTATAGGACTGCGCCGCGACAAACCGTATATAGAAAAGGTGCTTTCCGATACCGGGTTCGAGAAGAAAGATTTCTCCGGCCAGGGCGAGGCCGTGGGAGGCGAGATACAGCTCAAGCTGAAAGTGCAGATAGAAAAGGACAAAAGGGGCATAGAAATGGAGTCCGCCGCCCTGGCGGAGATCGCCGCGCATTCGGGAGAAGAACTGTCGCAAATCCACACTTTCATCAGGCTCAAGAGGTCGATCTCAGAGGCGCGCAGGTATTCCTGCAACACCGACAAGACGGTTCTGTTTTCCGGCTGGGTGCCGGCGGACGAAAAGGAAAAGGTCGTTTTCAGGATCAGGCAGATGGCCAATTGTCTTTACCTGGAAGAAAAAAGTCCGGATGAATTGGGGATATCCAAGGAAGACGTCCCGGTGCTCTTGAAACATTCGGCGTTAATAAGACCGTTCGAACTGCTGATCGAATCTTACGGAATACCGCGTTACGGCAGCGTGGACCCCACCTTGTTCACCGCCGTAACTTTTCTGCTTATGTTCGGCGCGATGTTCGGCGACCTTGGACACGGTTTGCTGCTTCTGGCAGCCGGTATCCTGATTATGCGCAGCCGCAGCGATAAAGTACGACAGGCAGGGGCTCTCACTTCATACGCGGGAGGCGTATCGGCCCTGTTTGGCCTGCTTTACGGCAGCGCTTTCGGGTTCGAGTTCGATTCATTGTGGATCAGGCCGATAAACAACATTCTCGGTATATTTAAAATAAGCGTGATATTCGGTATAACTGTGATCTCGTTGGGAGTGGCGCTGAATGTTTTCATCTCTTTACGCGACCGCAATTACGCCAAGGCCTTTTTCGACAAGGCCGGATTGATATCAGGGATCATCTACTGGAGCGGGATCGCTCTGGCGGTCAGACTCGCCGTTCCCGGCGCCGGGCCGGTCCCCGCAGGCTATTTTATTTTGCTCGGCGCCTGTTTTGTGGTATTATTTCTCAAACCTCTGGTGGATATCTTCGCCGGCAGGGCGCATGAAGGGGTTTTTGTACTGCTCATGGAGACGGTGATAGATATGATGGAGATCGTTATGGGGTATCTGGCCAACACCGTCTCTTTTATCCGCGTCGCGGCATTCGCCCTGGCGCACGCCGGGTTGTTCATGGCGATCTTTGAGCTTTCCAAGCTGCTGAAGGACGTCGGTTCCGGCTTCGTTTCTCTGTTGATCATTATCGGCGGGAATATACTGGTGCTGCTTCTGGAGGGGATGGTGGTGGGGATACAATCGCTGAGGCTTAATTATTACGAATTTTTCTCGAAGTTCTTCGTGAGCGGCAAGAACGTTTATAAACCGTTGAGCGTGTGACAACAGCTATAAAATGGAAAGATCCCGGCGTTTCGGGATCGTATCCGGCCGGACAACATGACGCGGCGGCGCCGCGTAAGTTCCGGCTGCATTCAAGGAGGGGGAAAAGCATGATAAGAACTGGATTGATATCGAGAACACTGAAGGTGGCATTGCCGGCGGCCGCGGCCGTCGCTTTCACCGGATTTTTCTGCGCGGTATGCGCGGCGGAACCGGCTTCGGCGGCGAATACCGGCTCGGTCAGCTGGGCGTTTCTTTCCGCTGCTTTATCCGCCGGGCTGAGCGCTCTGGCCGCCGGTATCGCCGTGGCCTATGTGGGTGCGGCTGCGGTGGGGGCGATGAGCGAGAAACCGGAACTGGCCGGCAGGGCCCTGATATACGTAGGCCTGGCCGAAGGTATCGCGATATACGGATTGATTATCGCCATTATGATCTTGAGCAGGGTGTGATCGGTTATGAGATTATTCTGCATTGCCGACAGCGACAGCGTCCTCGGGTTCAGGCTGTCCGGTATTGAAACCATGGAAGTCCGCACCGCCAGGGACGCGGAAGAGGCGTTCAAAGTCGCTTTTTCCTCCGAAGGAGTGGGGATCCTGGTCATTACGCGGAAAGCCGCCGACCTGGTCAGGGACAAGGTGAACGGTATGATATATACCCAGGAAGTCCCGCTTGTTCTGGAGGTGCCTTCGCTGGGGGACAAACCGGGGGCGGAGAGCGCCGACGATTTGCTTAAAGGCGCGATAGGGATCAGTCTTTGAGGATGGCCATTATGGAAAAACAACTGGATAGAAAAGAAACGAATTCGGAAAACGCCGAAGTCATATGCGGGAAACTGAAGAATAACGCTGAGACCGAGAGCGCCGAGATACTTGAGCGCGCCCGCAAAGAGGCGAGTGATATTCTCGGCCGTGCGAGAGATGAAGCCGCCCGGCAGGCGGAGACATTCATGCAGCGGGTTGAGCAGGAAGCGGCTCTCCTTTGCGAAAAGATAGTTTCTTCCGGCAAGCTGGAGAAAAAAAGGGTTTTTCTCGAGGAACGCGGCCGTCTCACTGCCGCCGTCTTTGACGCCGTGCATCAGGCGGCGCTCGGGTTCCGGGACAGCCCGGAATATCCGGTTTTTTTGAAGAAGCTGATATGCGAAGGCGCCGGGATGCTGGAAGACGCGAGCCTGCATGTTATATTCCCGCCGGATGACGGAGGACTGTTCGGCGACGGATTCCGCGCGGAAGTGCAGTCCGCCTGCGCGGAGGCCGTCGGAGCCACGGTGGCGCTTTCTTTTTATGCCGGAGATTTCAGGGATATCGGCGTCATCATGCGCACCGAGAGCGGCAACCGCATATTCGACGGGCGTTTCTCTTCTCTTCTGCAGCAGAGATACGACGAGTTTTACGGAAAAATAATGAAGGAGATGTTTTAAATGGAAAAGGTCGCCGGTAAGGTCTATAGGGTGGTCGGGCCGGTAGTCGAGATCGAAGGCGTTTCTTCCCTGCGCATGCTGGACATGGTGGAAGTGGGCGGTTACCGCCTCGTGGGCGAGGTCATGCGTTTAAAAGGGGACAGGGCGTTCGTCCAGGTTTATGAGGATACCACTTCCGTCAAGGCCGGCGATCCGGTATACACGCAGGGGTTTCCTCTTTACGTGGAGCTTGGCCCCGGACTGCTGGGCAACATTTACGACGGGATACAGCGTCCCTTGGAGGTTATCCGCCGGAAGGAAGGTTTTTACATCAGCAGAGGGGTCAGCGTTTCCGCGCTCGACCGGCAGAGGCGCTGGCATTTCGTTCCGCTGCGCGCCCCCGGAGAGGAATTGCCTGCCGGCTCCTGCCTGGGAGAGGTGCAGGAGACTTCATTGATACGCCACAGGATCATGCTTATGCCGGAGACTTCCGGGAAGCTGGTGTGGATCGGCGGAGAGGGGGATTATTCGCTTGAGGATAAAGTCGCCGTGGTGGTGACCCAAGACGGGCGGCAGGAGGATGTTTTCATGCTGCAGCGCTGGCCGGTGAGAAAAGCCAGGCCGTATATAGAGCGTCTTAAATTGAAAGACCCTTTGATAACCGGACAGCGCGTCATAGATACGCTTTTCCCGGTGGCGAAAGGCGGCTGCGTGGCCGTCCCGGGAGGTTTCGGCACAGGCAAGACCGTGGTTCAGCACCAGCTCGCGAAATGGAGCGACGCCGAGGTGGTGATATTCGTGGGTTGCGGGGAGCGCGGCAACGAGATGACCGACGTGCTGATGAATTTCGCCAAGTTGGTCGATCCCCGCACGCAAAAGCCTCTTTCCGAGAGGACCATCTTCATTGCCAATACCTCGAATATGCCTGTCGCCGCCAGGGAGGCGAGCATCTACACCGGGATAACCATGGCGGAATATTACCGGGATATGGGATACAACGTGGCCCTTATGGCGGATTCGACTTCCCGCTGGGCGGAGGCGCTGCGCGAATTGTCCGGAAGGCTTGAGGAGATGCCGCTGGAGGAAGGATTCCCGGCGTATCTGCCGTCGCGCCTGGCGGAGTTTTACGAGAGGGCGGGCAAGGTCAGGTCGCTCGATAAAAAAGAGGGGTCGATCACCATCATAGCCTCGGTATCTCCGCAGGGCGGAGATTTCTCCGAGCCGGTGACTTCCCATACCAAAAGGTTCATCCGTTGTTTCTGGGCGCTGGACAGGGATCTGGCCAACGCCAGGCATTATCCTTCCATAAGCTGGATAGACAGTTATTCCGAGTACCTCGACGACATAAAAGAGTGGTGGCACGACAATATAGATGAGAAGTGGCTTTCCTTGCGTTACCTGATGATGGACCTTTTGCAAAAGGAGCAGAGGTTGCAGCAGGTGGTGAAGCTCGTCGGGCCCGACGTCCTGCCGCAGACACAAAGACTGGTGCTGGAGGTATGCCATATTTTTAAGAATACCTTCCTGCAGCAGGCGGCGTTCGACAAGGTGGACACTTATTCTTCGGCGAAGAAGCAATTCTTGATGTTGAAAACCATAGTGGATTTTTACCACGTTTCGGAAGGGCTATTACAGAAAGGCGTGACCCTGGCGGAGATCAAGGGCCTTGGGGTCTATCAGGACGTGATCAGGATGAAATTGCGTTATACCGAAGATGATCTGGAGAGCCTGGCCGGCCTTTCGGCCAGGATAGCCGACAGCGTAAAAGAACTGGAGTTTTGACATGGGACAACAATATGCTCTCAGGGAATACGTGGGGCTGGAAGAGATAGTCGGCCCAATATTTTTGATCCGCAATACCCATAACGTCGGGTACAACGAGGTGGTCGAGATCGCGGACGAATCGGGGAAGATCCGCACCGGCGTTACCCTGGAAGTCGGAAAAGGATACGCGGTGGTGGAGGTACTGGGGGGGACGAGCGGCCTTTCACTGTGTAACAGCAGGATCAGGTTCAAGGAAAAACCCCTTATGTTGGCGGTCTCGGAGGAGATGCTGGGCAGGGTGTTCGACGGCAGGGGAAACCCGCTGGACGGGATGCCCAGGCCGGCGGCCGATGAGATGCTGGACGTTAACGGGCTTGCCATAAATCCCACGGCGCGCGACTATCCGAAGAACATCATCGAGACCGGGATATCGGCCATAGACGTCATGAATACGCTCGTGCGCGGGCAGAAACTCCCGATTTTTTCCGGGAGCGGCATGCCGCACGACCTGATCGCCACGCAGATCGCCCGTCAGGCGCGCGTCAAGAACGAGAGTTTCTGCGTCGTATTCGCCGCCATGGGCGTCAAGTATGATACCGCGCGGTTCTTTCTGAAGAGTTTCGAGGACAGCGGCGTTCTGGAAAGAGTCACCATGTTCCTCAGTCTGGCCGACAGTCCCTCGATCGAGCGCATCACGACGCCCCGCCTGGCCTTGAGCTGCGCCGAATACCTGGCGTTCAGGAAAAATATGCACGTGCTGGTAATCATGACCGATATGTCGAACTATTGCGAAGCGCTGCGGGAGCTTTCCACTATCAGGGGTGAGATCCCTGCCAGGAAAGGATATCCCGGATATCTTTACAGCGACCTTGCCAGTCTCTACGAGCGCGCCGGGATGATAAAGGGCGTGAACGGTTCGATCACGCAGCTGCCGATATTGACCATGCCTAACGACGATATCACCCATCCCATCCCGGACCTTACCGGTTATATTACGGAGGGGCAGATAGTGCTGGAGCGCGAGATGTTCAGCCGCGGCATCTATCCTCCCATCGCCGGCCTGCCTTCGCTGTCGAGGTTGATGAAAGACAACATTGGGGAAGGGCTGACTCGAGAGGACCATCCGGCCGTGGCTTCGCAGCTTTTCTCCTGCTACGCCAAGGTCAAGGACATACGCGCCCTGGCCGCCATAATCGGCGAAGAAGAATTGTCTCCTCTGGACAAGCTTTACCTGCAGTTCGGCGAATCATTCGAGCGCAGGTTTCTTTCCCAGAAATACGACGAAAGGCGGACGCTGGAGGAAGGACTTTCGATAGGGTGGGAGGTTCTTTCCCTGCTGCCCAAGGAAGAACTGCTGCGCATACGCGACGAACACATAGAAAAATACTACGTGCGAAAATGAGAGTAAACGTAGCCGCGACGAAAACCAACCTTTTGAAGATGCGCAAGAGCCTGGAGCTCACCCGCGAGGGCTATGAACTGCTGGACGAGAAACGCAGGATATTGATTAACGAGCTTACTTCGCTTGTCCGCGTAATGGACCGGCTGCAGCGTCAGGCTTACGAGAGCCTCCGCCTGGGATATGCCGCGCTTGAGCAGGCGGTGGTGGCCATGGGGCGCAGAAAGGTGGAGGAATTGAGCCTGTCTGTGGAGACGGAGCAGACCATCCGCATTTCGCAGCGCCGCGTTATGGGCGTGAGCCTCCCTGTGATAGACGCCAAGGTCAAACAGAACTCCCCCTATTTTAGCTGCCCCGGGGTAAGCTTCTACGTTGACGAAACTATAACCAGATTTTCCTCCTTTGTAGAGATACTCGCTTCCCTGGCTGAGAAGAAGATAGCGGTTCTGCGCCTTGCCAGGGAGGTCAAAAAGACCATACGCAAGGTAAACGCCCTGGAAAAGATATACCTGCCTTATTATAAAGACGGCGTGAAATACATAAACGACAGGCTTGACGAGGAATCCAGGGACGCCTTTTCGATGCTCAAGATCATAAAGAAGAATCTGGCGCATTAACGCTATATTTGAATGTTGGGGGGTGAAGATGTCGATCAAAACCATAGCTTTAGCGGTGGCGGGTGCGGTATCGGGAGTGCCCACGGCGAAATACGCCATTTATCTTGCCAAGCTTATCGGAGCCAGGGTAGCCGGTATTTATGTTATAGACGAGCACAGTGTGGCGGAATTGCTGCGCAACCGCGTGTTCGTGGAAGTGGAAGCGCGTGAATACGAGAAAGAGCTGCGGGAACAGGGAAGCATACTGCTGGAACGCATCGGGCGCATGGCCGAGGCCAAGGGGGTCGCTTTCGAGCCGTTCCTTCTGTCAGGGGACGTCCATCGCATGGTGATCAGTAAGACCGCCGAGATCGGCGCCGACCTGCTGGTGTTGGGGAAGATAAAGGAGTGGGAATCGCGGAAAGAAGTTTTTTACGACCCGGGGGAACAGATCTTTCGCGAGGCGCCCTGCCAGGTGGTACTGGTGCAGAACACCGCCTCGGCCGAAGCGCTGTATAAAGAGATTTGAATTCCGGGGACACAATACTTAATCAAGCCGCAGAATGCGGCGCAGATTACCCCGTAGAGTGCCGGAAAAATGTCGAAGAGATTTTTCCGGTATCTTACGACACGGGGTTAATATAGCCGAGTTTCAATATCGGCAACGGCAACGGTAACGAAGCTCGTTTCGGTTAAAGAAACACTTTGCACATCACCAAGGCGTAAGGAATAATAAGAAGCTGTTTTCTGGAGGGGAAAATGCCCGTTAAATCCGTAAAGAAGAAGAGCCGCGCGCCGATCAAGAAATGGGACCCCATATACAAAGGGATGAGCAAGGATGCCTTGAAGACTTCCTTCAGGAACAACCGTCAGTATACCCTGGCCAAGGACAAGTATACCGCGACCGAATACGATAATTTTATGGCTATGGCGATAGCTACCCGCGATCGCCTGGTAGAACGTTGGATATTGACGCAGCAGAATTATCACAGAAAGAACCTTAAGCGGGTTTATTATCTTTCAATGGAGTTCCTTCCCGGCCGTCTGCTGGCCGACAATATCATCAACCTCGGTATGCAGAAGGAAGCGCAGGAAGCCCTGAAGGACATGGGAATGAATTACGAGGAGCTTATCGACCAGGAAAGGGACGCCGGGCTCGGTAACGGCGGTCTCGGCAGACTGGCGGCCTGTTTTCTGGATTCGATGGCCACGCTGGGTATCCCGGCGCACGGTTACGGCATACGCTACGATTACGGGATATTCAGACAGCGCATAGTAGGGGGATGTCAGGTCGAATCTCCGGACGAATGGCTGAAGCAAGGCAATCCCTGGGAGATAGCCCGGCCGGAATACACGGTAAAAATAAAATTCTACGGCAATACCCATATGTCGCAAGATAAAGACGGCCGCCTGCGCGTGGAGTGGCGCGATACGCAGAACGTGCTGGCCATGCCTTACGACATCCCGGTGCCGGGTTTCGAGAACGATGTCGTCAATACTCTGCGTCTCTGGTCGGCGCGCGGCACCGAGGAATTCGACCTGGGTTATTTCAACGACGGAGACTACGAAAAAGCGGTTTACAGCAAGCTTTTTTCTGAGAACATCTCCAAGGTCCTTTATCCCAATGACGGAGTCAGCCAGGGGAGGCTGCTCAGGCTTAAACAGGAATATTTCTTCACCGCGGCTTCCATATCTGATATTATACGCCGGTTCAAGGTGGAGAATACGGATTTTCGTACCCTGCCGGATAAGGTCGCCATTCAGCTCAATGACACTCATCCGGCGCTGGCGTTGGTCGAGTTTATGCGCATACTTATAGACGAGGAACGCCTGGAATGGGAAACCGCCTGGGGCATCACCGTGCGCACCTTTGCCTACACCAACCATACGGTAATGCCGGAGGCGCTGGAATGTTGGCAGGTCCCGCTTTTGGAGAGCCTTCTGCCGAGGCACATGCAGATAATCTACGAAATAAATTCCCGTTTCCTGCGCCAGGTTATGGGCCGTTTTCCCTCCGAGCCGCAGAAACTCTCGAGGATGTCGCTGATAGAGGAAGGCGAAGTGAAACGCGTGCGCATGTCCTATCTTTGCATCGTCGGCAGTCATTCCGTCAACGGCGTCTCGCGTCTTCATACCGAGATACTGAAGAAACAGCTTTTTCGCGATTTCTTCGAGTTCTCGCCGGAAAAATTCAACAACAAGACCAACGGCATAACGCAGCGTCGCTGGCTAAAAAAATCCAATCCCGGTTTGTCCGACTTGATCACCGGAGCCATAGGGAAAAAGTGGCTGACGAATCTTTATGAACTGAAGGATCTGGAGAGATTCGCCTCCGACGCCTCTTTTCGCCGAAAATGGCAGGAAGTCAAGGCGCAGAACAAGCGGATGCTTACCGAACACGTGCGCCGGATGACAGGGATAATCATCGACCCCGATTCCATATTCGACGTCCAGGTTAAGCGCATCCATGAATATAAACGCCAGACGCTTTTCTGCCTTTATATCATTTCCCGGTATCTTGATCTTAAGAAAAACAAGGGAAAAGAGATAGTCCCCAGAACATTCTTGTTCAGCGGCAAGGCCGCGCCGGGATACTTTATGGCCAAACTGATCATTAGATTCATCAACAGCATAGCGGCGGTGATAAACGGTGACCGGGAGATGGAAGATAAAATGAAGGTGATCTTCCTGGAGAATTACGGGGTTTCCCTGGCGGAAAAAATATTCCCGGCCAGCGACCTTTCCGAACAGATTTCCACCGCCGGCACCGAGGCCTCCGGCACAGGATGCATGAAGTTTATGATGAACGGCGCTTTGACCATCGGGACGCTGGACGGAGCCAACGTGGAGATAGCCGAAGCCGTAGGCAGTGAGAACATATTTATTTTCGGGATGCAAGCCGAGGAGATAAACAGAATCCACGCCAAAGGGTACAATCCGCAGGAATATATTTCTCGTTCGCCGGAGCTAAAAGAGATATTGAAGCTGGTGAGGTCGGATTTCTTCTCTCCTTCGGAGCCGGGAACCTTCGAGCCTCTGGTGCAGAGCCTGATGAACAACGACCCTTTTATGGCCTGCGCGGATTTCGAATCTTATTGCAAGACCCAGGAAGCAGTTTCCGGAGCGTATCTCGACAGAAAAACCTGGGCCCAGAAATCCATTCTCAACACCGCGCGTTCCGGCAAGTTTTCCAGCGACCGTACCATAGAGGAATACGCGATGGATATCTGGAAAGTGGCCTGCGAGAAGAGATAAAGAGAGATCCCGCAGAGGCGGGATTAAATTCGCGGACGTCCCGCAGTGCCGGGACTATAACTTACGTTTGATGCGTTCCGTAAGTTATCCGCCCATTTAAGGAGGTTAAGAAATGCCGTATGACAGCAGTCTGGATGAGAAGATTTTTTCTAAATCGCTCGATGGGGCAAACGGTAGAATAACGGTCAGCGTGTTCTCCTACAATAAAGGCGCCAAGAAATTGCAGATTACCCGCGAGAACGGCGACAAAGAGGGGAACCTGCGTTTCACTAAGCTCGGCAGGCTCTCGATTGAGGAGATCGAAGGCATCCTTCCTTTTATACAGGAAGCCGTTCAGGCAATGAAATAAATGCCCGCCGGGGGTTGCCCCCGGCACGGAGAATGTTATGAAAGACGCCGTTTCCCGCGCGGTTCCGGGCAAGATGAGCCCGGCGCTGCGGCTTATACTTTACCTCGGTCTGGTGAGTATGTTCGGGGATATCATTTACGAGGGCGCCCGCAGCGTGAACGGCCCTTATCTGAAGGTGTTGGCCGCAAACGCCGCAGTCGTGGGATTGGTCGCGGGCGCGGGTGAATTCATAGGATACGCCCTGCGGCTCTTGACCGGCTATCTTTCCGACAGGACGCGCTCTTACTGGGTTTCGGTATTCATCGGCTACGGGCTTCTCGTTTCTGTCCCGCTGCTTGCCTTGGCCGGGGCGTGGCAGGCCGCCGCGGCCCTGATCCTGATGGAGCGGATCGGCAAGGCAATACGCAGCCCGGGCAGGGACACATTGATCTCGCACGCCGGCTCGCAGGTCGGCACCGGAATGAGCTTCGGCCTGCACGAGGCGCTCGATCAGTTCGGGGCATTGACCGGTCCGTTGCTCTTCACGCTTTTCTTCGCTTTTACCGTGAAAGGCCCTGCCGGGCCCCAGTCATACCGGCACGCTTATTCTCTGTTATGGGTGCCGTTCATCCTGGTTCTCGCCCTTCTTATTGCCGCTTTCCGAAAATTCCCGCGTCCGGAGACACTCGCGGCCGAAAAAACCGCTCCCGGTTCAGACAAACTCTCCACCGTGTTTTGGCTTTACACGCTTTTTATTTTTCTTTGCGCCTGCGGTTTCGCTAATTTCCTCATCATTGCTTTCCATTTCAAGTCGGCCGGCGTCTTCAGCGACGCCAGGATACCTCTAATGTACGCCCTGGCCATGGGAATAGACGGTATCTCCGCTCTTGCCATAGGAAAAGCGTATGATGTCATGAAGAAAAAACGCGGGGACGGAAACGCCGGACTCGAACTGCTGTTTTTTACTCCGTTTCTATCCGCTCTGATACCGCTTCTGGTTTTCTCATCCGGGCCCGCCGCGGCAGCGGCCGGTATGTGCGTCTGGGGTATAGTGATGGGGGCGCATGAGACCATAATGCGCTCGGCCATCGCAGACATCACTCCCTTGCATAAAAGGGGGATCGGTTACGGAATATTCAATACCAGTTACGGTCTGGCCATGCTGGTAGGCGCTTCTTTGCAGGGGTTGTTATATACTCGTTCCATACCGCAGATCATTATTTTTACGATTTTTTCGCAGGTTGCTGCCCTGGCGGTTTTCTTTGTGCTTAGAGCGCGCATAACGGGATTGCGCAGGTCCGGGGAGTAAAACTGTCAAGTAATTAAGTGCGCGGCGCGTCTTGTCTTCACTGCGGGATATTCGCTCTCTGCCCGCGCAGTAAAGCCGGAAGGAGGACCGGATGGAGAACAATGTAGAGAACAAGCTGAACGAAAGTATCAATAATCTGATTGCCGCCGCGGAAGAACTGCGTAAGCTTTCCGGACAATTGGAAATCGGAGGGACGGATGAGGGGATCAGGAATCAGTTGAGCGAGGCGCAGTGGTATCTGGGAGAGGAAAAGTCCAGACGGCAGCAGCTCGAGCAGTCCCTGCAGGACAAGGAAAACTGTATTCGGCAGATGTCGGATGAGATACGTAATCTCAAACAGCAGTTGAACGAAACCCAGTGGTATCTGGGAGAGGAACGGGCGAGATTGCAGCAGATGGAGAACCGTGTTAAGACTTCCTGAATAAACGGTCTGCCACGATAGCGCCGGAGGCGCCTTTCTAATGTTTAGATATTCTTTGCGTATTTTTGCCGCCGGCGCGCTGGCGGCGGCCCTGTTTTCCGGCTGCGCGGCGGACCGGGGCCTTATCAAAAAGGAATGCCGTTTCGAGTCCGGCAGGATATATTTCGCCGCTCCTACTTTGCTGCCGGGTACCACCGTCGAGATGAAGACGCCCGGATACTGGATATCCCGGCATCCGTATCCGGACAGGCTTATTATGAGTCCGGACGAGATCGTTGATTTCAATTCCGGTATCTGCCGCCTGACCGGGGTCATTCCTGACATTCCGCTGTTCCCTGAACGGATATCCCGTAAAGCTTTCTCTGCTTCCCTCCGCCGGCAACTGGAACGTTTCCGGCGCGGCCGTTACTACAGGTCGGACGGCAGCGCTGCGGATAACGCGTTCTACTCTCCCATAGAGGAAAATATGGTTTTGTTCGGGCCCGGCGCGGCTGATATTGACGTGCGGTTTGCCTATGTAGTGCACAACGCCGACCAGCGTCTCCTGCCTGTGAAAGAGGGACTGAACGCGTCGCCGGGCGACGCCGATTTCGACGAATTACAGAACAGCTCGCTCGGCCCCGGAACGCCCGTGGCAGTCCTGCATACCAGCAGGGACGGGAAATGGCATTATGTTTCCTCCACGGTCTCCGAAGGGTGGGTGGAAGAAGGCAGGCTCGCTTTCTGCGGCAGAGAGGAAACAAGGGATGCGGATTCCGTTCTGGATTTCGCGGTGGTGACCGCGGCCAGGGCCGACATCTATCTGGATTCGGGACTTAAGGAATACTACGATTATGCCCGTATGGGCGACAGGTTCATCTTGAAGTCCGCCGCTCCCGCCGCAGTTGAGATCGTGCTTTTGCTGCGCGCCCGGGACGGGCGCCTTAAAAGAGCTTCGGGATATATATCCATTGACGAGGTGAACCGCGGTTATCTGCCTTATACTCCGCGAAACGCCATCCGTCAGGCGTTCAGGATGTTGAACACTCCTTACGGCTGGGGAGGGATGTACGGAGAACAGGATTGTTCCCAGTTTATCAGGGAGGTTTTTTCGGTTATGGGCATAAAACTGCCCAGAAATTCCTCCGTTCAGGCGCAGGTCGGCAGGCCGCTCGCCTGTGATCCGGCAAAGGAAAAAGAAAAATGCTTTTCCCGGGAGAACGGAGCCGCGGGAGGGATCACTACGGTTTGCCTTAACGGGCATATTATGCTTTTTCTCGGCACGGAAGGCGGGCGTCCTTACGCCATACATGACGGCTGGGCTTACCGGGTTAGGGATGCGGAGGGAAAAGATGAGGTAAGGCTGGTCAACCGGGTAGCGGTCACCGGCCTTGACTTGGGAGAAGGCTCGAGTAAAGGGTCATTCTTAAACAGAATAAAAAGTTTGAGAATTATCGCCGGCGATTTGCCGTGAAGCAACGCAGCCGCGTTTCCAGATTATCTACCGGCCGAAACTGAAGAAACGGGATTGAAACAGCGTATCAACCGGAGTTCTGCGTTTTATCCTGTTGTATCCCTTTCGGATTTCCGGCATACTTTACTCCAAATCCAGCGGCGCATCCATAGATAGGGAAGAATAACGCTTCGAAATGCAGAGTTTTCTCGTTTCGTATATACTGATTACCCTGGCGGAAATGGGAGATAAAACCCAGCTTCTGGCCATGGCTTTTTCCGCGCGTTATTCTCCGTCAAAAGTATTGGCCGGGGTGTTGATCGCTACGCTGCTCAATCACGCCGCAGCGGTGGCCGCCGGCCGTTTCATTTCTTCGTTTATACCTATGGAGATAGTTTACCTGCTGGCTTCGTTGTCTTTTATCGTTTTCGGGCTATGGACCATAAAGGGAGATCCTTTGAACGGAGAGACGGACGGGAGGCCGCGTTACGGCCGGGTCATTACCGTTGCCGCGGCGTTCTTTCTGGCCGAAATGGGCGATAAGACACAGCTTGCCACCGTCAGCCTGGCGGCGCGGTATCCCGGAGCGCTCGCGGTGCTTTGCGGCACTACTCTCGGAATGATTACCGCCGACGCCGCCGGTATAGGGATAGGTGTGGTTATGCGTCGGCGCCTTCCGCAGGAAGCCGTCAAATGGATATCAGCCGCGGTGTTCGTTATCTTCGGTCTCGCGGGCGTTTTCAGGACGTCAATGCCGCGGCTGGGGCCGGTTTTGTCCGCGGCGGTCACATCTGCCGTTGCCGCGGCGAGCGTTTTCTCGGCTTCGCGAATATACCATCGGCAGACGCATAAAAAGTTTGACAAGACAACCGGGTAAGTGTATAAATAGTAATATACGTATAGGCGCAGGGAAATCCGTTGAAGCGGATGCGGTCCCGCCGCTGTGTGGGTGGACGAAAGCTGCAGACGTCACTATCCGGTAATCAGGGATGGGAAGACGCAGCCGGTAGAATGATACCCGAGCCAGAAGACCTGCCTATAGATACAAGAACGCCTCGTGGAATGGGCCAAGGACAAAGTGAGGGTGCAACCCGCCATATGATTTTTCGCATGGCGGGTTTTGTTTTATCCGCCGCAGGCGGATAACCGTGGTATTCCCTATGGATCGTGATCTGTGGACTATGGACTGTTTTTTTCGTGTAAGGTATTTACTACGAACCGTCGTCTGCGGACTATGGACTGTTTTTTTCGTTTTGGCCGGGTTTTGTTCCTGCAATGCCGGATACGTTTCTCTGGCGCCTTCCACCACCGAGATCCTATTCGCCCTCGGTCTGGAAGAGCGGATTTCCGGGGTCAGTTCGTATTGCAACTACCCGCCCCGGGCCGCCGAGAAGACCAGAGTGGGTGATTTCAGCCACCCCAACCTGGAGGTGATACTGGCTTTAAAGCCGGAATATATCTTTTGCACCGGGCTTGAGCAGGCGCCTACGGTAGCGCGGCTCAAGGCGCTGGGTTTTAGGGTTTACTGCGCCGACCCTTCAGGAGTTGAAGAATTGCTTAAGACGATCCGGGAGATCGGGGCGATAACGAAAAAAGATAAGCGGGCGCTGGAGATCATCGCGGATATACGCGCCGGCATTGCCGAGGCCTCCGAAAAGACGAAACTTATCCCGGAGGATAAGCGGGTGAAGGTGTTTTTAGAGATATGGCATGACCCTTTGATGACCGCCGGAAAAGGGTCGTTCGTGGACGAATTGATAAAAATTGCCGGCGGGATCAACATCGCGCGCGGAGTGCGCAGGCCTTATTGTAATTTCAGCGCGGAACAGGTGGCAGCCATGGATCCCGATTGTATCATCCTGGCGTATATGGACGAACGCAGCGCCGTCGGGATGATGGGAACCAGATTCGGATGGGAGAATATAAAAGCGGTGAGAAACGGAAAGGTTTTCAACGATCTTAACCCGGATTTGATACTGCGCCCCGGCCCGCGGGTCGCCGAGGGAGTGCGCGAATTACAGAAAAGAATGTATCCTTCCGCTGAAGGGAGGGTAAAGTAAATGGGACGGCGGATGAATATCCCGCTGCTGCTTTTGCTCCTCGCGGCCGCGGCGGCCGCGGGTATTGCCGTGGGGCCGGTGCATTTGTCTCCTGCGGAACTGTTTTCTCCGGGGAACCGGGCGATCCTGAATATGCGCGTCCTGCGCGTCCTGACCGCGGTGCTCGCCGGAGGAGGCTTGGCGGTTTCCGGAGTCGCGCTGCAGGCTATACTGCGCAATCCGCTGGCCGAACCGTATTTGCTGGGAACGTCGAGCGGCGCGGGGCTGGCAGCCGTTATCGCGCTGCTCTGCGGCGCGGCGCGGCTGTATCTGCCTTTGTTCGCCTTCGGCGGGGCGGTGGCGAGTATCGTGATCGTTTACCTGCTGGCCTGCGGCGCCGGCAGGATGCAGGAAAAATCGCTGATACTTTCCGGCGTGATCGTTTCCGTGGCTTTTTCCGCGGTGATCGTCTTTCTGATTTCCCTCTCCGGAGAAAAAGTCCTGCACGAGATGACCTGGTGGCTCTGGGGCAGCCTGCAGGTATATGATCCCAAACTCATCGCCATAGTGTCGCTGCCGGTGATTATGGGGATAGCGGTGATCTATTTTTTCTCCCAGGACCTGAACGCCTTGAGCATCGGGGAAGAGGAATCCATGCATCTCGGTATCGACGCCGACAGGATAAAGAAGTTGCTGATACTGGTCAGCGCCTTTATTACCGCCGGGCTGGTTTGCGTCTGCGGGATCATCGGATTCGTGGGATTGATCGTGCCGCATATGATGCGTCTGCTGGCCGGACCCGACCACAGGCGGCTTATCCCGCTCACCTGTATTGCCGCAGCGATATTCATGGTGGTCTGCGATATAGTTTCGCGTACGCTTTTCCCTCCGCTTGAAATTCCCGCGGGAGTGATTACCGCGATAATAGGAGCCCCGGTATTCATCATATTGCTGAAAAGCAAACGGAGGGTTTTATGACGCCGGTTTTGGAGATAGAAAGGTTGAGCGGCGGCTACCGGGGCGCGGATGTGCTGAAAGACGTCAATCTCAAGGTGGAGGCAGGAGGTTTTCTCGGTCTGATCGGCCCGAACGGTTCAGGCAAAACAACGTTGCTGCGTTTCTGCACCCGCGTGCTCGCTCCCCGCAAAGGCGCCGTGCGTTTCCATGGCAGGGATATACGGGGTATAGGCCTGAAAGAATTATGCGGGGAGACGGCGTTCGTTTCGCGCGACCTGCCGGGCGGATTTTCCTTTACCGTGATGGAGATGGCCTTGATGGGCAGGATACCGCATCTGGCAAGGCTGCAGAGGGAAAGCAGGCGCGACATCGCTATAGCCGAGAAAGCGCTGGAACTCACCGGTACTCTGGAATTCAGGGATAAATACATAGACGAGTTGAGCGCGGGAGAGCGTCAAAGAGTGATGATCGCCATGGCGTTGGCGCAGGAGCCGCGCCTCTTGTTTCTCGATGAGCCGACCTCGCATCTTGACATAGGCCACCAGGTGCAGATTATGGACCTGCTCAAACGCCTTAACCGCGCAAACGGACTTAGCGTGGTGATGGTTATGCACGACCTGAATCTCGCCGGGGCGTATTGTGAACGTCTGGCCCTGATGGATAACGGGAGGATTTTTAAGGAAGGGACGCCGCAGGAAGTGCTTACTTATCGGAACATCGAGGCGGTATATAAAACCATAGTGCTGGTAGATGCGGGAGCCGTAGCCGGCAAACCGCATATAATACTTGTCCCGGGAGAGAAGTGATGCCGGCGAGGATATTCTTGATACGCCACGGGGTCACCGAATGCAACAAACGCAGGAGGTACTGCGGGTGCAGAGATGTTCCCTTGAGCCGGCAGGGTAGACTGCAGGCCGAACGTCTTGGAGAGCGCCTTAGGCATACCGCGTTTGATGATATTTATTCCAGCGACAGGAAGCGCGCTCTGGAGACGGCGCGCATCGCCTTTGGCGGCCGGCGGATAAAGAGGCTCAAAGGGCTGCGCGAGATAAATTTCGGGATATTCGAGGGGTTGACGCACCGGCAGATACTCAAGAAATATCCCGAAGTTTATACTCGCTGGCTTGCGGATCCTTTTGGCTGCCGTATACCGCGTGGAGAGAGGCTCGCGGATTTCGGCGCCAGGGTGGTCGCGGCGGTGGAGTGTATCGCTTCTTGCCATCACGGAGAATATGTCGCAGTGGTCTGCCACGGAGGGGCTATCAGCATGGTGGTTTCGGCTTTGCGCAAACGGAAAGACTTCTGGGGCTATATTCCCGATTCCACCGGCGTCACGGTCCTGGAATACAAGAATGGAAAAGGAAAACTGAAGCTTTTCAATTGCACAAAACATTTGGAATTCCGGGGACACAATACTTAATTCGGCAACGGGGACGGTAACGAAGCCCGTTTCGGTTTTCGGTAACGGTGACGTCTTAAAAACGAAAGACGCAGGACGATTGACGATACGGGTATCGTAACCGATAAACGACAGACGAGTTTCAATATCGGCAACGGCAACGGTAACGAAGCCCGTTTCGGTTTTCGGTGACGGGGACGTCTTAAAAACGAAAGACGCAGGACGACTGACGATACTATCCGCCGCTGAAGCGCTGGCGAGACTCAAACAAGGGTATCGTAAACGATAGACGATCACTATAGAAAGGTTTTCTTATGGGAAAGATTATTCTGGTTTTGGGCGGAGCCAGGAGCGGCAAGAGCATTTTTGCCCGGGTTTTGGCAGGCAGGTATAAAAAGGTCGCCTTCATCGCCACCGCCGAAGGCCGGGACGCGGAGATGCGCAGGCGTATCTCTGCGCATAAAAGAGAGAGGCCGCCGGGATGGAAAACCTTCGAGGAGCCGCGCGACATCCAGCGCGCCTTGAGTGAAGCCGGAGCGGCGAACGGCTGCGTAATAGTGGATTGTTTGACTTTGCTGGTGTCCAACCTTTTGCTGGCAAAAAAAAACGAAGCGGAGATATGCGGCGCCGTTGCCAAGGCGCTGACAGCCGCTAAAAAAGGAAAGTTCAGGACGATCCTTGTTTCCAATGAAGTGGGGCTGGGTCTGGTGCCGGCCGGCAGGCTCGGCCGCGCTTTCAGGGACGCGGCCGGGCGCGTTAACCAGCAGGCCGCCGCCGCCGCTGACGAGGTTTATTTTCTGGTATCGGGGATACCGATGAAGGTTAAACCGGGACAGCGTGTGCGCGATACAGGCCGAAAGGGAGATTAAATGGATTTACTCAAAACTACGATGTCCGGAATAGGATTGCCGGACGAGCAGGCCGCTGCCGCGGCAAGACGCAGGATGGATTCCTTGACTAAACCGCGTGGTAGTTTGGGGCGCCTGGAGGATCTTGCGGTGCGCCTCTGCGGTATCAGCGGAGTGACCGGCCCGGTGTTGAAGAACAAGGTTATTTTCACGCTCGCGGCCGACCACGGCGTTACCGCGGAAGGAGTAAGCCCCTATCCTAAAGAAGTTACCGCGCAGATGGTTTATAATTTCCTGAACGGCGGCGCCGCCATAAACGTGCTGGCGGCGCATTGCGGGGCGCGGGTGGTAGTGGCCGACTTCGGCGTGGCGGTAGATTTGAAACCGGCTTCCGGGCTGGCGCGTAAAAAAGTAAAATACGGTACCGCCAACATTGCCGAGGGGCCGGCGATGACCCGCGAGGAAGCGTTGCTTTCGATTTGCCGGGGCATAGAGCTTTTCGAGGAGGAGTTCAGGCGGGGGATAGACATCGCCGGGACCGGAGAGATGGGGATTGGGAATACCACGGCTTCCAGCGCGATCGCGGCAATACTTACCGCTTCGGAGGTCGAGAAAGTCACGGGACGCGGGGCCGGGCTGGATGAGAAAGGCTTGGACAGGAAAGTGGGTGTGATAAAAAAGGCCATCGCCGTCAACGCCCCCGATCCTGCGGATCCGCTGGACGTGCTGGCCAAAGTCGGCGGCCTGGAGATAGGCGGGTTGGCCGGGGTTATATTGGCCGCTTCCCGCAGGAGGGTCCCGGTATTGATAGACGGATTCATCTCCGGCGCTGCGGCTTTATTGGCTTTCGCCCTGGAACCGAAGAGCGCCGCGTTCATGATCGCGGCGCATAATTCAGTGGAAAACGGGCACGCGGTGATATTGAAGCATATAGGCATAGAGCCTTTGCTGGATCTGGGTATGCGCCTGGGGGAGGGGACCGGAGCGGCCCTGGCCATGGGGTTGGCCGACGCCTCTTTAAAAGTGCTAAGAGAGATGGCCACATTCGGCGGCGCGGGCATCTCGGAGAAGAGCGATGCTTAAAGGTTTCATCGGCGCTTTGAGGTTTTTGAGTATATTCCCTTTCGGCGGCCGTGCCGCGGAGGAAGGACTACAGCGTGCCGCCGGATTTTTTCCTCTTGCCGGCCTCTGTATAGGCGGGTTTCTTTCTCTTCTGGACCGCCTGTTCCTTTTTCTGGGCTTTCCCGCATTACTCTCGGCAGCCCTGCTTGTTTGCGCGCTGGCTTTCATTACCGGCGCTATGCATCTGGATGGACTGGCGGATACCGCAGACGGTATCTTCAGCGGTAAAGATAAAGACGGGATACTGACGGTCATGCGCGATCCGCATACCGGCGCTCTGGGGACTACGGCGGTTGTCTGCGATTTGATATTGAAAACGGCTTTGCTGGCGTCATTGAACGGCCATTCCCGTGAGGCAGCTCTGCTGTTTATGTGCGTCTTGAGCCGCTGGTCGGCGGTCCCGGCCATGGCGCTTTTTCCTTACGCCCGAACCGAGGGCAAGGCCAAAGTATTTATCGCGTCTCTGCGCGGGCGCGCCTTGTATTCCGCTTCTTTGCAGGCGTTATTGTTTTCACTGCTCCTGCGCGGCGCCGAAGGGGTGCTGTTTTACGCCGGAGTGTTCTTGCTTACCATCTTATCCGGCAAGTTTTATCTCAGAAAAATAGGCGGTATTACCGGTGATACGCTTGGCGCGCAGATCGAAATAAGCGAATTATTAGTTTTATTTGCCTTATGTATCTGAAAAACAGAGGTTTTGTGATTATAGTTTTAGAACGTAACCGTAACCGAAAACCGAATTAAGTATAGTGTCCCCGGAACCAGAAACTAAAGTTATCTCATCCTGGAGCGGCGGCAAGGATTGCTGCCTGGCGCTTTACCGCGCCATGAAACTCGGGTATAAGGCCGGTGTGCTTCTTAATTTTATTTCGGGCGCCACCGGACGCGGGTGTTTTCACGGGCTTGTCGGCAGTTTACTGCGGCGGCAGGCAGAACTGCTGGGGATACCTCTGGCGCAACGTCCGGTGAGTCCGGATATGCAGGAATACGAGAAAGAGTTCAAGGCAGCGGTACAGGATATCCGCGGCGATACTATAAGTCATATGGTTTTCGGAGACATCTACCTGTTTGACCACCATAGCTGGGTGCAAAGGGTCTGTTCCGAGATAGACATTATTCCGCTGCAGCCTCTCTGGAACGAGCCGGTGGATGATCTGATAGCCGGATTTTGCGGCGCGGGTTTCAAGGCGGTTATAATCAGCTGTCGTTCGGATCTGCTGGGGAAAGAATACCTGGGCCGTTATGTGGACCGGGAACTGGCGGATGAATTGAAAGAAAAAGGTATATGTCCCTGCGGGGAGAAAGGAGAGTACCATACGCTTGTGGTTGATGGGCCGATCTTCAGCCGGCCGCTGCGTATCTTGCGCGCCGATCCGGTGAAGAAAAAAGGTTTTTGGGAACACTGGTTCTTGGATATTCAGAAATTCGAATGAGCCCGGTCCGGCTGATGCCGACCGGGATAAACCAAAAGTAATTGAAGGGCGGAACACCGACTTGGCGAAGGAAGTCCGGGTGCAATCCCCGGCACTGTCCCGCAACGGTAATCCTTTCGAATAGAAAGGCAGTCCGGTCGATCGCCAGGCGCGGTAAGTACTCTCGCGGAAGAGAAAGGAAAATACAGATGAGAAACAGTCTTGTGCGGATATTGTTTTGCGCGTGTTCTTTTTTTATGTTCTTTAACGGAGTCGCCCTGGCGGAAGGCGTCAACCTGGAACAAATAGTGGTCACCGCTTCGCGCTATGAAGATGATGCCAGGGAGCTTAGCCGTAATCTGGACGTGATCACTCCTGCGCAGATAGCCGGGGCGGGATACCAAAATACGGCGGAAGCGCTTGCCGGGATCACTTCCATCAATATCAGCGATTACGGCGGCATCGGCGCGGTCAAGAACGTGCGTATGCGCGGTTCTTCTTCGGGGCAGGTGTTGGTGATGGTCGACGGCAGGCCGGTGAACAGCCCGCGCGACGGCGAAGCTGATTTGAGTTCCATTCCCATGGACAATATTGAAAAGATCGAGGTCTTGCATGGCCCAGGCTCAAGCCTTTACGGAGCGGGGGCTATGGGAGGCATCGTGAATATCATTACCAAGGCGCCGCCTAAAGGTAAGGCGGAAACTGAATTGTATTCCGCTTTCGGCACATTTCGCACATATACCGAGCGTTTTTCTCACGGGGCAGGCCTCGGCGGGTTTTCATATTTATTATCCGGCGGTTATCTGGACAGCGAAGGCGCACGGACCAATTCTGCTTTCAATTCGCACGATTTGAACGCGAAACTGCAGTATGAACTTAATGATTCCAATACGCTGTCTTTAAATGCCGGCGTATATCGCGGTCGTCTCGGTGTTCCCGGGAGCGCAGGCTATGAAGACATTGACGACAGGCAGAACGACCTCAAAAACTTCTGGGACCTGGGCTGGAAGTTTGAACCCGACGACAAGAGTGGGATATCCGCGCGTGTTTACCAGAATTACGAGAGACTTTATTTTCTGGAGAACAGCTCCGGGGCGTATTACGAGACTGCCGGAGCAAAAGACGCGCATACCACACGTACCGTAGGCACCGATATGCAATACGACAGGCAGATCACGGATATTTACCGGGCGCTCTGCGGTTTTAATTACGCTTCCAACTCCAACGACAGCACCGCTTCCGGAAATCACGAATATTACCTGTGGGCTTTTTATCTGGAAAACAAGTTGGATCTGGGAGAGAAAATCAGGCTCGACCTGGGCGCCAGGGTTGACGATTATTCCAATTTAGGTTCGGAGATCAGCCCTTCTGCCGGTGTGCATTACGCTTTACGGGAAGATCTGAAATTGCGCGCCTGCGTCAGCCGTTCTTTCCGCGCGCCGACCTTCAATGACCTATACTGGCCGGATCAGGGGTATATTAAAGGAAACAGCGCTCTTAACCCGGAAAAAGGCGTGACTAAGGAAATCGGCATAGATAAACAGTTTACTAAGCTTTTTTCTTCCGGAATAACCTTTTATCGGAGCGATTATCGGGATCTGATCAACTGGGTGGATGACGCGGGTATATACCAGCCGAAGAATGTCGGTTCTGCGCGTATTGACGGGGTGGAGTTCGCCAACCGTTTGAGATTCGGCGATTCCTGCGGTCTTAACCTTGCGTATACCTTTTTACGGGCAAAAGATAAGGATACCGGTAAGTATCTTGTATATCAGCCAAAGGATAAGGTGGATATAACATTGTATTCCCGGGATTTGAAAGGTTTTGATTGCGAGTTACAGGGGCATTTCACGGGCAGCCGTTTCTACGATCAGGCAAACAGCGTTTCTCTGCGAAGATTAGTTACCTGCGATTTCAGCGTATCCAGGAAGTTCAGCGAAACTCTGACCGTTTTTATCGTAGTTAAGAATATCTTTAACGCCGAGTATCAGATTATCAGAGATTATCCGATGCCGGGATTTTCTTTGACCGGGGGTGTGAAAATGAAGTTTTGACAGCCTAATAAAAATCTTGCAAAATGGATATTGTTTGTTACAATGAAATATGAAAGGGGGGCAATATGAAAAAGGTGGGTCTTGTAGCACTGGTTTTAGCGACAGCGGTGTTCATCGGCGGGTGCGCTACTCCATATCCTTACGGCGCTCTTTACACGGAGATTAAGGCTCCGGTAGGCGCGGGCGAGGGCGGAGTGAGCTACTCCAAAGTCGGCACGTCCAAAGCCACATCTATCCTCGGACTGGTTGCCACCGGCGACGCGAGCATCAAAGCCGCCATGGCGAACGGGGACATCAGGACGGTCAAGTACGTCGACTATGATGCCAAGAACATCCTTGGTGTCTACGGTGAATATACGACAACTGTGTACGGAGACTAATTATTAGCTGAACACAGAAAAGCCGCTCCGTGTCCTTTACGGAGCGGCTTTTTTGTTATACTTCTACGCAGCGGAAATACAGCCGCCGCTTAGTATCACAATCGTGAGCAAATCATTCTCCCAATCCGGAGGCCTTTTAAAGAGAACAGGCTTTTGGGCGGCCGGAGAAATCCCATAAAAGATATGGCACATTTCGGCGCGTTAGGCGATGTAATGGATGAAATACACCGTTATGCGCATAAGGACCGGGGATTAGCGGAGCGCATCTCGGCCGGTATGGCATATTTACGCGGCCTCGATCAAGGGATATTTGATCTTTGCGTCGAGGGTTTCAGGGAGACCGAGCGTATCCGTGGAAAGGATATTTACGCGGTGCACCAGGTTTACCGCCCGAAGCCGCCCGCGCGGGCAAAATTCGAAACGCACCGGTGTTATGTCGATTTGCAGTGCGTTTGGTCCGGTAGCGAAGATATTTATATAATTTCCCCGTCGGGATTAAACCCTTTAGGGCCTTACAGCAGGAAAGACGACATACGGTTTTACGGCCCTTCGCCGGGCGGAGATATCCGCGCCCTTTTGCGTAAGGCATCGCGTCTGCGTATGGAGCCGGGGCGCCTGGCGGTATTGTTTCCCGTTGACGCGCACGCTCCTGCGGTCTTCTGCGGAGCCGGAGGTCCGGTCGCCAAGACCGTGGTAAAGGTCCTTCTTAGGTAGATTTCTCCGGTCGTATCGATATCCGGAAAAACGCATATAAAACGACGCCGGGTTCAAGGCGGTCAGGCTATGTTTAAATCTAACACCGGCGTCCCTTTGCTGGAATTCAGGAATCTGAGCGTCGCGCGAGGCGAGGAGGACAAACTCATACTGCGCGGCATCGGCATCAAGATGGAGCAGGGAGAGCATATCGCTTTGCTCGGTCCCAACGGCTGCGGGAAATCCTCCTTCATCAACCTGGTGACCAGGGAATATTACCCGCTTTCCGGGGTGCAAGGGTATTCTTTCAAGGTTCTGGGTAGGGAGGACTGGAATGTTTTCGACCTGCGTTACCTGTTCGGTATAGTCTCTGACAGGCTGCAGTCGGTATGTTCGCGCGATGTCACGGGTATGGAGACGGTATTGTCCGGTTTTTTCGGGAGCGTCGGGCTTTACCGGGCAAGGGTCACCGCCCGCATGCTCGCCAGGGCGCGCGCGATCCTGGATTTTTTGGAGATCGAGCATCTCGCCGGGAGAGAAATCCCGCGAATGTCCACCGGGGAGGCCAGGCTTTTTCTCATCGCCAGGGCGCTCGTGCATGACCCGCGGGGATTGATACTGGATGAACCCTGCAACGGCCTGGACCTGCACGCCACTCGCAGGTTCCGCGATACCTTGCGCAAGATCGCCGGCACCGGCATCAGCGTTATTCTGGCCACACATAACCTTCATGATATAATACCTGAGATCAAAAGAGTGGTGTTGATGAAAGAAGGCGGTTTTATAGCCGACGGGCCGAAAGACAAGCTGTTGAGGAGCCGTCCTATAAGCCGCCTGTTCGGGCTGCGTTTAACCATTAAAAAAACAGGGCCGTATTATTACGTCTTGTCCTGATACAGAAGCAGGGAGAGGCGCTTGACTAACTGCGCGTAAATATCGGAGAATTGTGGTAAAATAAGGAATATTTCCGGTTAAGCGTTCCGTTTTTTACCGTTGAAGGGAGACATCAATGGAGAATGAAAAAGGAGAAAAGAGAATGCCTTTGACCAGACTGCCCGAGAAAAAGAGAGCCAGAGTGGTTGAAATAACCGGCGGCTCCCACCTGCGCGACAAGTTGATGGGTATGGGGGTGTATGCGGGACGGGAATTGCTGAAATTGAGCTGTATCGGCCTGCGCGGTCCGGTTGTGGTAAAAGTGGGCAGAAGCGTGGTGGCAATCGGTTACGGCATGGCCGGTAAGATAACGGTAGAGGCGTTATGATCAAACGAATATACCTGGCGGGCAATCCCAACGTCGGCAAGAGCGTGGTCTTCTCGAGGCTTACCGGGGTGCATGTTGTTTCTTCCAATTACCCCGGCACCACTGTGGAGATATCGAGGGGTTCGCTGCAATACGGAGACAAGGACATCGAGGTGGTCGATCTGCCCGGCACTTATTCGCTGGAACCTACTTCCGGCGCCGAGGAAACGGCGGTTTCTCTTCTCAACGAACTGCCGAAAGAGGAGATTGCCGTAGTCAACGTGCTGGATTCCACCAACCTGGAGCGCAATCTCTCCCTGACCCTGCAGCTGATTGAGAAAGGTTTTCCGGTGGTGGTCTGTCTGAATATGTGTGACGACGCCGGGCACCGCGGCATATACATAGACTCCGATAAGCTGTCTTCGCTGTTATCGGTGCCGGTCATCTCAACCTGCGCCGTCACAGGGGCGGGCATCAAACTTCTGATGTCCACGATACAGGAGGCCAGGCCTGTATCCAGGCCGCGGCTTTCCCACGGGGAGCGCTGGCTTGAGCTGGGTAAACTTATCGAGCAGGTGCAATCGCTGGAGCACAGGCATCATACCCTGCGGGAGTTGCTGGAGGACGCCTCGGTGCGCCCCTGGACCGGGCTCTTGATGGCCGCGGCGGCGGTATTCGTTTCCTTCAAGATGGTGCGCTTCATCGGAGAAACCATCATCACCCGCATAACCGACCCTTTCTTTATGGAGATATACCGGCCTTTACTGGAGAAACTTACCGCGGGGATGAAAGAGGGAGGGTTCTGGTTCCATCTGCTTATCGGGGATCTTATAAACGGAGGCATAGATTTTAAACAGTCCCTCGGATTGCTGACGACTGCCCCTTATATAGAAATAGGCATGGTCCTGCCTTATGTGATAGCTTTTTATTTTATCCTCAGCCTGCTTGAAGATATTGGTTATCTGCCGCGCCTGGCGATCCTGCTGGATAATCTGATGCACCCGCTGGGACTGCATGGCTACGCGGTGATACCCATACTGCTCGGGTTCGGATGCAATGTCCCCGGGATACTTTCCACGCGCGTCCTGGAATCGAAAAGGGAGAGGTTGATAGCCGCGACCATAATTTCCATCGGCGTCCCCTGCGTCCCTTTGCAGGCGATGATAGTCGGACTGCTCGGAGGCTTCGGCGGGCTGTACGTGGGCGGGGTTTACCTGGTGCTGTTTTCCCTGGTCATCATACTGGGATTGATGCTTAACCGGTTGATGCGCGGCAACAGCCCGGAATTCCTGCTGGAAATCCCGCCGTACAGGATCCCTCCGTTATATCTTCTGGGCCGAAAGCTTTATTTCCGGGTCAAGGGATTTCTCCTGGAGGCTATGCCGGTGGTCCTGCTGGGGGTGTTGTTCATTAACATTCTGATGTATTTCAAAGTATTCGACGCGGTTACCGGCCTGTTCGCCCCGCTGGTGGTGAACCTTTTCGGCCTTCCTAAAGACGCTATCGTGGCGCTGGCCGTGGGTTTTCTGCGCAAGGACGTGGCAGTCGGCCTGCTCGCGCCGCTTAACTTGAACATAAAACAGCTTTTTATCGCGTCCACCCTGCTTGCCGTTTCTTTTCCCTGCGTCGCCACTTTTTTCGTGCTCTTGAAAGAGTTGGGGCTAAAGGCCCTGCTGAAGTCAACGCTGTTGATGATCGGCATATCCATTCTTGTGGGGACACTGCTTAATTTCGTGATATTGCGTTAGAAGCAGACAAACGGCGGAGGTATCAATGTTGGTCAAAAGATTGAAGGACTGCGGGAAATTCATTTCCGGCGATAAAGCGGTCTTGCGGGAGCTTCTGCATGCCGGAAAAGGGGATTTTGAATTTCGTTACAGCCTTGCCCACGCGCTTGTCGGGCGGGGAAAGTCCACTCTCCCGCATTCCCTTAAAAACAGCGAGGTGTATTACATAATTTCCGGTAGAGGAGTGATGCATATCGGCAGCGAGTCGAAACGCGTATCCGCCGGATGCGCCGTTTATATTCCGCCCGGCGAGGTGCAGTATATCCGTAACACCGGCAGTAACAAACTCGAGTTTATATGCATAGTCGACCCGGCCTGGGAACCTGAAGACGAAACCGTGGGCTGATGACGCCTTTTCGTTCGAGGCGCAGGAATCCCCCGGTTAAAAAAGGAGGGTGTGTGCTTGAATTTGTGCCCGCCCTGGATGAGCGGTCGGTATGCCGAATAGAGAAGCTCGCCGGAGAGATATGGAGAGAGTATTATATTCCCATTATCGGCGCGGCGCAGGTGGAATACATGCTTGAGCGTCTTCAGAGCGTTCCGGCACTGAATTCGCAGATAAGCAGCGGTTTTCTTTATTATCTTCTCAAGATAGACGGGGAATTCTCCGGTTATTTCGCGGTCCTGCCGGAGAAAGATAAGGAAAGATTGTTTTTGAGCAAGATATATCTTCTTTCATCCGCGCGCGGTAAAGGCTGCGGGAGAAGAACGCTTGAGTTTATCGAGACGCTTGCCGGCCCCGGATTGAATAGGATATCTTTGACCGTGAATAAGGGCAATATCGGCGCGATCAAGGCTTACCTTAAATGCGGTTTCACCATTTCCGGTACGCAGATTACGGATATCGGAGGCGGTTTCGTGATGGACGATTACCTTATGGAGAAATCATTATGAGGTGCTATCTGATCGTGGACGTCGTGGATATAAGGGACGCCGATAAATACGCCGAATACGTCCGGCGTGTCCCCGCCGCCGTCGCGGCGTTCGGAGGGCGTTATCTGGTCCGCGGAGGAAAAACCGAGGTTTTGTCGGGGGACTGGAGGCCCGGGCGAATGGTCATCGTGGAATTCCCGTCCCGCGATGCCTTGCAGTCATGGTTTAAGTCCGGGGAATACCGGGCAATGGTGCATCTGCGGGAAGAAGCGGCTTCTGCGAACGCGGTGGTCATTGAGGGCTGCGGGGAGGGCCCGCCGTGCTGAAATTTATCCTCATAGCAGCAGGCGGTGCCCTGGGATCTGTTTTACGCTATCTGGTTTCCGGCCTGGACTATCGTTTCTCTTATGGGGTATTCCCGGTGGGGACACTGGTAGTTAATCTTAGCGGTTCGCTGTTAATAGGCTTTTTCTGGGGGCTGTTCGAACAGACTACCGTGTCTTCCGCCTTTAGACTCTGCGTTCTTATCGGCGTACTTGGAGGTTACACCACCTTTTCCACTTTTTCCCTGGAGAATTTTAATCTGATCAGGGACGGGGAGTTCAATATAGCTTTTTTGAATATGTTGATATCGTGCGCCGGCGGGGTCCTGCTTGTTTACGCCGGTTACGTCATAGCCAGATTTTGCAGAGGTTAGACCCCATGCAGGGGAGAAAGGGGTGAGGGTGAGTGAAATTACCTGAAGAAGGGATGTTACTGCGTGTTTTCGTGGGCGAGAACGATATGTGCGGGGGAAAGGCGCTTTACGAGTGGATAGTGCTCAAAGCAAGGGAACTTAATCTCGCCGGGGCCACAGTGACCCGAGGATTGATGGGGTTCGGAGCGCACAGCCGGATGCACACCGCTAAACTGCTGCGTTTATCCGAGGACCTGCCGGTGGTGATAGAGATAGTGGACACCCTGGAGAAACTGGAAACGCTGCTGCCGTTCTTGGATGAGAACGTCAAGGAAGGCCTGATAACTTTGGAGAAAGTCCGCGTGATCAAATACCGGCACGGAGGGGAATCGGTGTGAACGGCCGCGCTACATCCGCCGACGACAGGGTGACGTTACTTTCCGGCGGGCGGGAATCCGCCGCCGGAAGCGGCCCCGTGGTCTGCTGGCTGAGCCGGGACCAGCGCCTGCGGGACAACTGGGCGCTTCTCTATGCCCAGCAGACGGCTTTACATCTGAAGTCCCCGCTGGTGATAGTTTTCTGTTTTGTCCCGGGGTTCCTCGGCGCCGGAGCAGGCCACTATTCTTTCATGCTCGCCGGGCTTAAAGAGCTCGCCGGCGCCGCAGGCCGTAAAAACATCGGTTTCTGTCTTTTGGCGGGTGAGCCGGAAACCGAGATCCCGCTCTTCTTGAGACGTTCCGGAGCCTGTCTGTTGGTCGGAGATTTCGATCCCTTACGCATAAAGCAGGGCTGGAAAAAGCGCATCTGCGGCCGTATAGGCATTCCCTTTCATGAAGTGGACGCCCACAATATCGTTCCCTGCCGCGCAGTTTCCGTCAGGCAGGAGTTCGGAGCCTATATTTTGCGTCCCAAAACACAAAGGCTTCTCCCGGTCTTTCTTACGGAGTTCCCGCTTTTGAGGAAGCACCCTTTTATTTACAAAGGTATTAAGGGAACCGGATGGGAGAAAGCCGCCCGTTATTGCGGGGGGGACGTTCATTCCGGCTCACCGGCCGGCCGGCCGCTGTCCGGTGAAAAAGCCGCTTCCGCAGCCCTGAAAAGTTTTATTTCTCAAAAACTCTCCGCGTATTCGCGGGAGCGCAACGATCCTTCGCTCGACGGACAGTCCGGGCTTTCCTGTTATCTGCATTTCGGCCAGCTCTCCGCCCAGCGGGTAGCGCTGGAAGTTATGCGCAGCCGTGCCGGCCGCGCCGACAAAGAGGCTTTTCTGGAGGAACTGGTAGTCAGGCGCGAACTGTCGGATAATTATTGTTTTTATAATCCTGCGTACGATAAATTCGGTGGTCTTCCTGCCTGGGCCGTGGAGTCGCTGCTCCGTCACCGCGCCGATGTTAGGGAATATGTTTATTCTTTCGAAAAGCTGGAAAACGCCCTGACACACGATCCATATTGGAACGCCGCCCAGCTTCGGCTTCTGCGTTCGGGCCGCATGCACGGATATATGCGGATGTATTGGGGAAAGAAGATACTGGAGTGGACGAGAGAGCCGGAGCAGGCCTTTGAATACGCTGTAAAGCTTAACGATAAATATGAACTCGACGGAAGAGATCCCAACGGTTATGCCGGCGTTGCCTGGTGTTTCGGGGCGCATGACCGGCCCTGGCCGGAGCGGAGTGTCTTCGGCAAGGTGCGCTATATGAACGCCGCCGGCCTGGAGCGAAAATTCGACATGCCCGCATATCTCAGGCGTGCGTCGTGTTCGTGAGGAGGGCGCGATCAAGAACAATCCTTACCTGGGCGACCTGGAAGACAGAAGTATTTATATAATAAGAGAAGCCTATCAGGCATACCGGGACCGCCTGGCCCTATTGTGGAGCATGGGGAAGGATTCCACGGCGTTGCTGCATCTAGCCAGAAAGGCCTTCTTCGGAGATGTCCCCATGCCTGTTGTTCATATAGACACGGGCCGTAAATTCGAAGAGATATATTCCTTCCGCGCGAAAATAAGCAAGGCTTGGCGTCTTAACCTTGTGGTAGCCAGGAACGAACAGGCTCTGGCCGGAGGGATGTCGCCCGAAAAAGGGAGATTTAATTGCTGCAGCACGTTAAAGACACAGGCGCTGCGGAATGCGGTATCCCGGCAGGGATACGGGGCACTGCTGGTGGCTATACGCAGGGATGAACATTCCATACGCGCAAAAGAACGTTATTTTTCACCGCGCGGTTATGATTTCAAGTGGGATTATCAGAGCCGGGCGTTGGAATTGTGGGCTGAATACCATGATGACGGCTGTTCCTCTGCCGCCGGAGCTCATACGAGGATCCACCCGATGCTTCATTGGAGAGAAAGGGATATCTGGGAATACGTCAAAAGAGAGCGCCTTCCGGTGGTCCCGTTGTATTTTTCTTCCCGCGGCAGGCGTTACCGTAGTATAGGATGCGAATGTTGTTGTTCTCCCGTGCCTTCCAGAGCGAGCGGTATAAACGGAATAATCGCGGAACTTGCTTCCACCGACGTGGAAGAACGCTCCGGGCGCGCGAACGATAAAGAAGACGAATACACGATGCAGAAACTGCGCTCGCTGGGATATATGTGATATGCAGAGACCTTTGAATGTGGTTGCCGTCGGCGAGGTGGACAGCGGTAAATCCACTCTTATAGGAAGATTCTTGTATGAGACAGGCTCTTTGCTTGGGGATAAGCGCAGAGAGAAGGATTTTTCCCGTTTGCTGGACAGCCTGGAAGAGGAACGCCGCGATTATATGACCATAGAGACCACGCAGGCCTTCTGCCGGTCTCCCGGAAGGCCGGGATTTATGCTTATAGACGTCCCGGGGCATCTGGAATTGATTGCGAACATGATCTCCGGGACCTCTTATGCGGATGCCGCCGTGCTGGTTGTTGACGCCGGCAGACCGGCGGCAGGCCAGGCCCGCGAGCACCTCTCGGTTCTCAGGTTCCTTGGTATCGTGAAGACGGTGATTGCGGTCAACAAAATGGACTGCGTGGATTTTTCCCTGAGCAAATACGAGGAGATCAAGGCGGAAACCGGCGTTTATCTGGCCGGCGCGGGACTGCAGTGCCGATGGGTTGTCCCGGTATCGGCGCTGCACGGCGACAACCTGCTGACAAACTCCGCGCGTATGCCCTGGTATGAAGGCCCTCCATTGTCGGCCGCTCTGGATTCCTGCCGGTTTTATTCCGGTAACGGGAGTTTCCGGCTTTGCGTCCAGGATCTATATGATGTGCGCGGTGAAACGGTCGCGGCCGGCAGGGTGGTTTCCGGGAGAATAACCCTGGGAGAGCAAGCGGCGGTTTTACCTCAGGGACGCGTCGTCCGCGTCAAGAAAATACTGGAAGGTTTTCATCGCAGGACATCCGCAGGACCGGGAAAGAATATAGGAGTCGTTCTGGATGATATGCGGGATATACGCCGGGGGCATTGTATATGCAAAGAACCGTATCCGCAGGCGAACCGCAGCTTTCGTTCCAGACTTCTTTTTACCGGACGCGCGAACCGCAGAGGCGAGTATCCCCCGGATCCCGGAGAAAATTTTTGTCTTTCGCAATTGAACAGAGGGCTTAGATTGTGCTGCCTGACGCAGGATACATCGGCTTGCATAACGGAGTTCAGGAGAGATGATGGCGGGGCCTCCGGGGAACGCACCGGCGGGCAAATAACCGCCGATGCCGTTATACTTACAGCCGATCCTGTTGTGCTGGAAAAAAGCGATGCATGCGGCGATGGTCTGGCCAGGTTCGTTTTGAAGGATGAGAACGGTAGTGTCGCCGCGGTCGGGTACATTCCCGCGGGAGATAAATTATGCTGAACTATTATGTGGACCCCGGGCAGGGTTTCATTTTTTCGCAAAACCTCTCTTTTTTATGGGGGATACTGCTGGGAATGGGCGCCGGGCTGGCGGCTTTTTTCAGGTTTTTTGTCAGGTTCCCGAGGAGAAAGCTCTTTTTGGCGGTGGTCATAGTATTGTTGTTGATCCTGGGAGGGATATCCATGCGGCACAATAAAAATATCCGTCACAAGAAGGTAGTAGTGATCGGGGTTGACGCCCTTGATCCGGAACTCTTGGAGGAATTCATCGCGGGCAAGATGCTGCCGAATTTAGCCCGGCTTGCGGCTGAAGGAGCTTATTCGCGACTGGAAACCACGGTGCCTTCAGAGTCTGTAGTGGCCTGGACCAGTTTCTCCACCGGTTTGCGCCCGGGCGGGCACGGAATATTCGATTTTGTCATGCGCAAAGAGGGCTCGCGCGGCCACGGGCTTTATCTGAGCCTGAACGAGGTGCAAAACAAGTCGGGCAGGCCGGGCGTTTCCCGCCGTAATAAAGGGCGTTTCTTCTGGGAAGTGCTATCCGACAACCGTATTTACAGCGAAGTCTATTTCTGTCCCAATACGTTCCCTCCGGGAAACCTTCACGGCCGTATCATATCGGGAATGGGGGTCCCCGATATTACCGGCACTACCGGCAGGTCGTTCTTCTATGCCTCCGAAAGGCCGAAAGCAGAAACGGGAGACGACCGTTGCCGGGTCGTAAACGTGGATACCGCTTCCGGAAAAGCCGCCACATGGATATACGGGCCTTTGCTTTCTTCAGCCGGTAACGTACGTCCGGAGAACTCGCGCATACCCATGACAATAGAGATGGATACCGCGAACCAGACGGCTGTCCTGCGCTTTCAGGGAAGGACGATAACTTTGCGTAAAGGTGAATGGAGCAGTTGGCAGAAAGTGTCGTTTTCCCTGGGAGGATTCAGGAAGGCGCGAGGTATAATGCGGTTTTATCTTAAGTCCGTCAGCCCTTATCTGGGGCTTTACGCGACCCCGGTCAATTTCGATCCCGGCGCGCCGCTCTTTCCCATTTCTTACCCGGCTGATTTCGCCCGAGAGCTCGCCGTTGCAAACGGTATGTTCTATACGCAGGGGATGCCGGCAGATACCTGGGCCCTGAGCGAAGAAAGGCTGGATGAGAATGAGTTTTTGTCGATAATAGACGAGATCCTCGCGGAACGCGGGAATATGCTGGAAAACAGGCTGAAACGTTTCCGGGGGGGAATGTTCTTTTTTTATCTGGATACTTTGGACAGCGTCCAGCATATGTTCTGGCGTTACAGGGACGGCAGGGCTTTTCCTTCCGGCGCGCTCGCCGCGCGGAAGGACGTCATCCTCGAGTATTACCGCAAAATAGACGAGCTTCTGGGGATGGTATTGCGGTATTCGGATGAGAATACCGTAGTAATGGTGCTTTCCGACCACGGATTCACTTCTTTCCGCAAAGCGGTCGATCTCAACCGCTGGCTGTCCGACAACGGATATCTGTATTTTAAAAAAGGAATAAAAGATGGCGGAGAATTTTTCTCCGGGATAGACTGGTCGCGCACCAGGGCTTATGCAATGGGCTTCGGCGGCATTTATCTCAATAAGACCGGGCGGGAATATTACGGTATCGTGCCTCAAGAGGACTGTCGCGCGCTGGAAAAAGAGATATCGCGAAAACTGCGGGATCTTAAGGACCCGGCCTCCGGAGAAGCGGTGGTAAGCAATGTCTATGAAGGGAACGAAGTTTTCAGCGGCGCCTGCCGTTCTTCGTCCCCTGATTTATACGCGGGGTTTGCCGCCGGTTACCGCGGTTCCTGGCAGACGGCGTTAGGAGGGGTTTCCGGTGAGGTCATCAGGGAAAACGATAAAAAGTGGAGCGGCGATCATATTGTAGATCCGGCAATAGTCCCGGGTGTTCTTCTGGTGAATAAGAAAGTCCGGCTGGAAGCGCCCTCCATAATCGATATCGCCCCCACTGTTTTGAGACTGTTTGGAGTAGAAATTCCCGCCGAGATGCCGGGGAAAGTTTTGTTCGAAGAAGAGTAATATTTCAGTTGCGATTCCGTAAAGCGGGATATCGGAATTCGTTTTCAAACTCTCTTTTTTTGTTTCGCGGACCGCTACATAAAACTTGTTTTTTTTCGCGCGGATGTTACAATTATAAAAAAGGTAGCATATTTTACGCTACACGCCGGCCAATAGCCGGTGCCTGGGCCTTAAATCCAATTGTTAATGCTGAAGCAATAATGAAGAATAACCGGGGATCTTTATACCTTTCGGTTGTGGCGCCGGTATGCGGGGAAGAGGAATGCCTGGAGGAACTCTGTTCCCGTCTGTTCTCTGTGCTTGCCGGTCTATCCCGGACATTTGAAGTAATCTTCGTGAATAACGACCGGTATGGGCGTAATTGCTCCAAGTTGTACAGTTTGGCGGCTGTCTATCCGGGTTTTTCGGTGATCGAATTGGAGAGGCGCCGAGACCAGGCGGCGGCTACTCTGGAGGGGATAAAACGTTCTTCCGGCAAATATATAGTGACGATAGACGCGGATATGCAGAACGACCCCGGCGATATCACGGTTTTAATTGAAGCATTGCGCAAGGGTAACGATCTTGCGTGCGGATGGCGCCGCAGGAGAAATGATCCGGTTTTCAGAAAGTGCGTTTCTTTTTTATCTAACCGGGTGTATGCGCTTTTTACCGGTTACCGCCTGAAGGATTATAATTGCGGTTTAAATGCCTTGAACGCTTCTCTGGCAGACAGGCTTATCGCTTTAGGCGACCGGGGCCGGTTTATAAAACAGGCGCTGGTGCTTTTGGCGGGTTCGGTAGCCGAGGTGGAAGTTAAGCATCACTCCCGGCTTGCCGGAAAGTCGAAATACTCAATGGCAGTGATTATCTGGAAAGGCCTGGATTTTATCGTTAATTTCCGGGCGGCGCGATTCTTGAGATATAGAAAAGCTTAAAGGACTATTCTGCTTATGTCCAATTGTGCTTCAATCGGTATTATAATCCTGTTAGGGTCAGTATTAAGATCATATAAATGGTTGGATTTTAGCCTGTGGTATGACGAGGCTCAATGGCTGATAGTTGCCGGATCCGGCACTTTTCAACGATTATCACACGATGCCGCTTTAATCGCCAAACCGCCTTTATTCGGGATTTTGCTTCATTTCTGGAGGTTTGCCGGAAATAACGAAGCCTTTCTGCGTGTCTTGCCGTGCGTATTCGGGATCGCCGCCATTTACCTGGTTTACAGGACGGGACTTCTGCTTTTGGACCGGCAAACCGCGCTTGCCGCGGCCGCGCTCACCGCTTTATCCCCGATACACATACATTATTCCCAAGAAGTAAGCCATTATACGCTGACGGTGCTGCTTTTTCTTTGCGCGATATACTTTCTTTTAAAGGCGTTCGCCTGTAATCGTAACGGATATTGGATATTGTTCTGCGCGTGCAGCGCTGCCGCTTTATACACCAACTTCGCGGCGCTTGCGCTTATTCCGGTGGAAACGGTATTCTTTCTGTCGTCAGGCGTTTCCGGTTCGCGCACGGCCCGGAAATGGATTTACAGTCAGTTTTTCCTGATGGCTTTATTAGTCTGTTATTATTTCTCACTTAACCGCCAGATGCCGTGCTTTACCTATGCGCGTTTTAACGAACAGATGCTCTGGATGCCGCGCGGCAACGCTTTGTACTTCCGGCAGATGTTCGGGTCCTTCGATATCGGCTACACCGCCTATTTATGGGGATACCGGATATCGTCTGTCTTGTCCCTGTTTTTATTCTGCGCCGGAATTATCGGCACAATACGCGCGCGCAGGACTTCTTTAACGATGCTCTTGACGTGGGCGCTCTTGCCGGTGCTGGCAGGACTGTCGGTATCCCGCGTCATCCCGGTTTTTACTTACCGGAATTTCCTGGTTGTGCTGCCGGCGTATTATTTGCTTCTGGCGGCAGGCATCAATTATTTCCGCAGAATGCGCATCGTGATATGGGCGCTGATAGTCATTCTTTATTCCGTGTCGCTGGTGAACTACTACGGGAATAGATATCCTTGCGCAGAAGTCTGCTACAGGCCCGGTGTGCATCCGCGGATGGACAATAGAGGCGCGTCTAAATATGTGCTGGCGAATATCCAGGCCGGCGATATCGTAAAACACACCTGTTATTCGACGGTCACGCCGTTTATCTATTACCGCTATGCGTTTTCCGGAGAGAAAGGCGTTAAACTTACTCTTTCCGCGCGCGATCATATCCTTAAAAAGCAGAATGCCTCGTTCCCGGATTCTTTAGCCGGGCATAAGCGTTTATGGCTGTTTTTTGCCTCGTGGGAATATCCGCCGGGCCTGGATGAGATGGAGGTCAGGCGGATTCTGGACGGAAAGTATAAACTGCTTTCTTTGCGTCATTTCAGCGGCCTGGATGTTTTACTTTATGATCTCAGATGAGAGGAATAGTGCCCAGTCTATGCCTAAGGTGAACGTGATCAGCGCTTCAGCGTTTTTAAAGAAATCGAGTTGTTCATGCAACCGCTTGAGAGAACTTTTTTTTAAATATCCTTATCATAGATGCGGCGCTTACGGAATAAACAGGGAGGCGTTCCTCGAGGCTTTATGGAGGGACGCGGCAGGCGCTGGGAACAGTTTTCTTATAACGGACGGCGGCGTCTCCGGAGGGCCTGCCGGGATAGCGGTATTGGTTCCGAGCGCCTGGGACAGCGCATATTTCGGAAAGGATATAAAAGAGATAAGATATTTGATAACCGCTTCCCCTGAGCTTGACGGGTATCCTGCAGCGCGCTCCCTGGTAAAACGCGCGGTTTCCTGGTGCCGGAACGTGAATACCGATCTCTTGACTGCCAGGATAGACGTTAATGACGCCCCGGCAATTTACGCGCTGTCATCGTGCGGTTTCGCTCTGGCCGATACTATAGTGACGTTCGTTTACCGGCGCGGGAGCCGTTTACGCAGGAAGTTCAGATCTTTATATCGCGTGCGGCACGCCTCGCATAGCGACTCCGCTTTTTTGGAAACTTTGGCGGAGAAAGCCTTTAGCAAAGACCGTTTTCATCGCGATCGCAGGTTAAACGCTTCGGCCGGGGGATTATTCAGGAACTGGATCGCCGACGCCTGCAGGAAGACCTCAAGCGGCAGCGAGTGTGTGCTGGTGGCCTGCCGCAATGACGGCCGCCAAGCCGGTTTTTTGAGTTATGCCCTGGATAAAGAATGTTTGAGCGCCTGCGGTTCGCGTATTATCGGCAGGGGGCTTTCCGCGGTAACTCCGGATGCAGCCGGCGCCTATGTCAGTCTGGTGAATAAGATACTGGAATTAACCGATGAAAAATATGATATCGCGGAATTCTCTACACAGATCACGAATACGGAGCCGGTAAGGATTTGGCAGAAAATGGGTTTGGAATTCGCCGGCGCAAAGCATACCTTTCACAAATGGATATAAGCCTTTTGGCAGGGGGAACATCGAGGTTATGAGCGTGCATTTGTCCTCGTTGGCGATCATATATAAAGAAAAGTTGAGGCGGCCGTTTTTACGCCAGTTCTTGCGGTTCTTGCGGCGTTTGCCGCGCATGCTCTTCCGGGGCCGAGACGGATGTTCTCTGAAAGTCATTTGCGGTTTGACTTATAGATGCCCATGCTCCTGCGCGCATTGCGGGATGTCCGGGTATGAAATTAGTCCGGCCGACGAACTTTCCACCGGGGAAGTACTGCGATTGATAGAAGATGTGTCGGTTCTGCCGTATGGTTTGATACTTTTTTCTTTTTTCGGAGGCGAACCGTTATTGCGGGAGGATCTTCCTCTATTAGTCGCCGGCGCCGTGAAACGCGGACTTTTCACCGAAATCGAAACAAGCGGGATGAATATGACCCCGGAAAAAATTTTGTCGCTGAAACGGGCCGGATTGAACCACGTTTTCATCAGCCTTGACAGCGCTGCAGAAGAGAGGCACGATTCATCCCGGGGTATCGCGGGAGCTTACCGCAGCGCTTTATCCGCGATCGAGAACTGCAGAAAAAACGGATTGCCTTTCAGCTTGTCGGTATGCGTCACGGAGACCAGCCCCGATGCCGATATCCGGGATCTGATCGTTTTGGCCAAACGGCATAAAGCAGCTTCTGTGAGGCTGTTATGTAAAGCGGATGTGGCCTCTCATTTGCGGGGCGGAAGATATGATCTTTGCGAAGCGGAGGCCGGCGCAAAGAACCGCTTGGGCCGTTTTCTGGAACGTAATTATGTGTACGCGGAGTATTCCGGCGCCAGCACAGCCGTAGAGAAAAAAGTCTGTCCGGCGCTCCTGAAGTGGTTTTTTTATGTCTCATGCTACGGAGAGATACAGCCTTGCCCGTATTTTCCCTATAATTTCGGTAATTTGCGGGAGGCGTCTTTAGAAGAAGTAGTAAAAAGAATGTGGTCGAATGAACTGTTCGACTGCGGTAGCGTGGAGTGTATGACCAACAGCGGCGAAATAAAGGCACGCATGCGCGGCCTTTCTTATCCGGTTCTTTCGAGGGCTAAATAAGGACCGGATGGGCGCAAAAAGGAGGGTACTTATTAATATGCGAATTCCGGGGACAGTATTATTATTCAAGGTGGTTCTATTGGGGGTATTTATATGTCCTGTGCGGGCTGGATTTTCTTTGTCTGAAGCGGCAGCATCCGGAACAGAGACCGACAAGGTGGAGCTGGAGAGGATAGTGGTTACGCCGTTGAGGCTGCAAAGCGGTATTTCAGACACTCCCGATAAGGTAACGGTCATCCCGGTCTCTTCCTTGTCCAGCGGATACGCGATGAACATCGACGATCTGCTCAAAGACGTCAACGGTGTGGATGTTTCCAGAAGGACCGGATTGACATCTTCGACATCCACCGTTACTTTACGCGGATTCGGAGGCCAGGCTCGCGGCCGCACTCTGGTGCTGGTTGACGGTATCCCTTTCAACGAAATATACAGCGGGGAAGTTTACTGGAACGCCATACCTATGGAGGACGTCGAGAGGATAGAGGTGGTCTCCGGCGCCGGTTCGGCTCTCTATGGCCCGGGAGCTATGGGAGGGGTGATCAACATTATCACCAGGGATCCCTCTTCCCGCCGCACCAGCGTGAGTTCGGGATACGGTTCTTTCGCGACGCGCTTTGCCGGAGTAAGCCACGAGGAAAAAATGGGCAATTTCTCCTGCAGGGTTTCCGGCAACTGGTTTAAAACTGATGGCTATGTGGCCGTGCCGAGCCCTAAGACTTATGATATCCGCAGGGATAAGGAGAATTATAACGCCAACGTGAAACTTAGCTACGATATGGGCGGCGGCGATACCGCGGGGATGAATTACCGCCATTATGAAGAGGACGTTAACGGCGGCAGAAAATATTATTACGGCTCAAACGATATGGACAATCTTAGTTTTAATCTGCGTAAAGAGATAAACGGCGTGGAATTGCTGGGGACATTCTACCTGGACCGTCAGGAAGCCACCTGGGTCAACGATAAAAGCCCTTCATATACCAGCGTGGATTATATAAACAAGAATCCCAAGACCACCGTGGGGGGGAATCTGCAGACGAATATTCATCTTAACGAAGCTAATTTGCTCGCCGTAGGAGGCGATATCCGCAGCGGCCGGATAGCGTCCGTGGATAATTATAAAAGCGCGGTGCGCAGAGTGGATGCTAAGGGGCAGCAGGATTCTCTCGGGCTCTATCTGCAGGATGAAATAAAACTGGCGGACAAGGCCGTGATCACTCTCGGCGGGCGTTGGGATTATTGGAGGAATTCGGACGGTTCGTTGTATGACGATACCCTCTCTCCGAAATGGGTATCGTATGATTCGGTGGACGGCAGCACTTTCAGCCCGAAACTGGGGGTGATGTACCGCCTTTCTCGGGATACGACATTCAGGGCCACGGCCGGAAAGTCTTTCAGGATACCGACTCTTTACGATCTCTACCGCACCTGGAAATCCAGCTCCACCACATACCGCGCCAATCCGAATCTTAAGCCGGAGAAGGCATATTGTTTTGACGCGGGGGTGGAGCAGAAAATTCTTGAAAAGATCACCGCGCGGGTCACTTTTTATTACAACGACGTGGATGACCTTATTTACAGCGTGGGCGAGAGCGTGAAAGATAAGCAGAATGTCGGGAAAGTGGAGATATACGGCCTCGAAACAGAGTTGTCTTACGCCCCTTTTGAAAAAATGGATATTTTCCTCAATCACACGTTTAATTCTTCCAGGATAGTCAAGCATAGCGATGCCTCCCTCGAGGATAAGTACCTGACTTACACGCCTGAAGAGAAATGGTCGTTCGGGTGCCTATTCTTTGATCCTAAACTCCTGGACGTACGGCTCACCGGGCGTTATACCGGGTCGGTATTCAGTAATGACGCCAATACGCAGAAACTGGACGGTTATTTTATCTGGGACGTTTCATTCTCGCGTAAAATAGGAGCGGTTACGGAAATAAGCTTGAGCGTGGACAATCTGCAGGACCGCAGTTACCAGGAATATCGCGGCGTCCTGGCTCCCGGCAGGACCGTCATCGGCAGCGTAAAGGTTGTGTTTTAGAATAAAGTCCTGCGGACTTGCGACTGTTGAAATGCCGGGGATCCCAGATGCGCTTTGAATAAAAAAGCGGGCGGCATTGGATGGGTATGCCGCGTTAAAATGTTATATAAAATCTTGGCGGAATCGCGTTCTCACGGTATATTAAGAGAGACGGGGCAGGTCAGGTTTCTTCTTGAGGTTCACCACCAAGATATGAGCCCGGAAAGCTTCAATAAGGGATGAGCGCGGTTTCGGGTAATGCTCTCCGGTTCGTCCGGAAAGAAGAGATTGAGTATGCGATATCGGATATCCATCAGAAGGGAATTGTGCATAGACTCGTTCTTCGGCGCTTTAGCCCGCGGGGTTGTGTTGGCCTCTGTATTTCTGTTTTTTTATGCCGCTGCGGTATGCCGCGCGGAGACTATTAAACTTAAGAGCGGCACGGTGGTGCGCGGCAGAATAGTGGGAGAGACTTCACAGATCGTGCAGGTGCAGGTTTACGGAGTGCAGGTGCCGTATTTCCGGAATGAAATACTCTCTATACAAAAAGACGACGAGGAACAGCCGGCCCGGCAAGAGGAATTACCTGCCGCGGGAAAGATATTACCGGTCGTAAAAGAAAAGTCTCCTGCCGAGGGCGATAAAAAGCCGGCCGCGCAAAAGAATCCTTTGGATGATATCAAAGGTCCCTACGAATTGAAGATTGCCGTTCGCTCCGCCAGGAGGCACTTAAAGAACAAGGAATTTAAGGCCGCCGTCCTCGACCTGGAGACGGTGCGCTTGAAGTATCCCGATAACCCGGATTTGAATGCCGTCCTGGGGTCGGTCTGTCTGGCTGAAAAACGGTATGATCAAGGCGTGCAATGTTTCGAAAAGGCCGTTGTCGGCGCCGGGGCCGAATCTCCTTATTGGCGAGGCCTCGGCAAGGCGTATTTTGGGGCCGGCAGGACCGATGATGCGGAGAAAGTCCTGCAGAAGGTTGTCGCATCCGGGCAGACAAAAAAGGCGGACACGTATTTGTTCCTGGGGCGCATATCCCTGAAGAAGAAGCAGTATGAGCAGGCGCTTGGTTATCTGAAAGAAGGCGCGGAGATAGAAAAGGCCCCTTCAGCCGAGATTTTGCACTATATGGGTTGGGCCCAATATTGCCTGAATAACTATAAGGAGGCCATTGTTCTCTGGGAAAAAGCTATGGAAAAAGGCTATCCTTTCACGGGCGCCTGGGGCAGGGCCTATCTGAAGATAGGTAATTATAAGAAGGCCGCGGAATATTTGGAGAAGTCGCTGGGATCTCCGAATGCCGATAAAAGCGAGATCTATGAGCGCTTGGGACAGGTATATCTGAGCGGTAACGACAAGACGAAAGCGGCGGAATATTTCAGAAAGGCTTCGGAGCTGGGCAATATGGAAGCGGAGGACGCTTTGAAGGCAATGCAGCGGCAGTGAGAGGGCTTAAGGGGAGAATATAATGGACGAAGGGTTAAGCCATTACCGACCGGATGAATAGACAAAAGAAGCGATAGCGTTCTCGCGCATCATGGAGATACAAAGTTAGCGAGAACGGCGCCAGCAAAGGAGGATGTATGGAAAAGAGAACGCAAAGCTCCCGGGGGACATGCCGATGCGGATGTGACTGCGTCCAGGACGCCGGGCGCGGCGATGCCCGCGGAGAATCAGGCTGTATCGCCGCCTGCACTTTGGATCTCGGCCATTACGGCTCTCACCATTGTTCCCAAGGGCACCGTTGGTTGTGAGCGTTAGTTTATATCCATGAAGCCGCGCAGACAGGGATCGTTTTGGGCCGTAATGACCGCGGCGGTATGCCTACTGCTTCTTTTCCCGGCGGTATTCTATCTCTTCTTTACCGCCGAAGGTTCGCGTTTTGTTCTCAGCCGTCTGCTGGCAGATTATATCAGTCCGGTTGAAACCGGGTCCCTGAAAGCCCGGGGGTCGTTTGTCCGCGGACTGGTCATTCAGGACCCTGAACTGGTTACTTTGAAATGGCTGCCTCCCGGGTCAAAGTTAAAGGCGCAGAGGATAGAAGTTTCACTGGTCTTATTCGGTGAACCGGGGATAAACGTGAGCGTTTATAACGGCAAACTGCTGTTGCCGTGGGGAGATTCTCTGCAATTCTACGGCAGGTCCCGCGCTTCTTTTCTGGACGTCCAGGTTTTTACCGGCAGATTGAGCGTGAATGAGGCGTTCTCGGTATTCTTCCGGGATTCCGAATTGAACAAGGCCACGGGGGCGTTAACGGGTCTGGATTTTCATATCGGCGGGAGTTTGAGAAACCCTTTGCTGGAGGGGACCTTCGTTCTGGAGGACGCCGCCTACAAGAGTTTCAAGGCCTCAGGCTGCAAGGGGAAGGTCTCGTTGATGTTATCGCGCTCCGGCAGCGGGATGGCGGCGCGCGGAAAGATCGATATCGCCGGCGGAACTCTCTACGGAGAGCGCACCGCGAAGATAATGCTGGGAGAAAGCGTCCTTCTTTTTAACGGCCCGTTTCGTTCCCTGTCTTTCGATCTGAAGGGCGAAGCTAAGGTCGAAGACACGCGCATAGAGCTTTCTTTCCGCGGGACGATGGACAAACCGGAATTGAGATTGACGTCGCAGCCGCCGCTTTCGCAGGACCGGCTGCTGCTGATGCTGGCGACAAATAAAAAGTGGCAGAGCACGGAGAGCGCTTTGTCCGGCGGCAGGCTGCCGGCGGAGATGGCCGCGGACTTTCTCGATTTCTTCATTCTTGGAGGAACGGCGGGAAAGTTCGTCAGAGACCTCGGCATACGAGACGTATCGGTTAAGATCGACGCCAAGTCCACGGAAGTGGGGGCTACCAAGGATATCACCGGCAGCACTTCCATACGTTATTCGCTGGAACAGTTGCAGGAGGAATCCGCGCCGGTTTCGTATCACAAATTGAGCGCGGAATACAAGATCACGGAATTTTTCTCGCTGGGCGCCGAAAGAGTAACGGAGCAGAAGAGCGAAGCCGGCGGAACAGAGCACAGCAGGAAGATAGACGACAAGATATTATTGAAGTTTAAAACCGATTTTTAGATCGTTATGAATATACCTATAGAGACCATTCTTTTTTTCGGCTCGCTCCTCATCTTCCTGAGCGTGCTGGCCAGCAAACTGGCGGACAAGTTCGCCCTGCCGGCGTTGCTGCTTTTTATTGCCATCGGCATGCTCGCCGGTTCGGAAGGCCCGGGAAGGATATATTTCAATGACCCGGCGTTGACGAAGACTATCGGTATAGTAGCCCTGGTTTTTATTATTTTCTCCGGAGGGCTCAATACCTCATGGGATGATGTGCGGCCGGTATTTTCCCGAGGTATAGTGCTCTCTACAGCCGGAGTCGTGCTTACCGCGTTTACCGCCGGCCTTTTCGCGGTTTTCTTTCTAAAGTTCTCCCTTTTGGAAGGGCTGCTTATCGGGTCGATCATTTCCTCTACCGACGCCGCGGCGGTATTCAGCGTCTTGAAGTCGAAGCGGATAAGCTTGAGAAAACCTTTAAAGCCGCTTCTTGAGCTTGAATCCGGGAGCAACGATCCCATGGCGGTTTTTCTTACGATAGGGATAATCCAGGTTCTTCAGAACCGGATGTCTTCTCTGGCGGAGCTGCTGCCGGCCTTCCTAATGGATATGGGGATCGGCGCGGTAATGGGATACTGTTTCGCCAGTCTTAGCGTGTGGATCATCAATCATCTCAAGCTGGACACCTTCGATCTCTACCCTGTGTTGACCAGCGCCCTTGTGCTTATAATCTATTCGGTTACTACTTTTCTGAAGGGCAACGGTTTTCTCGCGGTCTACATAGTAGGCATAATGATGAATAAGAACTATCTCATCCACAAGAAGACGATCCTGCGTTTTCACGAGAGCCTGGCCTGGATGATGCAGATAATAATGTTTTTGACCCTCGGTCTGCTCGTTTTTCCTTCGCATATACCACCGGTGATGGGGACCGGGATGCTTGTGGCGGTGGGGTTGATGTTCTTCGCCCGCCCTCTGGGAGTTTTTCTCTGTCTGCTGCCTTTCAAGATGCCGGTTCAAGAGAAGGCGATGGTGGCTTGGGTGGGGCTGCGGGGCGCCGTGCCGGTAATACTGGCTACGTTCCCCTGGCTCGCGGGAATTCCGCAGGCGCACACCATATTTAATATAGTGTTCTTTGTAGTCCTGACCTCGGTATTGATTCAGGGGACTTCCATTTCTTTTGTTTCCCGCAGGCTTAAAGTCGATGTCCCGCTCGAAAGGATGACTCGTAATCCTCTGGCCATGGAGTACAGCCAGAATATAGACGCGGAACTGACGGATGTCATTGTTCCGTATAATTCCTCTATCGTAGGCAAGCGCATATTCGAAATAGGTGTCCCGGAGCGCTGCCTGATAGTGCTTATCTCACGGGACGACCAATTTATTATACCCAACGGTTCCAGTGTTATAGAGGAGGGGGATGTCCTGCAGGTCCTGGCAAGCAGGGAAGATATCGCCGCGCTGCGCGACAAGGTTGAGAAGATCTCTTTAAGGCCGCCTGAATAATTTGACGTGCCACAGCCTGTTTCTTCGATTGGCTTCAACAAGAAGTTCGTCGGACTGCTTGGGACAGACGGCCGTGGCTTGTCCATGATCCTGATACCGGGCGCCGTCAAAGCATAGCAGGAAAGAGAAATCCGTAAATGGGCCTGTTGCTAATCGGTATAAGACATAAAACTGCCCCGGCTTAAACAGGTCGGGGATTTTTGCGGTTTGATTAAAAATCGGGAACAGAATGATGGATATCGCTCAAAATGAGAAACCCGTGGCCTTTTCCCGCATACTTTCAGAAGGTGTGAGCCGGTGTGAATCCTGCGGGAGGTATGTTCCGGCGCAGCTTATTTTTGAGGACGGGTTCACGTATGTCCTGCAGGATTGTTCCTTTGATAAAAAGAAGTCCAGATGCCTTTTAATGAAAGGGGAGTGGTCTGGAGGGCGTTGGAAAGAAACGCCTTCTTATTGGCCATGGGTGGAGGGCAGCCTGGAAAAAGCCTCTGATTGGAAAACCTCTGACCCGAGGCGTCCGATACTTTCACCTTTATTGAGCACCGAATGTTCCGCCCACTGCCGTATCTGCCGGTTCATTACCACGCGTATTAATAAGGAACGGCACACCGGATTGGATGTTCGTGCCGTAAAAAAAATGATCTCGGCTCACCGCGGGAAAACGGTCAATTTCTGGATCGGTGAACCTACGGAAAGCGAGTTCCTTCCCGAACTCATTGCTTTCGCCGCGAAGCGCGGATTTATAACAATTATCGGGACAAACGGGATGAAATTATCGGACGCCGCATATCTTCGGCTTCTGAAAGCGGCGGGTTTACGATATACGCATATGTCTTTTGACGGGTTCGACGAATCGATCTATGAGAGGATACGAGGAGGAAAATATCAATATCGCCTGAAGCTCCGGGCGCTCGAAAACCTGAAAAACGAGAATATGAAGACGGGTATCAAAGCGGTTCTGGTCAAGGGGCTCAATGAAAATCAGGTGGACGTTTTGTTGAAATACGCCCTCAAGGAAAACTTTGTCACCGAAGTTTCTTTCCAGTCCCTGAGTCTGGGGAGCGCGGAGGAAGGGGAGGGGTTTGACAGGAACAACCTTCTGTCTGTGGAAGAGATAAAAGCTCTTATTAACAGTTCGTTGAAGTTTTCAGATGATTATTTTAAGCTCTGGGATAACATGAAAATCAATCTCGCTTCGCTCTTGGCGAGAATTCCTCTTATCAGGATATCCCCGTTTGAACTCGATGCTATCTATCTCTTGAGAAAGCCGCAGGGGTTTGCCCCGTTGCTTGATGCTTCCGTCCTGTGTAGGATGATTTCGTCGCTGAAACGCGGAGGAATCGGGGGAATATTTAGCGCGTGCGCCTGTTTTTTTACGGCGTTCGGCTGGTTTATCATTAAGGAGATGGTTTGTAAACGGCGTTTACCGGAGATGACCGACAGCATGGTGCGGATCAAGATCAGGGTCGTAACCGGGGTTATTTTCTTTAGCCGAAAAGGCCGGTTGATCCGTAATAATGTGCTGGTGAGGTGAATTCAGGGGTATTGAATGAACGGACGGAATGGCAGAGAGGATGACGGCGGAGCGGCATCGCCGTGTATTATTGAAGCGGGTTTTAGCAAGTGTCAGTCATGCGGCAGACATATCCCGGCCCGGGTTGTTTTCGAAAACGGCTTTACATATTTGTTCAAAGACTGCCCGTTCGAGCAAAAAAGCTTCAAAGAACTTTTATTTAAAGGAAAGTGGTCCGGCAGCCGCTGGAAAAGAATACCGTCTTACTGGTCCAGGACGGCCGTCGGAGAGAATCATGGCCTGGACCGGGATACGCGCGTCCCGAACCGCCCAATACTTTCCTTGATACTTGGTGCGGAATGTTCGTCGCGGTGCCGTATCTGCCGGTTTATCAATTGGAGAGCGGACAGGGAGCGTCCGGTAGAATTCGATCTGGCGGCAGCGAAGAAAGCTATCGCCGCTCACCGGGGAAAAACGGTGTCTTTTTGCATGGCGGAGCCTACGGAGAATCCTTTTCTCTGCGAGCTTATCTCTTTCGCCTCGGGACGCGGATTCGCAACGGTCGTATCCACAAACGGGTTAAGATTGTCCGAGAGAAGTTATCTGCGAAGTTTAAAAGCCGCCGGATTGAAATATATATATATGTCATTCGACGGATTCGATGAGAATATATACGAGAAGATAAGAGGCGGAAAACATCAATATTATCTGAAGCTTAAGGCGTTTGAAAATATCAAGAAAGAAAAGATAAAAACAGGATTAAGAGTTGTATTGGTCAGAAAGATGAACGACGACCAGGTGGGCCCTATATCGCAATATGCGCTTAACAACAATTTTGTGACCGAGGTTTCTTTTCAGTCTTTGAGCCTGGGAGGCGCGGAAGAAATCTGCGGCTTCAGCAAAGAGAATTTATTATCCGTTGAGGACATCAAAATTCTTGTGGGCGAAGCGCTGCATTTATCCGCAGACCATTTTGCCTGCTGGAATGAGATTAAGATCGGGTTCGCGGCGGTTATAGCCGGCCTTCCGTTCATTCGGATATCCCCGTTCGAGTTCGATACGATCTATTTGCTCAGGCAGCCTGATGAATTTGTCCCCGTTTTAAGCGAATCAAGCCTATTGCGGACAGCTTTATTGTTCCGAAGGGGAGGGCTAACAGGATTGCTGGGAGCCTGTTTTTATTTATCCAAAGGGTGTATCGGATTCTGGCTGAAAGAGTTTATTCTCAAACGGTGTGTGCCGGGAAATTCCGGCTCTATGGTACGCTTCAAAGTAAGGGTGATGTGCGCAAGTCCTTCTTCTTTCGACAGCTCCGGCAGAGTACTGCGCAGTAGTATCATTGCTCCATGAGCGTGCGGGATATTATAGCGTGAATAACGCGGGTATAGCCGCGCCGGGCCGGATGGCTGCGAGCGTCTCGGCGCGGTTTTGAGACGGTTTTGGTGTATCTTACGATACGGGGCTAATTCAGAAAGAAACCCGGAGTTTTAAAGCCCGGGGAGCTTCGATGCTCCCGGGGTATTGCGCGAAAGGTAAAGTAAAAAATGAGCGATCCGGATAACGTAAAGGATGATTGGAGTGAAATGTCGCGATACGTCATTGACGAAGGATTAAGCAGGTGTGAATCCTGCGGCAGGCTTGTTCCAGCGCAGGCTGTTTTCGATAACGGGTTCACCTATATTCTGCAGGATTGTCCGTTTGAAAAGAAAAGCTTCAAAAAACTCAAATACAAAGGAAAATGGAATATTATTCACTGGCAAAAGACGCCGTCTTACTGGCCGTGGAGAGCTACCGATAAAGAAAAAGGATTGGATTGGAGCAGGCCTGATCCGCGGCGCCCGATACTCGCGCTTATGATGCGCACGGAATGTTCCGCGCGCTGCCGTATTTGCGAATTTGTTACCAGCAGGGTAAATAAAGAGAAACCGGCGGGATTGGATGTCGCGGCCGCTAAACGGACAATCGCCGCCCATCGCGGGAGAATGGTCTCTTTCTGCATGGCCGAGCCTACTGAGAACCCGTCGCTCGCCGAGCTTATAAGCTTTGCCTCGAAACGAAACTTGATAACGGTCATATCCACGAACGGATTAAAGTTATCCGATCTCAACTATCTGAAGAGCCTTAAGGCCGCCGGATTGAGATACATATATATGTCGTTCGACGGTTTCGATGAGGATATCTATGAAAAAATAAGGGGCGGTAAACATCAGTATTACCTTAAGCTTCAGGCGTTCGAGAACATAAGAAATGAAAATATGAAAGCCGGCATAAAAGCCGTGCTGGTCAGGGGCGTAAACGACAATCAAGTCGATGCTTTATTGCAATACGCGCTCAGGAATAATTTTGTGACCGAGGTTTCTCTTCAATCTTTGAGCCTTGGAGGGCAGGACGAAAGCTGCGGCTTCACCAAGGAGCATTTATTGTCCGTTGAGGATATAAAATTTCTGATCAATACGGCTTTGCGTTTGTCCGAAGACCAGTTTGACTGCTGGAACAAGATCAAGATCGGCCTGGCGGCGGTGATTGCGAAGTTCCCGTTCATCCGCATATCTCCTTTTGAATTTGACGCGATGTATCTGGTAAGAAAAAAGGGTAAGCTTGTCCCTGTCCTGGACGGTAAATGCCTGAAACGGATAGCTTCGTTGCTGGAGGACGGTAAAATAACAGGTTTGCTCAAAGCCGGATTTTGCCTCCCCGCATCGTTCTTCCGGTTTGTTCTTAAAGAGATACTGTTCAAACGGCGTTTGCTGGAAACGACCGATGACCTGGTATTGGTCAGGATCAGGACAATTGTTTCGAAACCGTATTTCTTCAGTTATTCGGGTATGCTGGTACATAAAAATATGCTGACTCCATGATAGTGGAGGCAATGAAGGCGCGCCTATAGCGGGGGTTGAAGTGGAATTTACCAATAATCTCTGGGAATGATACGATGATAAAAGTCCGGCGTCTTACGTATACGTATCCGCATACCGAATCCCCGGTTTTGAAAAATATAGACCTTGATATCCATGACGGTGAATTTGTCCTGCTGGAGGGGCGTTCAGGAGCGGGGAAGTCGACCCTTTTATATTGCCTGAACGGCATTATTCCGCATCTTTACGGCGGTAATCTCACGGGAGAGATCAGCGTGAACGGCCTGGACCCAACCGCCCTCACGGTGAGCCGGGTTGCGTCCACCGCGGGGATCGTATTTCAGAATCCCGACCTGCAGATTTTTATGCCTACGGTGCGGGAAGATGTTGCTTTCGGCTGTAAGAATGCCGGTCTGCCGGAAACTACCGTGTCTGTCCGTGTGCATGAGGCGCTTATCCGTATGGGGCTTGTTCATCTTGCGGATAAGCCGGCCGATGAATTGTCGAACGGGCAGAAACAGCGGCTGGCTATTGCCGGAGTGCACGCGCTTGCCCCGGATATCTTTTTGTTCGATGAATCCACCACAGACCTGGATGAAAAAGGGAAAAAGGAGTTTTTGATCATACTGGAACGATTGAAATCCGAAGGGGCGACCGTGATTATTTCCGAGCACGAGCCCGAATATCTTGAACATTTGCTCGATAGAAAGATATTCCTGAAAGACGGCGTGATCTTTTCGGGAGGAGAGGAAAGCCTTCCGGCAGAGATGCCGCGGCGTCCTTCGGGGATTTCTTCCGGAACAGCGGTCAGGATAAAAAACGTCGGTTTCGGTTATGGCCGCCGGCAGGAAATCTTTACCGGACTGAATCTTGATTTTCGCAAAGGAGAATTTGCGGCAGTTGTCGGCGATAACGGAAGCGGGAAAACGACGCTTTTTAAGCTGATACTTGGGATCCTTCGTCCCCGGGAGGGCGAGATAGAGCTGGAGGGAATGGTTCGCTATACCCTTGACGATATCTGTGGAACGGCGGGGCTCCTTTTTCAGAATCCAGACGAACAATTGTTCGCTACTACAGTTGAGGATGAGATCTCGTTCGGCTCCCGCCAGCTTGGGAAACAATGCGATATCGAAGCGTATCTCGAGGCATACGGGATAAAACAATACCGGGGGGTGCATCCCTGTCAGCTTTCTTGCGGGGAAAGGCAAAGAGTCGCTTTTATTTCGATACTGGCTATGTGCCCGGAGATCATTATCCTTGACGAACCGACCACCGGCCTTGACCGGGCAAGCTGGGTTAGTCTTATGGATACCGCGGCGGTATTGAATTCGCAAGGCAAAACGGTGATTTTTTCGTCGCATAATATGAATGTTGTCGAAATGTACGCCCGGAGAGTGATCCGGCTTGAAATGGGAAAAGTGGTTTCAGATGAAATACGAGCATAAGAATACAGTTATTCACCGTTTATCGCCGGAAGTCAAGATTGCGTATAGTATAGCAGTCTCGATACTGATTCCTGTCCTCAATTCACCGCGGGAGTTATTCTTGCTGGTAGCTGCGGTATTGCTGGTTTTCTTTCTTGCCTGTCCGAGTATCCAGCGGATACGGCTTTTATCTCTTGCCGTTGCCGCTGTAGTATTGGCTACGTTTTCAAGCCAGGCTGTTTTTTATTCGCTTGAGCCGAGGACGGCGGTTTTTACCCTCGTTCCCGATGATTTCCCGGTGCTGGGCCGTTTTACCGGCGGTATATATGTGTATCGGGAGGGAATGATATATGGTTTGGTGCAGTCTTTACGGCTTGTTGCGGCTCTGGCAATGGCGGTTACGCTGGTTATCAGTATCCATCCGGCGCATATGGTGGAGGCGCTTGTCCGTCTGCGGTTCCCCCGCAGTTTCAGTTTTGTGATAACGATGAGTATAAGGTTCCTGCCGCTTGTATTCGAACAATCAAAAAGGATCGTGCTGGCGCTTAGAATGCGCGGCATAAAAGCAAGAAGTATCAGCGGCGCCTTTCGTATGATACGATTTCTTTTTATCCCGCTGGTGGTTAATTCTTTGCGGCAGGCGAAGATCGCGGCATTCGCGGCTGAAACAAGAGGGGCCGCTCTGGACAAGAATCCTCCTGACGGGAAACGGGAAAGCGGTTTCTTTAACTTCAATACTTTCGAACTGATCACCATATCGTTTTTTATTATTCTGATGTATGTTTCAATACTGCCTTTTCGAATAGGGCTGGGGAGGATCCCGTTTTTGCGTAGTTTCTTCTTTTCTATCCCCATTACGTGCGTATTATTTATCGGCATAGGGCTTATTCCCAAGTCCGGCATTGTTTTTTTTATGGTCTGCGGGCATCGGTTGTTTATGCAGACAGTGCTTACGGGTATAAACCCGCTTTGGTGGCCGTTCGCCCTGATCGAATCCTCGAGCCTGGAGTTGTTTTTTTTAATGAGAGGAAGATTCCTTGATTCGTACGGCGCCGCTTTCAGCGCCGGCGCCTTGCGGGGAATTGTCGTCTATCTCTCTTTTTATCTTGTTTTCGCTCCGTATATATGGCATCAATTTTACGCTCCCTGGTATCTTGGGATAGAGACTTTTTTGGGAGCGATAGGTTCTGCCGTGGGAGGCATGGCAGGATACCGGTTCGCACTCTTGATCAGAAAAACGTATGCCCGGTTGGGGCTGTAACGTTCCGCGCGTAAAAAGTATGGAGGAGGGTGTATGCGGTTAAGCGGAGTAGCAGCGGCGGTTGTTGTCTTTATGGCGGTGTTTCTGCGTCTATCCGTTGTCTGTTGCGCGGACACCGAAAAAGAGGCTGACTTATCGGTGGTTTCCGGGGTGGTAACGGCCGTGGACTGGGTGGGGGACAAAATTGTGGTCCGCACATTCCACGCCGGGCAGGCCGACGAGATCAGTTTCATAGTGCCGAACGAGACGGTGATCGTCAAAGGCGCCTCGAGAATCCCCTTTGGAGACATCAATATCGCGGATAAGGTGACGGTGCAATATCACGGAGATTTCGGCGGGCTCAAAGCCGTGCGCATCACGGTAAAGTGAAAGGCGTGGATGAAAACATTCGGTAACTGCGGAGGTAACGTATGCTTGAACCGTCTTTGCGAAAAAAAGTTTTAAGGGCGCAGAAGAACGAGATCACCGAACATCGGATATATACCCGGCTGGCGTCGGCCTCCGGCAACGAGGCTCACCGCAAGGTCCTGCTGGAACTTGCCGGTGAAGAACTGGCGCATTACCGCTTTTTTAAGGAGCTAACCGGGGCTGAGGTCTCCCCGCACGGCTTTAAGGCGGTTTTTTACATTTTTTTGTCAAGGGTGTTCGGATTGAACTTCGGGCTGAAACTTATGGAAAGAGGCGAGGACCTGGCCGGAGACGCCTACGAAAAACTGAGAGTGATCTCGCCGAAGATAGAGCAGATAATACTCGATGAAGAAAAACACGAGCATGAACTGCTTGAGCTTATAGACGAGGAGAGGCTTAAATACGCCGGTTCCATCGTTCTCGGCCTCAACGACGCCCTGGTAGAACTTACCGGTGCCCTGGCCGGATTCACTCTGGCCATACGCAACACCGGTATCATAGCGGTGGTGGGGTTGATCACCGGGATCGCGGCTTCGATGTCCATGGCCGCTTCTGAATACATATCTACCAAGCATGAAGGAGGGGAGAAGAGCCCGTTGAAGTCCGGCGTTTATACAGGCATCGCCTACGTGTGGACGGTATTTTTATTAATATTGCCATACCTGTTGTTCAAGAATATTTTTCTCTGCCTTGGGATAACCATAGCCAACGCCCTGCTGGTGATCTTTATTTTTACTTTTTACATTTCCGTGGCGAAAGACCTGGATTTCCGCAAACGTTTTCTGGAAATGGCCGGCTTGAGCGTCTCCGTCGCGGCGGTGAACTTCTTCATCGGCCTCCTGATACGGAACATCTTCGGAGTGGATATATAATGCAGGCGGCGCGCCGGCGCCTCGGATTCCGGGGACACGATACTTAATTAAGCCGCAGAAATCACGGGCTTGAACCGGCCGGGTATGTCTGCGGAGTAGACCTGTCTTTAGTTTATCTAATGGTTCATTTCGGCAACGGCGCCCATAAGGAGAAAACGAATGCGCGTGAAAGTGCTTTTCGACAAGACCGCGAGGGACAAAAAACTTCATACAGGCTGGGGAATTTCTTTCCTGGTGCGCGGCAGGATCATTTTCGACACCGGGGAGAAAGGCTCCTGGCTGGCGGAGAATATGAAAATGTTGAAGGCGGGCCCGGGAAAGATCGAAGCAGCGGTGATCTCGCACGACCATTGGGACCATCGGGGAGGGCTGCGGGAACTGCTCAAGCGCAGGAAAGGGCTGCCGGTTTACGCCTGCCCCAATTTCAGCCGGGAATTCAAAGACAAGGTAAGGAAGCTGGGAGGTCATCTCATAGAGGCGAAAAAGAAGATGATGGTCGCGGAAGATATTTTCGTTACGGGAGAGATTGCCGGAGAATACGACGGAAAATATATGCCGGAGCAGGCCATGGTCGTGCGGACGAAGAAGGGAATATCCGTTTTGACCGGATGCGCGCATCCCGGCATAATCAGGATACTGCGCAGGGCAAAAAAGATTTTTCCGAGAGAAAAGATACACGCCGTCCTGGGCGGTTTTCACCTTATGGATCGGGATAAAGAAGATATAGAGAAAATAGCTGGTCAATTCAGAAAGTTGGGCGTCCAGAAAGCCGGGGCCGCGCATTGTTCCGGAGCCGCCGCGGAAATGATATTCAAAGCGTTTTTTAAAAATGACTTCATACGGGTCCAGGCCGGCACGGGAATAGAGGTTTAGCGGCGTTACCGTGAAATCCCGGCGTTTACCTCGGCTTCCAGGGCGCCGACCCCCTGATGCCGATATGCGAGCCGGTCCGCCGGCCGGAATATTTTCTTGAGATAGAATATTCGCGGGTTTATAATAAATCTCATTATAAGGCATATACGCGGCTAAGGACAAAAGCGCAGTTACTCTCGGGGGAGAAGTGATCGTATGAACAAAGATGAGATTCCCATTCTATTTATCGGCCAGTGCAAGAGCGGAAGCAACACGCTTTTCGAAAAGATCGCCGCCGTGGAGGGATTTGTTGCCGGGCAAGTGCGCAGGGCTTCTTACCGGGCAAGGCGGGAATTGGGAGATTATTATTCCAACTGGCCGGATGAGAAGATAAACGAAAAGACCAGATTCCTGCTCGACAAGACTATGATCGCTCCAATGATCTTCGATTACCGCATCGGCCGTTTTCCCGAGAGAAATAAAATGATATATCAGATCAGGGACCCCTACAAAACGCTCAAATCGCAGTTCCTTTTCGCCATCGCAGGGGAAACCTGCTGGCGGGTCGGCCGTGAAGTAAGACCTATCAAGAAAGAACGCGAGAATTATTCTTTTGATGACGTCTGCGCCGTGATCGAATGGAACCTTGAAAAGGTCACGCATTACCAGAACATCAACTATATTTTGGAGAATCATATCCTGAAGAGAGAGAATATTCTGTTTACTACTCTGGAAAATATGAGGACAGGGGAAGATTTGAAACGCGTCGAGAAGTTCCTGGAGATCAAATTCGATAATTATGATTACCCGCTAACCCAGGAAGGCATCGCGCGCTATGAAAAACTTCAGGAATACGCGGCCTGGGGGGGCGTTTTCGATTCCTTTTCAGGAGGAGTCAACTCCAGGTATGTGGTCAGGGAGGATTACGAGAAATTATCCAAGATCGTGGGATTCGATCTTGTAAAGATGTACAACATAACTTGAGAATGATCTATCTCGACCATAATTCAACGACCCCCGTTCATCCGAAAGCCCTGGAAGAGATGCTGCCGTTCTTGAAGGAAGAATGGGGAAATCCCTCCAGCCGGCATGAAATGGGATACCGCGCCAGGGACGCGCTTGAGACCGCGCGGGAAAGGGCCGCCCGCCTTATCAATGCCGATAAAAAGCAGATTATATTCACCGGCAGCGGCACTGAAGCGAATAATCTTATCTTCAACAGCATTGTCCGGCAAAACCGGCCGGAAGAAGGGCAGATCATCATTTCGGCAGTGGAACATCCTTCGGTATTGGAAACCGCAGTCTATTTCGAGTCTCAAGGATATAAAATAACCAAAGTCGGGGTTGATAGGTCAGGAGTTATCTTGCTGGATGACCTGCGGCAGGCGCTGGAAGAGAAGACCGTTTTTATTTCGATTATGCACGCCAACAACGAAACCGGCAGCATTCAGCCGATCGCGGAAATCGCGCGCCTGGCGGAAAAACGCAATGTTTTCCTTCATACCGACGCCGTTCAGTCGGCCGGCAAGATCCCGCTGGACGTCTCAAGAATCAGTATCGGCGCACTGACCTTTTCCGCACATAAGATAAACGGTCCGAAAGGTGCGGGGGCGTTGTTTATCAGTGACCCGCTGGAACTCACTCCGCAGATTTTCGGGGGAGGCCAGGAAAACGGCAAACGTTCCGGGACCGAAAACGTTGCCGGGATTGCCGGGTTCGGTAAAGCCGCGGAACTCGCGCAGGCGAATACGGAAAAGTTCAAGCGGATAGAACGTTTGAGGGATCTGCTCGAAGACGGCATTGTTCGGCAGGTTGAGAATTGCCGGGTTAATGCGGCGGGCGCGGCGCGTATCCCGAATACCTCCAGCATTTCATTCTATTTTACGGAAGGTGACGCGCTTGCCGCCGCCTTGAACGAAGCCGGGCTGGCGGTTTCTACCGGCTCGGCGTGCTCCTCGAGAGAATTCAAGTATTCCCATGTTTTATCGGCGATGGGCCAGCCGGCTGAATATTACCAGGGCGCGATCAGGTTTTCGCTCGGATTGGAGAATACCGAGGAAGAGATTGAGAAAGCGGTCGAGATAGTCAAGAAAACCGTCGGGCAGGTGAGGGCGGTATCGGCGTTATACTGGGATCTGGCTAACAAGCGGGAGAAAGGTTGAAGATGTCCGATAGAAACGGGCTTGTCATTGTCTTTACCGGATTGTCGGGTTCCGGAAAAACCACCGTGGCGCAGGTTTTGAAAAAGGAGTTTGACCGGCTGGGCCGGTTGTCGTTCGTTTTGGACGGCGATCAACTAAGGTGCTTTGCCCCCGAGATAGGATATTCGCGGGACGAGCGGATAAAGAGCGCCAGATTAAAGATGAGCTACGCCAAAATCCTTTATGAGGCGGGGGTTATCCCTATTTGCGCCTTTATCCTGGGTTTCCGGGAGCAACGGGAATACGCGCGCTCTCTATTTGATAGAGCCCATTATCTGGAATGTTATTTAAGATGCCCGGCGGATGTCTGCGCGCGCAGGGACCCCAAGGGCATCTACCGGAAAGCCGCTTCCAAAGAAATAAATAACGTGGTGGGAATAGATCTGGAATATGAAGAGCCTGGCGATCCTTCGCTGGTGATTGACACGGATAAAGTATCCGCCGGGGAAGCGGCGGCAGTTATTATGAAACATATCGAAACGAAAAAGATGCTGGAGCGCGGGCAGGGGATATTGTGAAAGAATATAACAACGGGTTGATAGTCGGCAGGTTCCAGCCGTTTCATCTTGAACATCTGCGTCTGGCGGCTGCTGCCGCCGGCAGGGTAGAACATCTCTGGGTCGGCATCACCCGCCCTTTCGGCAAATGTATCCCGGAGATCGGCGGAGCACGGGCCGCCGATGGCGCTAATCCGCTGCCTTATTGGCTGCGCTATCAGTGCGTCGAGTGCGCGTTAATAAACGACGCCGGTTTTTCACCGAGTTCATTTTCCATCCTCCCGGTACCTCTGGTCAAGGAGATCATCGAACAGATCGTTCCCCGCGGCACCGTCTTTCTGACCACTATAATGGAACAATGGGGTGTGGAGAAGGAGGGATTGTTCCGTAGAGCCGGATTAGAAACCATAAGGATGGATCTCGGAGCTAAAACTATCTCCGGAACCATGCTCCGGGACAAGATCGCCAACAGAGACCAGTCCTGGAAAGATTTTATCCCAAAGCATATGGGCGAACGGTACGCCTCCTTGATCGAAACCTGCGTCCGGGGACACAATACTTAATTAAGGAGCAAGGCGTTCCGGCGTATGAAAAAAATCGTCTATAAAGATATCCTTTCATTGATAAATGGGCTTTCTTCCGTGCAAGCGGGGGCGGCGCTGCGCAAAAAAGGCGTTCTGACCTTCAATTCTATCGCGGTTGTCGGCTCAAGCTGCGCCGGCAAGACGACCATGCTTCGTAAAATCAAAGGTTCTCCGCTCTCCAAAACAGCCCAAATATCCCTTCCCGTCAGATACACTACCAGGCCGGGAAGGATGAACGACGCTCCCGGAGAAAATTTCCATCTTTCGCGGGCCGCTTTCGCCAAGAAAATCAGGCGGGGAGAGATCGCTTTTTACTGGAGAAAGCGGATGGATGCGCGTTTCGAGGAACTGTTCGGTTTCGGGCCGCCGGTCCCCGGCATTATCCAGGTATATTCAGGCAATAACGGCCTGCTTTTTAACCGCAAGACCGTTCATCCTAAAAGCGTCTTGAACACGACTTTATTTATCGGAATCTATGCCCCGGACGAGATAAGACGGAAACGTTTACTTCAACGGAGCCCGGATTTGGCCAGCAATAAACCGGCTGAATTGAAATACCGCTTGGAAGACGGCGCGGAAAAGGTGTTGAGCCGGGTACATATCGTTATCAATAACCACGGCCGCTTTATGCGGCGCTCGGGGCAGGATGTGGTGAAATTGTTGACGAGGATTATCCGGGGACACAATACTTAATTATTGGCAGCCGGCCTCCGGTTGTCGGCAGAAGGCTTGTGGTGATTGATACGGCCGTACTTTTCCATTCATAAATACAATGCCGCGAAAATTCAAGCGCAAAGGCAGGTTTTGGGTTTATATTTTGCGGTGTAAAGATGGAACCTATTACACCGGGAGCACGAGTAATTTAAAGCGCAGGATAGCTGAGCATAATGAAAGCAAGAAGGGAGCGAGGTATACCAGATATAAAAGGCCGGTAAAGTTGGTATGGCGGCTGGAGTATCGGTATTTCAAATCAGCTTTTAAGCTCGAGATGAGAATCAAGAAATTAACGCGTTTGCAAAAAGAGATGCTGGTCCGGGGGAGACGTCTGGACAAGGTTTTGGCAGGGAAAAGAAGACGCGCAAAGAAGAGATGCTAAGGTTTTTGTCCGGCCGCAAGGCTCACAGGTAGATTTTGCCGCGCAATTTTATTGTGTTTATGGTAAGAATATTGAGCTGGGGAATTGTGTTCACTTCAATTTTAATCAAACCGCATTCACCCCGGCGATCGCCGGGGTGAAAGATATTAAAGGCAGTTCTTTTTATGGGGAAGGTTATCAGGACGTTCTCCACCGAAAACCCCGCATTAATAACGCTCGAAAGCTTTTGAGTTGGAGACCTTCCGTGAAGCTATCCGATTCTTTAAGCCGAACTTTGGACTATTTTTTACGGCAAGCAGCCGAAAAAGGGCAAGGGTAAGATGAAGATAGACTTTTTTAAGCATAATATCGGGACTAAAGAAAAAAGAGACCTCTGCCAAGTATTAGACTCGATTTTTCTTACCACCGGGGACGCTGTCCGGGAGTTCGAAAAAAAGTTCTCCAAATATATTGACCGTAAATACACAATCGGTTTGATGAGCTGCACCTCGGCGCTGCATTTGTCCATGCTCGCTTACGGGATAGGCCCGGGTGATGAGGTTATTACAACTCCTATGACATTTGTCGCGACCGCTACATCCATAATGCATGCCGGGGCTAAGCCGGTTTTCGTCGATGTTGAGCCTGAAACGGGGAATTTAGACGCGGATTTGATAGAGAGAGCCGTTACAAACAGGACAAGAGCTATTTTACCGGTCCATCTTTACGGAAACATGTGCGATATGAGAAAGATAAAGGGTATCGCCAGGAAACATAATCTTGTCGTCATAGAAGACGCGGCGCATGCCATAGAAGCTCAAAGAGACGGATATAAGGCGGGTGAATTGGCAGATGCGGTATGTTTCAGTTTCTACGCGACCAAAAGTATTACCTGCGGAGAAGGCGGGGCAGTCTCGTTAAATGACAAAGAAAAATCCGATTTAATAAGAAAACTTAGTTTGCACGGTCTAAACAGAGGAGCCGCCGATAGATACGTAGGTAAATATAGACATTGGGAAATGAACATGTTGGGCTGGAAATGTAATATGTCGAATATACAGGCCTCGTTGCTATTGAACCAACTCGCGAATATAGAAAAATACAGGGCAAAGAGGGATGAGATCGCGAGAAAGTATGAAGAGGCTTTCTCGGATGCGAGAGGGATAAGATTTCCCAGGGTGCCGAAAAACAGCAAAAGCGGTCGGCATTTATTCACGATATGGGTGGATCCCAAGGAACGAGACGAGGCACTGCATTATCTTCAGAGAAAAGGGATCGGCGCCGCCGTGAATTATCGGGCTATTCATACGCTGGATTATTTTAAAAAGACATTGGGTTATCATATCGGAGATTTTCCGGTTGCGGAAATGATAGGCGATTCCACAATATCCCTGCCTCTATACCCGAAGTTAAGTGTTAAGGAAACGGATTACATTATAAAATCAGTCAGGCAAATGAAGTGAAGTCATACGCGTTTCGGAATAACATCTTAAATGCGAAGAACAACAAAAACCGACGGGATTTCGCCATATATTGTGCCCGGCAAGATCGCCGAGAGAGAAATGAGGAAGAAAAATGAGCGAGGCCGATAGCATCAAAAGAATGAAACTCTATCGTCATCCGGAAAGAGTCTATAATGACCTTCGTTCCGCAGGGTTTCAAGAGAGCGGCCTGCTAAAGGAAAAGGACGTGTCATATTTTGACCAGTACCATTATTTCGGGACAGATGCGCTTGATGAAGCCATAGATCTGCTTAAAATAGACTCTAAAAAAAGAATCATAGAGATCGGCTCCGGGATAGGAGGCTGCGCGCGATATCTGGCGGAGAAGACCGGTTGTCATCTAACGGCTGTCGAGATCCAGCCGGACCTGGACGCAATAGCGTCTTATTTGTCAGCGCGTTGTTCTCTCTCAGGGCTTATCCGTCACGTGCGCGCGGATATCCTGGATTTCCGAAAGGAAGGAGACGGTTATGATATAGCTGTGAGCTGGCTTTCTTTTTTGCATATCCCGGATCGTCAAGCTCTTCTTAAGAAATGTTATTCGCTCCTGAAACCCGGAGGGCAGATCTTTATTGAGGATTATTACAAGCGTAATAAATTTACGAAAGAAGAAGCCGATGTACTGCGCGAAGACGTTTATTGCCCATACCTGCCGGCATCCGAAGAATATAAAGAACAGCTTGCCGGGAACGGTTTTACGAATATCGAGATGTCCGATAAAACAGAATGCTGGAAGAATTTTGTGAAAGAGCGTATGCGGCAATTCGGTGAGAGCCGTGACCGGCAGGTAAAGGTGCACGGTATCGACACAGTAAATGATCTGGAAGATTTCTATAAAAAAGTATCCCGGCTATTCGAAGGTAATAACCTCGGCGGATTAAGAATCTCAGCTAAAAAACAGCCGTAATTCCGGGGACACGTACTTATTCCACCTGTAACCTGTTTGTTTATCGCCCGGAGCCGATCGTCTGTTATTTATAAGAATAGGAGGTATGCGGATGCGGATGTTCCTTAAACGCGGTTTTACTCTATGTTCACTGATTCTCGTTGTTATTCCGTTCTTAGTTTTCTCTTGTGTGTATGCGGAGAATACGCAAGGCATTGCTCAATCCACCCTGGGGATAAGCGAACAACCCGAGATGAAAACGATCGGAATGATCGCAGGAGTAAGCTGGGTGTCGTCTATCGAATACTACCGTTTGATGAACGAAATGGCCGGTGCCAAGCTCGGCGGGCTTCATTCCGCAAAGATACTGATGTATTCCGTTGAATTCGGTGATTTCTCAAAGCAGGAAAGGCTTGCAAAAGACGGGGACTGGGTTCCTTTAAGAAAAACGATGATAGACGCCGCGCAAAGACTTGAACGCGGCGGCGCGGATTTTATCATAATATGCTCCAATACGATGAACTCTATGGCAGATATCATCGAGCAGAACGTCAAAATACCGGTACTTAGTATCGTAGATGCCACCGGAGAGAAAGTGAAGTCCGCGGGAATAAAGACCGTCGCATTGCTGGGCACCCGATACACTATGGAAGAGGATTTCTACGGCGGCCGCCTGGCAAAGAAATACGGGTTGAAAGTGGTGACCCCCAATAAAAGCGAAAGGGAATATATCAATAACGTTATTTTCGATGAATTATGCGCCGGTAAATTCTATAACAAATCAAAAAAGGGATATCTCAAGATCATTAACCGGCTCATAAAAGAAGAAGGCATCGAGGGTGTGATACTGGGCTGCACCGAGATACCGTTGCTGATTAAACAGAAAGATGTCCGCGTGCCTGTTTTTGATACTACAGCCATACATGCCGAAGCGGCGGTGAATTACGCGGTAGGGGATAAATAGGCCAAGTAACGACGCGGAAACCTGCTGGAATGTGATCCGGCATGGGACACCCCACAAACTCTATCAATATTTTATCTGAAGAAAATAAAAAGATTATGAAAATCGAATTATTTAAGAATACCGATCTTGATGAAATTGTGGAGTTGTGGTATGAGACGTCGATAAAAACTCATAATTTTATCCCCGTAGGCTATTGGAGAACAAACAAGGAAGTGATGAAAACAGAGTATCTGCCGAATTCAGAAACGTATTTAGCCATAAAGACTGGCAAAATCATGGGGTTTATTTCCATGAAAAGAGATTATCTTGCGGGACTTTTCGTCAAAAACGATGTCCAGGGAGAAGGGGTGGGCACGCAATTATTGGACTATATCAAACAACGACAGGATGTGATTCGGCTTAATGTTTATAAAAAAAATACCGGGGCCGTCCGGTTTTATGAGAAAAGGGATTTTAAATTGGTCTCTGAAAATATTGATGAAAAAACCGGCGAATCGGAATATTTAATGGAATGGCATAAATAAAGCTATTTCTAACGCTGGAGTGAAGTTCATAGGCAAAGGATTTGAACAATTACAGGTTTGGCAGAAGGCGAAAGACCTCGCAGTTTTGATCTATAAAATCACGAGTGAGGGGAAAATTGCCAAGGACTTTAGTCTTCGTGATCAAATGCGGCGGTCGGCTATCAGCATAGCCAGCAATATTGCCGAAGGTGACGAAAGAGATACCGACAAGGAATCCGTAAGATTCTACTTTATCGCGAAAGGGTCGCTTGCAGAGTTGCGGACACAGCTCAGAATTGCTCTGGAGGTTGAGTTTCTGGATAAGGATGAATTTGCCAAGGTCGAACAAGACTGCACCGAAATTGGCAAGGTGTTGGGTGGGTTGATTAAATATAGGGTAGGCTATAGGCAATAGGCGAGAGGCGATAGGAGAAACGTGACCTATAGCCTATGGCCGTGCGCCTATAGCCTTTCGGATGACCGTGTAAGTGGCGCGAGATGATTTTGGGGATAATAAAGCGGGTAAACGGCTATCCTGCTGCGGGTTAGGGAAAGTAGAGCGTAATTTCAAAATTGAAATTATAGTTGACATCTTCTTGACAGATGTCAACTTTTAATTTATAATGTTGACATCTTATAAAGAGTCAATTTGGAGGTTTAAATGGCGACTATAGGAAAATATGTTCAACAGAAAGCGGGTTACAAAGCTTTTATTCCCGAGAAGTTTCCCCCGGTAGAAATATTTCTTAATGATCCCAAAATAGTAAAACTTCTCGCTAACGCTAATCTGCAGCTTGGGAAACTGGACGGCCTTACCAAGCTTTTACCGGATATAAATTTCTTTATTTTTATGTACATTAATAAAGAAGCGGCTTACTCAAGCCAGGTAGAAGGAACAAGGGCAAAGCTTACCGATGCGCTACAGGCAGAGGTGGTACGAACTCCTGACTTGCCAAAAGACGTTGACGACATTCTACATTATATAAAGGCAATGAATGAGGGTTTGAAGCGGCTGGATAAATTGCCATTGTCATTAAGATTAATCAAAGAGGTTCACGCTACTTTATTAACCAAAGCCAGAAGCTCTACAAATCCTCATCCTGGGGAATTTAGAAGGTCGCAGAACTGGATTATGGGAACAAGCCCGGCTGATGCCCGTTTTGTCCCGCCACCGCCGGAATTTGTCATGGAGGCGTTGAGCGATTTAGAAAAATTTTTTTATTCCCATGAAGATTTACCCATCCTGATCAAAGCTGGTTTGATACATAGTCAATTTGAAACAATACATCCTTTTCTGGATGGTAACGGAAGAACAGGGCGATTGCTTATAACATTTTATCTTTGCCAACAAAAAATATTGGAAAGACCGGTGTTGTATCTCTCGGAGCATTTTAAAAAGCATAGAGACGTTTATTTTTCCATGCTTGATGAGTATAGAAATGGAAATATTGTTTCATGGTTAGATTTCTTCCTAAAAGGGATTGTCCGGGTTGCCGAAGAGGCGATAGAGACTTCAAATAAGGTTATTGAGTTACGCGAAAAAGATCTGCAGAAAGTATCCGGATTAGGTAGGGCAAGCAAGAATGCCATCGTGTTGCTGAAAAACCTGTATAAAATCCCAATAATAAATGTCAGAAAGGTTGAAGAAGTCTCCAATTTATCGCGGGAAGCTGCGAATCATCTGGTTGATAGGCTTGTCAAACTGGGTATATTGGTTCTTAAAGATAAAGGTAAGAAGTATGGCCGCCTATTTGTCTATAAAGATTACCTCAATCTTTTCGAAGAAAAAGAACATTAAAATTCTGACCGTTGGTTACTGTGGCTAGGGATGGCATTGGAGATTGTAAAGAGGATAAATGCTTATGAGACATAAGAGACAGACAAAAAGACGTAACTCATCAAGCAGAAAAATAGCCTATGTTTTAGGGGCAGGTTTTTCCTATGGGACTGGCCATAAGGCAATCGTTGGCCAAAGTCCGATAGAAATGCCGCTTCAACACACGCTTTTAAAAGAATTATGTGTATTCCGGCACAGAAAAATTGATAAGTTAAACCATGTTACAAAGTATATAAGAAAATACTTTAGTCCAACAACCTATCGGAGTACAAAAAGAAAAGGAAGTAAGAGACATAATGATTTATATGGATTGTCTATAGAAGAAATTATTACTTTTTTTGATGAGTTGGTGAGGACTGACCATCCGGAAAAGGACAAGATCAAAGAAGCAATGGAAGAGTTACAGAATATGACTGCGGAATTAATTTCATTTTTATCCACAAACGGTAATCCGGGGCAAAATCCATTATTAAGAAGATTTGTAGAGCGCTTACTGCAAACGGATGTTTTAATTACTTTTAATTGGGATACTATACTAGATCGTGCATTAGCGAACAAAAAAGCAAAAAGTAAAAGCAATTTCTGGAATCCGTCTTGGGGCTATGGGAGAACCGTCAGGAAAATGTTTACTTATCGGTTGTATAAAAAACCTTATCAGCGCACTGCTAAAATCCCGAAGAAATATGTAAAACTTTTGAAATTGCATGGGTCAATCAATTGGATCGCAGAAGTTATAAATAATGGGAAAAAGGAAGTTCGGGTTATAACAAAAGGATGGGAATTTAAAAAGGCCATTTATAACAAAATTGTTATGATGCCCCCTAAAATGATTAAACCCGAAATTTGGGATAAGAGTAGCGATCCTCAACAAGGAATTAATAAAGTCGGTAACAATGCAGTTACTGGCTTTTATCCTGAGATATGGGGAGAGGCTCAAAAACAATTAGAGCTTTGCCGTCGGATAGTGTTCATAGGCTATTCATTTCCTCCGGCTGATTTTGCTGTAGGCAACATGCTTAGAAGAGCGATATCTATGATGAAAGTGGTTATGCGAAAATCTCCTGAAATTGATATTGTTGATCCCGATGCTCCAAGGTTGGCAGAAAGATTTGAACAATCTTTTAAGATAAAAGTCCCTACAGCAAATCAATATTTATCTTTACAAAATTATCTCGATAGTACTAGGCCCCGTTAAATTAAATTTTGGAACAAATGTTAAAGGAGATGCCTAATCCTTTTAATTTAAGAGAATGACAGTTGGGGAATAAAAACATGGTCATGAAAAGATTTATTTTCATTGTTGGATTTTTATTTATGAGCTCGGTTTCTTTTGCTCAGGAGATCGACAGGTCTCTTCTTCAGGGGTATGACGCGTCTCTGGTGATCTATAACCGGGCAACCGGGGAGGCGGTCAACATCGATCCTTCGCGCAGTAGCCAGCGCCTTTCGCCCTGTTCGACATTCAAGATCTATAATACTCTTATCGGCCTTGAGCTCGGGCTTATCAAGGGAGCTGACGAGCCGTGGTATAAGTGGGATGGGGTGAAGCGTGATATAGAGGGGTGGAATCAGGACTTAACGCTACGTGAGGCGTTTAAAGTGTCGGCCGTTCCTGCATATCAGATATTGGCGCGGGAAATAGGCGGAGCCCGGATGAAGGAATATATTGAAAAGATCGGGTATGGTTCACAGGATATCTCATCCGGGATCGATATCTTCTGGCTTCCGGGACCGAATACCACATCCATCAAGATCAGCGCGGATGAGCAGGTCGCTCTTTTGAATAAGCTTTTAGACGGCAAACTTCCGTTCTCTGAAAAGAACATCGCGATACTGCGCGATATCATGCAGGCAGAGAAGACCGACAAAGGCACGCTTTACGGCAAGACCGGATCCGGCACAGGGCCGGATGGTAAATGGAACTTGGGTTGGTTTGTGGGTTTCTTGGAGCATGACGGCACGATCTATGTATTTGCATGCAATATTACCGGAGGCGAGAATCCATCGGGCAAGACTGCCCGGACGATCATAGAGAGCATCTTTAAGTCGAAGAACCTATTGTAATAATCAGCTAACCCTATGATCGTATTGAAAAGTTCGGTCATGGGGATTTTTTATGCGGCGATTTTAGGAGTATCCTGCGGCCGTCCGTGAGGGGTAAAAAAGGGCTGGCCGGAAAGGCCGTGGCTTGGATTCCTTTAGCCAAAGCCACATGTTAATGGACACGTAAATGTCCACCAAATCGAAATGTCTCGTAAATAGTGGATATTTCCGGCCGGTGGACATTTCGGGGTGAATTATGCCACTGGAGCGTAGAAATAGCTTTACTTTGTGTCAGAAGTGCGATATATTATTTCTGACATTAAAAAGAGATATATATGACTAAATCTATTGAGAGCAAGATTTTTCGTCGAATTATCGGCAAGAAAAAAGGATGGGTATTTGCCCCAAGTCATTTTCTTGATCTTGGCAATCGTGCCGCTGTAGATCAGGCGTTGAGCCGGTTAGTTCGATCTGGTGACATTCGCCGGTTAGCGCGTGGGCTTTATGATTATCCACGGAAGCATCCGGATTTTGGAGAAATGCCGCCAAACGTTAATCGTATAACTGTCGCGCTTGCCGAAAAAGATAATCTTAAGATTCAACCTTCCGGAGCATATGCGGCTAACTTACTGGGGTTGTCGGATCAAGTACCGGCAAAGATTGCTTTATTAACAGACGGCTCTACCCGGGTGGTTCAGGTTGGTAACTGGCACATTATGTTTAGGAAGACATCGCCAAAAAATATGGCGACTGCCGGGCGCGTGAGCGGCTTGGTTATTCAGGCTTTACGTTACATGAAACAAAGAAATATTGATGAGCGAGTCATTAATTCGCTTAAAAGAAGATTATCGACCGAGGATAAGAAACAGCTTATTAACGATATTCGTTATGCCCCGGCTTGGATAGGTGAAATATTTAAACAGATAAATTCGTAGCAGTTTCTTGGCTTTAAAGCCAGTAAGGATGGAGGTCATATGAAAGAGATTTTGAGTAAGGTTGATGAGGCTCAAGCAAAGATAAACGCATTGCGCCCCTTTAGCAATGAAATGAATCATCAGATAAAGGAGTATTTTCGTATTGGGCTTACCTATTCAAGCAACGCGCTTGAGGGGAACTCTCTGACTATATCGGAAACAAAAGTGGTCATCGAGGATGGGCTTACCATTGCCGGAAAGCCGCTTAGAGATCATTACGAGGCCACGGGGCACAGTGACGCGTTCGATCACATGTATGCGCTTGCCACCGGGAAGACAATAACGGAAGAAGATATAAAGAAGTTGCACGCGCTCTTTTATCACCGTATCAAGGAAGAAGATGCCGGTGTATATCGGAAGGTGCAGGCGATTATTACGGGTTCCCAATACCCTTTGCCAACACCAGACGCGCTTCCCGGGATGATGCAGAAATTTATGAAGGATTTGCCCCTCTTGAAGAAAGACGCTCATCCTGTTGTCTATGCCGCCAAGCTTCATAAAGAGTTTGTGTTTATTCATCCGTTTGTTGACGGCAATGGAAGAGTCGCCAGACTTTTAATGAACGTGGCTCTTATGCAGGCAGGATATATTATTGCGATCATTTCGCCGCTCAAGCGCTCTGAATACATCAGCGCTCTTGAAAAAGCGCATAAAAATGATACGGATTTTATTAAGCTAATAGCGTCATGCGTCTATGAGACACAGAATGATCTCCTGCGTATGGCTAATGGGAAGAGTTAGCGTAATTAAAGAGGAGAATAAGACAGGGCGATGAACTACTGGTGGACATCGGATTATCATTTTTCGCATGCCAATATCATCCGGTATTGCAACCGGCCGTTTGAGACGGTCGAAGAGATGAACGAGACGATTATCCGCAAGCACAATGAGCGGGTTAAACCAGAGGATACTGTCTTTTTTCTCGGAGATTTTATATTTAAAGGCGGCAGTGAAGGCGGTGTCGAGAAGTACCGGCAGTTCGAAAGACGGTTGAACGGCAAATTTATCTTCATCAAAGGCAATCACGACCGGCACAATAGCCTCAACACGATCATTTCGAAGGTCTATATTCACTACGGCTCAAAAGATATTTGCATGACGCACCGGGCCGAGGATGCGGACCCGAATGTGCCGTGGAATTTCTGCGGGCATGTTCATGAGAAGTACAAGGTCAAACGTTTGAATGAGAATTCAATAATAGTGAATCTTTGCGTCGAGGCCTGGGACTATTATCCGGTCGCGTTTAAGCAGATCAGTTCTGTGATTGCAACATTTTTGAAGGGCGAGAGGAAAGGGATTCAGTTGTCGACCGAGTCAATCGACCCAGTAGGTGAGGTTCGCGAGTGATTTCGGACAAGTGCACGATTAGCCTAAGGGGACACAAAGGGGACAAACGGGACAAAAAGGGGATGTCGTAGTGACCAAAAAATGCAAGAAATGTAAAGTACCGTTGGATGGGTTCTTGTACCGGCTGATCGCGAAGACGCTGTTCGGCGTGCGGCCGTCAGCCAAGGATCCCGATCTTTGCAACAAGTGTGAGGATAAGAAGTAATTACGTGATTCTGAACGCACTGCGTTCAGAATTATCTACGCAATGCGTCGAAAATAACCTTTTGGTGGGGTTAGATTGAACAACTTGCACTATTGGTGCAAGAAAGGCGGCCACCTTTGCTGGATCGGAAAGCCCGATCTCGTATACGAGCGAGAGCGGACTTTTTCTTTTTAGGCTTCGACACTTTTCAAAATTTTACGTAATCACCTATGGGGAGGCAGAAAGTTCCGACATTTTCCGGAAAAACCCGGAATATACGCCTTGGGATGAGACACTTTTGAATTTTTTGCGTGTTTAGAGGTAGGGGTGCGAAATCACGGCCCGGAATATAATGCTCGGGAAAAACCGGCAAAGAACTGCTGTCAGCGGATTTTAGCCCGCATAATTTACTTGACAAAATAATAGTTTATGGTAAGTTATTACCATAACCATGGTGAAATTATGATATCCTTACGTTCGAAAGTGACAATAAAATTACTGGATTACTACTTCTTTAATCCGCAGGCTCAAGTTTACATTAATGAGCTGGCAAGGCTTCTAGAGCTTGACCCCAAGAATACAGAGACCAAGCTTAAGGAATTAGAGAAAGAAGGTCTTCTTAAGAGTGAGTTTCGCGGAAAGCAAAGGTATTTTTTCCTTGCGAAGAATAATCCCGTTTTGGAGCATTACCGCCAGATCTTTCTAAAGACCCATGGCATAGAAAAAAGGCTTAAAGATGTGATGGGTAATATCAAGGGGCTTGGCGAAGCCTATCTATTCGGTTCATACGCAAGCAACAAAATGGATTTTTCAAGCGATATCGATCTTTTGGCCGTTGGCGCGCATTCTGTTTTGGAATTGCAGAGAGTTATCGCTAAATTTCAGAAAGATACAGGCCGCGAATTTAATGTAGTTAATTTAAGCACAAAGGAATTCGAAAAGAAGAAAAATAATAAAGACCCTTTTATAAATGGTATCCTTAAAACTAAAACCATAAAGCTTGTATGATTAATTTTGAGAGTCAACACTTTCAAAAACTAGCATTTAAAGAAGAACAAATCGACCAGTTCTTAAAATCTGGCTTACATGATTTGAGATAGCTGAAGAATCGGATATTTCTGATGTTATTTTTAAGTTCAGCTATGATGCTCTCATAAAATTAGGATAGCGCTTATTGCCAAGAAAGGGCATAAGGTAAGAAGCACAGCCGGTCACCATGTTAAGATCCTGGAGAAACTCAGCCAACTACTTAAAGATGAAGACATTCTTGTGCTTGGCAATAAGATGAGACAGGAGCGCAATGTTAATCTTTATGACGGCGGATTTTTTTAGGAGAGAAAAACAGTCTTGAATATCTCGAATTCGTCAAAAGCACTTTTAAGAAAGCGGGAATTTAAAAGGTAAGAGAATATAATAGCCTAGACGCCTAATGGGTGGATAGGCTATTGTTTTTGCCAAAGGAAAGAAGAGCTAATGAAGTCAAAAAATACGATAAAATGTTAAGAGTTTGGAGAATCGATAAAATCAGACTTAACCTTTTGGGCTGTAAGGCATTAAAGGCATTTCCGCATCCCTTACATTCATCGGTTTAGACAGTTTTATGTAAACCTCGAAACAGGGATTTGAAACTACATAATTTACTATGAAACAAGAAGTTACAGCAAAAAAAATCTTTATCCGGACCTACGGCTGGCCGGTGGCAGGATTATAGTAATGCGATGAGGAGCTTGGCTGAAGCAGTAGTTGGGGAATAAAAGGGCATGATGAAAAAAATCGCTTTGATCGTTGGATTTTTGCTTATGAGCGCGGTTGCGTTTGCTCAAGAGATCGACAGGTCTCTTTTACAGGGATATGACGCGGCTCTGGTGATCTATAACCGCGCAAACGGCGAGACGGTCAACATAAATCCCGCGCGCGGTAGCCAGCGCCTTGCGCCCTGTTCGACATTCAAGATTTACAACACCCTCATTGGGCTTGATCTCGGACTTATCAATGGGGCTGATGAGCCGTGGTATAAGTGGGATGGGGTAAAGCGTGACATAGAGGGGTGGAATCAGGATCTAACGCTTCGGGAAGCATTTCGGGTGTCGGCCGTACCCGCATATCAGATCTTAGCGCGCCAGATCGGCGAAGCCCGTATGAAGGAATATATTGAAAAGATCGGCTACGGCTCAAAGGATATTTCATCAGGGGTTGATATTTTCTGGCTTCCGCGTCCGGATACTACGTCCATCAAGATCAGTGCGGATGAGCAGGTCGCTCTTTTAAACAAGCTTTTGGACGGCAAACTTCCGTTCTCTGAAAGGAATATCGCGATACTGCGCGATATCATGCAGGCAGAGAAGACCGATAAAGGCACGCTTTACGGGAAGACCGGCTCTGGCACAGGGCCGGATGGTAAATGGAACTTGGGTTGGTTTGTGGGCTTTCTTCAGAGTGGTGATGCAACATACGTATTCGCTTGTAATATTACCGGAGGGGATAATCCATCGGGCAAGACTGCCCGGGCGATCATAGAGAGTATCTTTAAGTCTCAAAACCTGTTGTAATAACAACTCATCCCTATGGTCGTTTTGAAATGTGAGGCCATAGGGATTTTTTATGATCATTGATGGCTATGGGTCCTTGGAAGCCGGGTGGGGGTGAGGGTCGGGCGAGGCGCAAGGAGCCAGTGATAGTGGTCAAAAAAATCGATGTCCATGTCCATCACTTTTGGGGTTTGGGCATCAATGGTCAAGCTGGCTAAAATAAGCGTCCAGCGTCGGAAAACAGGCGATTTTAGGGGTATTCTGCGGGCGTAGGGGATGGCCCAAAAAGAGCATTTTGATGGACATGGATGGACACGTAAATGTCCACTAAATCGAAATGTCTGCTAAATAGTAGACATTTAGCCCCAGTGGACATTTAATCTGTGCGAATGTTACAAGAAATGTAATAAACCCGCCCAGCATTAATGTTCACTCAGACCCTAATGTTCACTAAGCAGTGAACATTAAGCCTCAAAATCTTGTCACAAAAAGTATATATTATTTATGACAAAACAGCCTTCCTAAATTCTCTGTAAATATTAGTAATGAAATAGGTTGTGGCATATTACTGATATGGGAGGGGTAGGCTCGCAACTCCAATTTATTCCTTGCCAATCGGCGCGGCAAATTCCATATCCATAGTTAGATAATGTTTTTAAGGCTTGAGAAAATCATTGACAATAGCGGACTAAATGTATATACTTATGCACATCTGCTGACATAAAGTACGGAGGCATAATGAGAGAAAAGACAGACACAATAATTGAATATTTCAAGATACATGGGGGAGTGGCCCGCTTTTCTTCAATTCGAAAAGCTGGATTTCATCCCGATGCTATCAAGAAAAATGAAAAAGAAAAAAAGATTGAGAAAATAGGAAAGGGGCTGTATAGGCTCGTGGGGGATACTATCGGATCTCACCCAGATTATGTCATCGCATCGCTTCAAACCTCAAAGGGCGTGATTTGTCTCGTATCCGCGCTATATTTCCATAGGGCGACCAATGAAATACCTCGGTTTGTGGATATAGCTATTCCCACAGGATCACGCGCGAACAGAATAAAATATCCCCCTGTAAAATTCTATAGCTTTTCCCCCGACACATGGAAGGCGGGCGTGGAGAAACACGAGATTGAAGGGCACCCAGTTAAGATTTACAGTCTTGCGAAGACCGTGGCCGATTGTTTCAAGTTTCGCAACCGAATTGGAACAAATGTGGCCCGAGAAGCGCTTAAGATCGCTGTTTCCGAGAAACATGTCAAACCTAAGGATATTATGGAGTATGCTAAAATTTGCCGCGTTGACAGAATTATTAAACCTATACTTGAGACCATGCTATGAAAAAAGAATTAAAAAATATCGAAGCCTCAATCAAGGCTCGGCTTAAAAATAAAGCGCAGGAAACAAATCGACCTTTCGCGGAAGTAATGCAGTATTACGGCATGGAAAGATTTCTCTACCGGTTCAGCAAATCAAAATATGCTGATAAATTTATCCTGAAGGGCGCGCTTTTGTTCGCTGTATGGCAGATACCTGACAGGCGCACAACTCTTGATATTGATTTCTTAGCCCGTTTTGATAACGAGGTCGCAACCATCGAAAAAGTGATGAAAGACGTGTGCGAAACAAGCGTGGATCCTGACGGGCTTAAGTTTGATTCCCAAACAGTCAAAGGGGTGAAGATTAAGGAAGACGCGGACTATGAAGGGGTGCGCGTGAAATTCACAGGCTTTTTAGATCGTGCGGAAATCCCAATGCAGATTGACGTGGGTTTTGGCGATATCGTGTATCCAAAGACCAAGGTCATAGATTATCCGGTAATTTTGGATTTTCCAAAACCACACTTAAACGGATACCCTCAAGAGAGCGTGATCAGTGAAAAATTTGAAGCCATGATCAAGCTCGGGTTGTTGAATAGTAGAATGAAGGACTTTTATGATATCTGGCTTATGACGAGGCAATTTAAATTTAAGGGGGCGAATATCTCCAGCGCGATAAAGAAAACCTTTAACAATCGAAAGACGGATATCCCTAATAAAAAACCTTTGTTTGCTGATGAAATTTATGACGAAAAGTCCGACAGGCAGACGCTCTGGAACGCTTTTGTGAAAAAGGGAGATATCCAACACGCGCCGGAAACCTTATCGGCTACAGCCAAAGAAATAGAGCGGTTCCTTGTCGAGCCCGTTATAGCGATTAGTGAGAATATCGCGTTTGATAAGACATGGACGTCTCCGAAGGGATGGGAATGAAGACCTATGCCATCGGTGACATCCATGGCGCCTATAAGGCGATGAAGCAGTGCTTTGAGCGCTCAAAGTTCGATTATAAGAAAGACCGCCTGATCGTGATGGGCGATGTTTGCGATGGGTATCCGGATGTCAGGCAGTGCATCGATGAGTTATTAAAGATCAAGCATTGTGATCTGATCATTGGCAATCATGACATGTGGGCGCTGGACTGGGCCTTGCGAGGCGACAAGCCGGAGATATGGACTAAACAGGGCGGCGACCGGACGATGGCGTCGTATAACGGCGGACCCATGCCGCAGAAGCATATCGACTTCCTAAAAAGCGGACATCTGTGGCTGGATGTCGGGAATAAACTATTTGTCCATGCCGGTTTTAAGCCGGATTTGCCATTGGAACAAAATAGCGCTCAGGTACTTGTGTGGGACAGGGATTTACTTAAAGACGCGTGGGAAGCGGCTAATTATAGACGGGAAGCTAAGATCACAAAATATGACGACATTTTTATCGGACATACGACAACAGAGCTTTACAGAACGCTTGAGCCGATTCATGTTTGCAACGTTTGGGATTTGGACACTGGCGCTGGATGGTCGGGCAAACTGACGATCATGGATATTGATACAAAGGAATACTGGCAAGCGGAGCTATCAAAGGATTTATACGGCGGATTGCCGAATCAGTTATAAAACTTGCACCATTGGTGCGAGAAATTGAAGAACTAGCACTATTGGTGCAAGAATTGGCTCAAATCTGCAACCATTGGTTGCAGAAATAGCGAAGAATAGAGGCGGGGTTGGCAATGCCTAAGAAATGTAAAAAATGCAAAGTGCCGCTGGAAGGATTTTTGTACCGGTTGATCGCCAAGACGCTGTTCGGCGTGCGGCCGTCGGCGAAGGATCCCGAGCTGTGCAATAAGTGTGATGGTAAGAAGTAATAGCCCGATTGGCAATTCTCCAACATCCTGTTGGACAAATATTACTATGTAATTAGCCAACAGCTTGTTGGCCAAATTACGAAACAGGTTGTTTCGCAAATACAGTGTTCAAGAACAGAGAAGAGAAGAATGGTGAAGGAAAGAAAAGCGACAGGTATTAAGACTTGGCCGGAAGATGACAGGCCGAGAGAGAAACTCCTCAAAAAGGGTGCGGGGGCTTTGAGTAATTCAGAGCTTCTGGCTATTCTTCTTCGCACCGGTACCGCTGGCACCAGCGCAATCGACCTTGCCCGCAAGATTATCAAGAAATTCGGCACATTCCGCAACATGGCGCATACGGATGCCCGCGATTGGAAGGATCTCAAGGGCTTAGGCGGGGCTAAGATCGCCCACATTCAGGCCGCGCTTGAAATCGGGCGGCGCTATCGACAGGACGATGTGTCCACCGGGAAGCAAAAGATCGCTTCTGCCAAGGATGTTGTGGATATCGTCATGCCACAGCTCCGCGACCTTAAAACAGAGGTCTTCAAGGTCGTCTATCTGGATAGCAATAACCGCATCATCGATATTTCGGACGCATCAGTCGGCACCGTTGATCAGGCGTTTCCGATTGTCCGGGAAATCATCCATGCCGCATTGCAGAAATTCGCCAAGTCGATTGTTTGTGTTCATAACCATCCCAGTGCAAATATAACGCCAAGCACGCAGGATAAGCAGTTCACCAAAGAGTTGAGCGATGCGGGAAAGTTGATGCAGATCAAGGTCATTGATCATGTCATTGTTGGGGATAACCAATATTACAGTTTTGCAGATGAAGGGCTAGTGGGGTAATTATGGCAAATCAAAATCCTGAACAGATAGCGCGCGACAAAATTGATGCCATGCTGGTTCAATCCGGATGGAAGGTTCAAGACCGTAAGGCATTGAATTTCAACGCCGGACTCGGTATTGCTGTTCGGGAATATCCCACTGATATCGGGCCGGTTGATTATGTTCTCTTTGTTGACCGCAAGCCGGTAGGTGTCATAGAGGCCAAGCGCGAAGAAGAAGGGCACCGTTTAACTGTCCATGAAGCGCAGGCAGAGGCGTATGCGTTGGCACAGCTAAAATATGTCAACAATGAACCGCTTAAATATGTTTATGAAAGCACCGGCGAGATAACCCGCTTTACCGATTTTAATGACCCTAAGCCCCGTGCGCGCCAGACTTTTTCCTTTCAAAGGCCGGAAACATTTAAAGAATGGATTTCCGCTCCAAAGAACCTGAGGGCACGATTGCATGACATTCCTATTCTTGATGTGAGAGGATTGAGAGATTGCCAGATTAACGCCATTAAAAATCTTGAGAAATCGTTCAAAGAAAACTATCCCCGGGCACTTATTCAAATGGCCACAGGGAGCGGCAAGACTTATACGGCCATTACTTTTATCTATCGCCTGCTTAAATTTGCCAAAGCCAAGAGAGTGCTTTTTCTTGTTGATACGAGAAACCTCGGGAAACAGGCCGAGCAGGAGCTTATGGCCTATACACCGGCAGATGACAACCGTAAATTTACCGAGCTTTATAATGTCCAGCGGCTCAAGTCGAGCTATGTTTCAAAAGACGCGCAGGTCTGCATCAGCACGATTCAGCGGCTTTATTCTATCCTCAAGGGCGAAGAGCTAGACGAAGCGGCAGAGGAGACCAACCCGAACGAAGTGTGGCAACCCAAAGCTCCTATGCCGGTGGTTTATAACGAGAAGATCCCTCTCGAGTTCTTTGATTTCATTGTCATCGACGAATGCCATCGGTCAATTTATAACCTCTGGCAACAGGTGCTTGATTATTTTGACGCATTCCTGATCGGATTGACTGCAACTCCGGATAAACGCACTTTTGGTTTCTTCAAAGAAAATATCGTTAGCGAGTATTCACATGAGCAGGCGGTCGCTGACCTTGTCAATGTGCCTTATGACGTCTTTACCATCGAAACAGAAATCACAAAACAGGGGTCGCAAATTTCCGCAAAGGAATATGTCGATGTGCGGGAGCGTTTAACGCGTAAGAAACGCTGGGAACAGCTGGATGAAGAAGTCAAATATGGCGGCCAGCAATTAGATCGGGATGTTGTTAACCCCAGTCAGATTCGGAATGTCATTAAAGCTTTCAAGAATAAACTTCCGGAAATATTCCCCGGCCGCAAGGAAGTGCCCAAGACTTTAATCTTTGCCAAAACAGACAGCCATGCCGATGACATCATCGAGATTGTGCGTGAGGAATTTGCTGAAGGAAATGATTTCTGCAAGAAAATTACTTATAAAGCCGAAGAGGATGGCGACACTCTGCTTGCGCAGTTTAGAAACTCATACAATCCACGCATCGCTGTAACAGTGGATATGATCGCCACCGGCACAGACGTGAAGCCTTTGGAGTGTCTGCTTTTTATGCGCGATGTGCGCTCGGCCAATTATTTTGAACAGATGAAAGGCCGCGGCACAAGGACGCTGGGTCTCGATGATTTAAAGAAAGTCACGCCATCAGCAAAATACGAAAAAGACCACTTTGTCATTGTCGATGCTGTAGGAGTTGCAAAGTCAGTTAAAACCGACAGCCGTCCGCTGGAACGCAAAAGCTCTGTGCCTCTTAAAGACTTGTTGAATGCCGTCTTGATGGGGGCGAAGGACGAGGACACTTTCTTGTCATTGGCAAACCGCCTAACTCGCATGGATCGTCAAATTAAGGACAAAGAACGCCAGAAGATCAAGGAATTGTCCGGAGGCATGCCGTTGGGAGCAATCGTAACCGGCCTTCTGGATGCGCACAACCCTGACCTGATTGAGGAAAAGGCAAAGCAACTGTTTCCGGATGCAGACGTTCCTCAAGATGAGAAACTCAAACGTGCGCAGGAAGATTTGGCAAAACAAGCAAGCCATGTCTTTAACGGGCCTTTAAACGAGTATATTGAAACAGTTCGCAGGGCACTTGAACAGATTATTGATACGGTTAACATTGACCGGGTGACTTTCGCGGGATGGGATAAGCAGGCGGTTGAGCAGGCCGAAGCGATTGTTAAAGATTTTAAAGAATTTATCGAGGCAAATAAAGATGAAATCAAGGCACTTTCTATTTTTTACAGCCAGCCGTACCGTAGGCGTGAAATTACTTATCGCATGATCAAGGAAGTCATAGACATACTACGAGAAAAGAAGCCTAATCTCGCACCTCTTAGGGTATGGGAAGCTTATGCGCATTTTGAAAAGAGTGATTCCGGAAGTCCCAAGAGCGAGTTGACTGCGCTTGTCGGCCTTATTCGGCGAATTGTCGGGATAGACAAAGAATTGACAGATTATGACACGATCGCGCGTAGGAATTTCCGCGACTGGGTTGTGCGCGCGCAATCCGGTCATAAGCATTTTAATCAGGAGCAGATGGAGTGGCTGTATATGATCCGCGATCACATCGCCACGTCATTTCATATTGAACCGGATGATTTTGATCTGTCGCCCTTTGGTGAGCGCGGCGGGCTTGGTAAATTTCACGAGCTTTTTGGTGACGGCACCGAAAAGCTGATCAATGAATTAAACGAAGTGCTGGTGGCATAACAATGGTTGAGTTAAAGATTCCAAATGAATGGCTAAAAGTCAACATATCCGATATCGCGGATGTCGACCTTGGTAAAACTCCGAAGAAGTCAGATTATTTAAGCATAGGCGATTATAAGGTCGTTAAGTTTCGTGACGTCGATTATATCGGCATTGACTGGACAACAGATAAAGACGGCTTTGTTGGTGAAAAATCAGTCGTTGGTCTGCGCGAATTAAAGCTTCATGATGTTTTGATTACGGCATCAGCTCATTCATCAGAGCATATTGGAAGAAAGATTTGTTTCGTCAATAAACTGCCTAGAAGTTATCGAAAAATCTTCTTTTGTGGAGAGCTTTTAGGGATAAGTCCAAAGATAGGATATCTAAGCGCAAAATATTGTTTTTATTATTTTTTGTCTCACACAGGCTATAAAGAAATTCAATCACACGTTAAAGGGGTTCATTTAACTTCTGGTCAGGCGAGGAATATGTCGTTTCCTTTTACTCCTCAGCCCGAGCAAGATCGTATCATTGAGATTGTCGAAGAATTGTTTTCCGACCTCGACAATGCCATCGAAAACCTCAAAAAAGCCCAAGAGCAGTTGAAAATTTATCGGCAAGCGGTATTAAGCGCCGCTTTTGATGGAGGTTCTTCAAAAGCAGGGTTTAGTAGGAAAAATTGGAAGGAAATGTCTGTTGATGAAATTGGAGAAGTTATTACCGGGAATACCCCGTCAAAACAGGAATCAAGTTATTATGGCCGGGCGTATCCGCTGTACAAACCAGGTGATTTGGATGCTGGTTTTATGACAATTGACTCGGTCGATGGATTGACAGAGAAAGGGATAGAAAAAGCAAGAATGTTACCAGCTAAAAGTATTTTGGTGACCTGCATCGGGGCTACAATTGGGAAGACCGGGCTGATAAGAAGGGCAGGGGCCAGCAATCAGCAAATTAACGCAATTGTACCGAAGGATTTTATGATCAGCGAATATGTGTATTATTTTTGTGTCTCTCCAAAATTCCAAGAGCAGATAAAGTCTAATGCTTCCGCGACAACACTTCCTATTCTCAACAAGACTAAGTTTCAAAGGCTTATGTTATTGGTCCCTTCACGTGATGAGCAGGTGGCCATTGTGCAAGAGATCGAATCACGTTTTTCTCTTTGTGAGAAGCTTGAAGAAACAATACACATAAACTTACAGAAGGCCGAATCTTTGCGTCAGAGTATTCTCAAGCAGGCCTTTGAAGGGAAGTTGACCGAACAGTGGCGCAAGAAACATAAAGATTTGATATCCGGCGAAAATTCAGCCGAGGCATTACTCAAAAAGATTAAAGCCGAAAAAGAGGCTTTGCAGGCTAAGCCGAAAGGAAAAAAGAAGCATGACTGAAGCATTAGTTTCGAAAGTCTGGTCGTTTTGCAATGTGTTAAAAGATGACGGCGTAAGTTACGGCGATTATCTTGAGCAATTGACATATTTGTTATTTCTCAAGATGGCGGACGAGTATTCCAAGCCGCCTTACAGCCGCAAGCTTGGCATTCCGAAAGAATATAACTGGGAAACAATTGTCAGCAAACGTGGCGCTGAATTAGAAACTCACTACGTCACGCTCTTGCGCGAGTTCGGCCAGAAAAGCGGAATGCTTGGGAAGATTTTCTTCAAGTCACAGAACAAGATTTCAGACCCGGCCAAGCTTTATCGCCTTGTGCAAATGATTGATCAGGAATCATGGGTCAAGCTTGGCACGGATGTTAAGGGTGATATTTATGAGGGGTTGCTCGAAAAGAACGCTGAGGATACAAAAAGCGGTGCCGGGCAGTATTTCACGCCTCGTCCTTTGATTCGGGCCCTTGTGGAGTGTATGCGTCCGGAACCAGAAAAGGCGATTGCCGATCCGGCGTGCGGAACGGGAGGTTTCTTCCTCGCGGTTTATGATTTCATCACAAATAAGGACAACTATCAGCTCAATAAAGACCAGCTTCAATTCTTAAAATATAAAACCTTTAAGGGCTGGGAGATCGTGCAGAGCACTGCGCGTCTTTGTTTGATGAATCTTTTTCTGCATAACATTGGCGATTTGGATAATTTACCACCGGTCGAGCGGGCTGATTCTTTGATTGCGGATAATGGTTTGCGTTTTGATTACGTCCTGACTAATCCTCCGTTTGGCAAAAAAAGCAGTATGACGTTCACCAATGAAGAGGGCGAAGAAGAAGGTGAGGACCTTGTTTACAACCGGCAAGATTTTTGGGCGACCACGTCAAACAAACAGCTCAATTTTGTTCAGCATATTCATACGATGCTGAAAGTAGATGGAAAGGCCGCGGTTGTTGTGCCGGATAACGTTCTCTTTGAAGGTGGCGCTGGAGAAACCGTCCGCAAAAAACTGTTAGAGACCACAGACCTGCATACTATTTTGAGGCTACCGACCGGCATATTCTACAAGCCGGGTGTGAAGGCAAACGTCATCTTTTTTGATAACCGTCCAGCCAGCAAGAATGCCCAAACAAAAGAAGTCTGGATTTATGATTTCCGGACGAATATGCATTTCACTTTAAAGAAGGATCCGCTCAGGTTTGAAGATTTGAAAGAATTCGTCGAGTGTTATAACCCGGGCAATCGTCATAAGCGTAAAGAAACATTTTCGGAGAAGAATTCTGAGGGCCGCTGGCGCAAGTTTACCTATGACCAAATCATTGCCCGGGACAAAACCAGCCTCGACATATTCTGGCTCAAGGACAAAAGTCTGACCGACCTCGACAATCTTCCCGATCCGGATGTGTTGGCTACCGAGATCATCGAAAACATCGAGGCGGGGCTTGAAAGTTTTAAGGGGATTATTGAAAAATTAGGGAAGTAATGATTGCAAGATCGAGCGTTTCATTTTAGCCAAAGCCTTCCGCGGGGAGCTTGTAACATAAGAGGAGAAAATGTTTCGTCCAGACCAACCAATTCAGTCAAGAAATGAAGACCTGTTAGGTAGACAGGCTTTTTCAATCGCTTTGGCAGATGCTATCTGTTCATATCAAGACAAAAATAGCATCGTGGTCGGTTTGTATGGCGCATGGGGTTCGGGCAAGACTTCCATTATTAATATGTCATTGGAGCGTATCAATGCAATATCAAAGGATAGGCCGAAGAAAGAGCGGCCGGTTGTTATTAAATTTAATCCTTGGAATTATTCGGATCAGAATCAGTTAATTTCACAATTTTTTAAGCAGTTATCAGCGGGTCTCAAGAAGTCTGATTTTGCTGATGATGCAAAGAGGGTTGGCGAACAGCTCGAGGCATACGCTTCATTCTTTGAGCCATTAGCGTTAATTTCTTTGCCCGGGGTCGGTATCCCAGCCGTTATTTTGTCAAAGGTTTTCCAACTGGTAGGGAAAGCCAGCAAAAGTTGGGGGATATTGAAGTCTAAGGAACTGGCTGAGGTAAAAAGTGATTTGAATAGGCTTCTTAAGAAAGCATCAGCAAAAATTATTATTGTCATTGATGATATCGACCGCCTTAACAATATTGAAATACGGCAAATCTTCCAGTTGATCAAATCTTTGGGCGATTTCCCAAACACGATTTATTTGCTCGCCTTCGATAAGAATGTTGTTATCAACGCATTGAAAAAAGTACAGGAAGGTTCTGGCAGGGAATATCTTGAGAAGATTGTTCAGATTCCTTTTGAGGTTCCTCTGGCAGATAAGCAAGAGATCGAGCGATTGCTTTTTAGCCAGCTGGATCAACTGATTAAAGACCTTCCGGAAGATCAATGGGATCAGGTTTATTGGGGCAATATTTATCATAGCGGTTTAAAGCATTTTTTTGAGAATATCCGGGATGTGACAAGGTATGTGAACGCTCTGCGCTTGAGTTTTGAAATGGTGAGAGGAGAGGTCAACGCTATTGACTTTATGGCTATCACTGGGCTTCAAGTATTTCTGCCAGATGTATATGCTGGGATAAGGGATAATAAAGACCTATTCGCTGGAGCTTCTCGGGATCGCGGCAGTCAGGCTCAAAAAGACGAAGACCTGAAAGCATGTGAAAATATCTTTAGCTGTGCAGGTGATATCGATAAAGAACAACTTAAGGACTTTTTGAAGCGTTTGTTCCCGCGGCTGGAATCTATTTTGGGCAATATGAATTATGGATCTGACTGGCTGGATAATTGGCGAAAGGCCGGGCGTATTTGTAGCCCGGATATTTTTGATACCTTTTTTAGACTTTCTTTGCCTAAGAACGAATTATCCCAGAAAGAAATTCTGCAAGTTATATCCGCTTCAAATAATAGTGTTTCTTTAGCAGATAATCTGCAGAATCTTGTGAGGCAAGGAAAAATTATTCGGTTTCTTGAGCGCTTGGAGGATTATACAAAGAAAGATATCCCAGAAGAAAACATTGGGAATATTATCAGCACTTTAATTGACCTTGGTGATACCTTCCCTGAAGGCGAGATAGGCTTCTTTGGTTTTGATACACCTTTGAGGGTATTGCGGATAACGCATCAGCTATTGCGTCGGTTAGACGATCGAGCTAAGCGTTTCAGCATATTAGAGGAGGCATTCAAGAAAGCAGGGCAGAGTATTTTTACGATTGTTCATGAAGTCAGCGTCCAAGATCAGGAGCACGGACGGTATAAACTTAAAGATAAGCCGAGACCAGATGAAGAACTTACATTGCCCGGAGAATATCTTGATAAGCTCGAAAAATTAGCTTGTGACAAATTAACAATTTGGGCTCAAGATGGACGGCTCGCAAAGCACAAAAAACTCGCGGGTATTCTGTACAGTTGGGAAAGATGGACAAAGAAGGAAGATGTTGATGGATTTGTGACAGAACTGATAAAAACAGATACCGGGTTGATAGATTTCGTATCGTCATTTCTCGGAAAATCAACGAGTCACGGCATGTCGGATTACGTAGGAAGAATCCACTGGAAAATTCCGATAGACAGCATAAAACATTTTGTGGATCCGGATACATTTAAAGAACGCGTGAGAACAATTTTTCAAGGCGCTGGGTTTAAGCAATTACCCGAGGATAAGCAAAAGGCCATCGGAATATTCTTAGATACCACTGATGGGAAGATAAAAACTAACGACTGGGATGATTAACTGTATTTGGCGTCACAGGGTGTCATTTCCTTTTACCTACCCAAACCCTTCCAAGTAACAAAGGAGTATTATTGATGACAAAAAGAAAACAATTGACAAATAGGAATGATTACGATATAGTAATGCTATGAGAATTGAGCACGAAGAATTAAAAAAGATGTTTTACGACAAGTGCGCCGAGAAGGGTCTTAAGATTACCCCGCAACGGTCACTTATTTTTGATGAGCTTTCCAAGGCAACGGATCATCCTACCGCTGACGCTATATACAAACGTGTGCGCAAGAGTTTATCAAACATTTCTTTTGATACCGTTTACCGGACATTGTTATCATTCACCGAAATAGGCATAGTTAATCTCGTGGAAGGAACTGGCGAGCAGAAACGCTTTGAGCCGAACCTGCATCAGCATCATCATTTTAGATGTATTAAATGCTTCACGATTTATGATTTTGAAAATGATGCCTATAACGATATCGCTGTGCCTGAGGCAGTGCAGAAACAAGGAGTTATTATCAATAAGAGGGTAGTTTTGGAAGGCATTTGTTCAAAATGTAAGGGCAAATAAATATTTTTTTGCCTATCGAGTCGTAATGATTACGATTTAGTATAATTACGCAGAGAAAAGGAGGTGGCTGATTGAGAAAATAAAGCGTGATTCGCGGCATGCGGTAAATAATATAGAAAATGGACATTAACCAAAGGGAGGAAATTATCATGGCAAACGACAAGTACAGATCAATAGTAAAACTTGATTTTCAGTATGCGCACAGATTTATGAATTATCAGGGAGAGGCAAGCTATCTTCATGGACATTCGGGATTGCTAACGATCGAAATTGAGGGGGAGTTGAATAAACATAATTATGCCTACCCAGTAAAAGAGGCACAAAAATTAGCATGGGCAGTAGCCGATAACTTCATGCATGCAACGATTTTTCAAGAAGGCGACCCTTTGCTTGATTTAGTTTTGCAAGGATATGAGAAAACAGGAATGAAAGGTACAACGAATAGATTTGGGACGCCTGCAAAAGCTCTCAACCATGAGCTGGTAAAATCGTTTCCTGAAAGCAGAGTCGCTGTCAGCAAAGGTCCCTCTACTTGCGAATGGTTCTGCACGGTATTCTATGAACTATTGAAAGACAAGTTGAATATTAAAAAAATAGAATTCCGTTCTTCTTCGCTGAACTGTGCATCAAGAGAGTTTTAGTAGAGGCTTTGATTCTTTGATATCAGATCCGTCTAAAAAGTGACAATTGATGGACGGATAATGTGGTTTAGCATGGAGTGTTGCTGAGATAGTCGAAATCCCCCTTGTTGATATTGTTATTGACAGGGGGGATTTTTTATCCTATATTATTGGCATATGCCAGAAACTAAAGGAGAGCGGTAATGCCAAGGCCATGTAAATGTAGACGTGTTTGCGGTAATCCAAAGGCGGATTATTTTAAACCGCGCGGTATATCCATTGATGTGCTGGAAGAGGTCGGATTGACTATTGATGAGTTTGAAGCGATTCGTTTGGCTGACCTCGAGGGCCTATATCAGGAGGACGCCGCCAAGAAAATGAACATATCAAGGCAAACCTTTGGCAATATTATTGAATCAGCGCATCGCAAGATAGCGGACACGATCGTAAACGCGAAAGCCCTGAAGATCGAAGGCGGTGTGATTTTACGGGATCGCGGAGGGAGGCGTGGTCGTGGATTATGCGCAGGTAGACAGACTTCAGAGGAAACAATCGGGAGGCGTGATGGATGAGGATATAAAGCATTTAAGAAAGCGGTTAGCCCAGTTCAAAAAGTACGGTTATGACATCCTTAAGGAGAGAGATTTCGCTCTTGGAAAAGCGGGCTTTGAGAAGGGCAAAACTATCCTTGAGATAGGCACTGGCCGTGGGTACATGGCGCTGACCTTAGCTCAAAAAGGCTTTAAGATCACGAGTGTTGATACCGACCGAAAAATTCAGAAGTCCGCTAAAGCGATTTTAAGGCATTATGGCGTCAATGATTTGGTTTGCCTCAAGCTAATGGATGCCGAGAGTCTTACATTTAAAGATGCGTCTTTTGATTATGTTATTGCTGTTAATTTTATGCACCACGCTAAACGACCAATCAAATGCTTGCGGGAGATGGCGCGAGTGGCAAAGGAAAGGATTCTGATCGTAGATGTTAATAAACGTGGCGGGGCGATATTGGAGAGAGTTCACGCCAAAGAAGGCCATCGCCATGAGCCGTCCAAGATAACTTTTGAGGAAATGAGGGCGTTTTTTCACGGGCTTAAAATGGGAGTAAAAACGTATCGAAGCGTTTGTCAAACAGTTCTTGTCATAAAAAAGGAGGAATGAAATGAGGATATGTGTACCGACGGAAACGAATGAAGGAAAGACCGCGCAGGTGTATGGACATTTTGGGAGCGCGCAGTATTTTACCATTGTTGATACGGAGAAAGACTCAGTCGAGATCATTAATAATGGGGATCAGCATCACGCACATGGGATGTGTCATCCGATGAAGGCTCTTATGGGCAAGAAAATTGATGCTGTGGTTACCGGTGGAATGGGCGCGCGAGCGGTTCAGGGACTCAATCAAGGCGGTATTAAGGCATATCGCGCCATTCCGGGAACGGTTGATGATATCATGAGCCAGTTTAAGAAAGGTGGCCTTGAAGAGATAACCGTTCAGAACGCCTGCGCGCAACACGGGTGTCATTAAGGATGAAAATAGTTTTAATCGCCCAAGGCTCGACAAAATGGCAACGCTTCATCAAAAGATGGGGTGTTTCTTATTTATTGGGCGATGACGTTATTTTTGATACATTTGGCCGTGCGGATGTGTTTTGGGGGAATATCAGGAAGTTCCGCATTGATATTAAGCAGATAAAACATGTGGTCATATCTCACGACGACTGGGATCATGTCGCCGGACTGACGCCCCTATTAAATCATAATTGTGATGTATCTGTATATGTATGCAAAAATTCAAGTCAAACGCTTAAGGAAGAAATCCGCCGTTTTCGATCTTGCCTAACTGAAATCGATGAGCCGATTTTAGTCACTGAATCTATTTATTCATCGGGCCAGATGACTGCGAATACTAAGAGGGGCGTGCTTTTTGAGCAGTCGCTTGTGGTCAGAACGGGAAAAGGAATTTCAGTTATTACAGGTTGCGCTCATCCCGGGATTGCCGAGATCGTAAGGCGGGCATCAGAACAATTCAAAGAAGAAATTTATGCTATTATCGGCGGATTTCATATGAAAGATAATAACCCTTCGCAAAATGAAAAAATAATTAAAGATCTATGGTCTATGGGAGTAAGAGTTATTATGCCGTCGCATTGCACGGGAAAAGATGCCGTTGCATTGATTAAGAAACGTTATGGTAATGCGTGCATTCAATTGCGCGAGAACGAAAGTGTTGAAATTTAAATATCCTTCGTAGCCCAGCCCGTTAATTCCAACCCCCTATTTTTACTATTTTGTAGTAATGACCCCCTTGAGAAAGATTTCCATTGTTATATGATGTGATCGTAAGCGTGAATTATTCCATATTTTGGTAACGACCATCTTGAGAAAGATTCGCGCTGTTATAAAATTAAAATAGACTTACGGGACAGCTGATCACTGTGTCGCCTGTGCGGGAAAAGCCATTTCCAGTCAATTGGCCGGAAGTGGCTTTTTTCTTTTTGAGCCCCGACACTTCCGGATTTTTCCTGTAATCACCTATGGGAGGGGCTTGGGGGTGTTACACTTTTCGATTTTTTGCGTGTTCATATATGGGGGATGCGAAATCCCGGCCCGGAATACATATAACTACGGTGAGGGTTGAGACAGTTTGGCAAAAAAGGTTGTATATACGATTATGAAAAAAGATGCGAAATTTTGACCATAAAAAGGTGATACCTATGGTAGAGGGGCAGATTGGCAAAAAAATCTGTATATACGCCTTAGGGAAAATAATTAGGTTGGGGCGCGAAATTTCGGACCCAAAAACGTAATACCTACGGTAGAAGGCCCCGACACTTTGAGAAAAATGTCGTCTTTACCTATGGAAGGTGAAAAAAGTTGGCCAAAAGCGTCGACACTTTTGGAAATTTTGCGTAATCACCTATGAGGGGACAAAAAGATCCGACACTTTCCGGAAAAATCCGGAATATACGCTTAGGGGAGTGAAAGTAGTGAAGAAAGTGAAAATATTTCCGGCAGTTTTACCAAAAACGTCGTATGTAGCTAGTAGAGGGGCGAAAAACGAAAATATTTTCGTCAGTTTTCCAAAACCTTGCGTATGTAGCTAGTAGGAGGCACTGAAAACATGAAAAACAAGCATTTTGAAGCAGGGAATCTCTATTTGGCTACCTATTTACTGCATTGCGGGTTCGCCATGCGGGGTATTGAGGGCTCCGGGAGGCTCAAGCGGGTCTTGTTTGATGATATTCCGGCTGTTCATAAGGCATGCGAGGACTTTTACGCCGATTCAGAGGCGCGCAAGCTGTTTGATTGTTACCGAAGGGTTAAAGATTACTTATTTCAAAACGGAGTGTAACGATGGAAGACGAGAGAAGAAAAGAGAAGAGAAAGATCGAAGAGTTTATTCCTCAGGAACTGCTCAAATTGCCTTGCTGGGTCGGTTATCAACTCAGGCGAAATAAAGACCGCACCGACAAGGTCCCCATGAACGTCCTTACCGGACGTCCAGCCAAAACAAACGATCCAAGCACATGGACGGATTATACAACCGCAAGCGACCTTGCGCTTCAGCGCGGGTACGCGGGTGTCGGTTTTGTATTTCAGCCGCCGTATGTGGGTGTGGATATAGATCATTGTGTCAAAGACGGAGCCATCGCGCCCTATGCGGTTGAAATTCTTAAGGCGCTTGATTCATATTCCGAGTATTCTCCAAGCGGCACCGGTATTCATATTCTTTGTAAGGGCCAGATCGCCCGGGCCTGCAAGATTTCCAAGATCGGATTGGAGATTTATACCAAGGGCCGATTCTTTACCGTTACCGGCAACCGCCTTGAAAATTATCCGGCTGAACTTAACGAGTGCACTGATGCGCTCAAAGATATATTCAGCCGGTTTGTGGATAAAGGGCCCGCGGAGGACATTCTTTCCTTGATCGCCAAGAGTAAAGACGCGGAGAGATTTCAGCGGCTCTATTCCGGTCAATGGCAGAATAATTATCCCTCTCAAAGCGAAGCGGATCTGGCGCTCTGCAATAAGCTGGCATTCTGGACAGGCAAAGACTCCGGGCAGATGGACGCGTTATTCCGGCAGTCTGGGCTCATGCGGCCCAAGTGGGATGAGAAGCATTTTGGCGATGGCAGGACTTATGGCCAGTCGGTTATCGAAAAGGCGGTGAATGATTGCCGGGAAGTCTATGTGCCGTCACGGCCAAGCCTGCTGATAGCCAGAAAGGTGAACGCCAATGAAGTCGCTGACGAGATCCTCAAGCATCATCGGCTGATCAACTTCGCTGACACCTATTACGAATATAAAGGCGGATGTTACCGGCCTCTGTTTATCGAGGAGGTGCAGAAGTGGATCAAGGATGCGTGCGGGGCCGGGTTTTCGGCGAGCAAGCTTCGCAATGTTCTTGTCGCGCTTAAGACCGAGACTTTCATCAAGCCGGACATTATTAATGGCATCACGCTCTTTAATGTCAAAAACGGGCTTTATGACATCGACAAGATGAAGCTCTTGCCGCATTCGGCGGATGTCTATTCCATCAACCAGCTTAATGTGACATACCGCGAGAACGCCGAGTGTTTATTGTGGCAGAGGAGCCTTGATCAGATATTCGAAAATGACGCGGCCCGGATCATGCTTTTGCAGGAGTATTTCGGGTATTGCCTCACCCGGGACAATGATTATGAAAAGGCGCTCTTTTTGTTTGGCGAGGGGGCCAACGGCAAGAGCGTTGTTTTGTATGTGCTCGAGGAGCTTATCGGCAAGGATAATTGCTCATCCATTCCGCTTGAGAAGTTTAACGATTCCCATTACATCGCCCGGCTTCGGGACAAATTGGTCAATATCAGTCTTGAAACCAATGCCAAGACAAATGTCTATGACAATATGTTTAAAGCAATCGTGACCGGAGACACGATCTCCGCTGACGAAAAATACGGCCAGCCGTTTCAGTTCAAACCTTACTGCAAGCTTCTTTTCTCAACCAATAACATGCCGCGCGTGGGGGATAAGACCGAGGGGTATTACCGGCGGCTTTTAATCCTTCCGTTTAACCGGCAGTTTTCTATAGAGGAACGCGATCCAAAGCTAAAGCAAAAGATCGCGGCCAGCGAGCTGGACGGAATTTTTTTGTGGTCGCTTAACGGTCTTACGCGATTAAGGAAGCGCGGGTATTTCGAGGAGAGCGCCTCGATGCAGACCGTGAAGGATGCATATCGCAAGGAAAACAATAACGTGATCATCTTTGTGGAGGAGCAGTGCGTTTTGGATGCTCAGGCGGACGTAGGCAGTGATGCGTTGTATGTGGCTTACCGGGAATGGTGTCTGGAGAGCGAGTATCGGCCGCTTAGCAAGATCATGTTTGGCCGGGAGCTCTTGCGTCAATATCCCGCTATCAATAAGGGGCGTTGCGGCGCGTCTCGCCGGTGGGACGGTATACGCGTCCGCAGGGAGGGTGAGGTTGATTATTCGGAGCGGCCGTTTTAGTGACGGCTATGACGATTATGACAGGAATTTTTATTAATTGTGTTCGTAGGTTAGTAGTAAGGAGCAGGGAGATTGAGCGTGGTAAGTAAAAGTTTAAGTGCGGAAAAAAATGTCATTGCTGTCACTGGTAGTTCGATGCCGGTTCACGGGTCCTTGGAAGGGGGTGTCGGGTGCGGGTCGGGCGAGGCGCGTTCTGTCAGTGATACAAAATTTCAAAAATCGATGTCATGTCATATGGGGCTATCGGGAGAGCGTCAAAATCGGGTCTACGGGGTTCAAAATAGGTGTTTTTTGCGGAAAAAGCGTCAATTCTTGGGTATTTCGAGGGTTTTAAGGGGTGTTTTGACTGACATTCATTGACACGAGTCATGTCAGTATGTCAGTGAAATCGGACATCATACGACACGAAAAATGTCCTAATGTCCTATTGGGAAGTGGAAGATGAGTAAGGATGTAGGCACAAATAAAGATCAGGCAGTTACCTCGCGGGGCTGGGAGGCTTTAGAGATAAAGCTAAAGAGCCGGGGACTGTCTTGTGCTGAAATCCAAGAAGCGCATAAATCGTTTGATGAGGGGATAGAGCTGTTGTCGCGGATGTTCCTAAATTGCTATGACATCGAGAAGAAACAGCTTGTATAGGGTTGTATAATACGGTATACTGAAGCCCAATCGATGAGGATATTTAAATGAAAACTTACACCATGACAGAGACGGCAAAAGTGCTGGGAGTTCACCGGCAGACCATGATCAATTGGATCCGCAAGGGCTGGGTTAAGCCCAAACGCGATTACAAAGACTGGCCGGTGTTTACGGACGAGTGTATCGCCAAGATTAAAGAATGGCGGGAGACCCTAAGGGAAGAACAATGAAAGTAGCGTTGTATACGCGTGTAAGTACAGAGGATCAAGCGCGGGAAGGCTTTTCGCTGGAGGTGCAGAGAAATTATCTTTTGCAGTATGCGAAGAACTTCGGCTGGGATGTTGTTTGCAGTCTTTCCGGAAGAGATGTTTACATGGATGATGGTTTTTCCGGCGGGAATATGGACAGGCCAGCGCTTAAAAAGCTTCTTTTCGATGCGCGCAATAAGATGTTTGATCTGGTTTTGGTATATAAACAGGACCGTTTGAGCCGTCGGCTTAAGGACCTGTTGGGATTGCTCGAGGAGTTTGAAAATCTCGGTATTGGGTATAAATCAGCGACCGAGCCGTTTGATACTACATCGAGCGCGGGCAAGATGGCGATTCAAATGCTGGGTTCTTGCGCGGAGTTCGAACGCAATCGTTTGGTTGAGCGTGTATTCCCGGGAATGGTAGTCGGCGTGAAAAGGGGTCACTGGCAAGGCGCGCGCTTTGCGCCGTATGGCTATCGTCATAATAAAGAAACCAAGAAGCTGGAAATCCATGCCGAAGAGGCAAAAATTGTCAGGGACATTTACGATCAATATTTAGGCGGCAAAAGCACCGCCCAGATCGCTGGCCATTATTATCATCTTGGAGTTTCGGCAAGACAAGGCGGTAGATTTTACGGCAAGTTTATTTCGGACATTCTGCACAGCAAGGTTTATTTAGGCACGATTACGTGGAACCGGCGGCATTATGACAAGAAGCGCAAGACGAAGAACGGCGAGGGCAAAGGGTATTGCTACGTCAATAATGACCCGTCAAAGGTGATCGAAGTTCCAAACGCCCACGAGCCGATCATTACGCAAGAGATGTACGATGCCGCGCAGAAACTTTTGGCGCGTAACCGCACGAATGCGGTTGTCCGTTTCCGGAATAACGTGTATCACTTGTCCGGTGTGGTTAAATGTAATGAGTGCGGCCGCAATTACCGCGGACTGATGATCACATGCAATCACCGCACCAAAATGAGAAGGCCGTGGTATGCGTGTTCGGCGCTCGGCGTGTCGTATGTCAATTGCTCGAATAAGGCCGTGCGCGCGGATGTTCTCACTAAGCAGGTTTGGGATATCATTGACACCATCAGCAAGAACCTGCATGTTATAGAAGAATTGAGTGATGTCATTAAGTTAAGCGCGACCGAGCCGGAACATAAGATGATTGAGGAGTTGAACGCCAAGGAGAAGGATCTTGCCCGGAATCTCGAGAAGCAAAAAGGGCTTTACGAGGTATTCTCGGAAGACAAGATCAATATCGATATCTACAAGGATCGGGCCGAGCTTCTAAGAAACGATGAGAAGAAGCTCCGGCAGGATGTGAAGTCGGTTCAAATCAAGATTCTCGAGAAACGCAATGCGGTTAATTTGGTTAAGGCAACGCAGGACTTCTTACTTTGCCTGCGGAGTAATCCAAACAGCGAGAAAATGGACTACCTCATCAAAACGTTCATGAGGATTATATTCAGGGGCATTTATATTCAAAACAAAGAGATAGTCAAGGTCGAGATTAACGAACCTTGGAAAATGTGTTATGAAGAGGGGTTAAAATGGCAGAAAAAGAGCGAAACGAAGACAATACAGTCAAATCCGAGGGCAAGTCGGGTCATGGAAAGCGTATACTTTTGCGCACCTTCGGATGCCAAATGAACGTCCGCGATTCTGAAGTGATCGCCGGTATTCTCATGCAGGCGGGGTTTGAGCTGGTCGGCTCGGAGGATGATGCCGATGTGGTGGTCTTCAATACCTGCGCGGTGAGGGAACACGCTGAGGAGAAGGTTTGGTCGGAGATCGGGAGGGTATGTAAAGCAAGAAGGAATAAAGAGCGCGCGGCGCGGGGACTGACCGGAAACGCGCGAGAGCTAAGAAAAGGCGTCCCGGGTCCGGTAGGCCGAAAACCTGTAATCGGGCTCGTGGGGTGCATGGGGAGGAATTACGGGGCGGGGGCGTTTGAGCGTTCGCCGCTCGTGGATTTTGTGGCCGGGCCGCAGGATATCTCTAAGATCCCGGAGATACTGAAAAGGATATTTCACAGCCGGCAATCCGCGCTCTACGGTAAAGGCGAAGACGAGGCTAACCTTTTCGAACGTAAGATCTGGGAAATCGACGGAGATGTCAGGCCGGAGGAGATATATCACAGCGGGTTCCGTTCGGGCAAGACGCAGGCTTATATCGTGATCTCGGAGGGATGTTCGAACCATTGTTCTTATTGTATCGTTCCGTATGTGCGGGGCCCGCTGAGGCACCGCAGGCGTGAGGATATACTGCGCGAGGTGGGGGACGCGGTTTCGCGGGGATTGAGCGAGATATTTCTGTTGGGGCAGAATGTGAATTCCTACCGTTCAGGCGATAAAGGGGACTTCGTGGACCTGCTGGAGGAGGCGCACGCGATAGACGGGGTTAAGGAGATAACTTTTATTTCTTCTCATCCCAGGGACAGCGGGACCCGCCTTTTTAAGGCCGTCGGCGGCCTGGAGCGCGTGAGAAAATGGCTGCATCTGCCGTTCCAGTCCGGTTCGGACCGTGTGCTGAAGGCGATGAACCGCGGATATAATAGTAAATATTATTTGGAATTGGCGCGCGAATATCGTAGAATAGTGCCGGGCGGGGAATTGAGCACGGACGTGATCGTGGGCTTTCCCGGTGAAACTGAGGAGGATTTCCAGGCCACCTGCCGGATGCTGGAAGAAGTGCGTTTCAATACGGCGTATATCTTCAAATACTCGCCGAGGCCGCACAGCAGGGCCGCGGAAATGGAAGACGATGTGCCGCGCCGGGAAAAGGAGCGGCGCCATAAACTGGCCCTCGACCTGCAGAAACGCATATCGCTGTCCGGCAAACAGCGGAGAAAGGCGAAATGAATTACCGATACCGCCTGAAACATACCGGCAAAATCTACGGCCGCGCGCCGTTCTTGTTCGCGGCGGCCGCTCTCTCGGCTGTCGTTTTACTGTTTGCCATCCGGCTGATCCCGGCTGCCTGCGGAATGAATCTGGATAAGCCCAAGCTTTATTTTCTTAAAGGGGATTACAAGAAGGCGATAAAAGAAGGCGAAAGGATGCTGGCCCAAGCCGGCAAGGAGTCCCGCGGCCTCAATGAATTATACTATATCCTGGGAGTCAGTTATATGAAGGACGGTAATCTCCTGCGGGCCTCGGATATCTTCGAGATCATACTGCGCGAGTCGCGAAGTTCGGAATTCAGGACTGAAGCGGAGATAGGCCTGGCGGACACATACTTTTTGCGCGGAGATTACGCTACGGCGGAGAAGCATTATAAGCAGATGGAGGAGCGAAGGGCATACGCCCGTTTCGCGGACGGTATCTATTACCGTCTGAAGCGCTGCGCCGAGAAGAAAGGCGATAACGCGGCGGCCGCCGCTTACGCCGCGAAAATAAGCGGGAATTTTCCGCCTCCGGCTGAAGATAACGGACTGGATGTGCTGCGCAATCCCGGGTTTTTTTACACCGTGCAGGCAGGTTCTTTTTCCCGTCAAGCCAACGCAAACGGCTTGAAAGAGGAACTTTTCAGGAAAGGTTACGACGCTTATGTGGAGAAATACCAGAAACCGGGCGGCGAAAACATCCTTTTCAGGGTAAAGGTCGGCAGGTTCAATGACCGCGGCCAGGCCGAGGAATCCGCGAAGAAGCTTTCCAAAGAAGGTTATCCCATCCGTATCTGCCCTTGAAGCCATAATGAATAAAAAGATAATTTTTATCACCGGTCCCACAGCCTCCGGTAAATCTTCAGCCGCCATGATCCTGGCCGAGCGCATCGGAGCGGAGATAATTTCCTGCGACTCCATGCAGGTTTACAAAGGGATGGACATCATTACCTCCAAGCCTTCGGCTTCTGACAGGGCGCGGGTGCCGCATCATTTGCTGGATATCGTGCCGCCCACGGAGGAATACAACGCTTTCCGTTATTATGAGGAAGCGGCCGGGAAGGTGGAGGATATTTTTATAAGGGGCAAGATCCCGCTTTTCGTGGGAGGGACCGGGTTATACGTTTCAGCGGTCCTGGACGGGCTCTTTGCCTGCGCGCCTGAACGGAGCTCATTGCGGGAGGAGTTTTACCGGCAGGCAGCTTCAGCGGAAGGAGCGGCTGCGCTGCACGCGAGGCTGAGTGAACACGACCCGGCGGCCGGCAAGCGTATCCATCCTAACGACGTCAGGAGAATTGTCCGCGCGCTGGAGGTTTGGGATTCTACCGGAAAACCGATCTCAGACAAACAGAAAGAGCGCAAAGGGCTTTCGGAACTTTACGCGACGGAGATATTCTGTTTGAATCCGGAGCGGGATGAGTTGTACCGAAGGATAGAGGAGAGGGTGGACGAGATGTTCGCCTCCGGGCTGGAAAAGGAGGCGCGCGGTCTGCTGGAGATGCCGCTTTCGCGCACCGCGGCCTTTGCCATCGGTTTGAAGGAATTGAAGGAATACTTCGAGGGTAGATGCGCGCTGGATGAGGCGCGGCGGCTGATGAAGTTGAATACCAGGCATTACGCCAAACGGCAGATGACCTGGTTCAGGAAGGATAAACGCGTGCGTTGGCTTAACCAGCCGGCGGCGCGCCCGGAGGAGGCGGCGGAAATCATATGGAAAGAGTTATCACGGTAACGGTCAGGTTCAGCCACGGAGCGGACGACGGTTGGACGGTGGAAGACAGCGCCGGGGAAATGGCGGAACTTACCGCCAACACCGGCGTTGAACTGGTGGATAATATCATTTGTCTGCGTGACAAACCCACCGCGAGCCTGCTTATCGGCAGCGGCAAGGCCGAAGAGCTCGCGTTGATCTGCGCGGCGGAGAACGTGGACACGGTTATTTTCAACAAGGACTTGACCGGCACGCAGCAGCGTAATCTCGAGGATATCATCGGTAAGCGCGTGATAGACCGCACACAGCTGATCCTGGATATTTTCGCCAGGCACGCGTCCAGCGGCGAGGGAAAGGCGCAGGTGGAGTTGGCCCAGTTGGAATATATGCTGCCTCGGCTTGCCGGCAGGGGAAAACTGCTTTCCCGTCCGGGCGGCGGCATCGGCACCAGCGGCCCCGGAGAGACCAAACTGGAGACGGACCGCCGGCGCATACGCAAGCGCATAGACAGCTTGAAACGGGACCTCCGGGAACTGAACAGTCATCGTCAGTTGCTACGCAAGAAGAGAAAGGAGAAGGAACTCCCGCTGGTGGCGCTGGTAGGCTATACCAATGCCGGAAAATCCACGCTTTTGAACGCCCTCTGCAACGCCGGGCAAAAGGTGCGGAACGCGCTTTTTACCACGCTGGATCCGCTGTCGAAGTCTTTACAACTGCCGTGCGGAGAAAACGTGGTGCTCACCGATACCGTCGGGTTCCTGCACGACCTGCCGCACAATCTTATCGAGGCATTCAAGGCCACCCTCGAGGAGACGGCGCATGCCGACCTCCTGGTGCACGTGATAGATTGCACCCATCATTTGGCTTATGAGCACGCCCGTTCCGCGCGGCAGGTGCTGGAGCAGATCGGCGCCCAGGATATCCCGGTGGTCACGGCTTTGAATAAGCTCGACCTTTTGGAGGACAAAAGCTGGTTTGCGGCGTTACAGGCGGATATGCCCAGGCCGGTCGCCATCTCCGCCAAGCTGGGGACCAACCTGGACAAGCTGCTGGCAGAGATCGAGAAGGAATTCAAGGGAAGGATGACGCGGGTGGAATTGCTGATCCCGCACAGCCTTATGCATATGCTGGACCAGTTCTACCGGCACGGCAAGGTCGAGTCAGTGGAATATCTCGCGGAAGGGGTGAAGGTCAAGGGAAATCTCCCGGTAGTGGAGGCTAAGCGCATGCAGGATGCCTGTGCCGGACGGGAAAAATAAGGGCGGGTTTACCTGTTAGATATTCTAACTAAACTTGTTAATTTATCTTGACAAGATTGTTAGAATGTGTTACTATTTTCCTAAATCCGGGTAACAGCAGGGAGGGAGCATCATGCCGGTTTTTAAGGTGCGTATACGGCCGGAAGAACCAGTGTATATCATCAGCGTGGTCAGCAGGCTGGTCGGTATCCCTGTCTGGACATTACGCCAGCTCGATAAAGCGGGTATTGTTTCTCCAAAACGCCAGGGAAAGAAATCCAGGTTATACTGTCAAAAGGATATAGAGCGGCTGGAATACATCCATTTTTTGATGGAAGAAAAGCGCGTTAATATCAGCGGGATCCGCATCATACTGCAGATGAATAATAAAGGAAGCAGGGCAAAATAAGCCGAAAGAAGGGGAAAAATTTTTGTTTCTATTTTAGCACTCCTATGCTATGATTGCTAAAGAGCGATAAGGGGGAATAAAAATGGATATAAACAAATTCACGGTTAAGTTCCAGGAGGCTTTACAATCTGCCGCCGCTTTCGCCCAGGAGCATTCGCATCAGCAGGTAGAACCCGAACATCTGCTGCTGGCCGTCCTGCGCCAGGATGACAGTCTGCTTTTGGAGATACTGGATAAGGCCGGGGTCCCGAGTTTTGAGGTCATCAAATCCCTGGAGAAACATTTGAAGGAACAGCCGCGCGTGAGCGGAGCTTCCAAAGATGTTTATTTTTCCCAGCGCGCGGCTGCTGCTCTCAAGGCCGCGGCAAAAGAGGCCGGGGCGTTGAAGGATGAGTTTGTCTCCGGGGAGCATTTTCTTTTGGCTTTGCTGGACCACGGAGGCTCGCAGCTTACGCGTGAATTCCATTCTCTCGGTTTGACCCGGGATAAGGTATTGCAGGCGATGCGGGAGGTGCGCGGCAGCCGGCGCATCACCGACCAGGATCCCGAGGCTTCTTTCGGGGCTTTGGAAAAATACGGGCAGGACCTTACGGCACTGGCCTCCAAGATGAAACTCGATCCGGTGATCGGCAGGGACGGCGAGATACGCAGGTTGATGCAGGTGCTTTCCCGCCGCACCAAGAACAATCCGGTGCTGATCGGGGAAGCGGGCGTGGGCAAGACCGCCATTGTGGAGGGTCTGGCCCTGCGCGTGGTCTCCGGTGACGTCCCCGAGGGGCTGAAAGACAAGCGCATCATCTCCCTGGATATGGGGAGCCTGGTGGCGGGCGCCAAGTTCAGGGGCGATTTCGAGAACAGGCTCAAGGCCTTGCTGAAAGAAGTGCGCGACAGCGACGGCCGTATCATACTTTTCATAGACGAATTACACACCATCGTGGGAGCCGGAGCCGCCGAGGGCGCGATAGACGCCTCCAATATGCTCAAGCCGCTGCTTGCCAGAGGCCAGCTTCGCTGTATCGGGGCCACTACCCTAGAGGAATACCGCAAGTATATAGAGAAGGACAGCGCCTTGGAACGCAGGTTTCAGCCGGTTTTCGTGGGAGAGCCGACCGTAGAAGACACGATTTCCATCCTGCGCGGGCTGAAGGAAAAATACGAGATACACCACGGGGTGCGCATCAAGGATTCCGCTTTGATCGCCGCAGCTTCGCTTTCTGCGCGCTACATAACCGACCGCCGTTTGCCCGACAAGGCCATCGATCTGGTGGATGAGGCGGCGTCGCGCCTGCGCATAGAGATAGACAGTATGCCGCAGGAGGTGGATTCGGTCCAGCGCCGTATTATGCAGATGGAGATAGAGAAACAGGCTTTGAAGAAGGAGAAAGACGCCTCTTCCACCGAACGCCTGGGAAAGCTCGAGGCGCAGTTGGAGGGATTGAAACGCGACCTCGGCGAAAAGAAGAAACAGTGGGAGGAAGAGAAGCGGGTTATCCAGAGCATCCAGCAGATAAAAGAGAAGATACAGGATGCCAAGAACGAGGCTTCGGCGGCCGAGAAGGTCGGGAACCTGGACAAGGTGGCGGAGATACGCTACGGCGTGCTGATAGAGCTCGATAAAGAGATGAAAAAACGCAACCAGGAACTGGCTGCTTTGCAAAAACACAGCCTGATGCTTAAAGAAGAGGTTGGCGACGAGGATATCGCGCGGGTGGTCGGAGAATGGACCGGCATTCCAGTCTCCAACCTTATGGAGGGTGACACCGAGAAACTGTTGAAGATGGAAGAGCGCCTGAAGAGCAGGGTCATCGGCCAGGACCAGGCGATAGAGGAGATATCGGCTTGCGTGCGCCGCGCCCGTTCCGGACTGGGCGACGAAAAGCGTCCGCTGGGGTCGTTCATCTTTCTGGGGCCGACCGGAGTGGGAAAGACCAAGCTGGCCAAGACGCTGGCCTGGTTTCTTTTCGACGACGAGGACGCGCTGGTGCGCATAGATATGTCCGAATATATGGAGAAGTTCAGCGTCTCGAGGCTGATCGGCGCGCCGCCGGGATACGTGGGCTATGAGGAAGGCGGACAGTTGAGCGAAAAGGTGCGGCGCAGACCGTATTCGGTCATACTGCTGGATGAGATAGAGAAGGCGCATCCCGACGTCTTTAACGTGCTGCTGCAGATACTGGACGACGGCCGCCTTACCGACGGCCAGGGGCGCACCGTGAATTTCAAGAACACGGTGATCATAATGACCTCCAATATCGGGCAGGATATACTGCAGAGCGGGGCTCCGAAGGAGCGCCTGATGGCGGAAGTGAAGAAGATATTCAAACCGGAGTTCATCAACCGTCTGGATAACATAATCATCTTTAACCCGCTGGACAAGGCGGAGATCGCGCGCATCCTGGATCTGGAGACGGCTCCGCTGAAAGAAAAGCTGGAGGCCAGAAAAGTTACATTGGAGCTGACGCAAAAGGCCCGCGATTTTCTGTTGGAAAAAGGCTTCGATTCCCAGTACGGGGCGCGTCCGTTGAAACGCACCGTCCAGCATTATTTACAGGACCCGCTGGCGATAATGCTTTTGGAAGGGAAGCTCGCGCAGGGCGACAAGGTCAAAGCCGACCATCCCGCGAACAGCGACGGCATTTCGTTGACAAAGCGGTAAGGTGTGTTAAAATTAGAGTTCCCGCGAAAGAGTTTCCTGCGAAAAAGGGAGAGAATATCGTGAAGACGGTTGATCATGACGCAAGACGTAAAGCCGTATTGAGTTCCGCCATCAATTTTTATATCAGGGAGGCGGAACCGGTGGCTTCGGACGACCTTTCAGCCGAATTCGATCTTAGCCCGGCCACCATCCGGAATATCTTCGCCGAGCTGGAAGAAGCGGGATACCTCACGCATCCGCACACTTCCGCCGGCCGCATGCCGACCGATAAGGGCTATCGTTACTACGTGGATTTCCTGCTTTCCCAGCTGGAACTGATAGAGGAAGAAAAGGCGCGCATATTCGGCGCCTACGAACGCGGTTCCGAGACGCTGGACGCCGTACTGGAGAAGACCTCCGACTTGCTGTCCGAGGTTACCCACTGCGCAGGCATCGTCGCCCTGCCGGACATGGACGAAAGATTCGTTTACCGCGGGGTGCGTTACATAATCGAACAACCGGAGTTCCGGGATGCCTCAAGTATCCGTTTTCTGATCCGGCTGATCGAGGAGAAACGGTTGCTGCTGGAGATCATCCGCAAGCACAACAGCCGCAAAGTGGCGGTTTATATAGGAGAGGAACTCGGCTGCGAAGGCACCGAGAATTGCGCTATCCTGGTATCTTCCTATAACGTTAAGGAGCAGCCGGTCGGCAGGCTGGCGGTGCTGGGACCGCGGAGAATGGAATATAGTCATGTCATCCCGGCTCTGGAGTATGTTTCCGAGGTGCTTTCGGAAGTATTGAGAGATTAGGCGAGGGGCAATAGGTTATAGACAAAAGCATATAGTCAAGAGGCGATAGGAAATGAACAATAAAGAAAATCAGAATAAGAAGAGCGGCGCTAAGGAGTCAGAGATAAAAGAAGAAAAGCCGCAAGCTGTGGTTTCTCCAGACGGAGTATGTTCGACGGATAAAGAAGTCAGCGTCAAGGAGTCGGAACTACGGAAGCTGAAAGAGGACGCCGCCAAGGCCGCCGAATACTGGGAGAGGCTGCTGCGCCAGCAGGCGGAATTCGAGAATATCCGCAAGCGTATGGAACGCGAGAGACAGGATTTCCTGAAGTTCGCGAATGAAGGCTTGATAGTCGAACTGCTGGACGTGCTCGACGATCTCGAGCGCACGGTGGGCCTGGCGGAAAATAATTGCCGGGACGTGTCTGTTTTTCTGAAAGGTGTTGAGATGATACTGGCGCATCTTTACGACCTGCTGAAACGCCACGGGGTCAAGCCGCTGGAAGCGTCCGGCAAGCAGTTTGATCCTCATTACCATGAGGCATTGATGCAGTGTGACGATGCTTCAGTGTCTGAACACACGGTGTTGGAGGAACTGCAAAAGGGGTATCTCCTGCACGACCGGGTCGTGCGCACGGCAAAGGTGAAGGTTTCGAAGAAGCCTTGCGAGCCGCCGCAGACCGAAAAGCAATCTTAAGCAAATAACCCGACAAGCGCTCGACAATCTCTCCTTGGGGGAGAGATTTTCTCGGTCGGCCCTGCGGGTAAATTTAACTTCGTTAAATTTAGTTAGGAGGTGCGATATGGCTAAAGTTATAGGGATCGATTTAGGAACATCTAATTCTGCCGCCGCCGTTATGGAAAACGGCAGGCCGGTAATTGTCCCCTCGGCGGAAGGCGCCGGGGTCGCTTCCGGCAAGGCCTTTCCTTCCTGGGTGGCTTTTACCAAAGACGGTCAGAAGCTGGTGGGCGAGCCTGCCAGGCGCCAGGCGTCGATAAACCCGGAGGGGACGATCTTCGCCGCCAAGCGCAAGATGGGGACCGATTTCAAATTCAAGGTAATGGATAAGGAATTCACCCCTCAGCAGGTCTCCGCTTTTGTCCTGCAGAAGATAAAGCAGGACGCGGAGGCTTACCTGGGAGATAAAGTTGAAGAGGTGGTGATCACCTGCCCCGCGTATTTCAACGATAATCAACGCACGGCTACCAAGGACGCCGGGGAGATCGCCGGTTTGAATGTGCTGCGCATCATCAATGAGCCTACCGCCGCTTGTCTGGCCTACGGCCTGGATAAAGTCGGCAAAGAGCTGAAGATCATGGTCTTCGATTTCGGCGGAGGGACGCTGGACGTTACCATTATGGAGATGTGGGCGGAAGGCGGATTTAAGGTAATGTCCACGAACGGCGACACCCAGTTGGGCGGCACGGATATGGATAATGTGTTGATCGAATACATAGCCGATCAGTTCAAGAAAGAAACCGGCATCGACCTGCGAAGCGACAAGATGGCGATGCAGAGGCTGCGCGAAGCGGCGGAAAAGGCCAAGGTGGAGCTTTCCTCCACGGTGCAAACGGATATCAACCTGCCGTTCATCACCGCCGACGCCTCCGGCCCCAAGCATATGACCATGACCATCACGCGCGCCAAGCTCGAGGACCTGATAGCTCCGATCATCGAGCGCTGCCGTAAGCCGATAGAGGAGGCTCTGAAGGACGCGAAACTGTCGGCCAATAATGTCGACCGCATCATCATGGTCGGCGGGCCCACCCGCATCCCGGCGGTCCAGAAATTCGTCGAGGATTTTGTGGGCAAGAAGATCGAGCGCGGGGTGGACCCGATGGAGTGCGTCGCGCTGGGCGCGGCCATCCAGGCTTCGATCATCAAAGGAGAGACCAAGGACGTGCTTCTTCTGGATGTCACGCCGCTTTCTTTGGGGATCGAGACGATGGGAGGCGTGAATACAAAGTTGATCGAGCGCAATACTACCATTCCCACGCGCAAAAGCCAGGTGTTCTCTACCGCGGCGGACAATCAGACCGCGGTCACGGTGCGCGTCATACAGGGCGAACGCCAGATAGCGGACGCCGAAGGTAACGTCGAGCTCGGCAGGTTCGATCTGGTCGGGATACCGGCGGCGCCGAGGGGAGTCCCGCAGATAGAGGTTTCCTTCGATATAGACGCCAACGGCATCGTGCATGTCTCGGCCAAGGACCTGGGGACCGGCAAGGAGCAGTCTATACGTATCACCGCTCCCAAGAAGCTCTCCAAGGAGGAGATAGAAAAAATGGTCAAGGAGGCGGAGAAATACGCTTCCGAGGACAGCAAAAAGAAAGAAGAGGTCGAACTCGTCAACCAGGCCGATTCCCTGGTATATTCCACCGAAAAGTCGCTCAAGGATTATGGCGACAAGGTGAGCCAGGAAGAGCGGGCCGGTATAGAGACCGACCTGAACGACCTGAAACAGTCCATAAAGGATAAGAGCATCGAGAAGATAAAGAAGGGGATGGAGGCGTTGACCAAGTCGGCGCATAAGCTCGCCGAAGAAGTCTATAAACAAGCGTCGGCCAAATCCCAGCAGCCCGCGGGAGAACAGGCGGCCAGCGGCGCCGGAACCGAAGGGCCCCGGGAGGAGCCGGATAAAGGCAAAGAGGAGGTTATCGACGCCGAGTATAAGGACGAGGACAAGAAATAACAGCGATATTCTTTAGTGGTTTGATCAAAGGCAGCGGCTACGATGTCCGTTCCGTCGGGCGGCAGGGGTGGCGGTCTTAAAGTTACCTTAACCGCATTCGACACGGGCTTCGTAGCCTTAGCCGTTATAAACGCTATGGCGGCGGAAGGCGGATAGATGAGCAGTAAGAAGGATTACTACGAGGTACTCGGGCTTAAAAAAGGCTCCGGCGTCGATGAGATCAAAAAGGCCTACCGGGAAGCGGCCATGCGCTGCCACCCGGACCGCGTTCCGGCCGACAAGAAGAAAGAGGCGGAGGAGAATTTCAAAGAGATATCCGAGGCCTACGCGGTGCTTTCCGATCCGCAGAAGAAACAGCTTTACGACCAGTACGGACATTCCGGCATAGACCAGAATTACGCCTACGAAGATATCTTTAAGGGCGCTGATTTCAGCAGTATCTTCCGCGATATGGGCGGCGGCGACGCCGCCTACGGGGGGAGCATTTTCGACAGCATCTTCAGCGATCTCGGTTTCGATATTTTCGGCGGCGGCGGCGGCGAAAGCCGCAGAGGCCGCAGCAGGCGGGGCCGCGATCTGGAGATAGCCGTAGCGGTTACCCTGGAGGAGGCGTATCATGGCGTCGAGAAACGGATAAACGTGCCGCGTTATGAGTCCTGCAGGACGTGTTCCGGCAGCGGAGCCAAACCGGGCACTAAAAAAACGGCCTGCCCGCAATGCAAGGGCAGCGGCAGGGTAGTGACCTCCAACGGATTCTTTCAGATGGCGCAGACCTGCCATAAATGCGGAGGGCAGGGTCAGATCATTCAGACCCCTTGCCCGGATTGCGGAGGCGAGGGCAGGGTAAAGATCACCAGGCATATAACGGTCAAGATCCCGCCCGGGGTGGACAACGGTTCCACCCTGCGCATAAAAGGGGAAGGAGAGGCCGGGCAGTCCGGCAGCGGAGACCTTTATGTGGTGACAGAGATGCTTCCGCATTCCCTGTTCAACCGTAGAGGCGCGGACATACTCAGCGAAATCGGCGTCAGCCTTCCCAAAGCTGTTCTCGGAGGGGAGGCGGAGATAGATACCTTGAGCGGCAAGGTGAAGATGAAGATACCCGCCGGCACGCAGAGCGGCAGGATATTCCGTCTTAAAGGCAAGGGTATGCCCGACGTGCACGGCCGCGGGGTTACCGGCGACCACCTGGTAAAGGTGGACGTTGAGATACCGCGCAGCCTGAATTCCGAACAGCGCAGAGCGATGGAAGAATTCGCCCGCGCCTCCGGTGAATCCGGCGATTCACGGGAAAGCTTTGTGGACAAGTTCAAAAAAAGTTTCAAATAACGGGTCCGCGGTGAAAAACCGCGGTTACCCGAGTAACGGAGGTTGCAAAATGCCTACATACGATTATGAGTGTTCGTCCTGCGGCGCGGTCTTCGAGGCCTTCCAGAGCATGACCGCCGAACCGCTGCAGAAATGCGAAAAGTGCGGCGAGACCGGCAAGCTGCGCAGATTGATCGGGACCGGCGCCGGGATAATCTTCAAAGGGAGCGGTTTTTACGTCACCGATTACTGCCGCAAGCCCGCTGCGTGTTGTGAACAGTCCAAACCGGCAGACACCAAGGCAGGAAGCGCGTGTCCTTCCGCGGGCGATTGTTCCGGATGCAAGAAGGCCGACGAGTAAGCTCTTGCCATGGATTCCGGCGGCAGGGGTGATGGCCGTTGCTTTTATCCTCTCGAGCATTCCCGGCAGCGCCGCAGCGGCACACCTTATTTATTTTCCTTCCAAGATACGGCGGTTCATGTTATTATAGAATTCCGGGGACACGATACTTAATTCGCTCACGGTTACAGTAATCAACAAAGCTCAACCTACAGTAGAAAAGCCCGGTTTTAAAGCCGGCTTTACCTTTTCATAAAATGACGAAAATAAGGCCTTTTCGCGCCGTGGTATATAACCAGGAGAGGATAGCGGGTATCGACAGGGTCGTCTGTCCGCCTTACGACGTCATTTCCCCGGCGCAGCAGGAGAATTACCTGCGCCGCGATCCGTTCAATTTCATCCATATAATACTGGGCAAGGACGTCGGAGAAGAGAATAAATACCGCCGCGCGGCCGCTTATTTTAAAGGATGGATTGACCAGGGGATATTGCGCCGGGACGATGAACCGGCTTTTTATTTCTACAGCCAGAAATACGAGGTGGACGGCAGTGCGATGCTGCGCACCGGTTTTATGGGGCTGCTGAAGCTTGAAGACAGGAATTGTTCCGTTTACGGACACGAACACACTCGTCTGGAGGCAAAAGAAGACAGGCTGAGGCTTATCAAAGAGGTAAAAGCGAACCTTAGCCCGATCTTTGCGGTTTTTCCCGATAAAAAGAAGTTTATGCCGGCATTCGTGCGCAAATACGTTATTCCCCGCGATCCGGATGTCTTTTTCACGGACGACGCGGGTGTCGAACACAAGATGTGGCGGGTTACCGACCCCGGGTTAGTGAAGATGGTGCAGGAGGCCTTAAGCGGAGAATGTATCTTTATTGCCGACGGACACCACCGTTACGAAGTCTCCTGCGTTTACCGCAGGCAGATGAAGGAGAAGGCCGGCGGCAAAAAAGGCGAACAGAGCCGAGACTACACGCTGGCCTATTTTACCGGGGCCGATCCCCGCGGATTGAGCATTCTTCCGATACACCGCCTGGTGAAAACCTCCCTGCCGCAAGGCGAGAAGAAATTCATGGAACAGCTAAAAGAACATTTCGAGGTCTCCGCTCCCATGGGCAAGGCCGGACTTTTCGCGGCTCTACGTTCGGCGTCGTCTTGCACGCATGTTATAGGTATGTATATATCCGGCAAATACCGTTTGCTGCGCCTGAAAGACAAGAAGGCGCTCGATAAACTCATGCCGGATAAACCCCGGGAGTACCGCCTGCTGGACGTTTCGATATTGAACCAGCTCGTTTTCCTCGGTATTCTCGGCCTGCGCCCGGAGTCGAAGGACGCGTTGAAATACTCCGAAGACCGCGAGGAGACGGTCAAGGCCGTGGACGCCGGAGAGGGGCGCATCGCGTTTTTCCTGCGTCCGGTAACGATGGAGCAGATAATCTCCGTGGCGTTGAAGGGAGAAAAGATGCCCGCGAAATCGACTTTCTTCTACCCTAAACTGATCTCCGGCCTGGTCGTGCACAAACATTAAGGAAGATATATGTCTCTTTTCGGCAAGCCCAAATACACGGTAGTAAAGATAAAGAAAAAGGAGATGCCGGACGGTCTCTGGACCAAGTGCGAGGAGTGCTTCGAGACCCTTTACAATAAGACCCTGGAGGAGAACCTGCGGGTCTGCCCGAAATGCAATTACCATTTCACCCTGGACGCCGTCTCCAGGGTGAACCTGTTAATGGACAAGGATACCTTTAAGGAGTTCGACGCGGATATGCTCGCCGCGGACCCTCTGGAGTTTAAAGGCCCCAAGACTTACATTGAAAAGCTCGATCAGGACAAAAAGGCCACCAATCTAAAAGACGCGGTCATCACCGGCGAGGGTCTGATTAACGGGCACAGGGCGGTGCTGGCGGTTACGGATTCGCGTTTCATAATGGGCTCGATGGGGTCTGTGGTGGGAGAGAAGATAACCCGCGCCGTGGAGTTCGCCACGGCCGGCCGGCTTCCGGTGATCATAGTCTCGGGTTCCGGCGGCGGGGCGAGGATGTATGAGGGGGTTTTGAGCCTTATGCAGATGGCCAAGACCTCGGCGGCCCTGGCGTATCATCACCGCGGCGGCCTGCCGTATCTTTCGGTGCTGACCAATCCGACCATGGCCGGTATAATGGCTTCTTTCGCCGCTCTGGGTGACATAACCCTTGCCGAACCGAAAGCGCTGATCGGTTTCACCGGCCCGAGAGTCATCGAGCAGACCATAAGACAGAAGCTCCCCCCGGGATTCCAGCGCTCGGAATTCCTCCAGGAACACGGGATGATAGACATCATCGTCAACCGCAAGAACATGAAGAACACCATAAGTTTGCTGCTTGACTATCTTGCGAACAAGGGTGTATAATATTTAATTTAAGGCTGTTTTCGGCATAAAAAATCCATTCAGATAATGCGGGAGAGACAGACATGGCACAGGTAAGCCTGAAGAGTGTATCGAAGATATACAGTACCGGCGCGAAAGTGGTCAATAACGTAAACCTTGGAGTGGAAAACAAAGAATTTATGGTCCTGGTCGGGCCTTCCGGCTGCGGAAAATCCACCACCCTAAGGATGATCGCAGGGCTCGAAGAGATAAGCGACGGCGACATCTATATAGGTAATAAACGCGTCAACGATGTGCCGGCCAAGGACCGCGACATAGCTATGGTCTTTCAGAACTACGCACTTTATCCTCATATGACGGTTTTCGAGAATATGTCGTTCGGGCTGCGCCTGCGCCATTATCCTAAAACCGAGATCGCCCAGCGGGTTAACGAAGCGGCCGAAGTATTAGGCATAAAACATCTTCTGGAGCGTAGGCCGAGGGAGCTTTCCGGCGGAGAGCGCCAGCGGGTGGCGCTGGGCAGGGCGATCGTGCGCAAGCCGATGGTCTTTCTTTTTGACGAGCCCTTAAGCAATCTCGACGCCAAACTGCGCGTGCAGATGCGCACCGAGATTCACAAACTGCATATCCGTATCCAGACCACCATTATTTATGTCACGCACGACCAGACCGAGGCCATGACTATGGGCGACCGCATTGCCGTTATGAGAGGCGGGGTGATCCAGCAGGTGGCCGATCCGATGACTATCTACGACAGACCTAAGAACAAGTTCGTCGCCGGCTTTATCGGGATGCCCCCGATGAATTTCATGAACGGAAAAATAGTAAAAAAGGACAATCGTCTTTATTTCGAGGAAGGGAGGGTCAAGGTCAAGATAGTGGATGAGATGACGTCCAAGCTGGCGCCTTACGCCGGCAAAGAGATCATTTTCGGCATCAGGTCCGAGGATATCTACGACAAGCTCTTCGCTTCCGACGCCGCCCCGGAGAACATCGTCAGGGTCAACTGCGAGGTGGTCGAGCCTATGGGGTCGGAGGTCTATCTCTATCTTAATACCGGAAAGCACACTTTCATCGCCCGGGTAGGGGCGCATGACCGTCCCAAGGTCAACCAGGATATCGAGGTCGTCTTCGATATGAGCAAGGTGCATTTCTTCGATAAAGCGAGCGAAGAAACCATCGTTTAGAAACAAAACAGGCTGTTTTTTTAGCCTGTTGACTCCCGGCGCCGCTTTGCGCTATAATATAGGCACGATGAGACCCGATAAAGTTTCCCGGGCAAAACCGCGCGGCGTTCCGCAGAGGCTGTTCCTTGCGGCCTCGGCAGGAGCCGTATTTCTTCTCCCCGCTTTTTTTCTCAAAGCGGTCCCGCCGTTCAGCCTCTTTTTATTCTATCTCGGATTCATTTCTTTTACCGTATGGATTTTCGCGCGCTACAGTTCCGGGCTCAGAAAGATATCTTTCGACGCGGAGTGCCTGCAGGAGCGCATTAATCTTGCCGGAGATTCAGTCCGCAAGCAGAAGAGGGAAATAGAATCCGCGCGCGCCAGGTCTGTGCTCTACGGCGAGCTGAAAGAGATCGTCGAGAAGGTCAATAACGACCTCAGCCTGGATTCGGTGGCGCATAATCTTACCGGAGTGGTCTTCGACCTGATCGGCGGGAAGGCGGGCACCTGTTCCTTATATTTAGCCGATCCCTACAGCCGCAGGCTCACCCTTTTTAAAACCCGCAAAGAGGACAAGAAAAGCGTGGTCAAGGACAAGGAGGGCGACATATTCGATCTCTGGGTGATGCGGCATTCCGGCAACCTGCTGGTCGAAGACACGCGCAGCGATTTCCGTTTCGACCTGGAAAAGGCCGCGGATGCCGGCTCCAGGCCGGTGCGTTCCCTGATAAGCGCTCCTCTGGCAAGCGCCGATTCTTTTCTGGGGTTACTGCGGCTGGACAACCAGCGTCCTGGCGCTTATACCCAGGAGGACCTGCGTTTCCTTTCCGTTATCTGCGGCATAGGCGCGGTCGCCCTGGAGAACAGCATGCTTTTCCAGCGTACCAAGGAATTCGCCATACACGACGGGCTTACCGGGCTTTATACCAAAGGTTACCTGATCGAACGTCTGCGGGAGGAGATACGCAGGAGCGTGCGCCGCAAGAACAGTTATTTCTCCCTGTTGATGGTGGATATCGACCATTTCAAGCAGTATAACGATAATTTCGGTCACATCGCCGGCGACATAGTTCTCAAGAACTTGAGCCGGCTGCTGACCGATTCGCTGGGGGAGTTCAGCCCGGTGATAAGCAGGTTCGGCGGAGAAGAATTCTGCGTGATACTTCCGGACACGGACAAGAAGAAAGGGGCGCGTCTTGCCGAAGAACTGCGTTCCGTGGTCGCGGCTTCCAGGATAAGCCTGCGTCAACAGCAGGAAAAGATGACGGTATCGATAGGGGTTTCGGCTTTTCCTACCGACGCCGGTTACGAGGATGAGCTGATCATAAAGGCTGATAAGGCGATGTATGCGGCCAAGAACGGCGGCAGGAACAGGGTGGTGATTGCGTGAGAGGCGGCGCTATGATCTGGTTTGTGCTTCTTTTGTCCCTGGCGGTCTATGCAGAGGTCCTGCGCAGATTGCTGGGTTTGCTGTTGAAACGCCGGCAAGATGAAGTGCCGCTTTTGCGCCGCGAGCTGGAGAAGCTTAACGAGGAGGATGCCGCGCTGCGTTCAGTCCTTGAGGAAGAGAAGGGAAAACTCTCCAGGACCGCGGCCATTTACGAGCTGACCGGAGAGGTTTGCAAGTCTCTTGAAGAAGATAAACTGGCGGCGGTCTTCCGGGAGCAGGCGGTTAAATACTTCGGCGGTGAAGTGCATTGCGGTTTTTTTCGGCAGGAGCAGATACCCGAAAAGCGCCGGGAAGGGGAGTATTTCTTTCCGCTTTCCATCGATGAGAAGATCTTCGGGTACCTCGGAGTATATGGCTTGAGGATGGAGGATAAAGAACAATTCCAGATATTCGGCCAGCAATTCATCCTTGGACTGAAGCGCGCGGAATTGTTCAAACGGGTGCAGACCCTGGCGGTCACCGATTCACTGACCAGCGCCTTCAGCCGCCGCTATTGGGCGGAACGCTTCCGCGAGGAGATACTCCGGTCGAAGCGTTTCAACTACCGGTTCTCTTTCCTTATGATAGATATCGACCATTTTAAGTTCTACAACGACCATTACGGGCATCTGGTGGGGGATGTTATCCTGAAAGAGACCGCGGCCATTATCAGGGAGAATATCCGCCAGATAGATCTGCTCGGCAGATACGGCGGGGAGGAGTTTTCCCTTATTCTTACCGAGACAGACAAGGCGGGAGCGCTTTTCGCCGCCGAACGTATCAGGCACGCGGTCGAATCCAGGCAGATCAGGGCTTACGACGAAGACCTGCGCATAACCATCAGCATCGGCGTGGCGACCTTCCCGCAGGACGCCTGCGAGATGGAGAGCCTGGTGGACAGCGCCGACAAATTCCTTTATATGGCGAAGCACGGCGGACGTAACCGCGTCTGCTCCGCCTCCTGACGCCCCGTTTTTCGGCCCTCTTTTAGGAACTTTCCCGCGGATATGATATAATAATGCCTGGGCGCAAGACCCATCTCTATTGGATAACTCAGACGGCGTGACCCGCAAAAAACGGAGTTTACAATGAAGTTTTCCGTGCCGATTAACTGGCAGACGGATCTGCTGGATACGATAGATACTTCGTCGGTAGCCGAAGTTTACGGCAAAATGGAGCCCGACTGCCTGGGCGGAGCGCATGCTTACTGCCTGCTTCCTTCAGCCGGCAGGAAAGCGCTTTGCCGCGAGGTCGGGCGCGCTCATTACCTGGGATTGACTTTCAATTATCTTTTGAACCCGGTTTGCACCGGCAACATGGAATGGACGAGGCGTGGGCAGGTGAAGATACGCCGTCTTCTTGATGTTATTTCTCTCGCGGGGGCGGATGGGGTGACCGTTTCCACGCCTTATCTGCTGGCTCTGGTGAAAAAATCCTTCCCTCATTTCAAGACCTCGGTTTCGGTGGGTGCCGCGGTAGATACGCCGGCGCGCGCCGCTTACTGGGAAGATATGGGCGCCGAACAGATCACCCTTTCCTGCGCGGATGTCAACCGCGATTTTCGCCTGCTGGGCGCTATACGCAGGCGCGTACACTGCCGCCTGCAATTAATAGCCAATCTGCCGTGTCTGCCCAATTGTCATCTTCAGCGGTATCACGGGAACATCTCCAGCCACGCCTCGCGCCGGCGCGAAACGGGAAGTTTCCATATCGATTATTGTTCTCTTCTCTGCAGGTTCATGCGTTTGTCTGAGCCGGAAAGGATGTTATCGGCGGTATGGATCCGTCCCGAGGATGTGCGTTTTTACGAAGAAGCCGGCGTTGACCGCATAAAGCTTGTGGACAGGGGAATGAAGACCGCAGAGCTGGCGCGCATCGTTTCAGCTTATACAGCCGGCAGGTATGATGGTAATCTCCTGGATATTTTTCCTTTTAACACGGATAAGTACGTCGTCAATTCCGGACCGCAGGCTTTGAAGAAGTTCTTTTATTTCTTCCGGCCTTTTCAATACGACATCCTGCGCCTGGCCGCTCTCGGCCGCACGCTTTCTACCGGAGGGATATACCTGGATAACCGTAAACTGGACGGCTTTCTGGAATTCTTTCGTCAAGGAAAGTGCCATGGATACGATTGTTCATCCTGCGGTTACTGCCGCGACGCGGCTTCCAGAGCTTTGACCGTATCCGTCGGCATCAAAGAGGCCGCGCTCGCTGCTTATCGCAGGGCCCTCGACGGTCTTGCCGGCGGAAGCATTTTCTTTATCAAGGATAAAAGCCGGGGCCCGGAAAAATAAAAGCGGCGGGCTTATCCTTGAAAGAACTGCGGGCATTTCTTCAAATCCGGCTTTCTAAATCCCGTCTCAGATGCTATAATCATAAAATCGCCGGAAGACATGCTGCGGTAAGTCCCCGCACCGGTGTTGTCCTGGACCGATTCCTCGATACGGAAATAAAAAGTTGCGGCTTGTCCGGAAGGCACACCCGGGAAGATATTTATTCCCGCTTAAAAGCGCGAATAAACAGACTCACTGCCAGGTATTATCGAAGGATCAGCTCGCGGAGCTTCATTTACTAATCCCCGGTTTTTACGAATTCAAACGAATGCGGGTAGAAAGGTGGCTTGTTCATTAGTTTATGTCTCATTACACGGATATCAGGAAAATCCTGCTGGTGCGGCCTCCCCGTTATTTATGGCCGTTTATAAACGAATCGGATAATTTTCTTCTGCCGCTCGGGCTCCCCTGTATAGCCGCCTCCGTGCGCCGGGCCTTTCCGGAGATAACGGTCAAGATAATCGACTGTCCTCCCTTAAAGATCGGCTGGAAGAGCCTGCGTGATATAATCGAGCTCGAAAGGCCGGATATGATAGGGGCCGGGGAGGAGGCCCTTTATCATCATGAGGCGGCCCGTCTTTTTTCTCTCGCCAAGGATATAGATCCGCGCATAGTTACCGTGGCAGGCGGGCATTTCTTCTCCTGGATGTATGAACACAGCCTTAAGTCATTTCCTCTGGATTTTATCGTGCGTTTCGAAGGTGAAGAGACGATCGTGGAGCTTGTCGCCGCCCTGCGCAGAGGGGCGGATCTTTCCGGGGTTAAAGGGATCGCCTATCTCAAGAACGGCAGGGCCGCGCGCACGGCCCCGCGCGAAATGGTTTCCGACCTGGACAGCCTGCCGTTGCCGGCTTATGACCTTATGCCGATGGGCAGATATTCCCGTTTCGGCTACATCTGGCCGCAGAGCGCCACACTGGAGCATTCCCGTGGCTGCGTGGACCGCTGCAATTTTTGTTCCTTATGGACGTTCTGGGGTAAGCAAAAACGCAATGATATCGAGAAAGGCGAGCTTGAAGTTTCTCCGCGCTACCGGACCAAGAGCGTTCAGCGAACGCTGGAAGAAGTCGATATCGTCTATAAAAAATACGGCCGGCGTTATATTCTTTGGGCTGATCCTACTTTCAATGTTCAGCCCGAGTGGACAAACGAGTTTTGCGAAGGCCTTCTGAAAAGGAATTACAAAGACCTTTACTGGTGGGCTTTTATCCGGGCCGATTTCACTTTGCGAGACGAGAAACTCGGCATACTCGCGAAGATGGTCCGGGCCGGGATGGTGCATCCGCTGATCGGGGTGGAGCGATGCTGTTCTGAAGATCTGCGGCTCCTCAAAAAAACCGCCTATACTCGTGATATGATCAAGGAGGTTTTTGCGATATTCAAGAATAAATACCCGCACGTTTTCCGACAGGGGACGTTTGTTACCTGCCTGCCGTTCGACACCAGGGAGTCCATGCTTGATCTCGTTAAATACGCGGTGGAGATCGATATAGATTATCCCGCTTTTCATCCGGTCGCGCCGGTGCCCGGGACGTTCCTTTACCAGGAGGTCAAAGCGCAGGGCCGTCTCCTGGAACCCGATTTCAGCAAATACGATTGGGCGACCCCATTGATGCCTTCCGAGACCGGATTATCCAGGGCGGAGCTTTCAGAGCTGAATATGGAATTGAACAAGCGTTATGTGCTTTACAGGCCGCACTGGTTAATACGCGGGCTTTTTTCACGGCATAAACATAAGAGGGGTCTTTACCGCTGGTTTCTCAAGAATACCCTGAAGATGTTTTTTTTGTCTCTTTGGGATGCCCTGCGCGGCAAAAGAAGCGTTGAAGGATTCACCGGTTTTATGCGCTTAAAGCGCCCCGGATGGTACGACAGATGAAATTCGTGTTAAAGACCATACCGGTTTTTCGCGTATGCGCGGACGGAGGATTGGATAGCCTTTATGAAAAATAATATTCCGGGCGATTCTTCCGGTTCAGGTGAAGGGTGCGCGTCCGCCGGCGGGAGAGCCTTTTTGCGCGTCCGCGCGCATATACTGCTGGCGCTTTTGATTGTTTTTGTCTCTGTAGCTGCGCGTCTCCACGGCTTAGGGCAAAGGTCATTATGGTTTGACGAGTCCATAATAGTTCTTGAGGTTTACAATCCCGTTCCGGAGAACACGGATACCGGCAGTGGAGATATCCATCCGCCCCTTTTTCGGATCTTATGGCGCTATTTAACGCAAATCTCCGCGCCGCCGGCGGCGGAAGTTTCCTCTCTGCAGAAAACAGAAGAAGATACCCCTCTTGTTTTCAATGAACGGGCATTGCGCCTGCCTTCTGTGCTGTTCAGCCTGTTAGCCGTTGTTTTAATCTACGCGATAGGAAAATCCCTCTTTGGAACCGATATCGCGCTGTCTTCGGCGGCGTTAATGGGTATTTCCGCTTTTCAGGTATACTACGCTCAGGAAATAAAGATGTACGCTTTGTTCGAATGTCTTTCTCTGGCATCGGGCTTATTGTTTATAACGGCGTTAAAAAACGGGAGGAAGCTTTTTTGGGCGGGGCATTCCCTGGTTAATGCCCTGGCCCTTTATACTCATTATTCAGCTTTTCTTCTGCTCGGTGGCCAGGCCGTATTTGTGCTGTTCTATTCTATTTGCCGCTCCGGCCGCAGAACGGTAAAATACTGGATTGCGTCGTCTTTATTTACCGCTTTGCTTTTCTTGCCCTGGAGCGGCAAGATGCTGCATCATATTCTGCGGGTTAAAGGGCACTTCTGGGTTCCGCCGCCTACGCCGGGTCAGTTAGCCGGGATATTCAAGAATTTCTTTTTCGGCTACCACACCGCTTTTTCCGGCTCTACTGTCGGCACCCTGGCGACCTTGGCGGTCTGTCTGGCGCCAACCCTTTATCTGGCGCGCTGTGCCGTCAGAAGAGACGGGGCATATTCCTGGGGCCGGAGTGATTCCGCGGTCTTTATATTTGTTTCCATTTTTGTTCCGTTCCTGGCGGCCTTGGCGTTATCGCCGTTATTTTGCCCACTGTTGTTCGACAGGCCGCTTATTTTCGCAAGCGGTTATTTTTATCTTCTGTTTGCTTGCGGTTTACGCCTGCTTTTCCGCCGCAGTCCGGCCGCGGCGGTTTGTTTATCCGCGGTATTCCTCGCCGTTTCGATGTCGGCGCTGCGGGGTTATTACCGGAACGAGAATTTCGAGCCTTCTGCCGGCGTGGTAATGAATAAACCTCTGCGCGAAGTATGCGACTACATAAAACGGGCATACAAGCCGGGGGAGACCGTACTTTTATCTCATTATGGTATGCTGTATCCTATGGCTTGTTACCTGCCGCGCCGGATGCTCCCCGGGATTTTTCTGATAGATTCTCCCGTAGAAGATAAATATGAAAAGAACACTCTTTACGGTATGTTGAGAATGCCGTGGGTCAAAACCGCCGCTGAGCGGCAGTTACACGGGAAAGAAGGCGGGTTGTGGCTCGTTTGCGGCGGCTGGAACAGGGAGATAATCCGGCCTCCGGCCGGGATGGCGGAATTTCTTTCCCGGCAGAGGCTCGTAAAGGAAAACCGCGCGTTCGAAGGAGTAGAGATCTATTATTACGAACTGCGGAGATGATACTATAGGCGGGGAAAGTATGAGAGTATTGCTGATCAATCCTGATTCCAGCGTGGTATCTAAAAGCTGGGCTTATCGCAAGTTTTGCGCGCCGATAGCCCCTTTGGGGCTGGCCTATCTCTCGGCCGTGCTGGAAAAAGACGGTTTTGAGGTCGCCGTGTATGACCAATTCGCGCTGAAAACCGGGGATGACGCCCTTTTGCGGAAGATAGCTTCATTTAAGCCCGAGGTGATAGGTGCCGCGGCTTTAACTACAGTTGTCCCCGACATTAAAAGGATGATATCCCGTATCCGCGCAGAAAATACGGACGTTACGATAATTCTGGGCCATATTCACGCCACGTGTTTTCCTTCGGACATGCTGGGAGACGGTATGGCGGATATCGTAGTGAGGGGAGAAGGGGAGGATACCCTGCTGGAGGTCTGCCGTAACATCCGTTGCGGAAAATCCTGGAGAGAAACGCCCGGCATAAGCTACAACGACGACGGCGCGGTTGTCGACAACCCGGACAGGCCTCTGCGCGACGACCTCGATTGCCTGCCGCTGCCGGCCTGGCATTTGTTCGACGCCGACCTTTATAAGGAGGCGCCTCTGGTAGCGATTAACAGGTCCCGCGCGTTCCCGATTATCGCTTCCCGGGGATGCAAATACCGCTGTTATTATTGTTCCCAGGATAAAGTATATCCGCGCATGCGTTTCCGTGACCTTGAGAAAGTGGCCGACGAAATGGAATATTTTGCCGATACCTTGCGGGTAGGATATTTCGGTTTCAGCGACGCTTATTTCCCATGGGACGAAGATAGCGGCCTGCGTTTCTGCCGGATCATCATCCGGCGCGGTCTGCATAAAAAGGTCCGTTGGTGCACGGAGACCAGAGTGGATAAAGTGACTCCGCGCCTGCTGCGCGCGATGAAGGAAGCCGGGGCGCACCTTATCATGTACGGGATAGAGGTGGGAAGCCGGGAGGTGCTCGAGCGGTTGAACAAGCACACCACCCTGGAACAGGCCCGGTTCGCGGTGCGGGAGACCGCGAAAGCGGGTATCTTTTCACAGGGGTTATTCATTCTCGGCCTGCCCGGGGAAACGCCGGCTACCTGCAGGCAGACGATAGATTTCGCCAAAGAGTTGAATTGCGACATAGTGAAGTTCAATCTTGCGGTGCCTTATCCGGGGTCCCGTTTCTTCGAGGAACACGGTAAAAAGCTGATAAGAGAATCCCCGGAGAAGTTTACCAGTTGGGCTGATTGGACACATCTGGGCGGAGGACTGGTTTATGCCCCGCAAGGTATGAGCGGCGACACCTTGCGCCATTTCCAGCGCAAGGGTATGATGGAATACTACGCCCGTCCGGGAGTAATAATAAAAAACCTCGCCCGTGGGACAATAACCCTGCGCAATCTTATTCTCGGCGGGTCCTGGCTGTTGTTCATTTTTCTCTTCGGCAGTTTGAAAAAAACAAGAAGAATATTTCTAAAACGATCATGAAATTGATAGTCCCGACGAACTGGCAGGACGATATTCTGCGAGAGCTCCCCTTACAGGAGATAAGCGGATTCTACGGACAGCTTGACCGGGATTTTACCGGGGGCGGCAGGCCTTCCTGCATTTTACCCGCTGTCGGTCGCGCGAAAGCCGCCGCGCATATCGCTTCGATCCGCGCCAAAGGCCTGTCTTTCAACTATCTGCTGAATTCGGCTTGCCTGGGTAACTCCGAACTGACCCCGGCGGGCAGAAAACGATTGCGCGGGCTGCTTGACTGGATATGCGCTTGCGGGGCCGACTGCGTGACCGTTTCCATACCGTACCTGCTGGAATTCATAAAGGTCAATTATCCGTGTTTAAAGATATATGTTTCCACGCAGGCGGGGATAAAAACCGGGGAAGAGGCCGTTTTCTGGGAAAAGTTGGGCGCCGGCGGTTTGACTCTTTCGGCAACGGACGTCAACCGCGATTTTGAGGCTTTACGGCAGATACGTTCGGCCGTCGGCTGCGAACTGCGCCTGATAGCCAATCTGGACTGTCTCTACGGCTGTCCCTTTTTCAGGTATCATTCCGCGATCAGTTCGCATGCCTCGCAGCGCGGGCATAGGAGCGGGGGGTTCGTGATAGATTATTGTTTCCTGCGTTGTTCTCTCATTAAGCTCAAGTCCCCGGAGCACTTTATCCGCTCCGGGTGGATCCGCCCCGAGGACAAGGGGATTTACGCGGAGAGAGGGATAAACGCCTTGAAGTTGGTCAACCGCACTATGCCCACGAGCAGGATAAAGCGAATAGTTACGGCTTACAGCCAAGGACGTTATGACGGTAACCTGGCGGACCTTTTTTCGGAACCTTCCGATACGCTCCGCCGCGCGGCCTCTTCCCGGGTTAGGAACCTTTTTTTCTTTTTCCGGCCCTTCAGCGTGGACCTGCGCAGGCTTTACTCTTTCCGGGATATCGTTTCCCGCAGAAAGATATTCATAGACAACCGTTCGCTCGACGGATTCCTGGATTTCTTTCTCCATTCTTCCTGCGCGCATAAAGACTGCGGCGAGTGCGGTTATTGCAAAGATGTCGCCGGACGTTCGGTGAAGATAGATCCGGATTACCTGAAGCAGGCGGCCGGACGTTTCGAAGCTTTCCTGGAAGAGATTGTCGGCGGCGCTCTCTTCCGGACGGGGAGGATAAGATGAAGTTGTCCGTGCCCGCGAACTGGGACGATGATTTTATAGAGAGCCTTTCTCCCCAGAAGGCCGCGGAAGTGCGCGGGAAAGCGGAAGCGGGATTGAAGGCCCGGCACGCCGGGCACATACGGGCGGTGCGCGCCAAAGGGTTCTCTTTCAATTATCTCCTGGATGAAGCGTGCCTGGATAACCGCGAATGGGGCCGCAACTGGCAGCGCGGTATTGAAAGCCTGCTGGACCGGCTTGCCGCATGCGGAGCCGACAGGCTTACGGTGAGCGTTCCGTATTTGCTGGAGCTGATAAAAAAAAGGTTCCCGCTCTTCAAAGTGAACGTCTCCGGTTCCGCACATATCGACTGCGCGGCAAGGGCCCGCTTATGGCTTGAACTCGGCGCTGACTCCCTGACCTTGTCCTCCGTCAGGGTGAACCGCGATTTCGGCCTGTTAAAATCCATACGCGCCGCCGTGTCTTGCGAGTTGAGGCTTTCCGCCAATACACCCGGATTATTGAACTGTCCGTTTTCTTTTCATCACCCGTTCTTCGGCGCGCACCGCAGCGGAGCAAAAACCGCTCTTTTTGATTATGACCTGGCCGGGTGCCGGAGGATATATCTTTGCGACCCGGCAATGCTGTTGAAGGCCACCTGGATCAGACCCGAAGACGCCGGTTTTTACAACCGTCTCGGCGCGGATATGCTGGAGCTTTCCGGTTCTTCGCTGCCGGAGGAAAGACTAAAGATTTTGATAGACGCTTATTATCAGGGTGCCTACCGGGGCAATCTCTTTGACCTGCTTTTGTGGGAGAACAAGACGGAGGCGGGAAAAGATGTTTTTAGAGTGGACAACGCCAAGCTTGACGGCTTCATTGAAAAGCTCTACCAATCCGGTTGCAACGGCGCGGCCTGCGGCGAATGCCGGTTCTGCGACGAAAAGGCGCGCGAGGCTGTAGAGTTCGATGAAGAAGAACGTTTATATGCATTCAAAAGGCAGGAGGATATTCTAAAAGAACTACTGCCGCCGCGCGGGGGAGAGCGTTGCGGAGGAGATTCTCCCTGGTAATATCTCAAGCCGCCGGATATAATAGTAGAGCATGGAGGTACGGATTGAAACTGATTATGCCCACTAACTGGGATGACGCGTTGATACCAGAATACAAAGCGCTGGGGATAGCCGAATGTTACGGCAAGCTTGCCGTGGACGTCGTGGGAGGCGGCCGGTCGGCGTTCATTCTCCCGAACGTTTCCCGTGCCCGGGTCGCCGGGCATATCCGCAAGCTGCACGGGGCGGGGATTAAATTTAATTATCTTTTGAACGCCGCCTGCGGTTCTTTCCGGGAGTTTAGCCGTTCCGGGAACAGGGAGATAGGTAAGTTGTTGAGCTGGCTTGAACGCTCCGAGGTGGATTCCATCACCGTAGCGGCCCCCTATTTTCTGCAGATTATAAAGAAGAGATATCCCCGTTTCAAAGTATGCGTTTCCACCAACGCGGGGGTCGGGTCCCTGCAGGGAGCTCTTTTCTGGCAGGAACTCGGGGCCGATCAGATCACGCTTTCTCACATCTTGATGAACCGTAATTTCTCCATGATCCGGCTGCTTAAGAATAGGATTTCCTGCGAATTAAGGGTAATAGCCAATACCTCCTGTTTGTTGGATTGTCCTCTCTCCAGGTATCATACCGCTTACGACGCCCACAGCTCGCAGGCGGATTCTGCGCGCAGGCCCGGTTTCGCCGTGGATTATTGCAATCTTTTCTGCAAGTTTATCCGTCTGAGCGACCCGGTGAAGTTCATCTCTTCCCAGTGGATCAGGCCGGAAGACCTGGCCGTTTATGAATCCGCCGGTATCGGCGCGTTCAAACTGATCGACAGGCGTTGCTCCACGGAGAAACTATTGCTCATCGCGCGGGCTTACGCCGGCCGCAGATACGACGGCAACCTGGTGGATCTGCTGCCGATGTTTCACGGCAAGACCGTGCTTGATTTACGCACGCTGCCGTTGAAACTCAGGTATTTTTTTCATCCCCGCGAGCTCAACCTTTTTTCCCTGGCCGAGCTTGGGAATATACTGCAGGATTTCAGAATCCGCATAGACAACACAAAACTGAACGGTTTTATCGAGAAATTCGTCACTTCCGGCTGTCCGCCTGAAGGCTGCTCCGACTGCGGTTATTGCGCGCGGGTTGCCGGAGAAGTTCTGACTTATGACAAGGAATATTTAAAGGGACTGGGCGGCAGGCATGGAAAGTTTCTGGATAAACTGGTGAACGGAGAGTTTTTTCATTATTGACCGCTGCCCGGGCTGGAGTGCGATTTACATGCCGGCGGCGCATGCTAAAGATGGAACGTGAAATGGATATCGAGCGTCTCAAGATAACCGGCGGGATAGGAAAGTCCGGACAGGCGGACGGCGTCTTCGAAGTAGATATAAAAATGGGAGATGTCGTCAGCATTGTCGGCCCTACCGGTTCGGGGAAGACTACTCTTATAGACGACATCGCGCTTTTCGCTTTTGATAACACGCCGAGCAGGCGCAAGATCTTTATCAACGGCGAACGTCTCCCGCCCGAGGCGTCGGGAGATCCCGCTCGTAATCCGGTGGCTTTTATAACCCAGCATACCAATTTTCTTTCCGATCTGCCGGTATTCGAATTCCTTAAGATACACGCTTCGGTAAGGTCCAGCGCAGACGTTCTCTCCGCGGTGGAGGAGACGGTGAATTTTGCGAACCAGCTAACCGGAGAGCCGCTGGACCCTCACAACGGTATGACCGAACTTTCGGGCGGGCAGACCAGAGCGCTTCTAATTGCCGACGCGGTGGTGATCGGGAATTCACCCATAATCCTGCTGGACGAGATAGAGAATGCCGGTATCGACCGCGGCCGGGCCCTGGAATTGCTGAAGAATTACAAAAAAATATTCGTTTTCGTTACTCACGACCCCGGGATCGCCCTGATGTCCGATTTTCGTATCGTGATGAAAAACGGCACGATGACTAAACTGGTGTATTCAGACAGGGCGGAGCGCGCCGCGGCCGAAGAGATCAGGCGCCTGGATGAGGTCGTCCTGCGTCTGCGGCGGCTTATCAGGGACGGAGAAAAAGTGGAGGCGGGATTCCTGAATTGTCTTCCCGGCGCGCGCCGGTGCGGAGGGCGGCTATGAAAGCGGTGATTTGCGCCGGGCCTTCGACCGCCGGAAAAACTACAGTCCTCCGCCAGGCGGCGCGCAGGCTTATAAAAGCCGGGATGAAACCCGCTTACCTCAAGATAGACGTGCAGTATGCCTCCGAGGACGCTATCTTTGCGTCGGAATTCGGGATACCGGCAAAAAAAGTATTTTCCGGCGAGTTATGCCCGGACCACTGCAATGTCATGGTTTTCAGCGATGCCGTTGCATGGGCGCAAGAGTGCGGCGCGTCGGTGCTTATGGTTGAGACGGCCGGGCTTTGCCTTCGTTGCTCTCCTTATGTAGAGGGGGCGCTGGGAATAGCGGTGCTGGAAGCTACCGCCGGAATGAACCTGCCGATGAAGATAGGGCCGATGTTGACCCTGGCCGACGCCGCAGTCATCACCAAGATAGATCTGATATCTCAAGCGGAAAGGGAGGTTTTTCGAGCGGGGGTGATGAAGGCTGCCCCCGGCATCCCGGTTTTCGAGTCCAACGCTTTGTACGGGATAGGTATCGACGCCGTAGCGGCGAGGATAACGGCCGCACCGGATATACAAGGTATAGATTTCAAAATGCGGGGCAGCCCTCCGGTAGGCACCTGCACCGTATGCGTAGGCAGGAAAGAAACCGGCTGGCAAAAACATTTCGGGGTAGTGCGGCCTCTGGATAACGGCATATTCTACCGGGGCGAATGAAAGAGGAGACAAAAGAATGAAAAAACTGCCGGGACTGGACTGCGGTTTGTGCGGCAGGCGCTCCTGCGGGGAACTCGCGTTGCTCATAAAAGAAGATCCTTCGGCGGCGTATCTGTGCCCGTACCTGCGGCCCGGAACGCATGCTGTAAGCGGGTGTTCTTCCACGGCTGCCGGCTCCTGGAATGATTCGCTCGGCCGGCCGTTCGATTTCATTCTGGATACCCTGCCCGGAGATCCCGGCCCCAGGGAAACGATATTGTTATATAACCCGGATAGGATCGGCAAACAGGGGATCCGGGCAGGAGACCTGCTGACAGGCCGCCCTATGGGAATGTCCTGCGGATGTCCGGTCACACATTGCGGAGTGGTATTGGAATCAGACCTGGACAACGGCGTGGTCGTCTGGTGCATCAGCGGTCCGCTTGCCGCTCGTTCAGGCACGGTCAAGGATATCGGTTATTATTCGGCGCAGGCATACGAAGGAATAGTGCGCGACCGCCGGGTTGACCTGAAAGTGGGCGGACGTTACTGGTTCCTGCCGCGCAACTGTATGTTGCAGTGGCGGCACAGCGGTCTGGTGAACTGTCTGACCGGTTCGTCGGACGGACAGCGCGCGCGGGTGGAGGGGCTTATGATAGGCTAAAATCCGGAACGGAAACCGATATTTAACTTGCATTTAAAACGGCTTTCATATAAAATGAAGCCGCTGAAACGGGTGCCTGTGCAGATACGGCGCGTATACGTTCCAGCCAACCCCGAAATCTATGAGACGTAAATACTTCATTGCCCTGGATTTGGGCGGTACCAGTATAAAAGCCGCCGTTTTCAGCGAAAAGCTCTCCATACTTGAGAAGATGTCTATGCCGACACCGGCTTGCGCGGGAAAGAAAGCGGTGATCGGAGCGCTGGTCTGCGCCGCGAAGAAGTTGGCCTCGCGGCTCGGCCTGGCGCTTAAGGATATCTCCGCCGCCGGGATAGGCGTGCCCGGACCGGTGGATTTCGACAGGCAGGTTGTTCATTTCCTGCCGAATATACCCGGCTGGAAGGATGTGCCGTTAAGTTCGGTTTTTACCGCCGCCTGCGGCATCCCCTGCGTGGTGGATAACGATGCCAAGATGATGGCTTTGGCCGAATACACGCTCGGCGCCGCGAAAGGCAGCCGTAACGCCGTCTGCCTCACGCTCGGCACCGGGGTGGGCGCCGGATTGATAATCGAGGGAAAGCTTTATCGCGGCGCCGACAACGCCGCCGGTGAGATCGGGCATCTGCCTTTGAACGAGAACGGACCGGCGTGCCCCTGCGGAGGGAAGGCTTGTCTTGAGCGTTACGCCGGCAACGGCGCCCTGCTTAAAGAAGCGCGCGCCGCTCTCGGGGCGTCCATTACCCTGGAAAAGGCGAGCGCGCTGGCTGCCGGAGGCAACAGAAAAGCGCTCTGCTTCTGGCGGGCGGTCTCAACGCATATCGGCATAGCCTTGGCCGGGTTGAGCAACGTTTTGAACCCGGATGTGATAGTTGTCGGAGGAGGGGTCTCTTCGGCCGGCCGGCCGCTTTTCGACGGTATAAAGGAAAATCTGTCGAAACGGGCGATGCCGGTGCAGGGGCGCAGGGTTAAGGTGATGAAGGCCGCGCTGGGCAGCGACGCGGGTTTGATAGGCGCGGCTCTTGCGGCCGCCGGGAGGATTAGAATATGAAATTATTTCTGGATACTGCCGATACCGGCGAGATAAGGGAGGCGGCGGCGCTGGGATTGATAGACGGCGTGACTACCAACCCTACCCTGATGGCGAAAGAGAAACGCGACCCCGTGGAACTGCTCAAGGAGATATGCTCCATTGTCTCCGGCCCGGTCAGCGCGGAAGTCGTCAGCCTGGAAGCCGGCGGCATGGTCGAGGAGGCGATGCGTCTTTCGCGTATCGCCGGAAATATCGTTATAAAGGTCCCGCTGATCAAAGAAGGACTCAAGGCGGTCGCAGCGCTTTCCCGGAAGGGGATAAAAACCAACGTGACGCTGTGTTTTTCTTCTTCCCAGGCGCTGCTTGCGGCGAAAGCCGGGGCGGATTACATTTCGCCTTTTATCGGAAGGCTGGACGACGTCTCGCAGGAAGGGATTGATTTGATCAGGGACATAAAACTGATTTACGGGAATTACGGTTTTAAGACGCAGATAATCGTGGCTTCGGTAAGGAACCCGATGCACGTCGCCGAGGCGGCCAAGATCGGAGCGGACATCGCGACCATTCCTTACGCGGTCATCGAACAGCTTGTCAGGCATCCCTTGACCGATATCGGGGTGCAAAGGTTCCTGAACGACTGGAATAAGATAGCGCAGCTTAATACGTCGGCGGTTTGAAGCGTACCGGGAGTAGAATGAGGATATCTTTTATAGGTAACGGGTTGCTCATCGCGGCGCTGTTGTCGGCGCGCGCGGCCTTCGCGCAGGACGCGCAGCAGGGAGTGACCGTCAACGGCGATAATGTTGAGTATTCCACCGAAGAAAAGAAAGTTTCCGCTTCGGGCAACGTGGAGGTGAAATACAAAGACAGCACGCTGACTTGCAGCAGCCTTCAGGCGGACACCGTCACCAAGGACACGAAGGCTTCCGGGAACGTCAAGGTTTCCGATGCCCGCGGCATAATCGAGGCGGAGTCCTTTTCCTATAATCTGAAAACCAAGACCGGCGAGGCGAGCAACGCCGCTTTCAATTCGCCGCCTTACTTCGGCAGGGCCGAATCGGTAAGTAAGGTGGGGCAGGACGAGATAATCGCCAGGCGCGGTTATTACACTACCTGCGAATACGATACCCCGGATTATAGGTTCAGCGCGGAGGAGATAGATTTCAAGACCGGGGAGCGCGTCACCGCCAGGGAGAACGTCTTTCGTATCTGGAATATGCCTTTGTTCTACCTGCCGTATTTCACTCATTCTTTCGCGGATCCCTTTATGCGCGTCCAGTTGACCCCCGGCACCCGCGGCGGATGGGGGCCGTTTCTGCTTACCACGACGCGTTTCGACATCTGCGATAACGCGGAAGGCCGGATATATCTTGATTACAGGAGCAAACTCGGAGTGGCCGAGGGGGTCGGCGCCAAATACGACACCAGGATCGCCGGTAAAGGCAACTTTAAATTTTATTACGCGCACGAGAAAGATACCACCCTTGACGAGGGGACGCCGGATGAATTCGAGCGGTACCTCATACGCTGGCGCCATAAATGGGACATAGACCGCAGCACCTCCCTGATCAACGAATATTACAGGATCCATGATTCCAAATACACGCTTCTCGGCACGGACCATTTCATACTCAAGGATTATTTTTACAGGGAATACGAATCGGATTCCAGGCCGCTTTCATACACCCTGTTGCACCATTCCTTTTCCGGTTCCAGCCTGGACGTCCTCCTGCAAAAACGCACGAACCGCTGGTATGCCCAGTTGGAAAAGCTCCCCGAGGTCAAATACAGCCTTCCCGACGTTCCGCTCTGGGACGGGCCTTTCTATTTCGAGAACGGCAGTTCTTTCGCCAATCTGAATTATAAAAAGGCGGTGCCTTCGCCTTCGTCGGCCGACGTCTCGGTCAACCGGTTCGATACCTACAACAAGGTCTCGCTGCCCTCTAAGGTAGCGTTCGTGGAAATAACCCCTTTTGCCGGCAGCCGGCAGACCTTTTACGACAGGGACATAGATAATGCATCTCCGGGCCCGCGCACCATTTTTTACGCCGGGGCGGACGCCAGCACCCGCTTTTACCGTATTTTCGACGTGCGCCCGCGCCTGCTGGGCATGGATATCAACGGCTTGCGGCACGTGATCACCCCTTCGGTAAAATACGCCTACAACCACGCGCCCACGCTGCCGGCAGAGCGGCTTAAATATTTCGACGAAGTGGATTCCATCACGCGCAGCAACGCCTTTACCCTGGAACTCTCGAACAAACTGCAGACCAAGCGCAGCAACGGGTCCAGAGCGGACATCGTGGAACTGCGCCTGCAGACGGATTATTCCTTCGACCCCAGGACTGTTGCTTACGATCGCGAGACCTTCCGTCAGACCGTGTCCGAATCCGGCAGTAAGTTCGGGGACCTGCTCATTTATCTCGACGCCCGGCCTTACGACAACGTCCGTTTCAGCTCATCGGCCAGGTACGACCACGTGGGCGACTATTTCAAAGAGATCAACTACGATATCAATTATCACGTCGCCGCAGAGCGTTCCTTCGGTATCGGCCAGCGTTACACCAACAAGCTCTATGATAACAATTACGGCGGCAACCAGATCACCTTCAGCACCGTCTGGAGATTCAATCCCAAGTGGAAGTTCGAATTATACGAGCGTTACCAGGTCAACCGCACCACCCAGAGGAGCAGCGGTTTCATAGAACAGCAGTATATCCTTTCGCGCGACCTGCACTGCTGGATAATGAACCTTGCTTATGATATCAAGGAGGATACCGGCCACACTATCTGGGTGATCTTCCGCCTCAAGGCGTTCCCGGAGATGGAATTCGGCTTTGACCAGTCCTATCACGCTCCCTCTTCAGGTTCCCAGCGATGAAAAGAAAATCCAAAATGCCCAAGCCCTTACCGCCGGATTATTTCGCGATATTGAAGAAAAAAATAGAGCGGAAGAGAGCCGCTGTTGCCGTGATCGGGCTCGGTTATGTCGGACTGCCCCTGGCCGCGGAGTTCGCGCTCAAAGGTTTTAAGGTCACAGGTGTGGATCTCGACGAGGACAGGGTGAGGAGGTTAAACGATAACACTTCCTATATCTCCGACGTCCCGCACAAGGTGATATCCCGCGCCGCCGCCGCCGGCCTGCTGCGCGCTTCCACTGATTTCAGCCTTTTGTCCGGAGCAGACGTGATACTTATCTGCGTTCCTACGCCTTTAAAACGCAAATACCACCCGGACATCTCGTTTATCATCTCGGCGGTGAAACAGATCAGGAAATACCTCCGGCCGGGGCAGCTGGTGATATTGGAGAGCACCACTTATCCCGGCACCACGCAGGAGGTGATACAGCCTCTGCTGGAATCGTCCGGTCTGGTCTGCGGCAGGGATTTTTTTCTCGTCTTTTCCCCGGAACGCATAGACCCGGGCAACAGGAATTTTCCGGTTAACAGCATACCCAAAGTGGTGGGTGGGGCGACCGCCGAGGCCTCCGAACTGGCCGCCGCTCTTTACCGCCGCATCACCTGCGCGGCGGTGCCCGTTTCTTCTCCCCGCGTTGCCGAAACGGTGAAACTGCTGGAAAACACCTTCCGCATCGTAAACATCGGGCTGATAGACGAGATGGCGATGATGTGCCACAAGATGGGCATAGACATCTGGGAGGTGGTGAATGCCGCCGGGACCAAGCCCTTCGGCTTCATGCCGTTTTATCCCGGCCCCGGGGTCGGGGGGCACTGCATTCCCAAGGACCCGCTTTATCTCTACTGGAAAGCGAAGTCGTTCGGGTTCAAATCCAAATACATAAAGCTCTCTTCCGATATAATCAACCATATGCCGCGTTACGTTGTAGATAGGGTGCAGGCCGCGCTGCGCTCGCGCGGCAGGCGCCTCAAGGGAGCCAGTATCCTCGTCTGCGGGGTGACTTACAAAAAGGACATCAAGGATCTGCGCAAATCTCCGCCCCTGGATATCATCGAAATACTCCGCTTGAGGCAGGCGGAGGTGTCTTACCACGACCCCTTGATACCTTACCTGAAGATCGGTTCTATAGACCTGAAATCGCAGCCGCTGTCGCCGTCCGCGCTCAAGTCTTGCGACTGCGTCATTATCGCAACAGATCATTCCTCCGTGGATTACGCCCTTATCAGGAGGCATGCCCCTTTCATTTTCGATACCCGTAACGTTTACGCCGCCGCCGGCGATGGCATAGAAAAACTATGAGCGCAAAAAGGAAGGCGGCGGTGGTGGCCGGGGGGGCGGGGTTCATCGGGGCCCATTTGTGCCGCCGTCTAATAGCCGAAGGAATGCGCGTGGTATGTCTCGATTCTTTCGTGACAAGCGGCCCTCCGGCCCTGCGCGGCCTCAGGCGCGACCCCCGTTTCGATTTTGTGCGTTTCGATATCAACCGGCCTTTCAAACTCCCCGGCAAGTTCGGTTATTTTTTTCATTTGGCCTGTCCGGCTTCTCCTAAAGCCTATATGCGCCTGCCTCTTTTGACCCTGCGCACCGGTTCGCTTGGGACGATGAACTGCATGGAAGCCGCCTCGTCCGCCGGCGCGCGTTTTATACTGGCGTCAACATCGGAGGTTTACGGCGACCCTCTGCGGCATCCCCAGCGTGAGGATTATTTCGGCAACGTCGATCCCGTGGGCCCGCGCAGTTGTTACGACGAGGCAAAACGCTTCTCGGAAGCCGCGGTCGCGGCATACCGCGGCGCGGGCAGAATTGATGGCTGTATAGCCAGGATATTCAATACTTACGGCGAAGGGATGTTGGCTTCCGACGGCAGGGTGGTTTCCAATATGATCTGTTCCGCCGTCTCAGGCAGGCCATTGCCGGTCAGCGGGGACGGCAGCCAGACCAGGTCGTTCTGCTACATAGCGGATATGGTGGAAGGATTGCTGCGCCTGGCCCTGCGCGGAGTGCCCGGGCCGGTCAATCTCGGCAACCCGCAGGAGGTCAGCATACTCAAGCTGGCTGGGATGATAAACCGTATTACCGGCAACCATGCGGGATTGCGTTTTCTAAAGGCCTCTGCCGGCGACCCGCGCAAGCGCAAACCCGACATCTCCCTGGCGGTCAAGCTGCTCGGCTGGCGTCCGCTGGTCCCGCTTGAGGAAGGGCTCGAGAATACCTGCAGGTGGTTTAAGGATATCCAGGGCAGAGGCAACGGCGCCCATAGAACCTGATTGACAAGGATTTTTAAGGATGTTATATTGTTGCAAAAGGAGATGATGCCAAATGTCAAAAGTAGAGATCAAGAAGGACGAGTCGTTTGAAGCGGCGCTGCGCCGTTTTAAGAGGCAGATCGAACAGGAAGGTATCCTGAAAGAAGTGCGCGACCGCAAGCATTACGAAAAGCCGAGTGAAAAACGAAGAAAAAAGGCGCGCCGCAAGCGTTAACGCGGGAAGATGCCTTTTTCGCTCTCGACCTCCTGGAACGCCTTCAGGCATTCTTCCGGCGAGGAGATGCTTTTCGAAATATTGTCTCTTGGGTTTACGGAGGTGGAATTAGGATTTAATCTCACCCGGGAAATGGTTGACGGCGTGAAGAAAGCCTCGGGAAAACGCGGGTTCCGCGTATCCAGCGTGCATAACTACTGCCCGGTGCCGGAAGGGATGGAAAGGGGCAAGGCCCTGCCGGATTGCCATTCCATGTCTTCTAATGACCGGCAAGAGCGCGCGGCCGCCGTAAAATTCGCCAAAAGAAGCATAGATACCGCCGCGGAACTGAATGCCGAGGCGGTTGTTCTGCATTGCGGGCGCGTGGAGATAAAAGACAGGACGCGGGAAATGATAGCCCTGCGTCTAAAGGGAGAAGAAGGGAACGCCCTGCTGGCGCAGACCAGGAAGGAATTCATCCGCGAAAGAAAGAATGCCGCGGGCGTTTTCTTTGCTAACGCCCTGCGCAGCCTGGAAGAACTCGACGCCTACGCTTCGCGCCGGGGCATAAAACTCGGGATAGAGAACAGATTCTATTACCGGGAGATCCCGTCTTTTGAAGAGACCGGCGAGATATTCCGGCGCTTCGCCGGTTCAAGTCTTTGTTTCTGGTATGATAGCGGCCACGGCAGGATCATCGAGAACCTCGGGTTAGCGGCCGCGGGAGCCTTTATTGCTCGATATTCTTTTTTTCTGGGCGGTCTGCATTTACACAATGTGAAAGACTTTCAGGATCATCTTCCGCCTTCGGCGGACGGCGAGATAGATTTCCGGAGTATGGCCGCGGAAATAAGGGCATGCCCTTTGCGGGTGATCGAGGCGCATGCTCCGGCTTCCGGGGAGAGCGTTTCGGAGTCGCTTTCATTCCTTGAAAGGATAACACATGCCTAAGATTCGTTTCCGTCCGCCGGCGGCCGCCGGGCGTTTTTACGAGAGCGCTCCGGCGGCCCTGCGCAGGCAGGTGGGATCGCTGATTGACTCCGGACGCTCGAAAACCGAGGCGATAGGATGCATACTGCCGCACGCGGGTTATGTGTATTCCGGTAAGGTCGCAGGCCGCACGGTTTCGTCTTTACGTATAAGGCCTCACCTCATCCTGCTCGGCCCCAACCACACCGGGGCCGGGAACCCGTTCAGTTTTTCTTTACAGACCTGGGAAACGCCTCTGGGCAAGTGCCGCGCGGATGATGAGATGGCGGACGCCCTCACCGCGGAATGCGCCCTGCTTCGCGAAGACGACAGAGCGCATGAGGCCGAACACTCCCTGGAAGTGCAATTGCCGTTTTTTCAATATCTCGGAGGGGATTTTCGCATATTTCCCGTCTGTATCGGCGGGGGCGGCCCCTGTGAACTGATAGAGTTGGGGCGCGCCATTGCAAATGCGGTAAAGAAGTCTTTTCCTCCCGGGTCGGTGCTTATAGCGGCCAGCAGCGACATGACGCATTACGAAGACAGTTCAAGCGCCGGAAAAAAGGACAGGGCGGCGCTTGACGCGGTTTGCGGCCTTGACGCCGAGGAGCTTTACCGGCGCGTCCTGGAGATGGATATAAGTATGTGCGGTTACGCCCCGGTAATGTCTCTGCTTGAGGCGGCAAAGCGGCTCGGCGCGGTCAAGGCGGAGATCATAGAATATGCCAATAGCGCAGAGGTGAGCGGCGATTTCTCCAGCGTGGTAGGTTACGCCGGGGTCGTTATCTCCTGAAGGCCGGGCGCGGGAAAGGAAAAAAGCGTGGATAAACAAGACGAGAAGAAAAAAGTCGACGAGTCCTGGAAGGATTCGGTAGAAAAAGAGAAGTCGTCAGACAACAAGGGCGGCGGGTTTGCGCCGCCGGAAGCGGATTTCAACCTCTTTGTGACCAGCATGGCTTTACAGGCATCCATCGCGCTGGGCATCGTCGCCAACCCTTCTACCGGAAAAAAAGAGTCTAATCTTTCCCAGGCGAAGTTCCTGATAGACACCCTGGCGATGCTGCAGGAGAAGACCTCCGGTAATCTCAGCGAAGAAGAGGGGCGGCTGCTGGAGAACGCGCTTTATGAACTGCGACTGCAATACGTGGAGAATAACAAATGAAGAAAAGACCGGATACCGCCGGCAAGAGCGCGAAAAGCCCGAGCGTTACCCGCGGCATCGATAAAGAATTACTGGATATCCTGGCCTGCCCGGCCTGCCGGGGAGATATTAAGAGCGGCGCAGCCGCGGATTCTCTCTACTGTTTATCCTGCGGAAGACGTTATCCGCTTAAGAACGGCATCCCGATACTCATCATCGAGAAGGCGGAATTGCCGTCCAAAGGTTGAGGATTATGACTATTTCCAGAAAGATACTTGTCATTCACGGACCTAACCTGGGCCTGTTGGGCAGGCGCGAACCGGCGGTTTACGGCAGAACGGACCTGGACGCCATAAACGCGCTTCTAAGAAAAGCCGCCGCTCTGCGGAAGGCGAAACTCTCTTTTCTGCAATCCGATATCGAAGGAGAGATCGTCAAAAAGATAGGGGCCGCGCCGGGCAGCTTTGACGGTATCCTGATAAATCCCGCGGCATATACGCACACCAGCGTCGCCATCCGCGATGCCATAGCCGCGTCAGGCCTGCCCGCAGTGGAGGTGCATCTTTCCAATGTTCATTCGCGCGAACAGTTCCGCCGTAAATCCCTGATCGCCCCGGTGGCAAGGGGCGTGGTAGCCGGTTTCGGCGCAGATAGTTACCGGCTCGGCCTGGAAGCGCTTCTGGATATCCTTCAGGCCGAATGAATATCCCGGCTTTGAAGGCGCTTAGAGAACAACTGGCGGCTTGCGGCGGCGCCGCCATGTTTTTCACCGGCCCCGCGAATGTATCTTATCTTTGTTCCTATCCCTGCCGTGATTCTTTCCTGCTGGTCAGCTCAAAAGAGTGCTTTTATTTCACCGATTTCCGATACTTTGAGGAGTTTTCCCGCGCAATAAAAGGCTGCCGGATAATACAGGTGGAATCTTCGCTTTCCGCTTCGGTGCAGGCCGTCTGCCGCAGGCTTAAGCTACGCAGGCTCGCTTTCGAACCGGAACACCTGACATATCTCTATTATAGCCGTCTTTCCGCCGCTTTGGGGCAGGGCACGGAATTGTTTCCCTTACCGGGTATGGCGGAGGGATTGCGCAGGGTCAAAACCGCCCAGGAAATGACGAAAATAAGGGAGGCGGTCCGTATCGCGGCCGCGGCGCTGCGCAGGGCTTCGCGCATGCGCCTGGCCGGAAGAAGCGAAACAGATGTCGCTTTTGAGCTGGAATCATATATGCGCGGACTGGGAGCGGAACGGCCGGCGTTCGACATCATAGTCGCCTCGGGGCCAAATTCCAGCAAGCCGCACCACCTTACTTCAGGGAGAAAAATACTTAAGAACGAACCGGTGCTGGTGGATATAGGAGCCGAATACCAGGGCTACAAATCCGACTTGACAAGGGTTTTCTTTTCGGGTAAAATTACTCCTCTTGAGGCAAAAGTGTATGAAATCGTGCTGACTGCGCGGGAAAAAGCGCTGGAAGCGGCGGCAGCCGGCGTTCCGGCCTGCGAGGTGGATGCCGCCGCGCGCAGGTATATCGCCGACAGCGGATACGGCAGGTATTTCGGGCATAGCCTGGGACACGGGGTGGGACTCGACGTCCATGAACTTCCGCGTATCTCGAAGAACGAGAACGGCTGGCTTTTGCCGGGAATGGTCTTCACGCTGGAACCGGCGGTTTACCTGCCGGGGAAGTTCGGCATCAGGATAGAGGATATGGTTTTAGTGACCGGGAAAGGAACGGAGGTACTTAGTGGCGATCTCGATAAATGAATTCAAGAACGGCTTGACCGTTCTGGTGGACAATATAGTTTACGCGGTCCTGGAATTTCATCACGTCAAGCCCGGCAAAGGCGCGGCCTTCGTGCGGGTCAAACTGCGCAACGTCAAGAACGGCAACGTTCAGGAGATGACCTTCCGCGGAGACGAAAAGATAGAGGAGGCTTACATAGAAGAACGCAAGCTCCAGTACCAGTATGCCTCAGGCGGGATGTTTTATCTCATGGACCAGGATAATTATGAAGAGATCAGCATAAACGAGAAAGATATGGGGGACAAGGTCAAGTTCCTCCTGGACAACATAGAAGTTACCGCATGTTTCTTCAAGAACGAAGTGCTCACCGTTAATCTCCCCAATTTCATCGAAGTCAGAATAAAACACACCGAGCCCGGCATCAAGGGCGACACCGCGAAGAGCGGGACCAAACCGGCCGAGATAGAAACCGGAACCATGGTCCAGGTCCCTCTTTTTATCGAGATAGGCGACACCATAAAAGTCGATACCCGCAGCGGCGGATACGTGGAACGTATAAACAAGTGAAGCCGCGCTCCGGAAAGGCAGGTGCCAGATGAACATCAAAGAGATCAAGGATATGGTAAGCCTGATGAACGAGAACGGTCTTATGGAGTTGGAGATCGAAAAGGAAGGCATGCGCATCCGGCTCAAGAAAAGCGGCCCGGCTCCCGAAGGCTATTCCGGCCCCATACTCATCGAGAAGGAAAAGACAGCAGAGGCCCCGCAGGTCAAAGAGGCCCAGGTTTCCGCCGGGAAGGCTCCTGCCGGCAATACCATAGAAATAAAATCTCCCATGGTAGGGACTTTTTACAGGGCGCCGTCTCCCGAGGCGCCGCCTTACGTGGAGGTCAACCAGCCCCTGGAAACGGGGCAGGTGATCTGCATCATAGAAGCGATGAAGTTGATGAACGAGATAAAATCCGAGATAAAGGGAAGGATCGTGCAGATCCTGGTGGACAACGCCGAACCGGTAGAATTCGGCCAGCCTTTATTCCTTATCGAACCCGTCTAAAAAACCGCGCCGATGTTCTCTAAAATACTGATAGCCAACAGGGGCGAGATAGCCCTGCGCATAATCCGCGCCTGCCGCGAGCTGGGTGTGAAGACCGTCGCCGTTTTCTCCGAGGCCGACAGGAATTCCCTGCACGTGCGCATGGCGGATGAAGCGATCTGCATCGGCAAGGCCGCAAGCGTCGGCAGTTATCTCAATATTCCCGCGATCATCAGCGCGGCCGAGATAACGGACGTGGAGGCGATACATCCGGGTTACGGTTTTCTCGCGGAAAACCCGCATTTCGCGGAGATCTGCGAATCCTGCAAGATAACCTTCATCGGCCCGACGACCGACAACATACGCCTGATGGGCGACAAAATGGCGGCGCGCCTTTCCATGCAAAAGGCCGGCCTGCCGATCGTTCCCGGCAGCACTGCGGTGATCGAGAAGAAAGAAGAGGCGGTCAAGATCGCCAAAAAGATCGGCTATCCGGTGATCATCAAGGCATCCTCCGGCGGCGGCGGCAAGGGGATGCGCATCTGCCATAACGATATAAGCCTGATGAGCAGCCTGATGGTTGCCCAGCAGGAAGCGGACAGTAATTTCGGCAACCCCAACGTTTACATAGAGAAATACATCGAGAAACCGAGGCACGTCGAGATACAGCTTCTCGCCGATAAATACGGCAAGACCGTTTATCTGGGCGAGCGCGACTGCAGTATCCAGCGCCGCCACCAGAAGCTCCTGGAGGAGTCGCCGTCCCCGGCGATAGACGGCAGATTGCGCAAGCGTCTCGGGGAACTGGCGGTGAAGGGCGTAAAATCCGTGAATTACGTCAGCGCCGGAACGATGGAATTCCTGCTTGACGCGCGCAGCAATTTTTATTTTATGGAGATGAATACCCGTATCCAGGTCGAGCATCCGGTCACCGAGATGGTTACCGGCATAGACCTGATAAAAGAGCAGTTCAAGATCGCCTGCGGAGAACGTCTTTCGGTGCACCAGGAAGAGATAAAGATCAACGGCGCCGCCATAGAGTGCCGCATAAACGCGGAAGACCCGGACAAGAACTTCCTGCCCTGCCCGGGGAAGATCGAGACTCTGCTGCTGCCCGGAGGGCCGGGCGTCAGGGTGGATACTCATATATACCAGGGATACGAGATCAGCCCGCATTACGATTCGCTGGTCGCCAAGATTATCGCGCACGGCAGGAACCGCCAGGAGGCGGTCAAGGTAATGCAGCGCGCCTTGAGCGAGTTGTCCATCGGCCCGATCAAGACGACAATCCCGTTCCACCAGCGCCTGCTGGAGAATACCTTGTTCCTTAAAGGGGACGTTTCCACCCATTTCGTGCAGGATATGTATAAAGAAGCCAAAGCGGAGGAGTGATGCACAAAGAAGAATCCACACTCGACCTGGGGACGATAAAGATACACAAGAACGTGATCGCTTCCATCGCGTCCCTCGCCGCCCTGGAGATCGAAGGGGTCAGGAAGATAGGCAAAGACTTTAAAATGGGCTTTTGGGAAATGGTGGGCAGGAGAAGTTATTCTTCCGTAAAGGTGATGTTCGAGAAAAACGATGAAGTCTGCGTTGAACTTCCGCTGGTGATCAGATATAACTTTAACGTGCCGGAGGTTGCCAATAAAGTGCAGGAGAATGTCCGCAACGCCCTGGAAAAAATGACTAATCTCACCGTCAGGAACATAAACGTAGCGGTGCAGGGCATCGAAAAGGATGAGGCAGCTTCAAGGCAGTCATAAGAATTCATCCTGCAGTCGGATGAGAATGGGAGGGGCCAAATGAGGTTCTTTAATTCGCTGGGGATAGTTTTTTACGCTACGGTCCTTAGTATCATAGGCGCCGGTCTTATCGTCTATTCTTTCAATCTTCTCCAGCCGGCGCAGATAAGCGACGTGCTTGTTTACCTGCAGTCGGGGTTGAACACCCGGCTGATCGTCGGACTTTCCGGCCTGCTGCTTATTCTTATCAGCTTTTCTTTCGCCCAGCTCATCCTGGGGCGTTTTCAGAGCGAAAAGACGATCGCTTTTACCACCCCTTCGGGAGAAGTGACCGTGGCGTTGTCGGCGGTGGAGGACCTCATCCGCAGGATAGCCGCTCTTCTGCCCGAAATACGCGAACTGCGCCCGGACGTCATCGCCGGGAAAAAGGGGCTTATGGTTGACCTGCGGGTGATCCTGAGATCCGAGGCCAATATCCCGGAACTGACCGCCAGACTGCAGGATTTGACCAAATCCAAGATACAAAGCGCCCTGGGCATAGAAGAACAGATAAGTATACGCATACATATCGCCAAGATAATCACCAGCGAAGAAAAGGACAAGAAACGCAAGTCGCAGTCCGGAGCCGAGCCGATGGAACAGCAGGCCGGTCTGCCTTACGGAGGATACGGGAGATTATAAAGCCCCGGGGAGCTTCATAAAAGAGCAATGTCGCAAAAGACAAAACTAAAACGTTGACAATAAAAAGCGGAATACCTACTAAAAGAGCATGGAGGACAGGGAAATGAAGAAAGTGGGAATACTTACCGGAGGGGGAGATTGCCCGGGGCTGAATCCCGTTATCAGGGCGGTAGTGCGCAAAGGCCTGCTGGAAGGATATGAAATAATCGGTATCAGGAACGGATGGAAAGGCCTGATAGAGAACGACACGATGCCTTTGACCATAGATACCGTTTCCGGTATCCTGCCCAAGGGCGGCACCATTCTTGGGACCAGCCGCACCAACCCTTACAAAAAAGAGAACGGAGTGGAGAAGGTCAAGGAAAATTTCTTAAAACTGGGACTGGACGCGCTGATAGCGGTGGGAGGCGAAGATACCCTGGGGGTGGCGGCTAAACTCTTCAAAGACGGCATAAACAACGTGGTGGGAGTGCCCAAGACCATAGATAACGATCTCTCCTGCACCGATTATACCTTCGGTTTCGACACGGCGCTTAACGTCGCCACCGAGTGCATAGACCGTCTGCATACCACGGCGGAGAGCCATCACAGGATAATAGTCGCCGAGGTGATGGGAAGACACGCCGGATGGATAGCGGTCGAATCCGGGATCGCCGGCGGCGCGGACGTGATACTCATCCCGGAAGTGCCGATAGACCTCGATGAGGTCTGCGCTATAGTAAATAAGCGTCATCAAAGGGGAAAGACCTTCAGCATAGTCGTCGTGGCGGAAGGCGCCCAGTTCAAGGAAGGGACGTTCGTCACGCAGGAACAGAAGCTTGACGATTTCGGCCATGTGCGGCTGGGAGGCATCGGAGAGAAGCTCGGCCAGGAGATCGAAAAGCGCACCGGGTTCGAAACCAGGGTGAGCGTGCTGGGACACATACAGCGCGGCGGTTCCCCGACCGCGTTCGACAGGGTCCTGGGCACCCGATTCGGGGTGAAGGCCGTCGAACTGCTGAAAGAGAAAAAATTCGGCCGCATGGCGGCCCTTTCCGGCAATAAAATAGTGGATGTGCCGCTCGGCGACGCCGTCAAGGAGTTGAAGACCGTGGATAAAGAGTTTTACGATATCGCCAAAGTTTTCTTCGGGTAGAGAGATGAGAGAACAGATAAAAGACATTTTCCTGGAAAGCATACGCATCAAGGAAGAGATGATGCGCAACGAGATCCCGCGCATAATCGAAATAGCGGAAATGGCTATTTCCAGCCTGAAGAGAGGCGGAAAGCTCCTCATATTCGGCAACGGCGGTTCGGCAGCCGACAGCCAGCACATCGCCGCGGAGTTCGTGGGCAGGTTTCAGAAAGACAGGCCCGCACTGCCGGCTTTGTCGCTGACCGTCAACACTTCGGTGCTCACCGCGGTCGCGAACGATTACAGCTACGAAACAGTCTTCGCGCGCCAGATAGAAGCCCTCGGCCATAAGAACGACCTGGCCCTCGGCATATCGACAAGCGGCAAGGCAAAGAACGTGGCCGCCGCAATAAAACAGGCGAAAAAGATAGGCATGTCCACCGCCGCTCTGACCGGCGGGGACGGGGGAGAACTGGCGAAAATACCGGACGTCTGCGTCGTGGTCCCTTCGACGATAACGGCCCGTATCCAGGAAGCGCACATCACCATCGGGCATATTATATGCGAGATCGTAGAGCACAGACTCTTCTACAGTCAAAAATAAAAACACTGCCGGAAATAACCGCGCTGGCCGACGAACTGCGCGAGGCGGGCAGGAAGATCGTTTTCACCAACGGCTGTTTTGATATACTGCATTACGGGCACGCTCTTTACCTGCAGGAGGCGGCAGCGCTGGGCGACGTGCTGATTGTCGGCGTAAACGGCGACGTCTCAGTGCGCAGGCTGAAAGGCGCCTCCAGGCCGGTGGTCCGTCAGGAGTACCGGTCGGCGATGGTCGCGGCGCTGCAGAGCGTCGATTTCGTCGTGCTCTTCGAAGAAGACACCCCGTATGAGCTGATCAAGGCCGTCAAGCCGGACGTTCTGGTCAAAGGCGGAGACTGGCGCAAAGAGGAGATTGTCGGCTCCGACGTAGTCGAAGCCGGCGGCGGGGAAGTGGCTGCGCTTGATTTCGTGGACGGTTTCTCCACGTCTTCTCTCATAGACCAGATTATCCGTTCCTGTCCCAAACGATGAATCCTCGATCTTCACCCGCATACCGGGGCGTCGAGCGCATACTGGACGCCAATATCAACAGGCTTAAAGAGGGGCTGCGCGTCTGCGAGGAGGTCTGCCGCTTTGTCCTCGAGGACACCGGACTTACCGCGGCGTTCAAACGGCTGCGGCACGACACCGATATGCTTTCCTCGCGTTTGAACCGGATGGAGGCGCTTATCGGCAGCCGTTCTACCGGCACGGACGTGGGAACGAAGATCACGGCCCCGGGGGAGTTCAGCCGCGGCTCTCTGGAGGACGTGCTTTACGCCAACATCCAGCGAGTCAAAGAGTCTCTGCGCGTTTTGGAGGAATTCTCCAAACTAAAAAACTGCGGGACGGCGGCGGATTTTCAAAAGGCGCGATACCGTGTATATGAGATCGAGAAGAGAACGGCTTGCAGATTCTCGGCTTTACGTGCTGATAGACGCAAAAGTCTGCGCGGACCGGGGCATAGAGATCTTCGGGCTGGCGGAAAAACTGCGGGACGCCGGCGCCGGGCTGGTGCAGTTAAGGGATAAGATATCTTCGCGCTGCCGGATAAAGGAAGAAGCGGCGGGGCTTGCCGCAGTGTTCGCCGGCTCCGAAACGCTTTTTATTCTCAACGATCATCCGGATATCGCGCTTGATTGCGGGTGCGACGGAGTGCATCTGGGGCAGTCGGATATGGCGGCGGACGAAGCCAGACGCCTGCTGGGCCGGGAAAAGCTTATCGGGATATCCTGTTCGTCTTTAGAACAAGCCCTTGCCGCGCAATCAGCCGGGGCCGACTACTTGGGCATCGGTCCGGTCTTTCCGACTGCCACGAAAGAATGTTCGTTTTACGCGGGGATCGCGCTGGCCGGGGCCCTGGCCTCTTTAGGCTACCCCACGGTGAAGGTCCCGTTTTTCTGTATCGGCGGGATTTGCGCCGCTAACCTACCGGAGCTTTTAGGCGCGGGGGCCGGGCGGGTTGCGGTCTGCTCGGCAGTTATAACGGCCGCCGATCCTGCGGCAGAAGTGGAACGTTTTACAACTTTACTACGGCGGCGTTAAGGCCGGCTTTTAAGGGAGCGGATAATACTCGCGCCGTTCGGCATCAGAATCATCAGCAAACCGGGGGATTGCCATAAATGACCACACAATTGGAAGCCGCTAAAAAAGGGAAGAGCACCGTTTTGTTAAGGAAGACGGCGTCCCTGGAAGGTGTGTCGTCCGCTCAACTGCTTAAAAACCTGGCCGCCGGCAAGGCGGTAATACCTAATAACAACAGGCGGACATTGAGGAAGCCCTGCGCTATCGGCGGGGGACTGCGCACGAAGATAAACGCCAATATCGGCACCTCCACGGATAAGATAGACCTGAAAAAGGAAACGGCCAAACTCGAACTGGCTGTGCGCCTGGGGGCGGACGCCGTGATGGATCTCAGTGAAGGCGGAGATCTTCGTTATATCAGAAAAAGACTGCTGGAGAAATGCCCGGTGCCGTTCGGCACGGTCCCGGTGTACGAGATGGCCGCCATTGCCGACAAGCGGTCCGGCGATCCTTTGAAGTTCAACGCCGACGATATGCTGGCAGTTCTGGAATCCCAGGCGCGCGACGGGGTGGATTTCTTTACCATTCACGCCGGCGTGACCCGGGAGAATGTCGGCCTGCTGAAAAAGAGACCGCGCATACTGCCGGTGGTTTCGCGGGGAGGAGCGATACTCTTCGCCTGGATGCACCTGCACCGCAGGCAAAATCTTTTCCTGGAGAATTTTGACAAAATCCTGGAAATCGCATATAATTATGACATTACGCTAAGCCTGGGCGACGGGTTAAGGCCCGGTTCCATCCTTGACGCTACCGACGCGGCGCAAATAGGCGAGCTAAAAACTCTCGCCGAGCTCGCCGCCAGGGCCAGGCGCAGGAATGTTCAGGTGATGATAGAAGGGCCCGGGCATGTTCCGCTGAACGATATAGCCAGGAACGTCCGCCTGCAGAAAAAGATATGCCGGGGCGCGCCTTTTTACGTCCTCGGTCCGCTGGTGACCGATATCGCCGCCGGTTATGATCACATAAGCGGCGCCATCGGCGGGGCGGTCGCCGCCGCAAACGGCGCGGATTTCCTTTGCTACGTAACGCCGGCCGAGCACCTGCGCCATCCCGGGCTGGAAGACGTCAGGGAAGGGGTGGTGGCCTCCAAGATCGCCGCTCATGCCGCCGACATTGCCAAAGGTCTGCCGGGCGCTCTGATACCGGATAAGCGGATCTCGCGGGCCAGGGCCCGTATGGACTGGAAAACGCAGTTGAAACTCGCGCTTGACCCGGAAAAGGCGGCAGCCTACAGGAAATCCTCATTACCGGGGATATCGGAAGTCTGCACTATGTGCGGTAAATATTGTTCGATCAGGCTGGTAAAACGCTGTTTGAAATGAATACGGACTTGTTCGCGTGGTTTCACGCGGCCGGCGTTCCGGCCGCACATATAGAGCATTCATGCGGGTGTAATTCAGTGGCAGAATAACAGCTTCCCAAGCTGTGTATGGCGGTTCGATTCCGCTCACCCGCTCTTTTCCTTTACTTGCGCGGATGCAGAAAAAAAACGAACACGTTTCCAGGCCTGTTCCGCTTCGGCTGGATAAGGCAATCGTCTGTTTATGCGCTTTCCTTGTCTGCGGCTGCGCGGGCCTGCCTCGGGTACCGGAAGCCCCGCCTTCCGCCTCTTTGCCCGGTAAATACCATAAGATAGCCGGCGGGCAGACCCTCTGGGAGATATCCCGCGTTTATTCCATTCCGCTCGACACCCTGGTAAAAATCAATAACATCTCCGATTCCGAATGCATAAAAGAAGGTCAGCTGCTTTTTATCCCCGAAGAAAAGGGCAGCGCTCCGCTTCCCGCGCCTTCCGGGACGCTTCAGGACGAAGATTTCTCCTGGCCGGTAAAAGGCAGGGTTATTTCTTCTTTCGGGCGGTATTCCAAGGGTATGTTGAATAAGGGCATTCACATACAGGCGTCGATGAACGCCCCGGTCCTGGCCGCGCGCAGCGGCAAAATAGTATTCGCCTCTTCCGGGTTTTACGGATTCGGCAAGACGCTGATCATCTCTCACGGCGACGGGCTTTCCACCGTTTACGGCAGGAATTCCGAACTTCTGGTAAAAAAAGGAGATTATATAAAAAAAGGCGCTTTGATCGCCAGGGTGGGGCGCGCCGGCAGGGACAAACTGCCGTATCTTCATTTCGAGATAAGGAAAAAGCAGACGGCCCAAAATCCGTATTTTTACTTGCCAGGTTGAGCCGGTGGTATATAATATAATAATAGTAATATGTAGGATTACGCCGCGCTAAAATTACTGAAAATTTTCCCGGCAGTTTTACGCTACGCGAAGTTAAAGGTCTTATTTTAGTTAAATAACAATGAAAGAAGAATTATTCTGGGATAGACGGGAATACCTGGATATCCTGGCTAAACGTATAAGAGATTTTAAAGAGGGTTACAGGCAGAACATAGCGCTGATAGGCTATGAATCCTGCGGAAAGTCCACCCTCATACGGGCTCTTGTGCGTAAATGCCAGGACGGCAGGCTGATCATATTATACCTGGAGACCAGGCCGGAAAACTTCGAGGGTTTTGCCAGGCGCTTCATAGGGGCACTGCTTTATAATTTCCTCTCCGCGGGAGTCGTCCCGGTCAAGGAAGACATCGATTTCCTCGTCGCCAAAGCCGAAAAATACATCCCGCGCACTTCGGCAGCCGTCAAGAAATTCCTTTCGGAAATAAAAACCAAACGCTCAAAAAGTTCTTTTTTTCAGCCGCTGCTTTCTCTGCTTGACGTTATAACCGAAGAAACCGGCAAATCCTGCGTGGTGGTGCTGGACGAGTTCCTTGAACTGGAGAAGCTGGGTATTCACAGCCTCTACGAGGAATGGTCGAAAAAACTGATCACGCAGAAGAAGGTAATGTATATACTGTCCAGCTCCGCCGTTTCCAGGACCAAAGAGGTGCTGGCCAGGGATCTGTCCCTGCTTTTCGGCAATTTCGAGACGATATCGGTAGAAAACTTCGCCAACGACGCGAGCGAAGCGTTCCTCACGGAGCGTTTCCGCGGCCTGAAACAGATCGAGAACGGCTGGAAGGGATTCCTGGTGCATTTTACAGGCGGCTCGCCGTTTTATTTGACCGCCGTAAGCGAGGCCGTCATCAAGTCTCCGGGAGCGGGGCTGGTTGATATCCTGGAGAAACTGATGTGCGAACCGTGCGGAATACTTTTTCAAAAATATTCCGCAGTCATGCAAAAGCTTTCTTCCGCGGCCTGCGGGCGTGATTACGTTCAGCTCGCGCATTCGATAGCCGGCGGCCATAACAAAATACGGGACTTGGGTCATCTGCTCGGCAAAAAGCGCGCGGAATTGAACAACCGTATCGCTTACCTGCTGGACAATGATATAGTCCTGAAGGCCGGGGAATTCCTGCAGTTTACCGACAGGATGTTCGGTTTCTGGCTGAAATTCGTCCATCGGGGGAAGAACCTTTCTTTCTCCCCGGACGATAAAACGCAGAAAGAAGAATTCCGCAGCCGGCTCAAGGAAGACATCAGCGCGTTTATCAAGGACACGCGGAAACCCGTGCAGGAACGTGTTACGGAACTGCTCGGACTTTTCCAGGACGACGTGATACAGATCGAACGCCGGAAGATCCGGCTCGCGCAGTTCCGCGAGATAAAACCGCTGGAGTTCGGAGCCGGAGGGGTAAGGGATGGCGTGATAGGGAGGTCGGGCGATGCTTTATGGATAATGGGGTTCAAGAATGAACCGGTCACCGAGGACGACATTACCGCCTTCGCTAAGGAATGCCGCAAGTACAGGAACAAACTGGACAAAAAGATATTAGTGGCTCTCCACGATGTGGAAACCAATGCCCGTTTGAGAGCGCTGGAAGAGAAGATCATAACCTGGAACCTCGAGAATATAAATCAGCTTTTTGATATATTTCACCGCCCCAGAGTGGTGGTTTGAAAGCCGGGGATTTCTGGGCGAGGGGATTCAGCTATGAAGATAGCGGTCATTGCCGATACACATATCACCAGCGGAGTCGTTCCCCCGGGATTGCTAAGGATAGCCGGGCAGGCCGATATGGTAATACACGCCGGAGACCTGGTGCAGGCGGCCGTCCTTAAGGAACTGAAGAGCGTGTGCCCGGACGTAAGGGCAGTCTACGGCAATATGGACGGTGAAGAGCTTAAGGCAAAACTGTCCGCCAGGCTGATCATAGACCTGCCGGGAGGTATCAGGATAGGGGTTATGCACGGATGGGGGGCGCCTGCCGGGCTGCTGGATATCGTCGAGTCGGAATTCAGGGGCAAGAACGTGCAGATAGCTGTTTACGGGCATTCTCACCAGCCTTCCAGGGTCGAAAGAAACGGGGTCATTTATTTCAACCCGGGCAGCCCCATGGACAAGGTTTACGCCCCATACAATTCTTACGGGCTTATCGAAATCAGAAACGGCGTCGAAGCCAGGATAGTGCGGATATGACGGACGTGAAAAAGCTCTGGGCTCCCTGGAGGGCGGCGTATTTGCGGCCTGCCGCCGGGCGGCGAAAGACGCAAGGATGTATTTTTTGCGCCGCGGTTAATGACCCGCGCAAGAATATGGTATTCGCCTCCAACAAGAAGGCTTTCGCCGTGCTGAACATCTATCCTTACAACAACGGACATGTAATGGTGGCTCCCCGCAGGCACGTGGCGGACATCGGCGGTTTAAACGCTGAAGAAGCGGACGGTCTTTTTTCCCTGCTCAAGGATGTCCGGCTGTTGTTGAAGACCAAACTGGGGCCGGAGGGATTCAATATCGGAATAAACGAAGGCAGGGCCGCCGGAGCGGGGATTCCCGGGCATCTGCACATACACGTCGTGCCGCGCTGGACCGGAGACACCAATTTCATGCCGGTTGTCTCCGGAACCAAAGTCATTCCCCAGTCCCTTGAAGAACTGCTTGAATTATTGAGAAAGAAATGAGGGCTGTTTGAATAAAAGAGAGACCGAAGATATACTGCTGGCCCCTTACGCGATGAAAAGCCGGCGCAGCAGAGGACGCGTGCACAAGGAAGCCGAACATCCTTACCGCTCCGCCTACCAGCGCGACAGGGACAGGATAGTGCATTCTGCCGCGTTCAGGCGCCTGGAATACAAAACCCAGGTTTTCGTTATACACGAAAGCGATTATTACCGCACCCGGCTGACGCACAGTTTAGAAGTTTCCCAAATAGCGCGTACCATAGCCGGAGCATTGCGGCTGAACCGGGATTTGGTGGAAGCTATAGCTCTTGCCCATGACCTTGGGCATACCCCTTTCGGCCATGCCGGGGAAGAGGCCCTGGACGGTTTGATGTCGGATGAAGGGGGATTCAACCATAACCGGCACGGCCTGCGTGTGGTGGACCAACTGGAAGATAAATATCCGGACTTCCCGGGATTGAACCTCACATACGAGGTCAGGGAAGGCATAATCAGGCATTCCACGGCGTTCGACAAGACGGAAAAAGTGGCGGGGTTCCCGGAGAACGAGACCCCCTCTCTGGAAACGCAGGTCGTGGATATCGCCGACGAGATAGCTTACGACAATCACGATCTCGACGACGGCCTCGCTTCCGGGCTGCTAAACGAGGAAGAGCTTGAAAAATTACCGATATGGGATAAAATGTCATCGGGCATCGGCGGAAAGGCGAACGACCAGAAACGCAAATACCTCGTGATAAGATCTCTGATCAATATGCAGGTTACCGATTTGATCGAAGAGTCCGGGAAGCGCATTGCCGGTATGAATCTAAAGAACGAACGCGACGTGCGCAGCGCGGGAGAGAAAGCCGTGGTTTTCAGTCCGGCTATGCTGAAGTTAAGACGGCCCTTGAGGGGGTTCCTGATGGATAATCTTTACCATCACTACAGGGTGATGCGTATGAGCAATAAGGCGCGGCGCTTCATAACCCAGCTTTTTAATCTTTACACGGAGTTTCCGGAGCAGCTGCCGCCGGCTGAACAGGGAAAAATAAACGTTTACGGTAAAAAACAGGTCGTCTGCGATTATATCGCGGGAATGACGGACAGGTACGCTCTGGATGAATACAAGAAGCTATTTGACCCCTACGAAAAAGTATAAGATCCTGATGTCGTCGATCCACAGCATTTACCGGCTGGTGAATTCGACGTATGAGCAAAAAGAGCTGATCATAAGGCTAAGCAGGCTTATCTGCCAGATCTTCAATTCCCGGTATTGCCTGATCATACTCCTCGATTCCAGCAAAAAACATTCCATCTTTAAATGTCTCGCCAGCGAGCGCAAAAAATACATCCACGACAAAAAAATGCGGATAACCAATCCGCTGGAGAAAAGAATAATACGCAAGTCTTCCTCCGTGCGCAAAGGATGGCTTCTGGCGATACCGCTGATAGGCGATGATCTTTTGGGCCTGATGATAATCAAGCGTTACCGCAACGACGTGCCTTTCGACACCTTCGACCAGGAGATGCTCTCGACGGTGGCGGAGCAGGCGGTGATAGGCATACGCAATCTTCAGCTTTACGAGGAACAGCAGAAGGTGGTGCTTGGGAGCATAAAGTCACTGGTCACTTTGCTCGATATGCGGGTGCCGCAGGAATACACGCATTCCCAGAATTTCAGCCGGCTGGTGATCGCCATAGCCGAACAGATGCACCTGGACGACAAGCAGATCGAGTGCCTTAAATACGCCAGCCTTTTGCACGATACCGGTAAAATAGATATACCTCCGGAGATACTCACCAAGACAACCAAACTCACGGCTCGCGAGCTTACCATAATAAAGAACCACCCGTTAAAGGGGGCGCAAATATTACGCCCGCTGCAGATACTCAAACCCGCGGTCCCCATCATCATGCACCACCACGAAAAATACAACGGCACCGGGTATCCTTCGCGCTTGAAGAAAGGGCAGATCCCTCTGGGCGCCAGGATCATGGCGGTCGCAGACGCCTTTGAGGCCATGGTCTATGGCAGGCCTTACCGGGAAAGAAAGGACATCAATTCCGCCATCCGGGAAATCAAGAACAAGAGCGGTTCGCAGTTCGATCCCAAGGTGGTGGACGCGTTCCTGAAAATAGCGAAAAAATTCAAGGCAAAAAAATACTTGCAAAGCGCGAAACAATAAACATATAATATTTACCTGTCGGAATAGCACCCTGATTAGCTTAACATCCCGGCATATTCCGGCCGCGCGTGACCGGGATCCTGCGGCCGGAAATAACGGAAAGATATGGAAAAAGAACAACTGGAACTGTTTTCCGGCTCCGAAAACACCGGCGGCGGAAGCGGCGGCGAAACGAAAGTCTCCGGCGCGTTCCTGCAATACCTGCGCGCTTATGAGAAGACTGTTTTAATCATAATACTGCTTCTTGCGGTGTCCGTGCTTTCCTTTATCGCCGGAGTGGAAAAAGGCAAGAATTCGGTGTTGAAACGCCTGACAGCTTTAAGGCAGCAGCAGGAAAGCCCGGCCCGGCAGGCGCTTCCGGCGGCACAACCTAAGCCCTTAGCCGCTCTTGCGCGTCCTGATCCTGCAACGGCGCTGCAGAGCCCCGCACAGCAGCCGGCAACGGCCGCGGTATCCCGGCAGACCGTCCGGACAGTTCCGGCGCCCAGGATAAGCGGCAAGTACACCGTCCAGCTGGCGAGCTATAAATCGAAAGAGCAGGCGTTAAAAGAGGCGCAAATCCTGCAAAAACGCGGACTCGCTCCGGCCGTGATTTACCTGCGGCCTTATTACGTGCTTTGCTCGGGCAGCTTTCAGGAAAACCGAACCGCCGAATTGTGGCGTCTGAAATTAAAAAAACAATATCGCGATTGTTATGTAAGGAGGTTGTAAAATGTCGATCCACCCTTCGTTGAGATCAGCCGGCCAGGATTCCAAACAGCGCTCTGTATTGAAGAGGACTGAGCGCCTGAAGTTAATGCTTTCCAAGAACCAGTGGAAAGAAGGCGACCGCGTTTGCGGTCTCCCCAAGATCAAGACCGTGAAGATAAGGATCAAGAAAGAAAAGACCGCCAAGGCAGCGGAAGGGACCGCGGCCGCGGCCGCTCCGGCCGCAGGCAAAACGGCCGAGAAAAAATAAGGAGCTGTTTTATGCGGCATAATCCGCGATTACTCAAGACGCGAAAATCCCCGGGTTTCCGGCCGGATTGCGGGCCTTGCGCCCGTGCGCGCGGGGCAAGGCTTATCCGGATTATATCCCGGGTAGATCTCTTCCCGGCGGGCGTTTGCGCAGCCGTCCTGGGCGCCCTGCTTTTATCCGTTTCTTACGCGGCGGAAGGGGAGACGTTTCCTTTTACCGGGGAAGTTACTGCGGCGGATATAAACCTCCGTGCCGATTCGACCACAAGTTCGGAAGTTATCTGCAAGATGGATAAAGGCGCCGCGGTAGAAATTCTTTCCGGGCAATACGGTTGGTATAAGGTGCGCCTGCCGGATACCGCCCCCAGCTATATAAGGGCGGATATGGTCTCGGCGGTCGAAGCAAAGAGCGCGAATTTCACTCCCCAGGAACAGACCGGAGCGAGATTCAACACGATCAAGGTCGAACGCGACCGCGTGAACATCAGGCTCCGGCCGAATGAGTCCGCTCCGATAATCGGGCGCGTTTCGAAAAATGAGGTTTTGAATTTCACCGGTGTGGAGAACAATTGGTACCGCGTCAAACCGGTGTCCGGCAGTTACGGCTGGATACACGCTGATTTCGTCCGCAAGGCCCCGCTAAAGGCGCCGGCGGAGGAACAGGGGCCACAACCTGCCGGGGTCCCGGCCGGGACGGAGCAAGAGGCGAGACCTGAAGATGCTTCTGCCCAGGCAGGCGAAGACAAACAGATTCCCGGCCTTTCTGTTTATGAGGGCGTCATCAAACCTTACGGGATGGTTTTTAAACGCCCGGCAACCCACAAACTGGTGGCTTCCGATAAAAAAATATTCCTTTTGAAAGGGGACAAGCAGACCCTCAACGCCCTGGTGAACCGCAAAGCCCGGGTGAGCGGAAAACCCGTTTCTTCCTGCAAGGGGCTGCCGGTGGTGGAAGTAGTCAAGATAGAGGCTATAGATTGAACCTGCCGGCATTGATTCTGTCTTTCTCGCTTTTGCTGGTCGCGATGACTCTGCATGAATTCGCGCACGCCTGGGCCGCTTATAAGTTCGGTGACCAGACCGCCAGGCTTTCCGGAAGATTGACGCTCAATCCCTTGGCTCATATCGATCCGGTAGGCACGGTGATAATCCCGCTTTTATTTTTCTTCAGCACCGGGGGACGCTTCGTTTTCGGCGCCGCTAAACCGGTGCCGATCAATTACGGGATGCTTAAAAATCCGGCCAGGGACGTAGTATTTATCGGCGCCAGCGGTCCGCTGGTCAACATAGCGGCTGCCTGCGCCAGCGCGGCCGTTATCAGGCTCGTTCCGCAGGGAACGCTTCTTAGCCTGCTGTTGGCGCATTTCCTGATGATAAACCTGGTGCTGGGGATATTCAACCTTATTCCGCTTCCTCCCCTGGACGGTTCTCGCGTGTTGGCCGGATTTCTGCCTCCGGCCGCGGCTGCCGGATACGCGAAAATAGAGCCTTACGGCTTTATCATAATAATCCTTCTTTCCATGGCCGGTGCGTTTGATTACGTCATCTGGCCGCTGGTAAGATTTATTGCGGGTCTTCTGATATGAAAAGCATCAAAGTACGCTTGGGAGAAAGAAGCTATCCGGTTATCGTGGGCCAAGGAGCGATCCGCTCTCTAAACCGGCATTTGCGGGTTTCCGCTGCCGGCGACCTGGCTTGTATCGTCGCCAACGCCAGGGTGCGGCGTTTGTGGGGGAGTACCCTGGCGAACGGCCTGAAGAAGGCCGGCTGCCGTTTTTATTTTCATACCATCCCGGACAGTGAATTAGGAAAGTCCTGGCCCAACGCGGAGAAAATAGTCAACGGGCTGTCCGGATGGGCCGGAAAGGGCAGGTTATTCGTGATCGCCTTGGGCGGCGGCGTGACCGGGGACGTAGCGGGATTCGCCGCTTCGGTATTTAAACGAGGCGTGCCTTTTATCCAGATACCGACTACTTTACTTGCGCAGGTCGATTCCGCCATTGGGGGGAAGAACGGGGTGGACCTGCGAACCGGCAAAAACCTTGCCGGGACATTTTACCAGCCTAAACTCGTGCTTAGCGACACGGATTTTCTTTCGACCCTTGACAGAAGACAGATAAATTCCGGAATGGCGGAGGTGATCAAGTACGGATTCATCGCCGACTCAAACCTGCTGAATTTTTTAGAGGCTGCCCGCGAGAAGATCGTTAGACGCATTCCGGAGGCGATGGAATCTATCGTCTCGGGATGTTCTTCTATAAAAGCGCGGTATGTGGAAAAAGATGAATTCGACACCGGAGAGATACGCATGGTTTTGAATTTTGGGCACACTTTCGGCCACGCCCTGGAGGCGGCCGCCGGTTTCCGGCGCTACAGCCACGGAGAGGCGATAGGCTGGGGAATGTTGTGCGCTCTGCGGCTCAGCGAAAAGCTGGGGATACTCAAGGACAAGAACGCCCTGCCGCGACTGAAAAGGCTTTTGCGGGCTTACGGCCTTCCCCTGAAAGCGCGGGGTATAGATGCCGGGCGTCTGCTCTCCGCTCTCGGCAAGGACAAGAAATTCATCGGGGGAATGAACCGGGTGGTCCTGCTTGAGAAACCGGGTAGGGTGCGGATAAAAAGGAATATCCCTTTAAAAATGATTAAGGAGGAGATCAGAGAGTTGTCGGTAAACTAAAGCAAAATCCGGTTTTCTATGTCGAATTATCGCCGGAGATATGTTACACTTCATCTAATGCCACGGGTCAATTAAGTAGGCTTACTTATTGATCAGTGGCTTTTAATTTTATACGGTGAAAGGAGCAAAAATGCAAAAGAAGATAATTGTCCTGGTAATATCGGTAATCAGCCTTTGTTATGGCGGCAGTTTGTATGCCTGGGGGGATAATTGGGGTAACGACAAGACTTCGAATAATATTGATGTTTACAACGGCGGTTGGAGTTCTTCCGGAGAAAAGCTTGATAGTATGCGCGACATAGCTCCATGGAACAGGGACTTAATCTGGAAGGGCGGGGTTTGTACAACGGACAGTACGGTGCCGCTCTCACTCGATTTCTCCTGGGACGCTTTATCGGAGCATATAAACGGTCTGAATGTACATTATAACGAAGGTGACAAGGATATATATGAATTGAAATCCTTGGACAATCACCTCTTCGCTTTGACCGCTTCCACAAATAATGACAGCGTGATTTGGAGCTATGATCCAACATCTTGGACCTCTGCTTATAAAACTTCTATCCCCAGCGTCACCGTGAGAGATCTCGATAAGGTATTCGTATCGATTTACTCCCACGAAGGAGCAGAACCAACAGGAATCGACATAAAGTTCGACGCCAACTCTGGGGTAGAGAAGATAACTTTTGGGGGTTTTACAGATTCGGGAACGTATTACATTGCCGGTTATCTGGATGTATCTACCGATCCCGGCGTGGACTTAACGGTAAAAATCTCCGATGATGCAAAGAGCTTGGAAATTTCTGATAAGCATCATCCAGACTCATCGCTCATCGCTTCTATGGATGAAGAAATGCGCGTATTTATAGATCTTAAGGAAAACGGGAAGGTAACGAAGATGAACGGGCAGTCTGTCGCAGAAATAGGCGCTGCTTGCACTATATCAGAAGACAAAAACGGAGAGCTTGTATGGACTATAACGGAAACATTGCGTTAACTACCGCTAAGTTTAATTTTCTGCGGAAGTAATAGACAAGGGTTTTCCGGCAAACTCTAATTCCACAGCATTTACCGTTATTCTCTTTACCACCGCACCGTCTATTTCATCGCCCATTTTGACTATCTGGTTGTTTATTATGGCGAACTTCTCTCCGTCGGAAAGTAATGTCCCGTTCAATACCAGCAGAGGAGGTTCGGCGGCCGCTGTCTTTTTGTCTTCTGCGGCATCCTTATCCGCGTTCCCGGACGCGCCGGAAAGCGCGGAGAGGTTATCCGCGGCGGCATCGGTTGATGGGGCAACCTGCGCAGGCGCGGGGGCGGCGGGTTTGGATATTGCGGCCGGAGGCCGCGGCGCCCGGCTGCCGGAAAAAGCGAAATCGAAGAACAATTTTGCCGCCAGCATACCGGCGAAAGCTATGAGCAGGTAGAGAGTTCGTTTACTAAGGCTGTGCTGACCGGCCGGCGGCGCGGACTTTGCGTCTGCCGCGGCCTTGCGGTTATCTGTAGTGGTGCCATTCTCCATAACTCACCCCTTTTTGGCGGGGCCGCGCCCTTAAAAACCGCGGCCCAATTTGTTTTTCATATTTTATATTGAAAAAAGCATAAAATCCAGTATAATTATCTACGTTGAAAGTATGCGTTCATCCACTTAACCATACGCCTAAGGCGCAATGCAAAATAATAAGCGGAGATTACGCAGATACAATCTTGAGGTCCCCGTAAAGTATTACGTCCGGGGTAATCAAGCCGCTTTGGGCACGGTTACCAGCGACGATATCAGCGCCGGAGGAGTCGGCATCACCGGAGACGTTTTCATACCGCCTGCCACCAATCTGATGATAGAATTCATGCTGGCGAAAAGATGCGTTTGCTCCATAGGCAAAGTGGCGTGGGTAAATGTTTCATCCCGCTCCAGCCGGTACCGGATGGGCGTGGAGTTTCTTGAGATGAACCCGCTGGACAGGGAATATCTAAAAAAATATTTATCCGGCAGCAACCCGCCGGAAGAACAGTAAAGAGCGAGAAAGGAAAAGATCATGACTGCGGAGACGGCAGCGGAAGAAAAACAGACAAACTGCCTGGGGTGCAATAAACCCCTCAAGAAAATCAAAATATATTACCGGGACGGCAAGTATTATTGCGACAAGAAATGCTGGAAAAAGGCGAAAACCGCTTCCGCTTCCGGAGAAGGAAAGAAATAATGGCCGGCGTTAATTATAGCGACAGGCGTCTTCATCCCCGTCTGGATCACGGTATGCCCATAAACGTTATGGCGGACGGTTATGACTTTATGAGCACTACCAGGAACATCAGCTGTCTGGGAGCTTATTGCCATATCGGCAAATACGTTCCGCCTTTCACGAAATTGAACATAAAACTGCGTCTGCCCGTAAAACCCAACGCATCCCGAAAGGTCGAGGTGGTGTGTAAAGGGGTGGTGGTGAGGACAGAGGATGATCCCGCCGGCGGTTTCAACATTGCCGTATTTTTCAACGACATAAAACCGGCGCAGCAGCACAGGATCGCGGAATATATCAATCTGTTCCTTCCCCGTTGACCCGCGCCCCTTATGGGAAAAACAAAAACGAACATCCCGGTTAAACTTGTCTGCGGCATGCTTTACAGAGAAGAAAAGGACGGCGCCGCGGCTTCGGGATGTTTACGCCGCCGGTTTGGGCCGGTTGATTTCGAAAGCGCCAGCGTTCCCTTCACGCAGACCGGGTATTACCAGAAAGAAATGGGCAGCGGCCTGCGGCGCAAGTTTTTCTCTTTCAGGAAACTGATCGCGGCAGACAGCCTTTCCGGTATCAAGCTTATCACCAACCGCATCGAAACCGCCCTGAGCGCCGGCGGCAGACGTAAAGTCAATCTTGACCCCGGCTATCTTGATCTGGCCAGGCTTGTGCTGGCCTCCACCAAAGATTTCAGCCACCGCATATATATCTCCCGCGGCATATACGCCGAGATAACGCTCCTCTACGACCGTTGCGGCACTTTCCGTCCGCTTGAATGGACGTATCCCGATTACCGGAGCTCCTGCTATCTCTCGATTTTTGAAAGAATAAGGTCTATTTATTACGGGCAGATATCTGCAGGAGGGAGGAAGTGAACGGCTCACCGGCGCCGGTTTACATGAATGCCGGCCTCTCTTTTTTGGCGGAACGGCTCGCGCGCATGCTGGAAAATTGCCGGATATGCCCGAGAGCCTGCGGCGTTAACCGCGCCGCAGGAAAGGAAGGTTTCTGCCGCACCGCTAAAGAAGCCTATGTTTACAGTTATTTTCCGCATCACGGGGAAGAGCCGCCGATATCAGGCGATAAAGGGTCGGGGGCGGTGTTCTTTTCCGGCTGTAATATGCGCTGCGTTTACTGCCAGAATTATAAATTCAGCCGGATGAGCGCGCAAGACGGCAACTTGCCGGGACGACAGGTATCTGCCGGGGAACTGGCGGAGATTATGCTGGCGCTGCAGGCAAAGGGATGCCATAATATAAACCTGGTCAGCCCGAGCCATATCCTGCCGCAGATTGTTCAGGCGCTCGATATCGCGTCCGGCCGCGGCCTGAATATCCCGCTGGTTTATAACACCGGCGGTTATGACCTGCCGGAAACGATACGCCTGTTGGAAGGCGTAGTGGATATATACCTGGCAGATATGCGTTACGCCTCGGACAATAACGCGGTGAAATATTCCTCCGCGCCGGGGTATCCGGAATTCAATCTGAACGCGGTGAAAGAAATGTGCCGCCAGAGGCCGGAGCCGGTTTTCGACGGCGCGGGGATAATGCGCAGCGGGGTTATAGTCAGGCACCTCGTCTTGCCGCAAGGCATTTCCGGCACGCGCGAAGTATTGAAACGCCTGGCCGGGATAGTCTCCCCGCAGAATGTGTGCGTCAGCCTTATGAGTCAATACTTCCCCTGTAGTAACGCCGCGGAATTCAGTGAAATCTCCCGCAGGATCAGCGCGCAAGAGTATTCCGAGGCGCAGGAATGCCTGGCCGAATGCGGTTTCGGCCGGGGGTGGGTCCAGCAAGGGTATGGATTATCCGAATTATCCGGCATAAATATCGAAGAAAGGCATATTGAAGATGGCAGGCAGTAATCGAAATGAACGCTTATACCTTTACGGAAAACGCTCTATAGAAGAACGCCTGAAGGCCGCTCCGGAAAGCGTGCGTAGAGTTATATTGGAACACGGCGGCGCCCGCGTGCAGGAAATTGCCGGGTTGGCCAGGTCTCGTAAGGTGCCGCTTGAGCTTATGCCGGCAACGCAGTTCCGCGCCCTGACCCGCGGCATCCACTCTCAGGGGGTTGCGGCAGAGGTGGACGAATTCGCCTACGCCGACCTTGACGATGTGCTCGACTCCGGGGAAAAACCGATCCTGATCATGCTGGACCGTATCAACGATCCCCAGAATCTCGGCTCTATATTAAGGACCTGCGCCTGTTTGGGAAGTTTCTGCGTGGTACTGCCCAAGCATGAATCGGTTGATGTCACGGAGGCGGCGCTTAAAGTGGCCTGCGGCGCGGAGAATTACGTCCCGGTCTGCCTTGTTTCCAGCCTTTCCGTAGCCGTAGATAAAGCGCGCAGGAGCGGATACTGGATAGCCGTAACCGTGGTGGAAGGAGGGAGCGATCCCCGCCGCGAGGCATCTATGAACTTTCCGTTGGCTTTGATCATCGGTTCGGAAGGGGAGGGGGTGCGTTCCGGGCTTCTGAAAGACGCGGATTACCGTTTTACCCTGCCGATGCGGGGGGCGGCGTTGTCCCTGAACGCCGCAATCAGTACAGGGATATTCTGTTACGAAGCGGCGTCACAAAGGGCCGATTATGAAAATAAAACCTGAAGGTATGCGCGCAAGCGAAGTTGACCGCGTCCTGAATTTTCTTGCCGAGGCCGGACAGTTGAAACGCGTCAAACGTTCCGGCTGGTGGGTTACCGGTATCAAACATCCTGAAAGCGTGGCCGAACACTGTTTCCGCTGCGCTGTACTCGGTTACTTGATCGCCAAGGCGGAAAAAGCCGACCCATATAAAGTCTTGATGATGTGCCTTTTTAACGATATACACGAGGCCAGGATAAACGACCTGCATAAAGTGGGGCATCGTTATATAGATTTCAAGAAAGCCGAAGACAAGGCCTATTCAGGGCAGATTTCCGGCCTTCCCGGGCCGGTGCGCCTGGAGATGGCTCTCCTGCGTTCGCAATATGCCGGCCAGAGCACGCGCGAAGCGGTGATCGCCAGGGACGCGGATATACTGGAGTGCGTCCTGCAGGCCAAAGAATACCTGGACGCCGGCAATCTGCATACCCGCAATTTTATGCGCGTGGGAGAAAAATACCTGAAAAGCCGGTTTGCCAGAAAACTGTTTCTACGTTTGAAGAAATGGGATTCCAGCCGCTGGTGGCGGGAACTGGCGGTATTCGAAAGATAACTTTAAAAAAAGAAAGGCATACCATGTCCAACCGCAGAAACCCATTGTTTTTCTTTTCTTTCCTGGCCGCAGCTATTTTGCTGTGCGGATGCGAGACCGTGGCGGGCACTTCCAAAGGAGCCGTGCGCGGGGCCGGCGAAGACCTGGAAAATGCCGGAAAGGCGGCCAAGGCTGTGGCGGAAGCGCCGGGTAAGATAGACAGAAAGATGCGCGAAGAATTATGGTAAAGAGGACTTGTTTGTTGCCGAAGGCGCAAAAGATAAACTTTCACGGATAATCGGATAAGAAACGATAATACCGGGAGAAGATATGAAGAGTTTGTATTTATCAGCAGTGGTCGAAAGTCTTATCTGTTTTTGTTTGACAGGGCCGGTATATGCCTGGGGAAACAACTGGGGCGGTAACAGCGGCGGCTTTAGCCTCCCGGGAAGTTACGGAGTGAACGGCGGCACCTGGCAGTCTTCAGGAAGTTCGATCGGCGGAGGATTATCCGCCAGCAGCAGGGAAGATAGGTTGGTGATCCAATCTGCCGGTTCAGACACCGCCATATTCTATAATGCAAACATAGATAATGCGTATTTCGTAGCTCCCGGAAATAGTAAACTGCAGGAATTGTCCTCGCATCTGGCAATATCCCAGGATACTACCGGTAATAACATCGATTCTATTTGGCTATCCTTTAAGGATGCCTATGACGGCTACAATAAAGGAGAAAGCCTCGGAATGAAATGGCGTCTGATGCCGGAACGTGTTCAGAACGGTTTTGCTCAAGATTTTGATATAGAACAGATAATTGACGCTCACGGCAAAGGAATATGCCGGGATTGGGCGAGGCTTGCCTGTTCAATTTTTCTTGCCAAAGGCATTCCCGCGGTTATAGTTTGGGGCGGCAAATCCGATGAAGGCGACCCCGGAGGCAAGGTTTATCATGAGTGGTGCGAGATTTACTATAAAGGCACTTATTTTATCACAGAGAATGGCGAATTCCGCAAAAAAGGTGAAGCCGGGTATAGCGATACGTTTACCACTGAAAAATACATAGAAGATACGAACAGAAATACTTACCAATATAAAGCTGATTGGTTCCATCAATATTCGAATGTCTTGCAGAATCTCGAATTTGATTTGTCAAATGTGAGAGGCGCTGTTAAGCCTTAAGAAGAGGGGACGCTTACAGAGCCGCCTTTTGATATTTTTACCCATAGGTGTAGTTAACATAAGATATATTATAGGAAGTTGAGGGGAACAAAAAAGCCGGCCACGACGAGGTTTCTATGGCCGGTTTTAGCTTTTTTTGCCCCGTATTGCCCCTGCTTAGCCTGCTTGTGTGTTCAAACCCTGCTTCTTTGTTATTATTTTACGCAGTCAGTCCGCCAGCAGCAGAGAGTTTGCTCGCAGGATTTTTTGGCAGGAGTATCGAAACAGTCGAAATTACCTTCCTGTTTCTGGATAGTGCGGATTAATTCCTTCTTTGAAAACCTCCAGGTGTTCTTGATTCCGATTTTCCTGGCTTTATTTTCGATCTCGGAAAGTCTCATATAATCCCTCCTTCTCTTCAAAAATCGGTCTAAACACGCGCCTGTGGCGGTATTCCTATCTTTGGGCAGGCGGATCAGCCCGGTCTTTTCGGGACCTTGCGACTAAATATTGATCTTCTGAGATACTTGATAAATAAACGGGATCCTGCTGTATTTGCCGCGCAGGGATTGCACGGTGCCAAAAAGCAGGCACAACATATAGATAAACAGGGTCATTTTATAGAAAAGCGCCCCTATCAAAGGCAATATGCTGAATAGGAACCCGGCGGAGAGAAATATGAAAAGAACCAGGCCCTGGCGGCCGTGAAAAACCGCGAATTTATTGTCTTTCTTCAGCACGAACGGGATAATGCAGAGAAAGAACCAGTAGGACATAACCGCGTATATTTTGCCTTCCAGTATCTCGTTTTCCTGTTCAGGTTTGGCGCTCATCGGTATAACCTTTTCTATTTGATGTTAAGCAGGGAATTCGTCTGCCCGAAAGGATTGGTTTCCTTGCGCGGGTTCTCCGGGTCATCCATCCAGGTCCCGTCCACCACGAAACGGTAGTGGTATGCGCCGGGCTCCAGCGTCATTTTTTTGAACCATCTCCCGTTGTTCTTGCTCATCCGGCTGTTGTCCGAGACCTGCCAGCGGTTGAAATCCCCCGCCACGTGCACTTCTTTCGCCTCCGGGAAAGACATCGAGAATACCACTTCCTTAAGGCGCGGCATATTCTCGGTTATGCTTTCTTTCATGCGCTTGTCAAGCGAGGCCATTTTGTTGTCCGCCGCGGTGTCAGTCTTGACGCTTCCCGATATCATCTCCCGGGACAGGGTGAAATAATCTTTTGCGCCCCGGCTGTATTTGTCGTAACTGAGTATGTGCGTTCCGTAGCTCTGCGCTTCCTTGAGTTTCACGTTCACGTGGATGATGGTGCCGAAGACATTCCCCTTGAAAGATTCCTTTATCTTGTCCAGCATGGAAAAGGAATGCCGCAGACGAGAATCGAAATTTGTCACCAGTATCTTGTAAGAGACGTTGTGGTTCAGCCTGTCTTTTATGAGCTCGATTATTTTCAGCAGTTGGTTTACACCCTCCAGCGAAAAGCGGCTGGCTTCCACCGGGATTATTATTTCGGATGAGGCCCGTATGGCGTTGACCGTAAGTATGCCGAGGTTCGGCGGAAGATCTATGATCAGATAATCGTAGCGGTTAAGCTGCTTATTTTCCTGCAGGACCTCCCAAAGGCGGGACTCTCTTCCTATCTCGCCGGCCAGCTCCTGCTCAAGAGTGCTCAGCACGATGCCGGAGGGCGCGATATCGAAACCGGGAGTCACTTTCTTTATTATTCCTTCCAGCGGGGTCTTCTTGACGGATATCTTGGAAAGGACGTTGTAAATGCAGGCTTCAGCGCGGATATTCAACCCGAGAGTGGCGTGCGCCTGGGGATCGAGATCTATCAAAAGCACTTTCTTGCCGTTTGCCGCCAGACACGCGGAAAGGTTAACAGCCGTTGTCGTTTTGCCGCATCCGCCCTTCTGGTTGGTAACCGAAATGATCCTCATTTGTGCGCCCTCCCCTTTAGGTTTGCTCAGCGAAGGAACCTTATGTTATCGATATAGACAACCCCTTTTTTTATGGGGGCATTCCATTCTTCCACTATGAATGTAAGGGATTCGACGCGCGACCAGTCGCTCAACCCCGGTTTAAAATCAGAGAACGGTATTTCATATTCCCGCCACTTTCTTCCGGCGTCCCTTATGTAAACGAGGCCTTTTTCTCCAGTTTTATTCAGTATCTCGACGGCGACAGCCGGCATCGAAGCGGCCGGGGCGTCGGATCTGACATTGAGCACCAAAGATTTGTATGAGCGCAGGTTTACGCCGTTCAGGTACAACGTGGACGACTCCTTGCTGCCGGCGGAAAGATTATAGGCTATTCTAACAGGATTGTTGCTGGAAATCAATAAAGCATTTTCCGATACCGGGGGTTTCAGATGCGGCGGGAGAAAGACAGCGACGATAACTCCGCCCAACAGGAACGCCCCTGCCAGTATCCAGCCGGCGGCGTTCTTGAACGCGCGCGCGCGCGGTTTTTTCTTGGTCAGCGAGGCGTCGAGATATATCTCGGCCAGATGTTCGTAGATATCTTTCTTTTCCATAATCGGCATATTTTATATATCACAAAAGCCAGCGGGTGTCAACTCTTTACCCGGGGTTGGCATAGAGAGAATGTTTAAGATAGCCGGGCGGCTGTTTCCCGATGATGACGTAAAAATTGGAAAGATGCAGGCGGTAAAGCCGGTCAAAATCGTGCTGATAATCACCGTACCACCAGAACCAGTCGCTGCCTTCGCAGATCATCATCTGTTTCCATGCGGCTTCTCTGGTTTTTTCATCCGCGGCTCCCGAGGAGAGGAACGTTTCCATTTCTTTTCTCGCCTCCGCCAGGTATTCCCAGGCCTTGTTTTTATAAGGGTTCCCTATCCACTTAGCGAATTCCCCGTATATCCAGGAGCCGGCCGCCAGGCGGCGTATCTTGCTTTCGGGAGTATTCTGCCGCAGATAATCCTCCACCGTCACCGTCCTGATCATCTTGCTGTCCGACAGGCGTTCATAAAGCAGGTTAAGAAACGGATGCCCGTCCTTCTTGTAATACTCCCAGGCATTTTCCCCGTCCATGGCTATTGTTACCAGTATATCCCTGTCCTTGAAAGCCTCCGCCGTGTTTTCCAGATGGCGCATAAAATCGCCCACCGCGTCTTTCGGGTCCCATTTATGGTAAGTGAAACCGATCAGGTCGGAAAGATTCCTGTCGCGGAAGGCCATATGGATGCTTCCCTCCTCCCTTTCCGCGGTATGCATCCGGTAGAGGAGCGCTGTATCCCTTTTCTTGCGGCCGAAAGAGCGGAAAAGCATCGCTTCGTCGCTCACTATCCACTTGATGCCGTTATTGATCAGTATGGGCAGGATATGGTCGCAGACCGCCTCTTCGGACGGCCACATCCCGGCCGGCGGCCGGCCGAAGCGCCGGGTATAGAAAAGCACCGCTTCGGCCACCTGTCTCTCCGCGTCGCCGGGATATGAAAAGGCGCGCGCCGGCAGGGATACTTTATGATTGGCCTCTCTGGCGATGTTAGTGTTGTAAAGCAGCGGCAGAATGGGATGGTAATACGGGCTTAAGATCACCTCCACCTGGCCGCTTTCGGAAAATTTGCGGTAGGCGGGGATGATCTCCGCGAGAATGAGCGTCTGCTGTTCGAGCATAACCTTCTTGTCCTCTTCCCCGAAATGACGGCCTTTTTTTATGAGCGCTTTCAGCGCTGGCCGCTCCTGCAGGAACGTCGGGTCGAACCAGGCCAGATTGAACCACATCTGCAGGTCGCGGTAATCCGTAACGGAAAAATGCTTGCCCCCCTGTTTTTTAAGGAAGAGTTCGTAGTAACGCGGGTGGCCGGCTATGCAGTTTTCCGCGTTGATCATAAAGAAGTTTTCCAACAGGAAATTCTTTTCGCCGTCCGTGAGGCTTTCCGCCGGGCGCATCGTCATATCTATGAACTTGTCTTTTACAGAAGAATCCACGAAAGACTCGACCTGCTCCAGCAGTGAAGGGACAAAGTTGAAGGTCTGCCGCACGCGCGGGTATTTGGCGAGGATTTGCACCATATCCAGGTAATCCTTGATGCCGTGCAGCCTTACCCAGGGCAGTTCCGTCTCCCTGCTTAACAGGTTGACGTAATACGGCTGGTGCATGTGGTAAATGAAGGCCAGATTAAGCATAATATAGTAATATTCTTCTTATTTTTTTCCTTCTCTCGATGGAAGGAATAAGCAGGAGTAATGCGCTTAAAAAAACCCCCCGGGAGAATAGCTTCTTCTCCCGAGGGGTTCCATTGATATGCCTGCTCTTAGAAGGAGACCTTCATTGAGCCGATCACCTGCGTCGCCGTGCGGTCGTTACTGCTGGCGAACGCTTTTCCGCAAGCGAACATTCCGGCGGTCAGGCCGAACTGCACGTCTTCGGTGTAATCGTAGGTTGCGGTGATGTCCAGGGCATTGCCCAGGGACGTCTTATCGTTCATATCATAATAATATCCGGAGGAACTACTCCCAGATGGGCCATAGCTTGATGACAAGGTAGTAACTTTTTTATCAAGCATATAGTAACCATAGACTGCCGACAGGGAAAGGTCTTCCATCGGCTTCAAACCGCCCTTGACGTTAATTACCTTCAGATTGCTGAAAGGCAATATGGCATAGGCGATATTATTCAACGCCTGGTCATAATACATTGAATCCCAGGCCTTGTTCTTGCCTTCGCTGGGGTCCTTGTCTCCGGAGAGATAGGTGTAGCTCAATCCGAGATTAGGCTTCATCGAAACGTCGGCAAAGGTGTAATCGGCCATAGCCTGCATTGCCCAGGCATTGCGGTGCGTGCCATTTGACCTGGAGTTGCCGTTCTGATAAGCGATCTCCACGGATGTATTCAGGTTCTCCACCAGTTCTGCCGAAAGCAGGGTGCCCAGTGTGTTGACCTTATCGTTCTTATCCAAACTGGAGTCGTTCTTGCTGAACAAATAAACTTCAGCCTTAGCGCCTTTGGTGCCGAAATCATAGGCGGCATTGACGCCGTAGAGATCAACATCGTCATTCACGTTGATATCTCCTTCGTCTATTTTGGCATAGAAGGTATCCACCACCAACGGGTCGTAGTTCAAGGTCGCCCTCAACGCGTCGAATGACTTGCGCGCGCTTAAGTCTCCGGGTACGGTGTTCAGGACCGAAGAGTCGTAGGTGTTGGTAGCGCCGACTATCAAGGCGTTGCCGAAACGCAGTTCCTGGCGCCCGATCTTCAACGAGAGAGGCGAATATAGGAACTCTTTCAGCGTAACGTATGCCAGGTCGAGATCGATATCGCTGGAAGCGTTATTTTCCGCCGACCAGATTCTTTCATTGATGAGGCGCAGAGTGGCCGTGACGTTGTCCGTCAGGTCACTGTCGAGTCTGACCCTGGTCTGGGTGACAAAGAAACTCGACTGGTCGTTTTCTTTCCCTCCGGGACTGCCGTTGGAAAGGTCGAAATTGCTCCTGGCGACCCCCAGCACGGTGATGTCCCCGCCGACCTTGACGTTCTGGACTTCAGCGTAAGCGCTGCCGGCGAGCCCGGCTACCAAGGCCAAGCACAATAAAACCGATAAACGTTTAATCATTTCTGTTTCCTCCTTTATCGAGATGAATAATGGCTGCCTTTATAATATGAACTAGGCTTTTGTTTGTTGCTTCCTAGAGAATTACGATCTATGCTTATATCACCGGATTGGCTTGATCTCAGGCATATAGCGTGTCTTCACCTCCTTTTCGCCCATAAAGTGAAATCAACTCCAGTGGTATAGTCCTTTTCTCACTCTTTTATCATATATCTAATATAGTGTCAAGTTTTTTTTGCCGGTAGCTTTCCCTATTCCGGGGACACAATACTTAATTAAGGGTTCCCTCCTTGCGACACGAGGTCATTTCAGCAATTCATTATTGCTTTCTGTGCGTTTGTATATATCGGAAGCCCCCTTTTTAGAAGCATTCTTGGGGGATTTCGGCCCCAGCGATATGGACGCTATTATCGTACTCCCTTTAGGAGAAAGGGTTATGATACAAGTTTCGTTTTCTTTCTCGAAATTCATTATGGTATCGCCGTATTCCACCATATTCAGCAGGATCCATTTATAAATAGCCATTTGTTCCTTAAAAAAGCTGTTTATGAGGTCTCTGTTGCCTTTCCCGCGGTACTTCAACACCGCCACCCGCACGTTTGCGCTCTCGAAGAAATAGGATTCTTTAGGCATAAGCTTGAAACCGGCCGGCACCGGGACGTCATTGAACTTGAAGATATTCTGCGGTTCCACCATTTGCGTATCCGAATTTTTCATACTGCCGTAGTTATCGGTGGCGCATCCGGCCGCCAGAACGGCGCATAACGACATACCCGCAACAAGTATCCCCGTGGTTTTATTGCGCATCTTACCTCCTCTTTTTCGTGCGTGACATTTTTTCGATAAAAACTGCGGTCCGGGAGCGGATTTCCGCTATAAGACTCCTGCTTAACCCCGCAGATACGGCATTAGCGGTGACCTGCTCCGGGCTGATGATATCTTCAGGAGAATGACTGTCCGTGTTTAAAATAAGCTTTGCCCCGTAAAGCAGGGCCTGTTTTACGACATGGCGGTTTGTTTCTTTGTGCCCGCGGCGCGTGGTGATCTCAAGGAATATCCCTTTTCGCGCCGCCAGGCGCGTGTCTTCGGCGGTTATCATCCCCGGATGCGCCAGGATGTCTATATCTGCCGTGAGCGCGGCGCGGTTAGTGCCCTTTATTACCGGCTCCGCCGGGGTCTCCCCGTGGGCCACTATCACCTTGATACCCTGCCTGCGGGCGTAAGCGGCCAACGGTTTGAACTGTTCAGGCGGTAAATGCGTCAGTTCTATGCCCGGCAGCACAATGATAGACGAATTCTTCGGCCATTTGCGAGTAAAAGCCAGCACTCCGGAAACCGCCTGTTTAATGTTGCTGTAATCGGCGTGGTCGGTTATCGCTATGGCTTTATACCCGGCTGCGGCGTATCGCACGGCGATCTCCGAAGCCAGGAGTTCCCCATCGCTCAATATGGAATGACAATGCAGATTATACATAATCTATGAAAACTCGTCTATCGTTTATCGGTTACGCTGCCCGTATCTTAGTCTTACGTCTTTCGGTTTTAAGCCGTCACCGTGACCGAGGACCGAAACGGGCTTCGTTACCGTAGCCGTTGCCGATATTAAAGCTCGTCTATCGTTTATCGGTTACGATACCCGTATCGTCAGTCGTCCTGCGTCTTTCGTTTTTAAGACGTCACCGTGACCGAGAACCGAAACGGGCTTCGTTACCGTAGCCGTTGCCGAATTAAGTATTGTGTCCCCGGAATTCTAAGCGAAACTAATGCCCCTGGCAGGAATCGAACCTGCCGCACACAGTTTAGGAAACTGCTGCTCTATCCTTATGAGCTACAGGGGCAAGAAATTCTGGTTTAGGTTGTGGGTTTGTGCCCCGATAAAAACAAGAGGTAATTCGAATAATTTATCCCGGGGCAGATAAACTCTCGACCCAACGCCTGTATTATTATGCTCCTTCTATCTTCACCAGCGAGGTCACGGGATATTTCTTGAGTTTTTCCCTGCCTTTGAGATCGGGGAGCTCTATGACGCAAGCGATGCCTTTGATCTTCGCTTTAAATTTATCCAGCAGACGGATAACCGCCTCGATCGTGCCTCCGGTCGCCAGGAGGTCATCTACTATCAGGACATTCTCCCCTTTATTGACCGCGTCGGCATGCATCTCCAGTTCGTTCACGCCGTATTCCAGCGAGTAAGAAGCGGAAACCGTCTTGAAAGGCAGTTTCCCTTTTTTTCGCACCAGGACCAGCCCCGCTCCGAGTTTATACGCCAAAGCCCCGCCGAAAACGAAACCGCGCGCTTCCACGGCAACCACCTTGTCTATCTTAACGCCCTTATAAACCTTAGTCAAGTCCGAGATAGACTTGCGCAAAGCCCAGGGATGGTTTATGAGCGTGGTGATATCGTAAAACACTATGCCTTTCTTCGGAAAATCCGGGATACTGCGTATGTAATCGCGTAAACAGCCCTGCTTTTTTTTGTTCATCGTCATCCATCCTGTTTTTGCACGAATTTTCTCAGTTTATCCAAAGCCGCTTCTTCGATCTGCCGGATGCGTTCCCGCGAGACCCCAAGCGCTTCGGCGACCTCCGCCAGCGTGTAGCTTTTGCCGTCGGCAAGGCCGAACCGCATATCCAATATCTGCCGTTCCCTTTCCGACATTATTTCCATCAAATTGCTGACCCGCTCCTTGTCCATAAAATGCTCTATCTGCCTGTCGGGAGAAACCGCGGTCTGGTTTTCCACCAGGTCCAGTACCTGGCTGTCTCCTTCGTCACCCACCGGAGCATCCAGAGATGAAGTGCTGGTGGAGAGCCAGAAAAGGATGTGGTCCATTTTGGCTTTATTCAATCCGAGTTTTTTCGCGATCTCTTCGTTTGAGGGGATGCGTTTCAATTTCTGGGAAAGGTTTTCCTTGGTTTTCTTCCATTTGCCGATCAGGTCGTTCATATAAACCGGGATGCGGATAGTCTTGGCGTGCTCGGAAATGGACCTGGTGATCCCCTGTTTTATCCACCATGCCGCGTAAGTGGAAAAACGAAAACCTTTCTTAGGGTCGAACTTGTCCACCGCCCGCATCAATCCCAGGTTCCCTTCCTCGATGAGATCCAAAAGCGGTATCCCCAAATACATATACTTCTTGGCGATGTTTATCACCAGGCGCAGATTGGAGCGGATCATCATTTTTCTGGCCTGCTCATCCCCTTTCTTCACCTGCCTGGCATAATCCAGCTCTTCTTCAGCGGTCAACAGAGGTATCAGACGTATTTCTTTCAGGTATGTCTTTAATGCTTCCATGTTCCTCCCGGGTCATTCGCTGCGCCGGAGTAAATACGCGCGGGGCAGCCGTTATTCACGACAGCCCCGCGCGCTCATCAGGCGTTTTATTTCTTTTTCTTCCCGTCCTTCAAGGCGGCCTGCGCGGCGGCAAGCTTGGCGATAGGCACGCGGAACGGAGAACAACTGACATAATTCATTCCGATGCGGTGGCAGAATTCCACCGAGCGGGGTTCGCCTCCGTGTTCTCCGCATATGCCCACTTCCAGCGTCTTGTTGGTTTTTCTGCCGCGCTGAATGCCCATTTTCATCAGCTCTCCGATACCTTCCTGGTCGATGCTCTGGAAGGGATCTTCCGGCAGGATGCCCTTACTGATGTAATCCGGAAGGAACCCGCCGATATCGTCGCGGGAAAAACCGAATCCCATCTGGGTAAGGTCGTTGGTCCCGAACGAGAAAAACTGCGCCGTTTCGGCGAGTTTGTCGGCCAGAACCGCGGCGCGGGGTATCTCGATCATGGTCCCGAACATATGCTTTATTTTCTTGAGGCCGTATTTCTTCAGGACCTCGGCGTAGATGCCCTTGGCGATCGCCAGTTGGTCGCTTAACTCTTTGGCGTCGCAGACGACGGGTATCATTACCTCCGGATACGGGCTCTTGCCTTCTTTGAGCAGTTCCGCGGCCGCTTCCAGTATGGCGCGTATCTGCATGGAACTGACCTCCGGGTAGGTTATACCGAGGCGCACTCCCCTGTGGCCCATCATCGGGTTGGACTCATGCAGTCCATCGGCCCTCGAAGCGAGCTCTTCCATGCTGATATTCAGCTCTTTCGCCAGCATCTGGAGCTTTTCGGCGTCGCGCGGCACGAATTCATGCAGCGGCGGGTCCAGCAGACGTATAACTACCGGGAACCCGTCCATTGCCAACAGTGTCCCTTTTATGTCCTTCTTGACGAACGGAAAGAGCTCGTTAAGCGCCTTCTCCCGTTCCTCTTTTGTCTTTGAGACGATCATCTTGCGCAGAAGGAACAGCGCCTGGTCGGAGTTCTTGCCGTAGAACATATGCTCGGTCCTGAACAACCCGATACCTTCGGCCCCGAACTGCAGGGCTTTCTGCGCGTCTTCCGGGGTGTCGGCGTTGGTGCGTATCCCGAGTTTCTTCACCGAACCGCAGATCTTGAGAAAATCGTTCAGCATGCGGTTCTCTTCGCTGGCGTCCATCATCGGCAGTTTCCCGGCGTAAACCGTGCCTTTTGTGCCGTTGAGGGTCAACCAGTCGCCTTCTTTGAAGGTCTTTCCGTCCACTGAAAGCACCTTTTTATCGTAATCGATATGCAGGCTTGCGCATCCGACTATGCAGCATTTTCCCCATCCCCGCGCCACCAGCGCCGCGTGAGAAGTCATGCCGCCTCTGGCGGTGAGGATCGCCTCCGCCGCCCGCATCCCTTCGACGTCTTCGGGATTGGTCTCTTCCCGGACAAGAATAAGCTTCTTCCCCTCTTTTTTCTGTTGCACGGCGTCAAGCGCGGAAAAAACTATCTGGCCGTTCGCTCCGCCGGGTCCGGCCGGAAGGCCTTTTGCCAGCGGTTTGTTCGCCAATTCCGCCTTCGGATCTATGATAGGATGCAGCAGTTCATCCAGTTGGGCCGGGGTGACACGCATTACAGCTTCTTCTTTTTTGATCAGTTTTTCCCTCACCATGTCCATGGCTATGCGCACCGCTGCCGGCCCGTTGCGTTTTCCCACGCGGCACTGCAGCATAAACAACCTGCCTTTTTCAATGGTGAATTCGATGTCCTGCATATCCCTGTAATGTTTCTCCAGGCGGGAGCGAAAATCGCAAAGCTGCTTGTAGATCGCCGGCATGGTCTTTTCCAGGGTAACATGTTCTTTATTGTTCTCCGATTTGGAATACTCGTTGATCGGCCCGGGAGTGCGGATACCGGCCACGACGTCTTCCCCCTGCGCGTTGATCAGGTATTCGCCGTAGAAACCGTTCTCCCCGTTGCCCGGGTTGCGCGAAAAAGCGACGCCGGTGGCGGAATCACTGCCCATATTGCCGAAAACCATGGTCTGCACGTTGACGGCGGTGCCCCAGGCATCAGGTATCCCCTCTATCCTGCGGTAGCTGATGGCGCGCTTGCCGTTCCAGGATGCGAATACGGCGCCAATGCCGCCCCAGAGCTGCTGCATATGGTCGTCGGGAAATTCCTTGCCGAGCACCTCTTTGATCTTGGCCTTGAACCTGCCGCAAAGGACCTTTAAATCCTCTTCCGTCAGGTCGGTATCGCTCTTGCTGCCTTTTTGTTTCTTCATCTCGTCCATAACCCGCTCGAGCTGCTTGCGGATACCGGATTCGGAATCCTTGGGTTCGATACCGGCTGCCTTCTCCATCACGACGTCGGAATACATCATTATCAGCCTGCGGTAGGCGTCGTAAACGAAACGGCCGTTGCCGCCGCTCTGTTTGACCAGGCCGGGGATGGTTTTCTCGGTCAATCCCACATTCAACACCGTTTCCATCATCCCGGGCATCGATTTTCGCGCTCCGGAACGAACGGAAACCAGGAGAGGATTGGCGGGGTCGCCGAATTTTCTCTCCATCAGCTTCTCCACCTTCTCGAGGGCCTTCTGCACCTCTTCTTTAAGAGTTTTCGGATAAGTCCTCTTGTTCTCGTAATAATAGGTGCAGACCTCGGTGGTCAGGGTGAAACCCGGGGGAACAGGCAGGCGCAGATCCTTATGCCCGGCCATTTCCGCCAGGTTGGCGCCTTTGCCTCCCAGCAGGTTCTTCATGCTCTCGTTACCGTCGGCCTTTCCTCCTCCAAAAGAATACACGTACTTTTTTGCCATTTCTTCCTTCCTCTCCTTCTTTACTGAAGCCCCCCGGGCCGAAACCCGGGGCTTCCCTATTTTTCCGGCGAAGCCGGTGCCTCACCGGTACACAGCGCGTATAATTTCTGCGGTTTGCTCAACCCTTTACGGCTTTTTTATAGTTTGTCCGAAATATACTTTTCCACATTCTCCAGCGGGATCCTTACCTGCTGCATGCTGTCCCTGTCCCTGACCGTTACCTGTTTGTCCTCCAGCGTCTCCATATCCACGGTAACGCAAAATAACGTCCCTACCTCGTCCTGTCGGCGGTAGAGCTTGCCGATGTTGGCGGTATCGTCGTAAACGGCGTTCATCTTCTTTTTCAATTCCCCGGAAAGCTTTTTGGCTGTATCCACGATCTCTCCGCGGTTCTTTAAAAGCGGCAATACCGCGGCCTTGACCGGAGCGAGCTTCGCGTTCAAACGCAGCACGACGCGGGTGTCCTCTTTCACCTGCTCTTCATGATAGGCGTCGGTGAGGAACGCCAGCAGGCAGCGGTCCACGCCGCCGGAAGGCTCGATTATATGCGGGAAAAACCTTTTTTTCTCCACTGCGTCGAAATAGGTCAGGTCTCTGCCGCTGTATTCTGCGTGCTGCTTGAGATCGAAATCCGCGCGGTTGGCTATCCCCTCCAGTTCCGACCATCCCCAAGGGAAGAAATACTCCACGTCCGTGCAGGCTTTGGCGTAATGCGCCAGTTCGTCTTCGGAATGCCTGCGAAAACGAATATTCTGCGGTTTGATACCCAGGTCAAGATACCACTTTTTCCTGGTTTCCACCCATTCCTCGTAGATCCTGCCGGAATCTTCCGGCCTGCAGAAATATTCTATCTCCATCTGCTCGAATTCCCGCGTGCGAAAAGTGAAATTGCCGGGGGTGATCTCGTTGCGGAAGGATTTGCCTATCTGCGCCAGCCCGAAAGGAAGCTTGGGGTGACGCGAATCCAGTATATTAGCGAAGTTAACGAACATCCCCTGCGCGGTTTCCGGACGAAGATAGGCGATACTTGCGGCGTCCTCAACCGGGCCTATACAGGTCTTGAACATCAGATTGAATTGCCGCGACGGCGTAAATGAATTAACCGATTTACATACCGGGCAAACCGATCTTATTTCAACGTCCTGTCCGCATCTCGGACAATTTCGTAGAATCTTATCGATACCCTGAAGCTGTTCCTCTGTAACGGCATTACCCCAATGCTGACGTAACTGCTCGACTATATCGGAATTAGGAAGAAGATTTATTATGCCGCACTTGCATACATACTGCTTAATCACGTGATCTTCACGCAACCGGGCGTTACATTTCTTGCAATCAACCAGCGGGTCGGCGAAATTCTTGACATGCCCCGACGCCTCCCAGGTCTTGGGATGCATGATGATCGCCGCGTCCATGCCGTAGATGTCGTTACGCAGGTAAACGTTCGACTCCCACCAGGCCTTTTTGATATTATTTTTAAGCTCGACTCCGTAGGGGCCGTAGTCCCAGGAATTGGCCAGACCGCCGTATATCTCACTGCCGGGAAAAATGAAACCCCTGCGTTTACAGAGCGCGGTTACCTTTTCCATAAGTTTGTTATCGCTTTTTGTTTCCGGTGCAGTCCGCATTATCCCTTCCTTGTTTCGCAACCGTTACCGATATTAAAGCTCGCCTATCGTTTATCGGTTTCGCCGCCCTTGTCTTAGTCTTACGTCTTTCGGTTTTAAGCCGTCTCCGTGACCGACAACCGAAACGGGCTTCGTTACCGTTGCCGATATTAAAGCTCGTCTATCGTTTATCGGTTTCGCCGCCCTTGTCTTAGTCTTACGTTTTTCGGTTTTAAGCCGTCCCCGTGACCGACAACCGAAACGGGCTTCGTTACCGTTACCGTTGCCGAATTAAAGCTCGTCTATCGTTTATCGGTTTCGCTGCCCTTGTCTTAGTCTTACGTCTTTCGGTTTTAAGCCGTCCCCGTGACCGACAACCGAAACGGGCTTCGTTACCGTTGCCGATATTAAAGCTCGTCTATCGTTTATCGGTTTCGCCGCCCTTGTCTTAGTCTTACGTTTTTCGGTTTTAAGCCGTCACCGTGACCGACAACCGAAACGGGCTTCGTTACCGTAGCCGTTGCCGAATTAAGTATTGTGTCCCCGGAATAAAGCACTACCTTCCCGGGACTTTGAATTCTTCCGCGTAGGCGTTAGCGGTTTCTCCGTCTATCTGCCCCATCTCGAAAGCCTTCCAGATCGCTTCTTTCATCGGTCTCATCCCCTGGGAACCCCCGGTCTGGATCAATGTCGCCAGCTGTAAAAGCTCGTTGTTGCGTATTATGTGCTTCACGGCGTCGTTGGCAATCATCACCTCGGTCGCCAGCACCCGTTTGTCCTTGTCCGAGCACGGCAGCAGGAGTTGGCAGACTATGCCCCTGAGGGCGTTGGCCATCTGAAAAAGCACCTGTTTGCGGTGCTCTACCGGGAACATGCTTGTCAGGCGGTCGATGGCCTGTATCGTATTCGGAGCGTGGAACGAGGCGATAACCAGATGCCCTGCCTCGGCCGCGATCAACGCCGTCTTTATTGTCTCCGCGTCGTCAAGCTCCCCGACAATTATCACGTTCGGGTCCTGACGCAGGGTGCTCTTCAGAGCGGCGGAAAAGGAATTCGTGTCTATACCCACTTCCCGCTGTTTGATGATGCACTTGTCGTTCACGTAAACGTATTCTATCGGCCGCTCCAGGGTGATCACCACCCCTTTGCGTTCTTTGTTGATCAAATCCACCATAGCGGCCATGGTGGTGCTTTTTCCGGAACCGGTGGTGCCTACGATCAGCACCAGGCCTTCTTTTAGACGGGCGAGGTCCTTTACCACGGGCGGGATATTCAACTCTTCGAATGAGAATATCCTGGTGTGTATCAGTCTCAAGGCCGCCTCGACATTGCCGCGCTGTTGATGCACGTTCACCCTGAAGCGGTGCTCTCCGTCAAACTGCAGAGCGAAGTCGAGTTCTTTCTCGGTCTGGAACCTCTTGATCTGCTCCTGCGACATTATGCTGAACAAAAGCCGCGGAATATCTTCCGCCGATAAAGGCTGTAAATGTTTCAGGGAAACTATCTCGCCGTTTATTCGCATCACCGGCTGTCTATCGGCGATCAGATGAAGATCGGAGGCTTTTTTCTCGATAGCCAGCCGCAGTAGATTATTTATGTCGAGCTTTTCTACCAACTGCCGGCAGACTTCCCCGAGGTCCTCGTCTCTGATCTCCGTAAAATAAGCGCCTATGCCGTATTTATTGTCTTTTTCCTGGAATTCGATGCGCATAACGCGCACCGAGGCATTGATGCGGCGTTTGTCCGGAAGTTCGAAAGAAATCTGGAGTTCGGTCCGGATCGGGATGATATCCTCGAGTCGGAAGAATACACCTTCGGTGCTTATATTCTGAATAAGCCCTTTTCTCTGGATACCCTGGGGATCCAGATGCGCAGGCAGGCGGTATAACAAAGGCAATCCGACAAAGACTCTGATCCCAAGCCTTTTTTCATTAAAATTCTGCGTTATCATCGGCCATACCTCTCCTCGCGCGCGAACCCGGGGAAGAAGTCTTCCCCGGCGTCCCGGCATATTGGTTTTGATATCCGCTGGTTTTGAATCCCCTTAGCACGGAAATCCCGGTGGTTCTGTCCCGGGTCTGAACGCAGGTATGCTTCGGGGGGCAGCCTGGATAAACAGACTGCCTATATGCGCTGTGTCCCGGTGAAGCCGAAGTCCCGCCTGAAGGAACAAGGGCCTCCGGTTTTAGTCCGGGGGGGCTCCACTGCGCGGAAGTTAATGAAACCGCCTGCGGCAAACCGCGCTTTTAGACAGCGGCCGCCGAATTGAATAATAATATCAAACATTATAAAGCGTGTCAAGAATATACGCTTTGTCCGCCCCGGTGGCTGCGCTCTTTAAGCTAAGTGATTTTCTCCCTGAAAGAAGCCAGTTCTTCCGGTTTGATCTTGAAGGTATTTTCCGGCGCGGGAAAAGAACCGTCCCCGACCTCACGGATAAAATCTCCGGCGGCGTTCATCACCCGCGAATGCAGGTCGGCGTAACGTTTCACGAACCTGGGCCGGAAACCCGGGTTCATTCCCAGCATATCGTTGGTTACCAATACCTGTCCATCGCAGAAACGCCCGGCTCCGATGCCGATGACCGGTATGGAGAGTTTTCGGGCTATATCACCCGCCACCGCCTCGGGCACGCACTCCATCACCACGGCGAAACAGCCGGCCTTTTGCAGCGCTTCCGCCTGGGCTAGGATATTCAGCGCCTCATCCGCCGATACCCCCCTTGTCTTGAATCCCCCGGTCTCATCGGCAGTCTGCGGCGTCAATCCTATGTGCCCGCACACCGCTATCCCTTTGCCGATGACCGCTTCCGTTAGCTCCAGGCAGCGCGGCGACCATTCGATCTTCAAAGCGCCGCAGGCGGAATCGTTCTTCAACCGCAAAGCGTTTTGCAGCGCGGCGGCGACACTCACGTTTTTTCCCGCGCTGTCGCATTGATAAGCCGAATACGGCATATCCGTCAAGACCAGCGCCCTTTTTACGCCCCGGCATACGGCTTTGGCGTGGTAGAGCATTTCTTCGAGCCCGACCTCCCGGGTAGATTGCAGGCCGAGCGCGACGTTGGCGAGTGAATCCCCCACCAGGACTATGTCAACCCCGGCCTCGTCGAGAATAACGGCGGTAGAATAGTCATAGGCGGTAAGCATCGTGATTTTACGCCTGTTTTTGCATTGCGTTATCGCAGTTGGAGTGATCGTCTTTTCGTCCTTCATACTTCCTTTCCTAATTCCGGGGACACAATACTTAATTCGGTAACGGCTACGGTAACGAAGCCCGTTTCGGCTTTCGGTCACGGGGACGTCTTAAAGCCGAAAGACGCAAGACGATACTTAATGGGGTATCTCTTCCATATCCATTATCCTGCACCCGGGGAATTTCGCGAGCAGTGCCGCGCCGCGCTCTTTTCCCAGCACATAAACGGCTGTAGAGAGAACATCGGCGGTCAAGCCGTCCGGCGCGAATATCGTAACCGAAATAATACCGCTATCGGCCGGATATCCGCTGCGCGGGTCTATAATGTGTGAATAACGCTTTGCGGCCCTGCCGGTATCAGAACCGCTTTCTTCACCCGCCATAAAGAACTGTTCATAATCGCCGGAAGTAGCTATAGAGCCTTCTTCCAATTGTATTTCTTTTAACACTCCCCGGCCTCTGGGGTCTTTTATCGCTATGCGCCAGGGTTCTCCTCCGGGTTTTCTTCCCGCGCAGCGGATCTGCCCTCCGGCGTTGAGAAGAAAATCTCTTATCCCGGACTTGGCCAGTTCAGCGGCGGCGCAGTCGAGCGCGTAACCTTTGCCGGCCCCGCCGAGATCGACGCTCATTCCTTCGCTTGAAAATTCTATCATATTATCGTCCGGGTGAAAAACTATTTTTTCGCTCCCTATCGAAGGCAGAACGCCGGCTATTCGGCCGGCGGACGGGACATTGAATTTCCTGTCCCTGAATCCCCAGAGGCGCACCAGAGGCTCCACAGTTATGTCGAAAGCCCCCGAACTTAACCGGGAGAGATCCGCGCAGCGGGACAGCAGGGCGTATACCTCCGCGGAGACCTTCTTTTTTCCGCCCGCGTTCAAAAGGGAAATTTCGCTGTCCGGCCGGTATTTGCTTAAAAGCCCTTCCACCCTGGATATTTCCTCAAAAGCTATCTCCGGGGCCCTGGGGTCGAGATATATGATCTCCACGTAGGTCCCCAGCAATATCCTGGTCTCCATGCGCAGTCCCCTGCTTTCGCATCCTGAAAAAAGAAAAACCGCGAAAATAAAAAACACCCTCAGGAATTGTCTAAGGATTAACATAGCTATTTAGTAATATGCGGCATTTCCATTTGCTTTTTTATTATCTTCAAAACCTCTTCACGATTCCCAAGCACATCATTATTCCAGAATCTCAAGATTACATAACCTTGATCTTTAAACCAGGCATCTCTTACTTTATCATCCTGATCATCCGCATGTTGTCCGCCGTCCACTTCTACAATCAGCTTACGCTCAAAACATACAAAATCAACAACATATCTGCCGATAACCGCCTGCCTGCGGAATTTAACTCCCGCATTTTTGAGACGTAAAACATATCACAGATATTTTTCCGCTTCAGTGGGATTATTCCTCAATGAACGGGCAATTTCAACGGGGATTATTTTTTTCAACGGCTCCCCATCCCCATCCATCCCCACAAGGGGGAGGGAAAACAGCACAATGAAGGATAATATACTCTCATCTTCCATCTCCGATAACCGCCTCAAATCTTTCTTCCCAATAGAAAACTCCTTATCTTTTCCTCCCCTTGATGGGAAGGATTAAGGAGGGGTGGGTGCGCTGTCCAGTAAATTTTATAGACAGCGCACAGAGCATATCGAGAATCGAGATTTGATTCGATGGAAGTTCTCGATTATCAAATACCGATAAGCGAGTTTTAATATCGGCAACGGTCACAGTTTCCAACAGAACCCAACCAATCTCTCATATCCTCATAATCACTTCTTTTTTATCGTTTTTAACAGTTCCTTTACGCCTAAAGTATTGATTACATTTTGCGGCCCGAGCCGGCCGCGCCTGGCTATGTCCACCCCGTAACGTATGTTCTTCAATTGATCGGGATGATGGGAATCGGTATTCACCGCCAGCCTCACTCCGTTTTCCGTGGCCATGCGGCAGTTGACGTCGTTGAGGTCCATCCTTTGATGGTAAGAATTAATCTCCATACCGGTATTGGTATCCGCTGCTGCCTTGAAAACCGTTTTCAAATCTATCTTATACGGTTCTCTCACCCCGCGCAGCCTGCCGGTGGGATGCGCTATTATGTGCACCCATCTGTTTTCGCAGGCCTTCACTATCCGCGCAGTCAACTGTTTTTCGCTCTGGCTGAACCCCGTGTGCACCGCGCCGAGGACTATATCGAATTCAGCCAGGACTGCGTCGTCGTAATCAAGCTCGCCTCCCGGGCCTATCTCCGTTTCCGTCCCGTAGAGAACGCGTATCTTTCCCTTGTGCCTGGCGTTGACCGCCGCTATTTCCTTGCGTTTCTCGGACAGGCGCCGCGGAGACAACCCGCCGGCGATCTTCAGGCTTTGTGAATGGTCGGTAATCGCTATATACGAGTACCCCAGCGCCTTAGCCGCCTCCGCCATTTCTTCGATATCGGCTTCACCGTCAGACCAGCGGGAATGCGTATGCAGATCGCCCTTGATCATACTCTGCTCCACCAGCGGCGGAATGCGTTTCTCGAGCGCGAGCTCTATTTCTCCCCTGTCTTCGCGCAACTCCGGGGGAACGAACGACATCTTGAGCCGGGAGAATATTTCTTCCTCGGTTTTTCCAGCTATCCTGCGTCCAGCGGCGTCGTATAACCCGTACTCATTAAGTTTATATCCGTTTTGCCCGGCAATGTGGCGCAGTTTGACGTTGAAAGCCCTGGAACCCGTAAAATATACCAGCGCTGCCCCGTATTCCTCTTTTTTCACCAACCGCAGGTCTATTTGTGTCCCTCTTGAGGTGCGCAGGGATACTTTTGTCCCGCCCCGCGCCAGCAGCTCCGCGTCCCCGACTGCGGCGATGAAGTTATTTATAAACGAGACGTTCCCTTCTCCGGCAGAAGATAAAAAATCTATATCGCCTACGCTCTCCACGCGCCGGCGCAGGCTCCCCGCCACGGATAAGGAACCCGGAGAAAAATTCTCTTGTATCTCTTGTGCCAGGCTCTCGGCGTCGCGAAGCGACATACGCTCCTTACTACTCTTGAACAATCTTATGCCCTTCGACATATTCTCCAGGCTTTTCTCCTTTATCCCGGGTATCGTAAGCAGTCTTCCGGAAGAAATGGCCGCCTCCAGGTCGGAAAGGCTGTTTATATTTGCCTGCTTGTAAAGCAGGCTCACGGTTTTCGGCCCCAGAGAAGGAATTTCCAGCAACTGCGGTAGTCCGGAAGGAAGGCTTTCTTTTAGATCGGAAAAAAAGGAGAGTTCCCCGGTGGAAACTATCTCCTGTATTTTGGCTTCCAGGTCGGCGCCTATGCCTGGTATCTCGCGTAAACGCCCGGTTTTTGCCAACAGGCTTATGTCCTCCGGCAGGGATTCGATGTTCCTCGCCGCTTTTTCATAAGCGCGCACCCGAAAGATGTTCTCGCCCTTTATCTCAAGTAAAGCGGCAGTCGAGCGGAAAATCGCGGCTACGTCGGCATTACCCGGCATAATTATCTTCTATGCTTTTGACCATATCGTTAAGCAGGATATTAACAGGTACCGGTATGCCGGATTCCTGGGCTATACGGATTATCGCTCCGTTTATGGCATCTATTTCACTACGCCTCCCGGCCAGTATGTCCTGCAGCATGGAAGAAATATTTGCTGCCGTGGCTTCACAAACCGCTTCCGCCTTGGCCAGCGGGTCGTCATAGGCCAGTTTTATTCTCTTGCGTTTGGCCACCCTGACCGCCTCCGTGACAGCCGCGCGCATGATCCGTCTGGCTCCCTCGGATTTCACCAGAGCCCCGTTCGGCAGGCGCAGGACCGCGGAAAGCGCGTTGATGCCGGCGTTCAGCACCAGCTTCGACCAGATGATGTTCTTTATCTCCCTGGATATGCGCAATTCCAGCCCGCAGGACGAAAACAGCTCCCTGATCGGGCGCATTTCGGCCGTGACCTTTCCGTCCGTTCTGCCGATCACGGTCTCCCCTTTTCCGGCGTAACGCACCCCGCCGTCTTCAAGCAGAGTGGCTCCTATGTTCGTCACCCCTCCTATGACCTTCGTTTCATCCACCGCCTCCGAAATTACCTCGATGTTACCCAGGCCGTTCTGCAGGCTGATCACTACGGCGTCCTTGGCCAGATAAGGGCTAAAGGAAGAAACCGCGTTTTTGGTATCGTAGGACTTAACGCAAAGGAAAACAACGCCCGCTCCGGATATTCCGGCAAAAGAAGAGGAAGCCTTGACGCGCGCCTTCCATTTGCCGGCCGCCCCCTCCACGTTTATTCCGTCCCGCTCGATCTTATCCGCGCGCTCCTTGGAGCGGCTGAAAAGAACGGCGTCGGCCTTCGCCTTGAAAAAAAGGGCTGCCAACAGAGAACCTAATGCCCCGGAACCGACGATGGCAATCTTCATATGGCCTCCTTCAATACTCGTCTATCGTTTATCGGTTACGATGCCGGTATCGTCAATCGTCTTACGTCTCTCGGTTTTAAGACGTCCCCCGTGACCGAAAGCCGAAACGGGCTTCGTTACCGTAGCCGTTACCGAATTAAAGCTCGTTTATCGGTTACGATGCCGGTATCGTCAATCGTTTAACGTCTTTCGGCTTTAAGACGTCTCCGTTACCGTGAACCGAAACGGGCTTCGTTACCGTAGCCGTTACCGAATTAAAGCTCGTCTATCGTTTATCGGTTACGATGCCGGTATCGTCAATCGTTTAACGTCTTTCGGCTTTAAGACGTCTCCGTTACCGTGAACCGAAACGGGCTTCGTTACCGTAGCCGTTACCGAATTAAAGCTCGTCTATCGTTTATCGGTTACGATGCCGGTATCGTCAATCGTTTAACGTCTTTCGGCTTTAAGACGTCTCCGTGACCGTGAACCGAAACGGGCTTCGTTACCGTAACCGTTACCGAATTAAGTATTGTGTCCCCGGAATTCAAATGGCCGCGGCCGCTGCCGGGGCTTGCAATTGCTCCATCACCGCCTGGGATTTCATTATCTTACCGAGATGGAAAGCGATAAAAGAATCGAGAATGAAGCATAATTCTTTCTTGATCTGAGGATTGAGGCCGAGGCCGAGCGTATTCTGTAAATCGTTTTTCTGTATGTATTGTATTGAGGCGACTGTTCCGCGAAAGATGGCGCGCGATTTAGGGTCTTTACGCGGGCAGTTCGAACAAAGCAGACCGCCGAGTGAGAGGCTGAAGCGTATCTCCCCTCCGCCGATACGTGAATCGCAGGAGACGCAGGAATCGAAATTCGGCTTGAAACCGGAAAGCGCCAGCATCTTGATCTTGAAAATGATGAGCAGTTTCTCGGAGACGGATGCGGCGGCCATGCGCTCCAGCACCGAAACCGTCAAGTCGAATATTTCCTCATTTTTGTCCTCCTGCGGCATCACCGCGTCCAGAAGTTCCATGACCATACTGCCGGCCGCGGATCTATTGAGGTCCTGCCGTATGGCGTTAAAGTTCTCCTTGATATCGCACTGGCTCACCAGATGCAGGGTTGAAGTCCGGCTTTTGTAAAAAACTATTTCGTTGCGGGAAAAAGGCTCGACGGTGCTGGCGAATTTGCGGGGGTCTTTTCTGATGCCCTTGAGTATTCCTCTTATCTTGCCGTGGTCCCTGGTATAGAAATCCGCCAGCAGAGAGGTCTCGCGGAAGTCGCGTTTGTTGATCACTAAAGCGTCTGTCTTGAGGATGGCCATTTATCGCCTTTGGGGTTCCGCCGTTTTACCGTATATCCTGTCTATCACGGCGTCCGTCTTCTCTTGCATTTTCGCCCGCTGGACCGCGGTGCGGTCGTCGTAACCCAGGGCGTGCAGCACCCCGTGAATGATGTAAACCAGGAGTTCTTTTTGCGCCGTGTTGCCGTATTGCGCGGCGTTTCGCGCCGCGGCCTGTGCCGAGACGGCTATCTCGGCCTCCAGCGCCTCTGTGCCGCCCTGACTAAGGTTGAAAGAAATTACGTCGGTGGGACGGTCATGCCCAAGGTAAAGTTCGTTTATCCGGCGTATCCGGCTGTCATCCATCACGCAGACGTTTATGCTTCCGCCTTTGGCGTAACCTTCCGCCTTCAGCAGAACCGAGACGGCCCGGCCCGCGGAAGCGCGGAACGCCGCGCCTAAACGCAGTCTATTCTGTAGATTTAAAAGTGTCAGAACGGTCTTTTTCTTGTCAGCAGGGGTCACTTGCCGTTATTCTCGGGGTAGTTTATGCGGCTGTGGTACATGCCGCTCAATATTCGGATGAATTCGGCGGAAATCTTCTCGAGGTCTTTCAGCGTCAGGTCGCAGGAATCAAGCTGTCCGTCTATGAACTTGTTGTTGATGATCTTGTAAACCAGGTCTTCGATATTCGCCGGCGTCGGCTCCTTGAGGGTGCGGGAAGCGGCCTCGACCGAATCCGCCAGCATCACCACAGCGGTTTCCTTGCTGTCCGGTTTTGGGCCGGGGTAACGGAATCCTTCTTCGTCCACCGGCTTGGCGGCGTCGAACTTCTCCAGCGCCCGGCGGTAAAAATAATAGACAAGGCTGGTGCCGTGGTGCTGGCGTATAAAATCGGCCAGCTTGGGATTCAATCTGTATTTTTCCGCCAGCTCCGAGCCTTCCTTGACGTGGTTCATAATGACCAGCTTGCTCATGGACGGCGAAAGGTCGTCGTGCTTGTTGAAACTCGGTATCTGGTTTTCGCTGAAGTATTCCGGTTTCGAGAGCTTTCCGATGTCGTGGTAGTAAGCTCCGATACGCGCCAGAAGGGCGTTGGCGCCTATGGCGCCGCAGGCCGCTTCGGCGAGATTGCCTACGATCAGGCTGTGGTGGTAAGTCCCGGGGGCTTCCAGTATCATCCTGCGCAAGAGCGGCTGGTTGAAATCGGCGAGCTCAAGCAGGCTGATGTTGGTCACGGTCTTGAAAAGGTATTCGAATACAGGCAGTATCCCGATGGCTATCACGCCGGAGATCAGGCCGTTTGCAAAAAGAGCGGCAATGCCGCAGCTTCCGTTCAGTTTGAATCCTTCCATCAGCACGAAAAGCGCGGATTGGATGATCCCTGCCACGACCCCCGCCCTTATCACGTCCATTCTGCGCCGGGTCTCCCTCACCAGTATGGAGGAAAACATGCCGCTGACCAGGAAGAAGACCGCTATATCCAGCTTGCCGCCGTATAGGGCGGCGACGGAGAAAGATACCGCCACGGTCAGCAGGAACGAAAGTTCCAAGCTGGAAAAAAGCAGTGTCGCCAGCATCGGGATAAGCGCGAAAGGTATGTAAAAAATACACAGACCGTTATTTATGACGAAGAAACTCCAGGAAAAAATGAGGGTGAATAAAAGCGACAGGTAAAGCAGGTTGCAGTTGTCCAGTCCGCATTTCTTGCGGAAGAGCGTCAGAGACGCCACAACCGCCAAAAGCAGAGGCGGCACGGTCATATCCACCCCAAGCAGCGCGGCCGCCGCAAAGAGTATGACGGAGAATATTATGATCCGTATTTTATTCTTCAATACCGTTTCTATCATACGCCTCTATGATCTTTTGCACCAGCGGGTGCCTGACGACATCGCTGCCGCTTAAATATGCGAATTTTATCCCGTCCACGCTCTTGAGGAGCTTCTGCGCCTCCAGCAGGCCGGCGGGTTTGCCGCCGGAGAGGTCGCTTTGAGTCGGGTCGCCCGTGATCACCGCCCTGGAGCCGAACCCCAGCCTGGTCAGGAACATTTTCATCTGCTCGGCGGTGCAGTTCTGCGCCTCATCCAGTATGATAAAAGCGTCATTCAGGGTCCGCCCGCGCATATACGCCAGCGGCGCCACTTCTATGACTCCGGATTCCATATATTTCTCGATGCGCGCCGAGTCTATCATATCGTGCAGGGCGTCGTAAAGCGGGCGCAGGTAAGGCGATATCTTTTCGAACATATCTCCCGGCAGAAACCCCAGGGATTCACCTGCCGCCTCCACCGCCGGCCTGGTGAGCACCAGCCTGCGCACTTCCCCGTTGCGCAGGGCTTCCACGCCGCAAGACATAGCCAGGTAGGTCTTGCCTGTCCCGGCCGGGCCAAGAGAAAAAACGATGTCGTGCTCCTTTATCGCTGCTATGTATTCTTTTTGGCCGGCGCTCTTCGGCTCGACTGATTTGCCTTTTTCCAGGTGCTGCCTGGGTTTCTCCGAAAGCAACACTCCTTCCAGGTCATAGGCGATCCTGCGGCTGGAGCTCATATTCCTGGCCAGACAGCGCACGTCCAGCGGCCGGCCGGTTTCTTCCGCAGAGAGCATGGCGTCGATCACGCTCTTGGCCTTCTCCACACTGCGGGAAGAACCTTTTATCTTCATACTGCCGCCGCGTAAATGGATGCGCACGCCGCATTCTTCTTCTATCTCTCTGATGTGACGGTCGTGCGGCCCGAACAGCGCCTGGATATCGCTGCGATCGTTTATATGAATATTTTCTTCCATCTATCTTTTTGCGCCCGTCATTTCAGGTTCTCTTCGGTTTCCTTCAACAGTATGCCTTCTTCCGGGATGTTTATCGTCTGGCCCGGGTATATCTTGTTCGGCCCTTTGAGCGCGTCCCGGTTTGCCTCGTAGATTTTCATCCACTTGCGGGTAGTGCCGTAGAATTTCTCGGATATCTTCTGCAGGGTATCGTTCTTCTGCACCGTGTATTTCCTGTAATTCTGGGATACCGGAGCTTCATCCTGCAACTCGTCTTCCTGGTATAATTCCCCGCTCGCCTGAGGCTCGGAGTCAACCTGTTCGACGGGCGCCTGTGCCGGGGCGCTGCTTTTTTCCCGGCTGCCGAACTCCACCTCTACCACCTGCGTAACGCGCGTGGTCTTTCTGTCCTTGCCGGCTTCTTCGGCGGGCGGCTGTCCAGTCAGATACCCGCGGTTGCCGGAAGAAAGATTCTGGTCAACGCGCTCTTTGGTCAACGGGTATGTCCTGGTGCTTACCAGACACCCGGAAAGGACGAATGCCGACAGCGTCAATATCCCCAAAAGCCTGGTTTCTTTCTTCATTTTTCCCTCCCGGAAGATTATTCCTTTGCGTTATTTTTTATGCCGAGCCTCCGCCTTTGCCCCGCGTCAGGCGGCCGGTTTCTTCAAAACGAGATTCAACTCTTTTAACTGCTTTTCTTCCACATCCGAAGGCGCCCCGGTCAACGGACAGCAGGCGGCGCTGTTCTTGGGAAAAGCGATCACTTCGCGTATACTGCTCTCTCCCGCCAGTATGGATAACAATCTGTCGATACCGAAAGCCGCTCCGCCGTGCGGAGGCGCCCCGTATTTAAAAGCGTTCAGAAGAAAACCGAAACGCTTCTGCGCCTCTTCGTCGTTCAGGCCGATGATCTTGAATATCTTTTCCTGCAATTCCGGGCGGTGTATCCTTATCGAACCCGACCCCAGTTCGGCGCCGTTGAGCACCAGGTCGTAAGAACGGGAACGCACCTTGTCCGGGGCGGCATCCAGCAGGCCGATGTCTTCCGGATGGGGAGAGGTGAACGGGTGGTGCTCGCTCTCCCAGCGGTTCTCCTCCCGGTTGAATTTAAAAAGAGGGAAATCCACAACCCAGACGAAAGCGAACGGTTCTCCCGTCTCGGGCCGCAGGTCAGGTTTGTCGCTGCCGTATTTTTCCTGCGCCTGCGCGTATGTCAGGCGCGGGAAAGGCGTTTTTATCTGCGTCCCTTTCAATTCCTTGACTATCTTCTGCATCAACCCTTCGGTGAGGGCAAATATGTCTTCCTCCCGCACGAAAGACATCTCGATATCAAGTTGGGTGAATTCCGGCTGGCGGTCCGCGCGCAGGTCCTCGTCCCGAAAACACTTGGCGATCTGATAATACCTCTCGATACCAGAAACCATCAATATCTGCTTGAAAAGCTGGGGCGACTGCGGCAGGGCGTAGAACATACCGCGGTTGACCCTGGAGGGCACGAGATAATCCCGCGCCCCTTCAGGCGTGGATTTCGTGAGGATCGGGGTCTCGCATTCCAGAAAATCGGCGGCGTTCAAATACCCGCGTATTATCGTATAAAGTTTATGCCGCATCGCGAAATTGCCGAAAGCCGCCGGCCTGCGCAGGTCCAGGTAACGGTATTGCAGGCGCATCTCTTCGTTTATCTCTCCCCCGTCCTCTATCTCGAAAGGAGGAGTAAGGCTGGCGTTCAGTATCTCGAGTTTCTCTCCCAGCACCTCCACCTCTCCGGTGGCAAGTTTGGAGTTGACCGTATTCTGCGGCCTGCGGTTGACCTTTCCCGTCAATTTTATCACGTATTCACTGCGTAGTTCCTGCGCCAGCGCGTAAGCCTCCGGCGCCTCTTTCGGTATGAAAACAACCTGGGTCAGGCCGTAACGATCGCGGATATCTATAAAAATAAGCTTACCGTGGTCCCTGCGGCGCGCCACCCAACCGCAAAGCACCGCTTCCTTTCCCTCGTCCGCGGCGCGTAGTTCACCGCATGTATGGGTCCTATACATTTTCCTTGAACCTTTCTTTTACCGCTTCTATAAGCGCGTCCCTCGCCGCGGGCTCCTGGGAGCCGGTGGACATATCCTTTATCAGCACCGTGCCGTTTTTAAGTTCGTCTTCGCCGATTATCAGCGCGAGTTTAGCTCCCTGCGAGTTGGCCGCGCGCATCGCGCCTTTTATGGATTTGCCTTCGTAATCCGTATCGGATGATATCCCGGAGGCGCGCAGTTCCGCCAGTATCCCGGGGCAGGCGGCGCGCGCCCCTGTCCCCAGAGGCACGATGAAAACCCGCGGCCCGTCGGCGTCCGGCGCCTGCGCCTGCGAAACAAGCATTACCCTTTCCATACCGAAAGCGAACCCGCAGGCCCCTTTATCAGGCCCTCCCAACTCCGCTATCAAATTATCGTATCTGCCTCCGGCTCCTATGGCGTTCTGCGAGCCCAAGCCGGAGTGAGTGATCTCGAAAACCGTGCGCGTGTAATAATCAAGCCCCCGCACCAGGGACGAGGAAAGCGTATATTTTACCCCGCAGGAATCCAGGCCTGATAATACCGACCTGAAATGCCCGGCGCAAGCCGGACATAAATGGCCGCTTTCGAGGTTCAAACCGGCAACGGCGCGGCGGCAGCCCTCATTTTTGCAGTCAAGGATGCGCAGGACATTGACGTCCAGGCGCTGCAGGCACTCCGGACAGAGATCTGCGCGCTTGTCCTGTAATGACGCGCGCAGGCCTTCCGTCAGCTTTTGCTTATCCTGAAGACAGCCCAGCGAGTTAACGAGTATCTCATACCCGCTTATGCCCCAGGCCTTAAGAAGCGCATCGGCCAGCGTTATGATCTCGCTATCCAGGCAGGGATCGGAAGACCCCAGCGCTTCACAGCCTATGTGATGGAACTGGCGCAGGCGCCCTTTCTGCGGCCTCTCCGCGCGGAACATCGGGCCTATATAAAAAAGTTTGGCGAACCCCTGGCTTTTATCCAACCCGTTCTCCACATAAGCGCGGACAACGGAAGCGGTGCCTTCAGGCCTCAAGGCGTAGCTGTCCTCGCCCCGCTCTATGAGGAACATCTGCTTACCGACGATCTCTGTGGAGCCTCCCAGACTGCGGGCGTAAAGCGCCGCCTCTTCTATCACGGGAGTCCTTATCTCGCGGTAATTGTATAAAGCGAATACTTCTCTGCCGGCGTTCTCGGCATTCCGCCATAAAACCGCTTCTTCCGGCAGGATATCTCTGGTTCCCAGGACTTTTTTGAACATAGATAGTATGACGCGGGATGAAAAGCGGTGATAACCGAAAGTCTGCCCGGTCCCTATTTTTCGATTATAGCTCCCGGAACTTCAAGGCCTTTTTACTGCCGGGACCCCGGCCTGTATTCTATCGAGGCGCGGGAACTGACTTTATGTTTTTTCGGAAAACCAACGTAAAACAACACACCAGGCGGGTTATTTTACCAGCTTCTTCATTTCCAGTCCCGGTTTAAAAACTACCACTTTACGCGGCGGGACAGGGACAGTCTGCCCTGTGCGGGGATTTCTGCCTGTTCTGCTTTTTCTCTCTTTGATCTTGAAAATCCCGAAATTCCTAAGCTCTATCTTCTCACCGCGCACGAGAGCCTCCAGGATGCAGTCAAAGGTCTTTTGCACGACCTTTTTCACGTCTATCTGCTTCAATTTCGTATCATCCGAGACTTTAAGAATTATGTCTTTCTTCGTCACAGGACACCTCCGTTTCTTAAATCAATCCTTGAGCACTGCGGCTTGAAGGCCGTGGTTGACGGGATTGATATTGAAGGCAGGTCTTTTTCTCCGCGCCTTGTTGGATACGGCTTAAACGCTGCCGAACGTATCAAGTATACTACTTTTCGGATAAAACACAATATTTTTTTGTCTAACCGCCTATAAGGCAGAAAGATATAGGATATGCGCGGAGTTCAGGCATTAGGTCTGGCTGTCTGAAGATAGTGTTCGAAGCGCGGAAAATCGGGGATTTCTGCGGTTGGAGTAAAGTTCACCTGCCGTCTATCGTTTATCGGGACGCTGCCTTTGTCTTAGTCTTACGTCTTTCGGTTTAAGCCGTCCCCGTTGCCGAATTAAGTATTGTGTCCCCGTGACCGAAAGCCGAAACGGGCTTCGTTACCGTAGCCGTTGCCGAATTAAGTATTGTGTCCCCGGAATACTATTGTTTTTGCCACCCATAGACGCTGACCCGGAGGTCGAAATGAGTGTGATCGTGAACGCGGAAGTTGCGCGGCCAAGACTCGGGAATGGCGTTATCCGCGAGCGAATATTGAAAAGGATCCATCGAATATTTCAATATCACCCGCGGCCCGTAATAAGGAATGACTACCGCTATATCATGGGTCGGTAAAGAGGGGTCCATCCTGCGAAACATCGCTGTCTGCAGTTTTTTATCCAGGCTCATCCTGAATTTATCGTCCACCTCCAAGATAACGTTCTTTACGTAAGAAGAACAGCAGTTCTGATGGGAGCACCTGAAAGTCGCGCAGGTATATACCGGGATATTCCCGGAGCCCATGGATAGAGTGTGCGCGGTCTGCTGAAAGAAAGTGCACCCGTCGAAGCCAACGTTGGCGTCACCGTAGAGAGAGTAGAAGCTTTTTCCCTGCCAAACTATATACACCCCTATAACGTTGCCTTCGTGGTAAGCCAGCGGCGCGGCAGAAAGACTGGCATCCTTGACCTCATTCAGTTTTCGGGCGAAAGTATCTTCATTCACGTCATCATATTCGCGTATAGACTCATAAGAATAAGCCAGATTATCATCGCGAGAAGTGCTCACCCCCAACTCCCGCCAGACATATCCGCCGGCAGGAGGCTCAAGCCCTTGCGGCCCCGAGGGGTCCATAAGATCCAGCATCGTAAAACTCCATTGCCGTGAGGCACAGCGTCCGCCGGTATCGCAGGCAGTGAAAACTACCGAGTGCTCTCCGGAAGCGAGCCCGGAAGACGGCGTGCAATACGCTTCGGCTGACGAGAAAGTTTCGTCAATAAAATCCTTTGTAACAGCCTGGGCCGAACCGTCAAGGCTTATGCTTAAGGACGACAGCTCCAGGCCGGCTTCCCCCTGGGCGCGTGCGCGCCCGTAGAGCAGAGGGCGCGAGGAAGCTATCATCCCCTGCGGTTGTATTACTTCTATCACCGGCCCGCTTGAAGAAGTCTTGACCGTAAAAGTCAATTCCTCGGAACCGGCCCCGGCGGGATTGACTGCCTTGACAGCGACTTTGAATTCGCCCTCTCCCGGAAGAATGACCCTGGCAGCGAATTCCGCCACCGGAGAATTAGGGTCTCCCGCCTGCCAGAGATCCGTCGGCAGCATAGGAAATTCCTGCTCCGGAAAAGATTCTTTCTTCTCGGAGTTTGAAACGGTAACCAGCAGTTTTGTGTCCGCGGGCAGATATTCCTTGAATAGCTTTCCTTTCAAGTCTATAGCCCCCTCGCTGGTTTCTACTTCGCTTTGAGCAGGTTCGCTTATCTCGATAACCGGAAGATCGGAATCCAGAAATTTCAATACCGGATTCTCTGCCTGCAAGGCGATGTTTCTGGGTTCTTGCCAATGTACTGACTTTATATAAAAAACATTTTTGGTTACTATATAATTACTACCTAATTGACTTCTCGTATGAACCACTGAATCTCCTGCATCCCAATCTTGGAATAGAATCAAATTTAACAGACTCCCATGTGCACCCACAATGACTGAATAATCTGTTTCTGTCACTTGAGGAAGACTATTTACATATGACAAAAATCCACTTCCTAAAGAAGTATTATCCATATCATCAATTGCACATCCCCTAAAGTCAATCTCCAGCAAATTGGAAAAAGCCGACTCCAAAGCCGAGTAATTGAGCGGGACAAGATACACACTGGGGCCTAAGAAAAGCCCCCATCCAAATTCCTGGACTAAAGATAAACCGTTGGCGGCCGAAGACAGCGGCGTCCCGAGGTTCGGCACCCCTACCAGGATTAATTTCGGCACATTGGCAGAAGAGTTGACCGCCAGATAATAACGCGCTGCCAGTCCGCCCATGGAATGCGCCACTATATTCACCCCTGCGCAATAAACCCCGTATTTCGCGGAAGAAAGCAGTTCTTCGATTTTAATGGCGAGTTTATCCGCCCAACCGCGGTTGTTGCCCTGGGGATTGAGTTTGCCCGGAGGATAAGTATCGATGGAGCCGTTGGGATCCTGGAAATCCAGCGTCTCCAGGTAGGGGCCGACCTGCCGGTAGGGGCCGAAATAAGGCTGGAGGGTATTGATTACCGTTTCCCAGTCGGCCGGATTTCCTTTGGCGAAACCGTGCAGAAAAAGCACCGGCACAGGTTTATAGGCCCGGCTGTCATTCCAGCTATCGAGCACCTGCGCTTCTCCGGCAGAGGCGCACATCAGCCGGAACAAAACAAGAACTATTACGATTTTTCCCCTGCGTCTCATAGCCTTGCGCTCTAATTTCGATTCTCGATCATCAGAAACTTATCTAACAATGGCGTCTCACCAACACTTAAGTGGCGGGAGTATCGTCAATCGTCTTGCGTCTTTCGGTTTTAAGCCGTCCCCGTGACCGTGAACCGAAACGGGCTTCGTTACCGTAGCCGTTGCCGAATTAAGTATTGTGTCCCCGGAATACTATTCTACTTTCATTTCTTAAGACTCTCTCTGGTTCTTTGCTTTAATTGGCCGCGTTTATCGTAATACTCAAAGAGGTCGGCTTTGCCGTCTCCATCCGTATCATAATCAATCTCCAACAAGTTGTAATTTATATCCTGATGTATCCATTTATCAATTTTTCCATCTCCATTCATATCTACTCCACCAACCTGCTTACGTAAGGAGCCCATAGATCCCGCAAGATGATATATCGGCACCAGTAACAAAATACCCAATGCCGCTAATCCAAGACAAAAAGTTAATTTTATGCGCTTAGTCTTTTTTTCAGATAGCCCTGTTTTGCGACGGCATATAGCCAGGAACCACTTGGCGCAAAGCATCCCAAGGATAACGGCTATAAACGCGCCCAGCAGTATAGTCCCGTTGAAGAGCGAAAAGACCGCCAGCAACAAAGCCGTCCCCAGTGCTTGCGGGAAATAACCTTTGGGAAAAGGTATAAATACCGCCAGAACGAAAACCAGATACATCCCGGCCATAAAACATAAAGCGAATCGGCCGGCCGTTCTTCGAAAAGTATTATCCTTTGGCGCCGTCATTTGAATTTCTCCCCGCTCAAGCCGCTATTAAGGCGCGCCTGGCTGTAACTTATCTCCGAGCGTATCTCTCCCCCGCCCAGGTAAACGGTTTTTTTCATCTGCATCGGCAGGAATATCTTTCCGGGGAACTCTTTTGTTTTAAGGACGCGGATAGACTGCCTAAGCCGTATTCCTTCGCCGTCTTCTCCGGCGGTATAGATATCGAAACCGCTGATCACGCCTCTGCGGTAGTCCACTCGCAGTAAAAGTTTTTTATAAAGCGAGTTCTCTTTCAACGGGACTGCTTCCAGCGCGAATATGAGATTGCCGGCGTCGCCGGCTGACTGGTCCAGCTTTATCTCGTGCCCGGAGACAAAATCGTCCGCGGCGTAGCAGACATTAAGGATGTTTATGTCCAGGCCTGAATCGGAAAATTCCCGTTTCAGGTCCACTTCCCGGCGCTGAGAACCGGCGATATAGATAAGCTTATCCTTATCTACGATAAGCGTTTGCTCCGGTATGCCCGCGGCGGCCGGCTTAGCGTAACTATCAGTGCGTTCCTTGTCAGGAGCCAGAAAATAGTATCTGCAGTATTTCACAGTATGGCCGTCCGGCAGTCCGGAATGAGATTCGAAACGCATCTGCGCGCTGAAATCGTTTACGCCGGAATAATTCGCTTTTACTTTCTCCAGGATAGCGGCCGGGGACGGTTTGAACAAGCGGTAACGAACATTCTTCTCCGCGATAAGGCCGGCCCGGTCCCTTGCCTGGCAAAGGATAAAAACCTCGTCCGCCGGCTCAGCCGGGGCCTCCCAAATACAGGCCGGATTTCTCTTCCAGTCCCTTAGAACGCTTTGACCGGAAAGAAAGCGGTATTCCAGCGGGCCTCCTTCGGGATCGAAGGCGCAGACGCTCACGCGCGTTTCCGCCCCGCACAATACTTCCCTGCCTTCCTCCGGGATGACCCCCTTTATCACGGGGGCGCGGTTGGGCGGCTTGCGCAAAGGCAGAAGCCGGATATCCCGCCGCTGCAAACGGCCTGACGCGATATTCACCAGCGCCGAATATTTTCTATACCCCTGCCCGGAACATTCGATCTTGTAAATACCCGAAGGCAAAAGAGCCTCGATACGGTATTCACCGGCGGCGCTGCTGGCAGTGGAAACCCTGATGCGCTTACGAATTACGGCAAAAGATTCAAGGGAGACTATCGCGGCGGTAACCGGCTTGCCGTTGGAATAATCGGTTATAGAACCTTTGAGAACGGTGGTAGCGGCGGGACAGGCAGAAGGAGGCGCGGATAACAACGCCAGAAGAAAAAGAAGAAACCGCAATCCGGGCTTACTTAAATGACGAATGGCTAATACCTCACGCTTACGCGAATCGTTTTTTAGCCGAATCGACCGGAAGAGATATTAACTTAACTCTATCAGAGACAACGGGTTTGTCAAGAAAAAATATAAAAAGGCATTCCAGATTATGTCTTGGTTCTCGAAAACCCCATTAAGAGAGTAGGGTCCATCTCCTTCTATTTTCCGGCGAAGTCAATGCTTCGCCGGTACACAGCGTTTATTCGACCGGTTGCTTATTAAGGCGGCCTCCCCGGAGCTTGCGCACTCTATCTCACAATATTTTTCCCGACCACAACTCCTGCAGAAAAATCTCCCATGGTGATATTTCTATTTTACCGTGTAGTCTTTTTCCTTTTTCATTACAAACTAAAATACTCCTTTTCGAGGGACACTCCTTGGCAAAAGCCTGCAACCCGTTCATATCTTTTCCATCAATTCGAGCGCTCCCTTTTACTTCTATAGCAATCTCTCCCATGCCCAGCACAAAATCCACTTCCAGTCCCGATTTTGTCCTCCAAAAATTTATCGCAAAATCCTTCCCCGCATAAGATCTATAAGCGATCATCTCCATAAGCAGGAAGTGTTCGAACGCCTTCCCGAATTCAGCGCCTCTTATTTCGGTTAAATGACGTTTTGTCGAATACCCCGCTACTCCGACATCGAACATATAATACTTAGAGGCCTTCGTTATCACCTGCCGCGATTGTTTTTTCTTAAAAGGTTCTACTCGTATTGCCAATAGCGTATCTATGAGTATCTGGTAATACTCCTTGACCGTCTTAGAATCTACACCGCATTCACGGGCAATATTACAATAATTGGTTATCTCGCCATGCGAATAGGCGAAAGCGTCAAAAAACCTTGAAAACGCGGGAATATTGCGTGTTAAGCCCTCAGCAAAAACCTCTTGACCCAAATAATCCTGCACATAAGCCTCTAAAGATTTCTTATAATCTATGTCGTCTTGCAAATAATGAAACGGAATCAAACCGTGATTTAAAGCGCGCAACAGATCAAATTTTGTTATTTCCTGACTGACAAGCGGAAAAAGTTCATAACGCCATGCCCTGCCTCCCAGTAGATTAGCATAGCCTCTTTTCAGTTTTCTCGCGCTTGAACCGCAAAGCACAAATCTCAACCCTTTATTTTCTATCAGCCAGTGCACTTCATCAAGCACTTGCGGAACTTTTTGCACCTCATCAAGTATTACCGGTTCTTTTAATAAAGTTTCGTCTTTTGCGAGCAGTTGTTCCCGCAAAAGTGAAGGATTCTTTGACATTTCAAAAAACAAATCCGTTTTTAAGAAATCATACACTACGCTATTAGGAAATCTCTCTCTTAAATATGTGGATTTTCCGGTTTTTCTGGCCCCCCATAAAAAGGCGGATTGGTGATGCGGCAACCGCATATCTAATCTTCTCGGGATATTTTTCATTTGGACGGCCCTCCTAATTAGTATTACTAATTAGGAGTATATACCAATTTAGTTGGCGAGTCAAGCTTTCTGCGTTATCTTTTTAATCTCTTCCCCTTGCGAAAAACCCATCTTGTAAATGCCTGACGGTAAAAGAGCCTCGATACGGTATTCACCGGCGGCGCTGCTGGCAGTGGAAACCCTGATGCGCTTACGAATTACGGCAAAAGATTCAAGGGAGACTATCGCGGCGGTAACCGGCTTGCCGTTGGAATAATCGGTTATAGAACCTTAACTTATGTAACAATGCACTATTTGCGATTGACAAAATCACTGAACGATACTGCCTGAATTTTATCCGTTAAGCGGACATTCGCCTCTGAAAACGACACAACGTATCCCTTATCCACTTTCTCAGGAAATAAATCAATGAATGAAACCGCTGCTTTGGCTGCCGCCGCACTTATATTTGCGCTTAACTTTATCTCGACCGGCACCAATTTTGTTCTTTCTTCAATGATAAAATCCACCTCTTCCCCATAAGATGTTCTCCAATAATAAACCCTCGGCAGTTGTCCATTATTATAGGCTTTGCGGATAATCTCGCCCAATGCCGCTGTCTCAAGCATTTGTCCGGCTGCCGGTCCTTTAAAAACCTGGCCGGAGGATTCCAACCCCAGTAAATAATTTAGTAATCCTGTATCAAGAAAATATAACTTCGGGTTTTTTACCAAACGTTTGCCTTTGTTTATATAAAAAGGCTTTAAGAGAAAAACCTGACCGCTCGCTTCAAGTATTGAAATCCAAGCCTTAATAGTATTAACCGCGACCCCCAAATCTCTCGAAACGGATGAAAGATTTAGTATTTGGCCGTTTACCGCCGCTATCAACTGTAAAAACCTTTGAAAATCGCTCAAATCTCCGACCTGCCGTAATTGCCGCACATCACGTTCCAGATAAGTTTGAATATAGCTGGAAAACCAGGTATTAAGCAATTTCGGCGCACTTAAAGCCGCGTCAGGAAACCCGCCGGAGAATAGTAAACGCTTCAATCTATTGAAGCTGAATTCATTCTTCCCGCGGCTTCTTTCCAACAAAGAGAAAGAAAGTAAAGTAAACAAGGCCGCCCTTCCGGCTAAAGACTCCGACACACCGGCCATCAATGGGAACAGTTGCGACCCAGTAAGAATAAAATTCCCGCGGATTTTACGTTTCTTGTCGATAATGAGTTTGAGATAAGGAAATATCTGAGGAGCGTACTGAACTTCATCTATGATCAGGGGAGGCTTGAAATTCTCAAAAAATAGAGCGGGTTCCTTCGCAGCCATAAGCCTTATCCCCGGATCATCAAGACTCACATAAGCGTGGGTTTTAAGGAATAGATGTTTTAAAAGTGTGGTTTTTCCGGATTGACGCGGTCCGGTAAGGATCACTGCAGGAAAATGACCGGCCGCGGTCTTTAATTGTGTTTCAATGTCTCTCGGAAGATAGCTCACCTGTTCTCCTTGTAGATTTGCATTACTAATGCAAATCTACAACATTTCAGAAGATTTGTCAAGAAGAAATACCGAGCCTGGAATACGTTATTTGCGATTGACAAAATCGCTGAAGGATACTGCCCGAATTTTATCCGTTAAGCGGACATTCGCTTCTATAAAAGAAATGTACGGTAATATCTCTATTTTACTATGCAGTTTTTTGTGTTCTCCCATTTCTAAAAAACTTCTCCCAAACACAATGCCGCTTTCATTACGTCCCTGGAATGCCATACATATTGCCACGCGGAAACGATGACAGATCCGGTGAAAGCAAGAAAAACCAACAGAGAAAACAACCCCGACTCCACCCACATCTGCAGGTAACAGTTATGCGCGTAATAGGCCGATTTAAAATCGCTCGAAAAACTGGGGAAATAACTCATAAACATCCCCAACCCCTGTATGCCGCGCGAAGGGAAAACTCCTTCTACAACAACTCATTTATTTCCTGCCACGGGACAGCGGTAATCTTCTCGCCAATTCTAACTCTGCGCGCTGCTTGACAAACAAGATACCCTTCCTGCGCCGAAGCATATTCTGAAAGAAAAGTTCTCAAATAGCGGGTATCTTCTCTAAGCGGATTATGCGTAAACTTTACTTCAACGGGCGTATAAAGACCGTTTTTATCGATTACCCAGTCAATTTCCGGTCCATCCGGATCACGCCAGAACCTGATTTTGGTTTCTCCCTTACTAATGCGCGCGCCCCGCAAAAGTTCCAATCCCACGAATTGCTCGAATGATGATCTTTTTCAGAATTCTAGTTACTCTATTAATAGGGGGCAGTATAGAAATGGTCTGGTTTCCCGAGTATTATACTTAAATAGGCATTGTAAGTTTTATGGAAGATGATATTATAAGCGTACGGTAGAAATGGTGCTGTAACCAATAAAGCAATTTAAAATCCATATGCTTGATACATCGAAAAATTATTGGGTTAACAATCCTATTTTTCTGAAAGTTAAAGACCGTTTTGATTTGAAACGGCTTACTCGAATCCGAGAGCTTCGTAAGGTTTTCATCAATGAGAGAATTGTTGAAATACCGTTTGCCCTAAGCGCTCTCAGTAAGTTGAAAGGTGGGGCGCGCGTCTTGGATTTAGGATGTGCAGAAAGCATATTGCCGCTGTATGCGTCGTATTTAGACGTAGCGATAACAGGAATTGATTGCAGGAACTATCCTTACGCTGCCCCTAATTTTAAATTTCTTAAATGTGACATTTTACAACTTCCTTTTGAAGAAGATAGTTTTGATGCTGTTACCTGTATTTCAACTATTGAGCATATTGGTATCGGTTTTTATGGTGATACAAAAAGAGAAACATCTTCTGATGCTATGGTTATAAAGGAGGTTCAACGGATTTTACGCAAAGGAGGGACGCTCGTTCTTACTGTACCATATGGATTACGACATCAGAATGAACAACAACGTGTATACGACTATGGCGCGATTACAGAACTTCTAAACGAGTTTAATATCCTTACTCAAAAGTATTACTTGAACACCCCACTAAAAAACAATACTAATATGTGGCGCCCTGTTGAAAAAACAGAAGCAAGTAAGGTTGACAGCAGTCATAAAACAGAGTGTATTTGTTGTATTATTGCTACCCTATAAATTACGGTTAAACGATTTTCTCTCAGAAGAGGGCGCGATTTTTCTACTGCGCTTGATACCCATATCTTTCCTTTGTATTCGCATAATAATTATTTAAAAGAAAGTCCTGTGTTTTCTTAATCTCGCTTTGATTTTTATAACGCATATTTCTCTCGCTAATTCTATCTCTACTTAAAGAAGTTATGTTCTCTCTTTTTTGAATATCTGCAGCCCTTCGGCATCGCGGTAAACCTGACTATAGCCGTGGCCGGATATTTGTTCCAGTATGGACGGGAATTTGCCCCCGGAGAACTTTTTGTGCGCTACAATATAATCGCTTTCATATCGCCGCCGCGATAAAGACAGGTTCTCTTTATGCTCTGCCCTGGCCACTTCCACGCCGCTTAACTTCGGATAATTTGCTTCCGCCTTCATCTCTTCCAGCAGATAAAGCTTTTCCCGGCGCGAAAGATGGGCTGAAATATTGATCGTTGCGGTGACCGAAGCGTCATCCGGGATATATTTACGCAAAGCCGCGGTGATATTCTCCGCTCCGATATCCCTCCCCGCCCTGATGAATTTGCTTATGCGGTGACCGGAAGTCTTGCCGTAGAAACCCGCCGCGAAGAAGACCAAATATAGCGACAAAAGCAGACTGATCCTCTCCTTATGCCCCGGGAATCTTAGGAACAGCTTCTTTTGCAGAACAGTTAGCCCGCTTATCGCCGCGATAAAAACAGCCGGCACCGTGTGCGCCGAATACTGCGCCATTATATTCAGCAGTCCGAGGTGCCCGAAACTCCCCAGGACAAATATCCCCGCAGGAAGCATGAACAAAGCGTAATGCGCCGGACTCAATAAAGATAGGAAACCGGTAGGGCCCAACAACTGAAAATAGTATCTCAACCTGACCTCATCGAAAAATACCCGGATAAAACCCGCAGGATCACGAGCGAGAGCAGTAAAATTATCCTTGATTGAAGGCCCGAAAGGAAGCCAGGCGTAATACTGGTATTGCTCCGCTCCCAGCGGACGAAAAAAAACAGGCATAACGAATTTCGTGAGAATAATCCAGTAAAGCAGGGCCGCGGCGGAAAGAATAAACCCTGTCCGCCTACTCTCTTTTCTGGTCATCGCGAATATGCCGAGTCCCAGCACCAGGAACGCGGCGTTCTCCTTGCATAACAGCATTAGCAGGCACATCCATACTGCTCCGCGGCGCCGGCTCGTAATCAGCAGATAATAAGCATATAAAAGCAATAACGGCAGAAAACAATCGGGATGGAACTCGAACATCCCCGCTCCCTGTATGCCGCGCGAAAGAAAATACGCCGCAACAACGCCGCAAACCAATACTCTACTCTCCAGCCTTCGTTTGGCGATCAAATATAACGGTATCATCGCCGAAGAAAGCGCCAGCGCCTGCACCGCGAAAAGAAACCTGACATCCGGAAACATCCTGTAGAATGGAGCCAGAAAAAGCAGGACCGGCTCGAAATGATTCCCGAGCGAATTGCAATCCCCCATTATAGAAGAAACGAAAAAGCGGCCGTGCGCGGAATTCCAGATGATCTGGTCGTATATGGCGAGGTCGAAATTGCTGGAGTAGGAGTTGTAGCGGGTCCAGGAAAGGGTGAAGATGACCGCCGACAAGAAAACTGAAGCAACTGCCAGAACTACTTTATCGTCAAGACTACATATAAATTTATGCCACCCGGATAACGGATAACAGCCACAACAGCGGCGGAGAAAAAAACCTGCACCTATACCTGTTAAAGTGAAGACGAAGAAGAAAGGCGACATCAGGGAAACCGGATGAACGGATAAAAATGAATAATTCGTGATGAAAAGCGACACCAGGAACAATGAGGCGGCCGCAGCTAACACGGAAAGAGTCCCGCAGGCAAATCTACAGATAAAAGTGGCCTTAGCGGAAACTGTGGTTTTCGTATGCATACGCATAATAGGCTATTTTTCGGCGACTATGTAGTAGTGGGCGCCCAACGGCAGCCAATACAGATGTTTTTCTATCCAACGCAGCGCAGAGAGCATCCCCGGTAAAAAAATGGCGAATCGGACGTCCGGCTTACTGAATCCTGCCCTGGCAATAAGCCCGCGGAGAGCGTAGAAAGTCAATAAGCTGGCGTTTTTATCGAAACGATAGTCGTTCACCGCGGCGATATACATCGTAGCGGGGTTGAAAGGGTTAAGTTCGAAGATAAACAACTTACCCCCCAGGCGCAGATTTTTGTGAATACTTTTCAGCACCGCAGCCCGCTTAGCCACGGGGATATGATGGAACACTCCGGCCGCGAAGATTATATCGAACTGCACCCCCAGAGTGATATTTTCCCCGTCAAATTCGCAAAAATGCATATCGCGCATTCCTGAATTCGCGGATTTGGCCACCCTGATAGATTCTCCAGAAACGTCAATGCCGTATATGACCGAGGAAGGGAAATATTTCCTTATGAATTTGTCGCTGCTGCCTATACCGCATCCGAAATTAAGTATATTCAGCTTTTTATCCGTTACGGCAGTGCCGGAAAGTCTGGAGGCCATCTCTTGTATCTTGTATTCATGAAAGAAATCCACTGAATACCCGGAACTTCTAATTGCTTTAGCGTGCCCTTCGGTATAAGTATCGGCGAACCGGTCAAACAATGACTTCTCGCTCATTTCACCTCCCTTTTTCTTTTATAAACCGTCAATAAGCCTCCCGACTCTAGTTTTTCATAACGGTCCTTTATAGCGAGGAACACTCTGCGCAGTTCATGGTAACGCCCAAACCGGGAAGCCCTTTCTTTTCTGCTCCAATTATCCAAGAAAAACGGTTTCCAGGGATCGTAGAAAGCCGATTCGATATCGGAGTCCACAAAAATGTAACGTGGAGCGGCGGTTATGATCTCTGAGACCGCCAAATCAGCAGAATTCCGTGTGAATAAATAAGCCGACATGCAGAAATGCGGCATTGAGCTGTAATGCCCGGACAAAAAAGGCAAAAGATTGTCATACTTAGATATAATATGAATTCCCGGAGAGGATGCTGGCGCATAGCGTTTTATCAAAGATATACTGTCTCCTATCGACATCTCCGGTATGGTTGTTAAGAGCCTGGCCCGGGGAAATTTCCAGGAATAAACGCGGTGATTCCGGAAATTATCGTAGAAAGCTTGTCTTCCGGAAATACGCCCGTCGAAATAGTATCGGCAGACGAAGAAAACCGCGGCCGCCGCCGCCAGGAAAACGAATATCTCCTGCGCCGGGCGCAACAAGCTCCGGAGCCGCCATCGTTCCGATTTATTACGAATAATGCGCAGCATCAGGAAGAACTGTACGCCGATGAACTGCAACGCCATAGGAAAGTGGTTAGTCAATCCCGACCAATAAAAATACAGCAGGAGAAATTGCGAATAAACAAATAGAAAAACAAAAAGATACTTATCCGGGGAACGGTCATTTCTCAACGCGTAAATTACCGTATAAGATATAAGCAGATACATGAAGGTGAACGTTATAATCCCCTGCGGAGGCCGGAATGAATAAAGGCCGAGAAGATAATATTTGAAGAATGGATCGGACTGGCGACCGCAGTCTAAGAAAAATAAGACGGCGATAACAACGGCATAAAGGATCAGCGGTAAAAATACGCGCCTTTCTGCCCGGGTCAACGGGACCTTTTCCGCGCTGGAATAAAAAAGTGTGAACAAAGCTGCCGCGGACAATGCCCCCCCGAACTTACTATTAAATACCACCGCCGCCGCTGACAAAAGCATAGCCCAATAAATGAACCGTCTCCTGCCGCTTAACAGATAGGCGTATAAAACGCATATCAACGGGGCGTCGAATAGATGTACAGAAGGTATTATCCCCGGAGCCAGGATAAAACAATTAAAACCCATGCAAAAAAATGCAAGAAAATGCAAAGCGCAGGCTCCGGCCGAGGATAGAAATTCCCGAAAAATGAAGGTAAGCATGAATACTAACAGCAAAACGTAAACGATATACAGAAAATAACATTTGTAATAGTTTTGTATAGAGATACCGCCGCAGAGGCGCATGATCCATCCGAACAGAATAGTATTTCCTGTTCCGTATTGAAAATAAATATTCTTTGGGGATTTTCCGGAGAAATATTCGTTGACCGGATTGATTATGTAACTGATATGATCTATTTGCCCCCTGGTCATATTCTGATGGAGATACTCCAGAGTATTTCTGTCTGCGAAAACCACGTCTTTATTCGTTTCCTGGTTGAGATAGTCGAGGTTGTTGACTTCTCTGCCTCCGGGCAACAAGGTATGGGAGTAAATATTCTGGTATTCATTCATCAAAAGAACCCGGCCAAAGGCAATATTCAGGACTTCCGAACAAAAAAGCATGAAAATTCCGGCCAGTAAACATCCGAGCAGCAGTTCCCTTCCATTGCGCGGTAAAGAACACGCTATCGCCGGCATCTGCGGTGCCGCCCCTGCCGAATCGGATGGACCGAAATTAATTCTGTCAGCAGTCTTAAATGGCAACAATAGATAGAGGACGGAACAAGCCACGTAAGGCAAAAGTGCCGACATTATCCAATTTATCCGCAGACTATCAGAAAACGCCAGCACAATAATATTCCCTAAAGCGATAAGAAGCATATAACGCGGCTGGAAACGCTCAAGATTCCGGCGGAGGACGAGATTCAGCCATTGGGATGAAATAAAAAGATATGCCAGAAAGGCCGCGGCAGACAGGAAAATGTAACTCAAAAGCTTGCTTGAGAAATAATTAAAAAAAATGGAGGCCCAGGCAAACAATTCCACCTTGTAAAAGCGCAGTAAATACAATTTGAAAGATGAAGGGATAATCCATGCGGCGATTAAAAAAGATAAAACCGCTATGAATAACTGAAAGTAAGCAAGCCGCAGCTTATGAATATTCAGCGATGGTTTTTGATTGACCATGAATAACGGCCTTTGGGAAAAGTAAATGCTTGATTTTTACGCCGGTAAAGATATGCGGGTATTAATCGAAATTTATCCGCTCTTCTATGATAACGAAGGGTTTTCTGCGTACCTGGGCGTGGATTGCTCCCACGTATTCCCCTATAACACCGAGAAAAAATAACTGTATTCCAGAAAAAAAGAATATAAGAATTATGACGGCGCTGATAGCCGGCAGTTGCGCGGGCCAAAAAAACAGTTTCAACAGAAGAAAAACTAATCCGGTTATGAGACTCAGGAAAGAAATGAGCAAACCGGCGTATGTGCACATTCTTATGGGGGAAATCGAATAGTTTATCAAGGCGTTTATGGAGAAATCCACCAAATAACCGAATTTACTCTTGGAATACCCGCGCGGGCGGCTTTTGCGCACATACTCTATCCCTATCTGGCGGAACCCCATAGCGCTTATAAGCCCGCGTATGTACGGCTTGTAGTCGTCTATTTTAACCAGTTCATCCACCACTTTGCGGTCCACCAAACGGAAAGAACCGGCATTCAGCGGAAAGTTCTCTTTAGAAAAGAAATTGATTATCTTGTAAAAAGCCTTCCTCGCCAAAGCCAGGAGGAGATTATCCCTGGTCTGCACGCGCACTCCGTAAACGACCTTGTATCCTTCCTCCCATTTCCTGATAAACTCCTTTATCAGCTCCGGGGGATCTTTCAGGTTCGCTTCAAAAGGCACGACGGCGTCTCCGGAGGCATATTGATAACCCACCAATTCCGTCTTGATCGGACCAAAATTCCTGGAATAAACCAGCACTTTAACGCGCTTGTCGGCGGCGGCTATCTTCTTCAGTATCGCTACGGTATTATCCGTACTGCAGTTGTCCATAAAGATATGTTCGTAATCGTATCCCTTTAATCCGGAGAACAAACTACGTATTACCGAACACACCTCCTGGACAGTGGCGCTCTCGTTATATACCCCGGTAATTATGGATATTTTTTTCATGTCTTCCGGATCTCCCTACTGCGACAGCCGGCCGCGCCGCATATACGGCGCCGAAAATCCTTAACCGCAGCTTTCAGCTCGCTTTCCTTTAGATCATCGACTTTCACCAATTCCAGCCCGTCCTTGAGCATTACCAGCGGAAGGTCCTTCCCTGTGCGCTTTTTGTCCTTCTTCATCGCAAGCATCAGGCTTGAAGGCTCCAAAGCGCTCCCGTCAGGCATCCTGACAATCAAAGGCAAGAGCAGTTCGTTGAAAATAAGCCTTTCATTTTCTCCGCGTAGGATTGTCCTGTTGCGGGCGACGATATCCGCCAACGCCATACCTATCGTCACCGCCAGGCCATGCGGAATGCCGAAGGCGGAAGTCTTCTCTATAGCGTGGCCGAAGCAGTGCCCGTAATTAAGCAGGTTGCGCCTTCCGGAATCGAACTCGTCGTTCTCGATGTATCCCTTCTTTATAAGAAGACAATTTCTCACCGCTTCGGACAGGATTCTTCCTTTGTCACGCACGATCTTCAACAGTGACTTAAGCATATAGTCGAAACACTTTCTACCGCCTATAATATGCAATTTGACTACTTCCCCCATACCGCTGTAGAAATCAAGCGGTTTTTGAGTGTCTATAAACCGGGTATCTACCAGAATTTCCACCGGCGGATAAAAAGTGCCGATGATATTCTTGTATTCCTTGTAATTAAGCGATGTCTTGCTGCCGATACAACTATCGGCTTGCGCCAGGAGAGTGGTCGGGATGAATACCCATTTCAATCCGCGGTACAGCGTGGATGCCAAGAAACCGGTTATGTCCTGTGTTATGCCGCCTCCGGCTGAGACCAGCAGCATATTGCGTTTGGCGGAAAGCCGCATCAGCTTATCGTAAAGCATCTGCACGGAAGCCAGATTCTTCCTCTCTTCCGAAACCGGCAGAATAATAACTTCTTTACGGTCAAAGCTATGGAAGACATCTTTGTAAATACGCCATACATTATGATCGACAACTAAACAAACGGAACCGCTGCGCCCGCGCAAGTCCGATAGGTACGGTTTTACGTCCCCTATGACGGTATTGTAATTACGGATGCTCGATTTTATAGAGATCATCTGCATGTATATCCGCCGTCGGCAATGATCACTTGCCCGGTTATATACGTATTCCTTGATGAAACAAGGAACGCCACCGTCTCCGCTATTTCCTCCGGCTCGGCCAGCCTCCTTAAGGGGATAGTCTCTTTTATCTTCTCTATCTCGGCCGGGGTATTGTTCTGCTTAGTCAATTCCGTGTTCACGTATCCCGGAGCCACGGAATTCACCAGTATATTCGACTCCGCCAGTTCCACGGCCAGGCTCCTGGTTAAGGCATTCAACCCTGATTTTGTCATCGAATAAACCAGCCTCCCGGGCTTAGTGACCTTGCTCCAGACAGAACTAATGTTCACGATCCTACCGTAATTATTCCTCTTCATTCCCGGTATAAGCTTTTTCGCGATAAGCAGCGGCGCGAGAAGATTGACCTGCAGCGAATCGGAAAGATTATCACCGCTGATATCCAGACATTCCTGGATATTATTTATCCCGGCGTTATTTACCAGGATATCTACCGTCTTCGTGAGCGCGTCGAAATAGGCGGCGATTGAGGAAGGCGACAAAAGATCCAACTCCTGACGGGAGGGCGACAGCACCTCCGCTCCCCGCGCGCGCAAGACTTCGCAGACGGTTTTTCCTATCCCGCGAGAGCCGCCGGTCACCAAAGCAACCTTACCCTTCATTTCTTCCCCGCGGACGTCCTGGAAAAACGCTCCTCCAGCATTTGGATGCGTTTTTCGTCCTCTTCGGATATAGCTTTATAGAAATCGCGCTTGTTCTTCAGCCAAAGGAGCTCGAACTCCACCGCTTTCAGTATCCCCTTTTCAACATTGCCGTTCAAGGCCTGCGGGCAGAAAAAACAGATCTTCCTGGTTTCAAACCTGTCCAGAAGCCTTCCGGGGAGACGGCGCAGGAAATCAAGGGAATCAGTAGAAATCGCTCCTCCCACTACGCAAGTCAATCCCTGGCCCTTGGCTTTCGTAAGTAATTCCTTGGTTATCGCGAAGATATCGTCGTTATTTACCGCGCGCCTGTCCATCCCCAGAGAACCGACGAAATCAACCCTCCCCATCACGATGCCGTTCAAACGGTTTATTTCCGGGATTTCAAGCATAGCGGAAAAATTATCATAGGCCATTTTAGTCTCAATATTTATCAGAAATTCTATGCTTCTCTGCTCGTCCTTGGGAAAAACCAGGTCAATTGCCTTCAGATATTTACGCAGGGCAAAAGACGTCTCTATCATTGGCGCCACAAGATAATTGACTCCGATGGACCTGGCGTCATACATATCGCGTATCGCCTCGCACCCCCCGATTTTCAAAGTCAGGCTCGTTCCGGAAGCCAGGCAGATCTCTTTCAACCGCATCAGTTCTTCGGTTCTCGTCCCCTCCGCCTCGAATTCAGCCTTGACGCCTGACACGGCGTATTTTTCCTTCAATTCCTTCAAAACATCCACCATCTCCGTCTCGATAATATTCATTACTTCTCCCTCGCTGTGTTTTTGAGCAAATGATTTTTCTAAATCAACGCGTTGATCTCCGCAAGGTAATTCTGCTCTATAACCGCCATTCTCTCCCTGTCGCAGGTGTCTATGCCCCTGGAAAACTGGAGTTTATTTTTTAGCCAGAGCAGTTCGAACCCAAGAGCCTTAAGAATACCTTTTTTGTAGCTGCCGCTGCCTTTCTGATGGGAAAAGCAGACCTTCCTTGTCTCATAGCGGCACGGCGAAGGCCCTGAAGATCCCTCGAACGACTTCAACGACTCCGCCGAAAGCCCACCGCCAAGAGTACAAACAAGATGATGCTTTCTGGCCATAGAAAGCAGGCCTGACACTATCTGGAATATCTCTTTGTTGTTTATGTATTTTTCGTCTCGGCCGAGGGAAAAGCAAAGGTCCACCCGTTCAATTACTATACCCTTGAGCAGGCTTATTTCCGGTATTTTAAGCATACTTTCAAAATTATCGCAGGCGGTCATAGTTTCTATATTGCAAAGCACCTCGATATTCTTCAATTCATCGGCAGTGAACACCTTTTTCACCGCCTGTAAATACTTCCTTAATGAATAGGGCGATTCCACCATCGGCGCGATCAAATAGTTCACCCCCACGATCCTGGATTCCAACATATCCCTGACGGATTCGCACCCGCCTATCTTCAAGGCCAGCCCCAGCCCGGCGCTAAGACTGATCTCCTTGAGACGCAGTAATTCTTCCAGTTTGGTTCCTTCTGCCTCGAATTCGGCCCTGACCGCGAGCGCGGAATATTTTTCTTTCAGTTCTTTAAGAATATCAACCATATGTAATTCAAGTGAGTTCATCTTTTATTCTCCTCTCAAGGATTATTACTCAGGCAACGGTTCAACAAGCATATTGGACAGAAATTCTTCTCTTGGCAGGAAAGGGAACATATCCTCCAGCGGTTTCGAGACCATTTTACCGTCTGGTTTAAGCTGAGAAGAGACCTTGGGAACGAACCTCTGCGTGGTTGAAAGCATCACTTCGCACAGGGCAGGACCTTCCTGCGAGAGGACCTCGCGTATGGTCTTCTCCATAGAGTGCCCTTCCTCGATATAGAAAACTGGGAAACCATAGGCCGCCGCTATTTTTCTTATCTGAGGGAATGTCACTCCGCTGCGCGGATCGCAGGCAGTGTGCCTGCCGTTGAAAAAAGACTCCTGCGTCTGACGCATCGAAATATAACCGTCGTTATTCAAAACGAAAATCCTTACCGGCAGATCATAACCGATAATAGTCTGCAATTCCTGGATATTCATCTGTATGCTGCCGTCTCCGGCGAGGCAGACTACCGGTTTTCTGCCGTTGGCCACGCAGGCGCCTATGCTTGCCGGCAAGTCATACCCCATAGAAGCGCATCCGGAATTCCAGAACGCCCGCTGTCCCTTCTTTACTATTCCGGCCTGAAAGAGAGCCACACAAGCCGTCCCGTTAGCTGATACTATCACATCTCTCCCCGCCAGGCAATTAGTGAGTGTTTCGATAAAATAATACGGGTTGATGCGTCCTTTCCCGCTTCGGTATTCATCCTGAACCACCGGATAACGCTGCTTACGCTCGGAGCACCAGGCAAGCCAGCCGGAATAATCAGGCAACTCTGCCGCGGAAGACTGCTTCAGCAGTTCTTTTAGAAAATCCCCGGCGTCTGCCTGAACCGATAGGTCCGGCTTCAACGTAGGTTTTAACAACTCGGCGCGGTCGATATCCACCACTACCTTACGGGCGTTCCTCGCGAAGACCTTCCAATCGTAACTCACCTGCCTGATATTATTGCGGGAGCCCACGGAGATCACCAGGTCCGAATTCTGCAAAGCAAAATTGCCGAAACGCGTCCCCAATGTCCCTATTCTTCCGGCATAAAACTTATTATCCGAAGAGACCAGATCATACCCGCAGAATGTGGTCACCACCGGAATACCGCTTGCTTCTATAAAACTCCTGAATATCTCTATGCTTTTCGATACTCTTATTCCGTGCCCGGCAATAAAAACCGGGCGTTTTGCGGATTTCAGCAGTTTTATCACTTCGCAAACCTGCGCTTCCAGAAACTTACGGTCAACTACCGGTTCATCTTCACCGTTTTTGTAATCCTCGAGTTTGTTCTCGTCAATAAGCGCCGCCTGGATGTTCAAAGGGATATCCAGCCATACCGGACCGGGACGCCCGTGGGTTGCCAAATAGACCGCTTTATCAAGGTAGTATTTTATTTTCTCCGGCCTATGCACCATTATCGCGTATTTCGTGACCGGTTTGACAATATCCACGATGTTTATTTCCTGATCTCCCAGTTGACGCAATCCGATACCCGGACAGGAAGCGATCGTTGTTTCCTCTTTGACCTGCCCGGAGATATACAAACAGGGGATTGAATCCAACCATTGCTGGATAACGCCGGTAAGAGTATTGGTGCCGCCTGGTCCGCTGGTAATAACAACCACGCCCATCTTACCGGAAACCCTGGCGTATCCTTCGGCGGCCATCGCCGCCGCCTGCTCATGATGCGGACAGAAATAATTGATCCCCGGCTGTTTTCCTGCGGAATCTATCAAATGCATCGCTCCGCCGCCGGATATCATAAAAATATCGGTGACGCCGTGGACGGAGGAAAGCCGCTTCATTATAAAGTCGCTCAATTTTATCATTTTACTTGTCCACAAGCAGTTTGTTTTTGTCTATGGAACCCTTGTTATCCAAATACCAATCATAAAGCCTGCGTATCGCCGCATCTATGGGTGTGAATTTCAGGCTGCTTATTTCTTCTCTTAGACGGCCGTTGTTCCCGCTGTATTCCAATCCGCGCCCCGGAGTCCCCACGGTTATAGGCACATCCTTTTCGGCTATCTTTCTCACCTTGCCGGCCAACTCAAACAGTCCTACCGCCGAATCAGGGGTTACGTTATACGCCTTGTATTTCCCGGCCGCGGCAAGAAAATAGTCAATGACCGGCATCAGGTCGTCTATATAAAGATAATCGAACATCCGGTCCTGCCGGAGGGTGATCGGCAGATCAAAAAGCGTTTTACAAATAGCGTTTGAAATAAATCTTATCGCATAGTCCTCATATTTACCGAAGATGCCAAAAATCCTCAATTCTACCACATTATCCAGGTTTTCAACGTTTTTTGCAATAATGTATTTTGAAAAACCGTGTTCATCCGACGGAACATAAGTATCAAAATCGTCTTCTCTCACTTTCTGCATAGGCTTAGAAACATCATATACGGCCCCGGAACTTAAAAAAATCAGTTTACCGAAAGAACCGCTGTTACGCAGGATATTGTGGAACATCCGCAGATTAATGAAGAGCTGCTTTGAAGGATCTTTGGAGTTCCTGTGTCCGGGCCGCACGGCGCTGTGGATCACGGCATCGAATTTGTGCAGATTGAAATACGAGCGCACGGCATTCTCGTCGGTCAACTCCAGTTCGGCGTGAGTCGGAAAGTAAACGCTGTGCGATTTACTCAAATATTCTATAAGGTTGCGGCCGATAAAGCCGCTTCCTCCTGTCACCATTAACTTCATCATTATGCCTTTCGAGAAATCACGGCTTTTTTTTCTTATAAACAGAAATTATATCACTTTTTTCCGCTAACTCATAAGAATTTATGACTTCCAGATAGATTTTTTTCAATTCTCCCCACATCTTCAACTTTGCCGACAGATTGAACCGCCCCGCGAGATAATCCACTGCCGGGTTGGTTTTCTCATAGACTCCTTCTCCTATTCCGGTATCGACAAAAATATATTCGGGGTTATCGGCCGCGATCTTGCGCGCGCACGCTTCTACTTCTTTAGGCGTGACCAGACTAATCGCCACCTCGTCAAAAGGCATAGCATTGTACTTATCGGCCAGTAAAGCAAGTAGATTATCATATTGCGAAATAATATAGATGGATTTGGCGGCGGGCGAATACTTGTTGATCAGACGCACTGCTTCGGAGAAAGGCCGCGGATCCATCGTGGAGTAAATTCGTGCCTTTTGCAGGTTCCATTTGTAAATCCGGTGATTGTCTGCCGTCTTCCTATAATTAGCGTAATCCGCGCGGTAAGCGCGCCAGGCAGGCAGATAGAAGAAAGCGGCGACGACCACGGCGATAAAATAAAAGACGGCATTCCGGTATTTATCTATCCGGCTGCTATCCATAATAAGTTTCAGCAGCGCCACCGCCAGGAATATCAACGGCGCGGCGATACTGTAGAAATGATTGGGCGCAGGATTCCAGATAAAATACACGAGCATTCCCTGAAAATAAATAAATAGAAAAACCGCCGTATATTTCAACTCTCCTTTCACGTTCAAGAACCTGATTATCAAAAAATAGACCGCGCTGATCCAGAGGAATATCGCGGTCAGGATCTTTCTGCAGACAAGCGGTCCTGATATCCCTGCCATATAGTATTTCGACAAAGGATTATTAGCAGTCTGCATCCGGAAAACCAGAAGAAAAGCCAGGAACAGCGTCAGGGAAAGAACAGCGAATACCCATGCTTTACGCGAACCGGCTTCGAGAAAACTTTTGACCGTTAGAGTAATTATCAAAGCGATAACCGCGAACAGGCCGAATTCCTTATTATTCAATACGTTAATAAGAGAAAAAACGGCCGTTAACAAAAGCGGCAGCGGCCTTCCGGATCTCAGGAACATCCACAGGAATACGAGAATCACCGGCAAAAATAATTGCCTGACCGGATTAAAACCGGGAGCGAGATTAATGCTGGTATAGGACAGCTTCAGCAGCATCAGCGCAGAGAATAAAGCCACCAGGAATACATATTTAAAATCCCTGAAAATATACAGCGCAGCGAGAAATACGATCAGGTAGTAAAATGGGAAAAAGGAATACAAAACGCGCAGATATCCGTCCAAAGTCACACCCCCGCTCATTCTAAGGACCGCGGAGAGCATGACCGTGGTAAGCATCCCGTATTGCTGGCTGACCTCATCAATACGCCTGCCGCCGGAAAACTGGTTAACCGCGGATAAAAGCGCGAAATGATGATGCATAAACCAGCCGCACTGTGTCTGGCAGGACAACTCATGGCTGTTCTTCAGGAAAAATTCCTCTTCCGCCCCCGACAGGTCCTCTCCCGAGTTTGCCATGCCCATGATCCGCTGGTTGCCGGTATAAACCCCGCCGAGCAGAGTTTCCTCCGGGATATTGACATAATCGTTAAAGACCACGTTCCTGCCGGAAATGAACGGAAAGAACAAAAGGCATATTTGGATAAAAATAGCCGCGGTAAGCGCCGGGAACAGATAGGCCGATACCGGAAAACCGCTTTTTTTATCGAGACCCGTCATTATTTCCCCTTTTTTTCGCCGGATGGCCCCGCAGAACAATAAAAAACGGCGCCAGAAAGAAAATAAGCCACAATACCGGCTGAATAACATTGAAATACGGACAAAGCGCGCCTTTGTTCCGCTGCAACACGAATAAATTCATTACCATTATGCCGGCAAGATATAAAACAGGTTTACCCCGAAAAGAAGAAAAGAACAAACTGAATTTCTTCCCGATCTTTCCGTTGTTGCCGTATTGACACCACAGGCATAACGCGTAATAAACGAATAATAATCCCGCCGCGGCCGCGTATGTTATTAAATCCCTGTTCTTCCCGGGCACTACCAGTGAAACGACCCACTCGTTGAAAATTATACTGTTTTTAGCCGTGAATAACGACAGCATATCCGTTATAAAATGGATCAGCGGAAGCATTCCCAGGCTGAAGATGAAAAAATGCAGCAATAACATATTATTCCGCAGCGCTTCCAGCGAAGCCTTAATGAACGCGGCGGCTGGCCGGAATATCAATCCTCGCAGATCGGCACCTTTATAAAGAAAATAACTTACGGCCGCCGCGATCAATAGTAGAATAGCTATCTTAAAGCTGTAATCCTTCAATTTGCCGGTAAATTCAGCAGCGGGGGAAACCTCCGTTTCAACGATGAAATCAGATATCCTCCCGTCAAAGCCGCGCGTCCGGCTGAATCCCGAACCGATAACGACGTCGGAAAGTTTATAGCGTGCACCGGGCACGCATTCATCGACGACCAGCCGTTTATTCAGGAATACCTGCAGATTATCGAACCTGTCGATGCGCATTTCAAGCTGATATACCTTGTTCAGCCGGAGCATCCTGGTTATGTATATCCCCTTGGGCCCATCCGGCCCGGCAATGATCAAAGCCAGCGCCGCAGGAGCGGACATCTCCATCCTGATACCGGTATTAACCGGGTCGGTCTGAAAAAGATTGTCGAACTGGCGGAGTCGGTAAACCTTGAAAGAAAAAGCGATCCTTAACCCGTTCTGCCGATAATCACGGGTCAAGCAGACGGTTTTTATCTGTCTTTCCAGGGGCTCAACCGACCGGCTGTCGAATACAGCAAGAGAATGACTTTTCCTCACTGGGCCGTCAAACGGCAGTAAATAAAGCAAAATACCGGACACTGCCCAGAATAGCAGTGCGATCCCGGCAGAGAGCAGAAGAAAGCGGCCGGCTAATTTCGCCAGCCTGCGGGCATCCCGCGTCAAAGAAATATCACCCACTGCTGTCAACCTTTTCGGCAACGTGATCCCTACGGAAACCGGTAGAGATCATTAGGAACAATATCAAAAGCATTAGCATGAGATAAAGACTGCGGCCGCAGGCAATCAACGCAATCAAAAATATGCCCCTGACAGATACAGACCGGATATCCCAGGAGAGAGGCCGATCTACTTTGTTCTCGGTGATCTTTAGGTTTTTAGGCATCTGTTTTTACGCGCCGCATTTATTGTCAGGGCCATAAAACTCGTTTTCACGATTGGCCCAGGGCAGGGATCCCGGAAAAACAGGTCATCCCCGGTCGCTTATCTATAAACCGGGGATGATCGCATTCCCTTAACTTTAACACCGGCTGCCTGTTAAAAATGTCAATCCGGTTTATTCATACTTCCTGATCGCCATTCTCTTCAGTAATTCCCGGGGAATGAACTTAGCCAAGAATACCATCTGTCTATTTCTGCGCCCGGCGATTATGAACGCTTTTTTTTCGCAGAACGCCCTGATAAATTCTTCGGCGGTATCTTCCGGGGACATTTTCTTGATCTTCACATTATAATCGCTGTTGGCCCAGCCGCTCGCCTTCCAGAAATTGGTATCAGTCGCTCCCGGATGCGCGGCAGTGGCCTGGACGCCGGTATCGTACAATTCCATCGAAAGCCCTTCGGTAAAATTGCTCACGTAAGCTTTAGTGCCCGTGTATACTGAACCGACATCCGCTCCGCAGAAAGCCCCGGTCGAGGACAGATTTATGATTCCGCCGCTTTTGCGTTTCTTCATTTGCGGCAGGAACAGCCATGTTAAATGCGTCGTTCCTTTAACGTTCACATCGATGACCCTCTCCAGTTTCTCCCACGGAGTATCGCTAACGTAACCTCTATATCCGATACCGATGTTATTCACCAGCACCTCGACTTCCACATTCTTCGCCTGAAGTTCATCGAATATAGACTGCCTGTCTTTATGGCTGGCCAGGTCTTTTATCATAAAAATGTGCGGCCCTTTATTACCGGTCACTTCCGCGAAAACTTTTTTCAATTCTTCTCCATCAATATCCACCAACACCAGCCTGGCGCCCCGTTTATAGAATGATTTCGCGAAACTTTTGCCTATCCCGTGCGCAGCTCCGGTTATCAAGACTGTTTTCCCTTTCAGATCCATCTCCGCCTCCTTCACAAAGTTGGTTTATAAACCTTTCGACAATCCGGAAATCTTATCCGCCAAAGTTACGGCATCCAATCCCATACGCTTTCTCGCTTCCGCGTGAGTATACCCGCCGCATGAAAGGTCGCCTGCTATTCCGAAACGTATCAGCTTGGTTTTCCCTGGATTCATTTCCGCCAGCACCTCGGCCACCAGGGAACCGAACCCGCCGCTTACCCGCCCCTCTTCAAGCGTGGCTATGAGACTATATCTACCCGCATAATTCATAATTATGTCCCTGTCCAGCGGTCTGATGAACGGCATACTGCAGACTCCGGCCCGGATATTACGTCCGGAAAGGATATCCGCGGCTTTCACGGCTTCTTCCAATAGGGCCCCGGTAGAGATGATCATAATATCTTTTCCCGCTCTTAGCTCGATGCCTTTACCGACCCTGAAATCAGGTTTATCCTTATGCACAAAGAACTCATTGCATCTTTCGATGCGTATATAAGAGGGACCAGGAACGGTCATCACCTCCCGCATCGCCAGGCCGGCCTCCATTGAATCAGCAGGCACCACCACGGTTATATTCGGCAAAGACCCCATTATCAATATATCTTCTATACCGTAATGCGTATATCCCTGCGTTCCATACCAAAACCCTCCGCCGATACCTATGATTTTCACGGGTAAATTATGATAACAGATATCATTGCGTATCTGTTCCAGGCACCGCAGAGTGGAAAAATTGACCATTGAATACATAAACACCTGTTTACCGCTCATAGCCAATCCCGCCGCTATCCCGGCCATATTCTGCTCGGCAACGCCGATATTTACGAACCGCTGCGGAAACCTTCTGACAAAATCTTCCAGGACGGAGAATCCCAGATCCCCGCTCAGCAGCCAGATACGCTCATCCGCCTGTGCCATTTCGCATAAAACGTTGACGACAGCGGTTCTCATCGGCTGTCTATCTCTTTCAACGCCTGTGCCAATTGCTCTTTATCGGGAGATTTGTAATGCCATTCCAGCCTGTTCTCCATAAAACTTATTCCTTTACCTTTAACAGTATGCGCGATAAGCACGCTCGGCTTATCGCGTTCAAAAGGCAATTCATTCAGCGCGTTGAATATCGCGCTATGATCATGCCCGTCAGTTTCTTTAACGGCCCACCCGCACGCCTTCCATTTGTCCGCCAGCGGTTCCAGGTTCAACACATCTTTTACGGTGCCGAACCCCTGCAGTTTATTATAATCAACGATGACCGTGAGATTATCCAAACGATGCTGCGGAGCAAAGAGAATCGCTTCCCATGTGGAACCGGCGTCGAGTTCTCCGTCGCTCAAAAGGACAAAGACGCGGCTTTTCATATTGTCGCGCTTTGCGGCCAACGCGAGACCGGTACCTATCGACAAACCGTGTCCCAGGGAACCGGTTGAAGCCTCGATACCGGGGACAAGATGCGATATGTGCCCCATAAAATGGGACCCATTCCTGCAAAAAGTCTCCAGGGAACTCTCAGGGAAGAAACCGCATTCCGATAAGACGGAATAGACTATCGCCGCAGCGTGCCCTTTGCTGATTACCACACGGTCGCGCTCGGGAGATTTTATGTTCTCGGAGTTAACACGCGCTATCCTGCCGTAGAGAACAGCCAGGATATCGGCTGAACTTAAACAACTGCCCACATGCGAAGCATTCACGCGGGATATCATTTTTAAAGTATTCTTTTTGGCGTTTCTCGCCAATGTTTCCGTGTTGATCATTATTCTTCCCGGTATAATGTAGTTATTTACCCAATAAATGTTTTCTGATCACATTACTAGCGTAATCCACGTCCTCCTCGGTCAATGCCGTCGCGCAAGGCAGATTAATGCCTCTTTCCGCCAGCCGGTCGGCGACCGGCGTGGCCGCCGGTTTGAACATCGGGAACTTGCTTATACAACGAAAAAAAGGCCTGTTTCGCACGCCGTCCGCGGCCATCTTCCGCATCAAATCCGCGGGAGTTATGCCGAACTGTCCTTCCATAATAATCGTCGGCACATAGAAATTGTTGTATATCCCCTCGCGTTCGGCGTTCATCAGTAATCCTTCGATATCTCCCAACCTTTTTTGATACCAAAAGAATATCTCGCGTCTTTTCTCGATTATCTCGTCGGCGCGTTCGAGCTGCGCCAGGCCGAGCGCGGCCAGGATATTCGACATCTTATATTTAAAACCTATACCGGTATTGAAAAGGACCTTGGACTTGTCCCTGCAATGGTCCCAATAATAGTATGCGCGGTCGTAAAAGTCGGGGTCGCTGGTGACCAGCATGCCGCCTTCTCCGGTAACAAGCGGTTTAGCCCCCTGAAAACTGAACGCGCCGGCCATACCCAAAGACCCCGCCGGCCTGCCTTTGTATTTCGAACCGATGCCCGGGGCGGCATCTTCGATAACGGGGATCCCTTCGCCGGCGGCGAGCCGGTTTATAGGGTCCATATCAGCCGGATGCCCGTACATATGCACCGGAATTACGGCTTTGGTCTTTGCCGTTATCGCTTTCCGGAAACATTCCGGATCCATACACCAGGTGTCCTTTTCCACGTCCACGAAAACAGGTTTAGCGCCCAGATAACAAACGCAGGTGACCGTCGCTATCCAGGTAGTCTCTGGGACGATGACCTCGTCTCCCGGTTTCAGGCCGAGTGCGGCCATCGCGATATGCAACGCCCCCGTACAGCTTGATGTCGCCAGGGAATATTTAGTACCGGTATATTCGCACATCGCTTTTTCAAAACGGGTAAGATAATTGCTCCAGTTATCGTACCAGCCCGTTTCACAGGCGTCTTTCACATAATCGATCTCTTTAGCGGTGATCCAGGGACCGCCTGAAGGAAGTTCTTTATGCATATCGGTTCCCCTCCCTTTTTTTACATATTATTTCCATATTCCCCATAGGCAGCGTTAGCTTCAATGAACTGAGATTGAACGCCTTGAAACATTTCAAGGTCATTTCACGCAACCTGCGGTTCCTGATGCCGTTTTCGGCAAAATGCCCCAACGGATAGGTGGTAAGCGACCCCGTTGTTTTGACGGGGACCAGGCCGCAACGTTCCATCATTTCACGCAGCAATCCGGGGACGAAATACCCCACGTGCTGGACATGATAGGCTATAAAATTCTTCCCGGTGATCTTCCCCAGCCAGCTTGCGATATTATGAGTGGATACCAGGAGATAACCGCCCGGTTTTAAATGGTATTGCGCGGTCAAAAGCAATTCTCTTGGGGAAACCACATGGTCGATAACATGGACTGCGGTGATCAGGTCGAAAGACTCCGGCGGGTACATCCCGCGAATATACGCCCCCTGCTTTATATCCGCTTCGGGAATACGCCGGCTGTGGCAGGCTGCGCTGGCGCTCGGTTCCACGCCGCAGACCTCGAACCCCCTGGATGCGGCGTATTCAAGAAGATGCCCGGCACCGCACCCGATATCAAGAATCCGGCCTTTCGTCACTCCGGAAAAACGCGATAAACGGTCCAGATAACGGCACATATTTATCTGTATGGATTCTGCTGTCGAATCTATACATTTATCGATCGCCGAATCGCGGTAAAGCGACAATATCTTCTCTTCGCTGAATATCGGATTGGAATAGACCATTTTACAATCACGACAGCGCACGATCCGGTAATGACACGGGACTTCCGTAAGATAATTAAAAGAATACTCCGCTTTATCCAACTTCGCTTCCGTCAGTACGGAATAATTGTCCCGCCCGCAAAGAGGACAATGTATCTCCCGTGCAACGTTATTTTCAGCCTTATTGTCCATTTTCTTCGCCCGCTATCTATTCGGCAAAAAAAACACTATTCAGCCAGTATCCTTTTAATATCTTCTCGGCCCAGAGAATGCGGTACAGGGCTAAGTACCACTATCTCCCCCGTGAATTTATGATTATTTATTAAATCCCGGGCGATCTCCTTGTAAAACATAGAGGCCGTAATGATGACGGCGTCAACCGGGTCTTTCTCCAGGGTATCCGGGGAGACTACTTTCAACAGGCTGCCGGGCATATATTTTTCCCACCTATTTTTGTCTTTATCTATGACATATTTAATGGTCTGCGAGTTCATTCCCGTGAAAGAAAAAATAGTTACGCCTTTGGCTCCCGCGCCCCAAGCGGCGATAGTTTTGCTTTTCGATTTGAAGTCTTCGATCAATGCGGAAAATTTTTCCTTAAACTCGGCGAATTCATCTTTGAACATATTCAATAATCCGTCCTTACCCCCCTGGTAATACACATACGCCCCGACATACTCGTCTTCCGCCCCGTGAAATACCTCTAGGACATGAAAATTATTTCTTTCCAGTATCTCGGTCAATGTCTGCGCGGTAAAGTAACCTATCCTGTCCGGCAAAACGGAATAATACCGCCTGTCCAACAATGTTTTTGTCCAGGAAGGCACATCTATGAGGCCGTATGCCCCTGGCTTGAGTATCTTACCGAGATTACTGAGCAAAATACCGGGGTTTTTCACAAGATCTATTACCTGTTTACAGACAAAACCGTCGAACTTTTCCTCCACCACCGACTCAATATTGTCGTCGAGAAAACAATTATGACATTTTATCCCTTTGGCGTTGACTATATCGCTGGCTTTCTTCGACGGTTCGATGCCGACCACTACCGCGCCCCTCTTCTTAAGCTCATCGCTGAAATAACCGTCTCCCGGCCCGACTTCAACGATCTTCTTGCCGGCGAGACCGTATCTTTTTATGAAATTATCGGCTAAGTTATTATCGTACCGCACATAAAGTTCAGTACAGGCACGGCTGTTCAGATAATCCTCCCAGTATCCGTCATGCGAAAGTCTTTCCGGGTCGATTTGCACCATGCCGCAGTCTGCGCACTTAAAAAGATCCACGTTTACGCGCATTGCCGCTCTGGAATCAGGTTCCAAAAATACTTTCTGGGCGTATCTCGGCCCGTTCTCCAGCCGGAATATCTGCTCTATACCCGAAGAACCACACACGAGACATTTCATCTTTATAACTCCTTATCTAAGGTTACGACGTATTCTGTGCCGCGCCTGCTTACTTATCAAATCCGATCTCGTTCTTTACTATGTAGATCGGCCTGTTCTTCACCTCGTCAAAAATACGCGCGATGTATTCTCCCATTATCCCCAGACAAATAAACAGAAAACCGAACATCATAAAGACCATCAATACCAGACTCCGGTAGCCCGGCACTGTCCTGTAAACAGAAGCTATGACCAGCACGTAAATAATCAATATGAAACTAAAAATGCTTACGATGATCCCCAGTATAGTTATGCACCGCAAAGGAAGAAAACTGAAGGAAAAAATAGCGTCGAAGGCTTCATTAAGAATATCGAGAAAATAAGATTTCGGTTCGCCGGCGAATCTCCTGGCGCGGTCGAAACGGATGCCGGTCTGGCGAAAGCCGGTCCAGGCGCAAAGCCCCCTGGTAAATCTGTTTTTCTCGTTCATCTTGTTCAACTGCCGATAAACCACCTTATCCATAAGCCTGAAAGCCGTAACATTCTGCGGCATTTGCCCGGAAGTTACAAAATTGAGGATCATATAAAATATCTTATTGAAAACTTTTTTTACAAATCCCACCCCTTCGCGGCTGTTAATTATGCCGTAAACCACTTCGTAGCCGGATTCCCACTTCCGCAGAAACTCGTCCACCACTGCCGGCGGGTCCTGCAGATCAGCGTCCATCAGCACGGCGCAATCGCCTTTACAATAGTTCAACCCTGCGGCGACCCCCCCGTCGGCCGTGAAATTCTTCGACAACTGCAGGATCTTGAATCGTTTGTCGCCTTCATTCAGGGACAGAAGCTTTTCCAGCGAATCATCCTCGGAACCGTTCTCGACCAAAACGACTTCAAAATCATACTTGTCGTTTCTCTGCATCAACTTCTTGAGCTCTTTACCGAGCTCTTCAATCACCGGATCCTCGTTATAGACGGGGATCACGATCGAAACCTGTTTCTTTCCTTCGTGGACTTCCATATTCAATCCGTTCTCTCTGAATCCGCTATTATCCGATAAAAGTTTATTTACTGCCGGTCTTCCGTGCCGGCAATTCCTTGCAATACCTGGATATTTCTTCGATAAGGATCAAACTGAACATACTGAGCAGGATGACGATATTGGAAGTCACGGAAACAATGCTGAAATGGATTATTATTTTATCCACCGCCGGGATGTAATAATCCTTAGGAATGAGCAACAACCCGAACAATAAAGAATACAAGAAATCAAACCTGGTAGCGTTCTTGGAATTGATGAACAGATAAAGAGGAAGGAAAACAGACATCAGTTTATAATCAACGGAGATATTCGGCAGTAAAAGCATAGAGAAGACCAACAGGGCAACTTTCTTCCACAATTCCATTCTTAACAGCACCACGCAGGCCGAAATAAACATAAAAACAAGCGGTGATATAACAAGATAACATCTCATAAACCGGTCGAGATTGGCCGGAGTATTTGTTTTTAAATAGATCATCACGGCGTTAACGAGCATTGCCAGGCTCATCCCCCGTTGTAAAGGGATACTGTGAAATGAGCCGAAGCCCGAGCGCACATAATTGAAGTTGGCCGCATAATCGCCCTGAAATGCCATATTACAGAGCAGCGTTAACGCGAGGACCATTGCCGGTATCAATATCAAATACTTGTATTTTTTATCGCTCAGGAACAAGACGACAAAAACGGCCGGGAACGCCTTCATAGCGATTGCCAGCGAGAGAAATAATGCGCTCAGAAAATATTTCCCCTTGATATAAAACGCCAGGAAAAACACCAGAAAAACGAACAATAACCCCTCGATATTCCCCCTGTCCAGAATGAAAAGGAATGGATAGCTGAGAAAGGTAAAAACAAAAAAATTCCTGACGTTATCTAGAGCGAAGTCAACCTTTATGCTCTTTATGGTGTAGATCATAAAAACCGGAATAAAGATCGCGAAATAAGTGAATAACCCGGCCCATTGTTTCATTAAAGAAAACGGGTAGATCGAAATATGGGCGAACGGATAATAGTTGAATTTGATATTACTGTCGAAATACGGATTCAGTTCCGAGACAAAAGAACAACTGCGGAAGAAATCGGTGAATTTTATTACCGGATCGAACAAAAATGTGTTGTAGGGGTAACTGGCGTTGAAATAGATACCCATTATATAATGATAAAAAACTGAAACACAGAATCCGATAAGAATGACCAGGCCGATCAGATTGATCTTATAGTCCCTGGACAAGCCGGTTCTACGCAAGACCCGGAGGAAACCCGGCAAAAATCTTCCCAAAGCCGTGACGGCAAACAGTAACGCGATAAAAAGAAGAATGGTTAAAACGAGATTATAGGCCCATTTAACGGCCGCGGGCAGGCCGCCGATGGCTTTTGCGTTAAATAAAGCGGAAAGGACAGGATAGCAGGAAAACCCGGTAATGCTTATTTTATGGATACTTAAATCGCCTTTACCGCTGTGCCAGGAACGGAATTCCCAAGCATTCTGCGACTCTCTGCCCTTGATCCTCACTTTAACCTTCACAGTACCGCCGTTTGCCATAAAATTACCGGACTTCTTTAATGCCGAAGCGCCCTGATACACGATATCGTAGGACCCGCTGGATTCCGAACCGGCAGTATACTCCATTTTAAAGAAATAAATGCCTTCGGAAAGAAAGATATACGGTCCGTAACTTAAACAGGCGGCGGCTTCTTTATTGCCGCTGACAGAACGGCTATTCCCTTCTACCTGTCCGACAATACCCGGCAAACTCGACCCTGTCACCTCTAAATGGCGGTATCCCATTACAAAAACAGTTAAACAGAGCAGTAAAAGCGCGACAAGATATGCTTTTATACCGGGCTTCAAACGCCGATTTTCGCTGGGATTATTAAACATTGGGATTATCCTCGGATTAAAGTTCGGGAATGCGTCATTATCAGGCAATCTGCCGTATTATATTCTTTTCTTCCCCTGGCTACAAGCAATTTCTGGGATTAAGATTCAGATTCGGATCAATGTTTTGCTCCCGAACGTCGCTTATCTTTCCAAAAAAATTTAATCTCTTTTTCCGTCTTTTCGCTGTTGAAGTTAATCCCGGGGAGCAATTCATCCACGGGTAAAGTATGATCCACAACCAGATAATATCCGTCGTCAAGTAGTTTCTGCAGGAATACGATCAATTCTTTCTTTATAGTCCAGGTAGGATACGGGCAGAAATACCCCTGAGGCGTGTATCCGCCGTAATAATAATAGTAGGTATCGTTACTGCTCAGAAAATAAACTTTACGGCTGTTATCGGTTGCTTCTTGCACTGTTTCGATATCCACCCGCACCGGTAAAGGGTAAACGAACCTGCTTTCGGTTAGATTACGGAATTGCCCAATGATCTTCGCTATGGAAAAAGAGGAGTAATAAAACGCCGTCAGGGCCAGAAAAACGAACGGCAGAAGCGAAGCTATAAACCTCTTGACATCCAGCCTGGACGGACCGCCCCTATCCGGTAAAATACGTCCTATCAGATCAAAAAAGAAAAACAGCAGGAATATATATATCCCGGATAAAGTCATAATGTTGAATTCGTGGCTGCGACCGAGGAAATAAAGCGAATTCCCGGCAGCCAGCAGCACCAGAAAGAAACCGGCATTAAAATAATTCTCCGGTAATTCCCTGCGGCGGGCCAGCAATACTGCCGCGGATAAACTCAACAATACCAGGATATACCAGAAAAAGGATCTCCCGGCAACTCTCAGGAAACCAAGCCCCAACGATTGATACATTACCGCCGAACGCGGCACAAGGCCGTTAAACAATAAGCCGCCGGCAAAAATGAAAAGCATGATAACGGACAGGTTGGTTTTGTTCCGATGCAGATGGTTCAGGCAAATTTTTTTCAGCGCCGACAAGGTAAACGTGTTTTCCCTGATCGCCCGCGTTAAATCTATGGCGAAAAGAATCGAAACGAATTGCAGGTAAACAACCAGGTAGATCGTCCCGAAATTGCGGTGAAGTAACAACAGCAGCCCGAGTGCGGCCCCCACCGTTATGTTGTAGATCCCCTTAAAATAAACGCAAGCCAGAATGACAAGCCATAGATCAAGCCTTAACGGCGTAGCCTGTAATATCGAGACCGGCTCTTCATGCAGAGCGTAATGCCTGGCGATAATCAATGCGAACAGAAGAAAAACCGGGAGCTTCTTATCCTTGAATACCTGTTGCGAAAACAGGAATATCCCGATAAAGAATGCGTATATTCCGGCTTGCCCCGCCACCTGCAGAAAATTCACTGGAATATTAAGTTTCATCAGGCCGGCGGCCAGCAACGAAAGCAGAAGGTCATATTGAAAGAAAATTTCCGGCAGTTTGAAACCATGGAGTAATCTTAATGCCGGGGCGATAATATAAGAATAATCGCCGGCGGCAACCGGGGCCGTCGAGATGAAACACACCGGCAAACACAAGGCCGCGGCCAGAAAACCGGCCAATACGGGATGTTTCCTGTTCAACCACCACACTAAAAACGCGGCCGTCAGCACGCTTAAAACAAAAACGCTTACCGCGGCCGGGTTCTGATGCACGAGCGCCCCCGGAGGATAAAAGCCTATGCCGGCAAAATAAGCGCAGGAACAAACTAACAGAACAACCAAGGCCGCGAAAGAAAAAGACTTCCTTTTAAACAGAACGGCCGCCTTATCCAGCCCTGCTGTCAGAAAAATGCCCGCGAGCAGCGCCGAATAGACGACAAAAGACTCGATCCCATCGGGGGCGCTGTATCTGGCGGTTGAAACCAAATCACTCTGCGGGATGCCAGGCCTGGAGGCCCAGATCAACACCGAAAAATAATAGAATAGATAATAGATTAAGTAAGATACGGACGCGGATACCAGCAAAGTCCTGAAAAGCCCCATTCGCAGGAACAGGTTTCCGTCATTACGGGCGATGCTCTGCCCTGCCGCCGTCATAAAGAAAATACAGCAAAAGAACAAAAACGAGAGTAATTTTAGGATAAATACAACGGCGGCAATCCCGGCGACCCTGCGGTAAAAAGTGTACTCAATAGAGAAATCGCGGATCTCCCCCTGAAAATTCCTTGATTTACTGCAACCGGCGCCTATCGCGATATCGGATATCTTGTAATCGATAGCTCCTTCGCGCCTGTTAAGCACCGGAAGTCCGTTAACGGAAACACTGATCCTTTTATTCTTGTGGATCTTCAAAACCACGGAATACCAGCGCCCGGTTTTTACGCGGCCGCGCAATAAATATCCTGATAAACTTCCGTCCTCACTGCCGATATACAAGAACAGATTTCCTCTTCTTCCAGTTTCCGAATAAAGTTCCATACGCACGCCCTGCTCTCCCGGCGCGGTCTGGAAGACGTTATCGTAGAAGAGATCCGCCGGCTTCATGCGGAAAGCCAGCGTTAATTCCTTAACGGTTTGGTCGCCTGAATAGGTCTCCGGGAATTCTTTTATCCCCGATAACGCTTTATCCGCCGAAGCGCTGTCGAAATGTATATTCCGGTGAGAAACGCTATAAAGCCTCCTGTAGGCGAGATTGTCCGCGAAGAAAAACGAATACGCCAGTAAAACAGCGCTTAATAGACACAACATCAAGCCGGTCTTATTCTTTATCATCATTTGAGAATTGCAAACCCTTTCCTTGTCTTACCCAAATCCTTAAAACGCATCCGTCAGGAACATTATGCTCCGCGCGCATCAGATATTTACCTTTGTCCGAGGTCATACGCTTTAAAGCATCCCGGATCAAACGCTGCTTTAATGGCTTCCCTTTACGGAACAGTTTTTCATGGTCGAGCCAGACATATTCAGGCATATCCAGGGTAATGATCACTTTCGGGGGGTTCGCCTCAAGCAATAGCGCGTCGTCGATCGCCACCTTGTCCGAAGTAAAATCAAACCAATGCACAAGCCCGAAAGTGGGCGGTAAACGGCCTGTCAGCAGATAGAAGACCGGAATGTTCGGAAAAGTGAATATCCTCTCGTCCCCGGCGGTGTTTTCCTTGACTATATCCACGGTTTCCGTGATCAGTCGTATATCATCTTCGGGCAAATAAAATCCGTTCAAAAACCTGGTCCTGACCGGGGATATTGACTGGCGTATGTCGGGAACGGAAAGTCCCCACCATTTATACGGTCCGCTGTATTTCTGCGCCGTCATAAAAAGCAGCAGGCCAAAACACGAAAAGAAGAAAACCGCTTTTGAAAGAAAATTGAACGGCCGCGGGAAATAAAATAGATAACTAAAGACAAGCCCCAACCCCAGGAAAGCGCCTGCGGTAGCGAATCCTCCGGATGTCCCGGTGCCGTAAAGCAATCCCAGAGACAACGCGGCGATAAGAAACCCGTTATGATTGCCCGTATGTTGCCTGAATACCCTCGCGGCCAGATAAAACACCGCTGTCCCGGCTGAAACAACGGTCACCAGCATAATAAGCGAATAATAGAGTTCAATGAACAAAACCGACGAGAGTATCTCCCCGGCAAAAAGTATTTCAAAATACGGATAGAGCACGCATAAAACGGCGGCTGCGGATACAAAATACAGAAGTATAATATGACTCTCGTCATTCAGGGCGGTCAACGGAGGATTCTTAGCCGCTATCCTTGGCGTGATGATCAAAGAAACAGCGGCGAGCAGGGATAAACCCGCGCAAATATAGAACGCGATAATGTTATGCGGGGTCATCAATCTCGGGAACCAGGCGGACAATATCGCGGTCCAGGAACCTTTGACCGCAATAGAATCCAGCAAGACCTGCCTTATAAAAGGCTGTAATGCCGAGTTAAAGAACAGCCAGATCACTAATATTGCCAGCGGAAACAATATCCCGGACAGGTAAACGCAAAAGTTACGGAAACGCCTTGAATTATTATTTCCCGCGGTCAACGCCACAAAGGCGAGAGAAAGAAAAATAAGCACCGTCAAACCGTTGCTATGTTTTACAAGCAGCGCCAGGCAGGCGAAAAAACCGGAAAAGAACGCGCATAACGGGATTTTAGCGTTCCCCTGTCCCGCGCGCGAAGAATTACAGGCATCAAAATGACAGATCATAAAATACAGTGCCGCCAGAGCATACAACGTAAAAAAATGCAGGAAATCATAATTTATGAAGGCGGTGCCGGATTGATAAAAGACAACGCTTACCGCAGTCGCTAAAACGGCGGCAAAAACCGGCAAAAGCCTCAAGTAGAGTAAATACAATACGCCGGTTATGAATAACGCGGTAACCAATCCCGCAATCCTTAATGCCAGAAAACCCTGCCCGAATATCTTTATAAAAGCCGCCATCTGAAGCGGGTATAACGGAGGCAGCATAAGATGAAAATCGCGATAAGGCATCGCGCCCCGCAGAATATATTCCGCATAAACGGAAAACCAGCCTTCCGACAAAGGAAAATACCTGTTAAAAATGATAAAATTATAACAGCCCACAACCGCCGCGGCCGCCAGTAAACCTGATATGCGCACTCGATGAGAGTAAATAAACACCTTCAACCTCTTTAACCCATCCAATAATCCGGGAATGTCTTTGAATATCAATTTAAAGAGCGAAAACAGAAAAAGGAAAAAAAACAGATATCCCGCGGCCATAAATCCCGCGTTAGTGCGGAGAATAGTATATTCAATACTGAAATCGGATATCTCCCCTTTATATCCCCGCTCTTTGTTGTATCCGGTGCCGACGGCGATATCGGTCACGCGGTAACGTATGTTCTTATCAATATCCCGCAGCACGCGTTTACCGTTTACAATCACTTCTATTTCGTTATTCTCCACGGATATGCTGACCAGATAAGTCTCGTTCACGCGGATATCGTTCAAAACGGTATATCTTCTTTCGATATCCCTGCCCGGCAGCCGCCCGGCAAAAATGTCGAAAGCGGCCTGTTCCTGCCCGGGAGGAGCGTATAACTCGGCCCTGATCCCCCTGCCATGGGATGCGGTCTGAAAGATATTGCCGTAATATAACCCGGCGGGTTTCATCTTAAAAACTATACTGATTTTTTGCGGCTGGAGTTTTTCTTTCTCTGAGAATTCTTTTATTGCGGCAAGACGGGGATCGGAAGATCCACTATCGAAGTTTATCGCGGAACGGGACACCGATTTGGTAAGGCGCCCGCGCACGCTTTCGGAATAATAAAGCTGGCAGCACAACGCCAGAAAACTTCCGATAAGCATTATACTGTAAAGTTTGGACTTAACCTCTTTACTGAATTCCGGCATAATAGGCGATCAACTACGCAATTTACGATACCAAAACACAGTATTTTTCAAACCTTTTTCAAGGCTCACCATCGGTCTCCATTTAAGCCGATTAACTGCTTTACTCGACGCCAGATACTGATGCCTTATTTCGTATTTAGCCTTGTCTAATATCCTGTAATCAGGCCGGCCGTTAAATATCTTACGTATCTTGTCCAACAACTGGATGACCGTCAGGGGGTTTTCGTCGCTGAAATTAAACGCTTCCCCGTTTAATCCGAGCTTTTTCAGCTTTTCAGCCAAAAGTATATAGCCGTTGACGATGTCATCTACATAGACATAATCGCGCGTGAATCTTCCGTCACTGCGTATATCCAGTATTTGACCGGACAAGGCGCAGCGTATGGCGTCCGGAACTATACGGGAAAGATTAAAATCACCGGGGCCGTAGATATTCCCGCAGCGGGTTATCGCCAAGGGAAGGCCGTAGGCGTGAGCATAACTATGCGCAATCAGGTCCGCGCAGCTCTTAGAGGCGTCATAAGGGTTCCTTCCCTGTAAAGGCGCATTCTCGGTGTAAGGGAGCTTCTTATGGCTTCCGTAAGCTTTATCACTTGAAGCGACAACCACGGCCTCCATTCCTCCCTGCTGCCGCGCCGCTTCCAGAACCTCCCATGTCCCGGCGATATTCGTCTCGAATGTGCGCCGCGGATTGTTATGACTGCGCCCCACGATCGCTTCCGCCGCCAAGTGAAAAATGACATTTATGGTATGTTTACGCAGTATTTTGGCAAGCAAACCGTAGTCCGCCACGCTCCCCTTGTAGACCGTCATCTTTTTATAATCTTGAGCTGTCAAAATGGTCTCCTTACGAAAAGTCTTTATATCCAGTCCGATTACTTCAGCGCCGGATCGAAGCAATGCTCTTGTAAGGTTAGAGCCTAAAAACCCCTCGAATCCTGTGATTAATACTTTTTTGCCTTTCCAGAATGTCTTTCGCATGCTTCAATCCTCGTTTTAGGTTCCTCTCCTTGATCCTCACGCCCGAAAAGAAGAATTTACTCTTTAGTTAACGGGATATTTCACTCGCTACGTCTCGTTCCGTATGGCGGTTACCACTGATAGGACTACTTTAGAGATACGCCATCCAGGGAGGATTGCCTTTTTCCCAAAGTTCTTCTAACTCGATCTTATCCCGCAAAGTATCCATACATTTCCAGAATCGCGTATGCTTATAAGCGTTCAATTTCTCGTCGTTAGCCAACCTCTCCAAAGGATCTCTTTCCCAGAAAGTGGAGTCATCCTCGATATAATCGAATATCGCCGGCTCAAGCACAAAAAAACCGCCGTTGATCCAGGTCCCATCTCCTCTGGGTTTCTCCAGGAAAGAATGAACCTTACCCGAATCGCCGATATTTAAAGACCCAAACTTACCGGCTATCTGCACTGCGGTAATGGTCGCGCTTTTGCCGCTTTTTTTATGAAAAGCGATCAGTTCGCCGATATTCACGTCGCCTACCCCGTCGCCGTAGGTAAGTAAAAAAGGCTTATTCCCCACATACTGTTTTATTCTCTTGATCCTGCCTCCGGTCATAGTGTTCAAACCGGTATCTATCAAAGTTACTTTCCAGGGTTCAGCCTTGGAACCGAGGACGCTCATCTGGTTCCGGGAAATATCCAGTTCTATGTCGGCGGAATGAAGGAAATAATTGGCAAAATATTCCTTGATCACGTACCCCTTATAGCCAAGACAAATTATAAAATCATTGAAGCCGTAATGCGAATACAGCTTCATTATATGCCAGATAATCGGTTTGCCTCCGATCTCGATCATCGGCTTCGGAATACTTCCCGTTTCTTCGCTGATCCTTGTCCCTCTGCCGCCTGCCAATATGACGACTTTCATTTTTAGTCACTCCTTTTAGAAAAATAGCATGTAAGACAGGCGCTTTTTTATCGTCTGCTTGCCGGGCACTCTACGCGGTGAATTGCTTCCCCATCGCGGCCGCGAGTTTTGCCGGAATAAACAGATAGCAGAATATACGCTGTGTACCGGCGAAGCATCGGCCTCGCCCCGAGCGGCTCCTCTAGAATTTAAAACCTGCCTGCGGATTATCCTTTTTTAAGACTTCTTTTATTATCGCGATAAATTTTGTCGCTGTAATAAACGCATTTTCCGCCTCGACATAGGAAATAGAAATATCAATCTCGTATGTAAAAATATTCCGTTTCCTGCGCATTCTGTCAAAACGTTCGATTATATTCTTATACTCCTCACCCAGGCAATATGCCATAAATTAAACCACGGTTTTATGTTGATAACCGTCCACCGGACGAAATCCTTTAAACAGCATAAAAGCGCGGCCGGCCCTCAACATTGAGAGATATGCCACCGTATATGATATACCTTCGTCTATTTTAAGATTTGCTTTAGCAGTCGTCAAATCCTTTTCGCTACGGTAAATAATCTTCTCGACAGATTTAAAGTCCGGCTTCTCTTTTTTAAGCAATCCTCTTGCCGAATAATCAGCGGTAAATCTTTCAAAGCTCATTCTTGTCGCCTATCAGAAAGATCTTAGGATTATCAATAATATTCTTTAGAAAGGAGTCAGTCTTTTTCTTCCGTAAGAAATCGCGTTTTGAATATAGCGTATAATTTATCTCTCTTTTTAGAATATCTTCTATCCGGCGTAATCCCCCCGAAAGACGGTCCTCATCAATATCGCCCAGGATAAACAGATCAATATCACTCGCCGCATTCTCACTTTTTTTGGCAAATGATCCGTAAATAAAAGCGGTTTTAACGCCGCCGATTTCCGACAGCATTTGTCTTAAAGTGCCTGTTATGCCAACCGTTTTAAATACTATACTCTTCAACTCGAGAAACAGCGGATACTCTTTGTTTATCGAATAATATAAAAGATTTCCTTTTCTTTGAGATAAGAATATCCCTTCACGTTCCAAATTTACAAGTTCATTTCTGATCATACTTACAGGGATATGAAGCACCCGTTCTAACTCCCGTAAATAATAATCATTCTCCGGGTTCGTGAAATATAGTGTGAATAATGCCTTACGAGTTTTTGATTTATATATCCGCGATATATCCATACACACAACTCTGCTTTTCTGAACTCAGTGAAGGCCGCCGGGATACAAGGCCATATTCGTTTGTATCTTACTCCCGCATACCCGGGAGCATTCCCTGCATTTATCGGATAGAAAAACCGCTTTTTAGCAAAAGACCGTAATACTTTCATATTACAGTTGTAATATGTTTTACTTACAACCAACGCCTCTCACTGCCATTAGGGGCGGAATCCCCGAAGCAAGACTTCGCGCTATTTCAAACGGTTTCTTGCTGAACCCGCTCGTGCATTCCTCCCCGGGCTGACATCCGCGGTCCCCCGCGAAGAGAGATGGATATTCCCCATCGCGGCCGCGAGTTTCGCCGGATCCTCGATCAGATCGGTGGCGGACCAGGCGTCAAGGCAATACCTCTGCACGTAATCATATTTCAGGTAACCGTAACCGGCATCTCCCCAGGCTTTTCCCCAGGAATTCTTGAACTTGAACAACCCGGTTTTGTCGTTATAACCGCAAACGCAAACGGCGTGCCCGCCCAGTTCTTCTTCATTTTTGCGCGGCATTGGGACCTTGCCGTCTCTGGCCGTCTTTTCGCTCAACCAGCCGGAAAACACAAGCATTCCGCCGAGAAAAGGCCCGTTTACCAACAGGCTTCTCTTCATTTCTTTAACATTTTTCAGGCGCGCGTAGGCCTTGATACGGTATTTCAGCGCCTGAGAATCGGCGTTTCTTTTGGGTTTATCCGTCTGATAGGGTTTATATGGCCAGGTTGATTCCAGGCAGGCGCCTTTTTTAAAAAGCACTTTCATCGCCACCCTGGGATAAGTGCCTTCGCTCTCCGGTATCCCGTCCAGTTTCTTACAATTGGCATATACGTAACGCGGCGAAAGTGGAACGTATCTGCGGTACTCTTTGCCGTCAAAATACTCTTTGACCCCGACCGTCCCGGCAAAGGCCACGCAGGTCCCTTCCGCTCCCTGGTCCCGGACAGGAGACATCTCCGGGGCATAATCCAGGCGCGGCGGGAGTTTAACCACCGGCAAAAGCAAACCCATAGGGATATCCCGAGGATCCTGATAATCCTTCAGACACCCCAGTTTAAAAACATGCGCCATTGCTATATTATATACTTATAGAAGAAAAAATCAATTGAAGAAAACTGCAGTTTTGGGACAACGCACGGGGTCCGCCAACCTTCCAGTGGCGGGACGGTCCAATTGCGATTCTCGACTATCGGAAACTTCGGCCGGTCTTGCCTTTAGACAAAAAAAACCGGACGGTTGGCAAAAGCTGGACCGTCCGGTTAATGATCTTACAAAAGGTACTTACTAGATTTCCGGCTGCGCCACGGATTGCGCCGAAGAAAGCGCGGAGTTCTGCGCGGCAAGCCAGGCCGAATAAAGCCCGTCGGCATACGAAACTATGGACGCCGAAGCGTATCCATTATGGAAATAATCCTGCATAACTACGGCGTAGGTCGGGTCAACCGCCAGCATGCCGGTCTGGGTGTTAAGCGCGATCCCTGAACTTATCTTGAGATCGCTCAAATTAACGTAGGAATACTTCACGTTATCCGCGAACGCCCTGAAGGAATCGGTTATTCCCTCATATGGATTGACTCCTCCCTGGAAATATTCGGCCGCTTCGTTTTCAAGGCGGGAGAGGCCGTTCTCTATCTCGAAAAACGCGGCGCTCATCTGCATTTCCTGCAAGAATTTATCGGGCAGATACTCCACCGGCAAACAGGCCCCTTCGGATTCGGAAGTTTCCTTTTCCGGAACATTGAGCTGCGCCAGGCCTGTACCTTCCACGGGAGCCGTCCCTTTCCCGTCGTCGTATAAGACCGAAATAGCCTCTTTGACCGCTTCGACGGCCGCCTCCTTATAGCCTTCCACGATGGAATCCAGGACTTCGCCGCGTTTTCCGTTGAGCTCGTATTCTTTCAGAAAATCGGCGTCAAAGCGCACCTCTATGCCGCCTCCGCTGTCCCGGGTGATAGAAACAGGAGAATTATCGGACGTCTGTCCGACCGTGATAATGTCGTAATCGAAATCAATGTTGAAGTCCGTCAGCGCCCAGGCATCCGCGAAAAAGACAGCCGATTCCAGCACCCTCTGGTCTGGGACAAAACCCCATTCTTCAAAAGCCTCGTAACAGATATCTCCCGAAATCTCATTCAGGAACTCTTCCCGCAAGGCCCTCACCGATTCGACCGATATCTCATCTGATTGAGATGCCGGTGTTACCATTGAAGAACCGGACGACTCCTCCATCAGCCCATCGTCAATATAACCGTCGTATGCCGAAACGAAAGAGCATAGGAACAGGGACAGGATAGCGATAAAGAAAAACGGACTTTTGCGCATAAAACCCTCCCATGAAGCTCCCCAGGCTTTAGCCCGGGGTTTCTTTAATACAGGCGCCGTCCAATGGTCAGCCACGCTTTTAAACCGTAGGGTGTCGAATTGACACTCTTTTCTCCCTTATGCGTTTATATACCAAAGGTAACACAAAATCACCCTTTATTTCAAGCCGCAGAGCTGAATTTTGCTTCGTTTTACTTAAAAACCAGCGGGTTTTTCTGCTTTAAAATAATCTTTCTCTTAACATTTCCCGAAGCAATTGCTTGAGTCCCGGCGCGTATTTCCGCTAACACCGATTACACCGGCAACCCTCCCCTCGTCCGCCAAATCGGCAGCTTTATCTACCGCCTGCTGTTGTGTGGCAGCGGAAACACGGTGAACCGAACCGTCTTTCATATGCAGTGTTGCCGTAGCATCATTCTTCCCGCTCTTAGAGCCTCCTCCGCCGCTGCTCTTGGGAGGTTCCACCGGTTTTTCCTCTGAAGGCACCGGTTTTTCCTCCGGAGTTATATCATAAGCGACACCGGCAAAAAAGGTTTGCGTGTATTGGGAAGACGGAACAAACTGTTCGTGAGCAACGGCGCTTTTGCTCTTAAAAGTCGAGCTAAACACCTCCTTAGCGACATCAGTCTTCTTGTCCAGAGTATATGTCCGCAGGTTTGCGGCGGGTACATCACCCCCGCTCAGTTGCACCGGACGCTCGGAACTCGTCATAGCCGCCTGCAGCTTATCCCGAAAGTTTATACTGCCCAGGTTATCGGAAAGCTCGGATGCCTTCACCGGATCCCCCTCTTGTCCGAAAACCATGAATTTCTCGCCTGGGCTGTTCTGAAGAGAATCCAGTTTGTCCTGAAAGGCCGTGCCGCTCTTTTCAGGTATCACGCTGTCCCCGGAAAGTTCTACAAGGGGCTTACTGCCGGTACTTGTATCGGCCGCAGCGCTCCCGGTGGGAGTCATGAGCTGACTAATAGTGGTAGTGGCAGTTTCTTTTGTGACGGTATTTTCGTGTTCTCTGATAGTTGCGCCCCCGAAGTAAAACGCCGGGGTGGTGAAAGTAACATCCTCCAAAGTAAGCTTTTGCGTAACCCTGCCGATGCCCTCAACATCTCCCAAGTCGATCTCCTGCGTCCGAAAAACGGACGTTCTGCCGAACGAGCCGTAAGTATCGAGGAAAGAAACGTTGTAAACCGAGTCCCGGGTAGAGCTGTCTATTATGGAAGTCGCACTCTGGATATCGGATACCCTTGACCAAGTGCCTCCGTCTCCGGCTTCCCATCCATAAGAAGCCGGGCTGTTCCAGGACGCGCCGCCGCCCCCGGAATCGGAAGTCGCCGCGATCGTGGAAAACGACGCGGAACTGAACGAACTGCCCCAGGACATAGCTTTGCCGAAAGGCAAAACCGCGCTTAATAATCCTACCCCTAAGATTATAAGCAGATTTCTCATATCACCCTCCTTGTGCCACTATTTTTTTCAGGAGTTCCACGCTTGGCGCCCCTGTGTTTGCCGGTTTAAATAACCGCAAACTAAGTATCAGGTGGCCGTTGGAAGGTTTTGGACTGATAAGATCCAAATTTTTGAGGCGGGACCGGTTTTCGAAGACTTGCAAATGAAGCTCCCCGGATTTGAGCCGGAGATTCTTGCGTCTTGATTAAAATCTAACACATAAAAACATAGTTTTCCAGTTAATCTGCCTACTTTTGCTTAAGTTAACACTTTTTAAAAGAATTTTCATCGCGCCTACTTATATATTCTCTAAATCCATCCCGTTCTAGCCGGAGCGAAAAAAGGGCCGCGATCATAAGACCGCGGCCCCGATTTTTTTGGTATTACCGGTAATTACAACCCTTTTGAAACGATATAATCCACCAGGTCCACCACCCTGCAGGAGTAGGCCCATTCATTATCATACCAGGCCATTACCTTGGCGAATTTACCGTTTATCACCTTGGTCAACGCCGAATCCACGATGCAGGAATGCGTCGAACCGCAGAAGTCCTTGGAAACCAGCGGTTCATCCATATATCTCAATATCCCTTTTAAGGAACCTTCAGAAGCCTTCTTGAACGCGGCGTTCAGTGTCTCGACCGTCGCCTCTTTTTCAAGATTGCAGGTCAGATCGGTCATTGACACGTCCGGCGTAGGCACCCTGATCGCCAAACCGTCCATCTTTCCCTTCAATTCCGGGATCACGGAGCCTATAGCTTTGGCGGCGCCGGTGGAAGTCGGGATCATCGAGACCGCGGCGGCCCTGGCGCGGCGCAGGTCTTTATGCGCCAGATCCAGAATACGCTGGTCGTTGGTGTAAGAATGGATGGTGGTCATCAGCCCGTTTACGATGCCGAAGTTGTCCATCAGCACCTTGGCCATGGGCGCCAAACAGTTGGTGGTGCAGGAAGCGTTGGAGATTATGTTATGGCTCTTGGGGTCGTATTTGGCCTCATTGACTCCGAGAACGATCGTTATATCCTCGCCTTTAGCCGGAGCCGAAATCACTATCTTTTTGGCGCCGCCCTTCTCGATATGGCCGATACATTTCTCCCTCTCGGTGAATACCCCGGTGGACTCCACGACCACTTCCACTCCGAGGTCCTTCCAGGGGATCTCCGCGGGGCTTTTGCAGCTCACTACCTTGACGGTCTTGCCGTTTATAAGCAAAGAATCCTCTTTGGCCTCTATCTCGGCGTCGAGAGTGCCGAAAGTAGAATCGTATTTAAGCATGTGCGCCAGCGTCTTGGTCCCGACCGGCAGGTCGTTAACCGCGACGAAGTCGAATTTCGTAGATTTTTTCTGCAGGGCAGCCCTGTAAACCAGCCTGCCGATCCTGCCGAACCCGTTAATTCCAACTTTTACCGCCATTTCCTTTTCCTCCTTCTTTTCGCCTGTTCCACTTCGTTGTTCCCGCGATTATTCCGGCCGTTTCATTGTTCTATTGATTTCAATTCCTCTTCCTGCTCATTCAGGTACGCTGCCGCCGCTTCCGGAGGCGTGGGGATCATATAGAACCCCGTCCCCCATTCGAATCCGGCGATCCTGGTCAACTTAGGTATAAATTCGATATGCCAATGGTAATCCCCCCGCTCCGCGGAATCTCCGTTAACGGGTGAAGAATGTATTATAAAGTTATATGCCATGTTTGGAAAGACTTTTTTTGTCTTTGCCACCACCAAGCGCATTATGGAAGCCAGAGGCAGGCGCTCGTGTTCAGGCATATTGCAGAAATAACCGTTGTGCACCTTGGGCATCACCCATATCTCGAACGGGAAACGGGAAACATACGGGCAAAAAGCCAGAAAATGCTCGTTCTCCGCGACGATGCGCTTTTTCTCCTCTTTTTCCTGCAGCAGGATATCGCAGAACAGACAACGCTCGCGGTAGTCGAAATAATTCTGCGCCCCTTTTATCTCTTCCATAACGTTCTTGGGCACCATCGGCAGGGCGATGATCTGGCTGTGCGGATGTTCGATGGAAGCCCCGGCGTCGTGGCCGTAATTCTTGAAGATCATTATGTATTTGAAACGTTTGTCCCGCATCAGGTCCAGCGACCTGCGTATGGCCATGGAAAATACCAGGGCAACTTCACGGTCGGTAAGGTCCGGGAAATCCTTGAAATGATACGGCGTCTCTATCAAAACCTCATGCGCGCCCACCCCGTTTGACATATCATACATCCCGATCCCGCGCCTGTTGATATCCCCCTCTATATACAAGGCGGGGAACCTGTTGGCGACCACCCTGACGCCCCAGCCGGGCGTGTTAGGATTGGTGGACGGCTCACGGCAAACCTCTATTTCCGGCGGGGTCATAGACTCGCTGCCGTAACAAAAAGGACAATCGCCGTCCCCTTTTATGACGTTGGGTTCGTAAACGTAATCGCCCGGAACATCCGGATTCTCCGTCTGCACTATTATCCAGCGGCCGGTTATGGGATCCCTGCGCAGTTCCGCCATTTAGACTTCCACCTCTCTTAAGAACGCCGCGGAATCCTCCGGGGATATCGGGCAAATGTAAAATCCGGTGCCCCATTCGAACCCGGCGATGCGGGTCAACCTCGGCATTATCTCTATGTGCCAATGATAATCGTTGTCTATGGTGCGCCAATAACCGGTCTTCTGCCTGCGGAAGGGCGCGGTGTGGATGACGTAATTATAGGCGGGGTCGTTCAGCCCTTTTTTTATCTTCGAAAGGGTCTTTTTAAGGACCCCGGCAAGGGCTTCGCGCTCGTTCTCCTGCAACGAGGTAAAATCCGGGCTGTGTCTCCGGGGAAGTATCCACACCTCGAACGGGAACCTTGCCGCGAACGGAGTAACGACAAGGAAACCGTTCTCATCGAGTATCACGCGCGAATTGCTCTCGGTTTCCTGACTGACTATATCGCAGAAGATACAACGTTCATGGTACTCATAATACTGCCTGGCCCCGGAAAGCTCTTCCTTGACCCGTTTGGGGTTCACCGGCGTGGCTATAAGCTGGGAGCGGGTATGATTGATGTTCCCCGCCCCGGCGCTCCAGCCGTGATTCTTGAAAACCAGCACGTATTTAAGCCTCTTGTCTTTCTCGAGATCGTTTATCCTGTCTATATAAGCTGAAATTACCCTAGAGATCTGTTCCTTAGGCAAGTCTGCCATATTAGCTACGTGCCGGCTGGTTTCAATTATACGCTCATGCGCCCCTATTCCGTTCATCAGGTCATAAAGACCTTTACCGCGGCGTTCAAGGTTCCCTTCCACGCGCAAGAAAGGCGAGATGCTGGAGACAACGCGTAATTGCCACCCGGGAGAATTCGCCGGAGTGCCCTGGGGGCGCAGCGCGTATATCTCGGGCGGAGTCTCGGCCTCATGCCCCTCGCAAAAAGGACAGTCTCCCTCCTGCGGCAGAAAAGCCTCTCTGGAAGCGAAATGCTCCGGCCGCTTGGCGCGCTCGGTGGAGATTATCACCCATCTGCCGATAACCGGGTCTTTTCTTAATTCAGGCATAGTTTGATACTCGTCTTTCGGTATTAAAACGTTCCCATTACCGATATTAAAACTCGTCTATCGTTTATCGGTTACGCTGCCCTTGTTTTAGTCTTACGTCTTTCGGCTTTAAAACGTTCCCTTTACCGAGAACCGAAACGGGCTTCGTTACCGTTATCGTTGCCGAATTAAGTATTGTGTCCCCGGAATTACGTTGTCTATTGGTAGCCGTGACCGAAGGTCGAAATGGGATTCGCTACAATTGCCGAATTAAGCAGCGTGTCCCCTTGCCTCCCCTTGGTGGAGAGGGTCCGGAAGGAAAAAGAGGTTTAACTCTGTTAGTTAGCGCAGCCGTTACCGTAACCGAAAGCCGAAACGGGTTTCGGTACCGTCCCCGTTACCGGAATTAAGTATTGTGTCCCCGGATTAATACGTTACCCAGGTATCGGGCTTGCCGTCCTTGTTGTTATCCTTCTCCGCTTTTACCGGCTTGCCGCCTTCATAATAAACCCACTCGTCAATCTTGCCGTCGCCGTCGATATCGGCCTCGATGCGGACCAGCTTGCCTTGAGCGTCATAAACCATCGCCCTGTCGGCCTTGCCGTCGCCATTGGTATCTTTCTCCCCCTTGACCGGGACGCCGTTCTCGTAATACACCCATTCATCCATCTTGCCGTCGTTGTTGGTGTCCGTCTCGACGCGCAGGATCGTGCCTTTTGAATCGTAATACTCTATCCGGTCGATCACCCCGTCGTAGTTCCGGTCAACTTTGGCCTCTTTAGGCTTCACCGACGCCGCTTTATCCTGCGTAGCGGCTGTTGCCGGCGAAGCGGCTAATGCCTGCGAAGCGGCTGCGGCCATTGTCATCATAGTTACAACTAAGAATAAGCTCTTCTTCATGATCGAACTCCTCCTTACCTTATCGGCTTATTTACCTGATCGATCTGATCACGTAGTAGTCCATCGGTTTCGGCATATCGGTGTAAAGCACCGGCAAATTCAAAAGGCTCGCGTCTATTGTAGTAGGCAGGTCGCTCATAAACTTCTCGTCGATCTTCGGCCCTTCCGCAAACGCCCAGGCCAACAGCAGTTTATATCCCCACGGCTGCTGCAACGCCTTGGCATACACGGAATCGATGAGATCATTCCTGAAGACATCGATATACCCGTAGCCTCTGCTTAAGATACTGCCGTTGGCGCTACCGCTGCCGTAATTACCGCCGCCCATCAGATGGTTGTCGAAAATGACCAGCCCCGGAGGCGACGGCTCGAATATCTCCACGCGCTCCGTATCAGCGCTGCTGACGACGGTGCCGCGCAGATTGGCGGAAACTTCCCTATTCTGCGAACCGGCCCAGACCCACAAACCGCCGGAAGTTATATTCACGTCATACGGATTCTCTATTGTCCCGATGATGCCGCCGGCGCGCAGTTCCGACTTCGCCGTGGCGGTGAAACTTCCGTTATCGAGATCGAGCAGGTCCCCGTCGGTACAATTCAGGAATATCCCGTATCCTCCGTTTGCCGCCAGTGTCCCGGTAACGGTATTACTGCCGATCACGATATCGATAACCCCGGCGTCCGTGGTCAGCCCGAAGATACTGCCGAGAGTAACGGTGTCTGTTTCGGCTAAGTAAATATTACCGCTTGTGTTCACGCCAAGAGCGTAATCGTCTATGGTATCGACGGTTGTTTCGATCCTCGCCGGGTCGCCGGAGCCGCCGACACTGCCCAGCGCGGTGAAATACAAACCCGAAGAGAGCAGGTCTGCGGTCAGATCCAGGTCGGAATCTGTGATATCCCAGTCCGAATTCAAGTAAATATCGTCTCCGGATGCGGTCACCACGCCCAGACCTATATTGTTGCTGCCGCTGCCGCCGTCTTCCGTAGTCAGGTATATGTCGTTACCTGTCCCTCCGGCGGTCAGCTTCTGGGCGGTAAGATCGCCTGCCGCCGTTACCGCGGCATTTATTTTTATTTCACCGTCGGCGGTGGACAAACCGGTAGAAGTATTGAGGGCGCCCAGTATCACGCCGTCGTATTCGCTGATGTAAAGATCGGTGCCGACGTTTCCGCCGCTGTAGTCGTCTATGTTGGCGACCCGGGTGTCCAGGTAGTTCGCCGATGTGCCTACCGCGCCGCCGCTCTGCAGGTATAAAGAGGCGGCTACGACGTCAAGCCCGGTGGTATCGGCGTCGGTTATGTCCCCGTCGGAAACCAGGGAGACATCGTCATCCGCGGCGGTAACCAGCCCCACGTTTATGTTGTTGGAAGCGGAACCGCCGTCTAATGTGGTCAAAAGGATATTCCCCGCGCCCGCGGCGGTTACCGAAACCGCGTCCATATCTCCCGACGCGGTTTCGGCGGCGGTTATATCGATATCCCCGGTATCGGTCGTCAGGCCGTTCACCGACCCGAGGCTGACCCCGTCGTATTCGATGATATAGATGCTCTCGTAAACGTTGCTGCCGCTGATGTCGTCGATGGTGGAAACCCGTGTATCCAGTTCCAGCCCGCTTCCGTCCCCGCCGACAGTCCCGCCTGCCGCCAGATACAATCCGGAAGCCTCTATATCCACTACTTCATCATAGGTCAAATCGATGATATCATCGTTGGAGTTCAGGATCACGTCGTCGCCGGATGCGGTGAGCAGGCCCACCGCGATGTCGTTGACGTTCCCGGTGGAAGCCGCTCCGCCCTGCGATTTCAGGGAAATATCACCGCTGCCGCCCGCAGTTACCAGGGTCGCCGTCAACGTCCCGTCTTCCGTGGCGTTCGATTCCACGAATACCGAGCCGTTATCCGTTGATAAACCGGTGGAGGTCAACGCGCCCAGGTTAACCCCGTCGTATTCATTGATATAGATATTGCCCGCCACGTTCTCCGTCGCGGAATAATCGTCGATATTATTGACTCTCGTGTCCAGATAGTCGCCGGAGGCGCCAACATCCGCGCCGGCAGTCAAATAGAGCCTCCCGGCGTAAATGTCCACTCCGGTGTCCCCGTCGGTAATCGAACCGGCCGCGTTCAGGTAAACATCATCGTCCAGCGCGGTGATCAGCCCGGCTACGATATTGCCTGCTCCGGTAGTAAGATAAACGTTGCCGTCGTCCCCGGCGGTCACGGAAGAGGCCGTGAGCGCTCCTCCGGCCGTTACATAGATGTCCCCGGTATCGGTCGACAGGCCGTTCACCGCGCCCAGATTGACGGCGTCGGTCTCGTTGATATAGATCGTGTTGTGGATATTGGCGGAGGCGGACCTGTCGTCTATCGTGGAGACCGATGTATCCACATAGTCGCTCGAAGTCCCGATACTGCCGTTGGCCTCAAGAAGCAGCCCATAAGAGATCAGGTCTACTCCCCCGTCGCTATCCAGAATATCATTGTCGGAAACGAGAGTTATGACCGCCGACGTGGTTCCGGCTGTGACAACTCCGAGCTGAATATCGTTCAAACCGCCGACGCCTTCATTGGTCACAAGGGTAATACCGTTGGAATTGTCGGCGCTCACGGTGACACTGCCGGCTACCAGCGTGCCGTCGCCGTTATTGGCGGCGGTGATATAGATCGGGCCGCTGGTGGAAGTCAGGCCGTTCGTCGCGCCGAGCGTAACTCCGTCGTTCTCGTTTATGTATATGGAACCTGCCACGACGTTGCCGGCGACATTATCTATATACGCGACATCCGTGTCTATCGCGGCGCCGGTCCCGGTAGTTCCGCAGTAACCGGCTGCTTGAAGGTATAAATGATCTGCGACGACATCGATATCTCCGTCGGTATCTTCATCGGTTATGTTATTGGCGGAGATAAGGGTAACGTCGTCCCCCAGGGCGTTGACGTATCCGAGGGCGATATCGCTCGTATTGTAAGTAGTCAGGTAGATATCCCCGCTGCCGCCCGCGGTCACTTTAGCGGCGGTAAGGGTGCCTGAAGCGGAAACGCCGGCTTCCACTCTGATATCTCCGGAGACCGTAGTCAAGCCGTTCACCGAACCGAGATCCACATCATCGTATTCGCTGATGTAGATGGAGCCGGCTACGTTCCTGCCCGCGGCCGCGTCGTCTATGGTGGAGACATTTGTGTCTATATAATTACCGCTCGCGCCGAAAGAGCCGCCGGCCTGAAGGTAAAGCGCGCCGGCTACGATATCGGCGGCAGTCGCATAGCTATCGCTAATATCAAAATCCGAGACCAGAGTTACCGAATCGTTGGAAGCGGTAACCGGCCCGGAAAGAATAATGTCATTGGTAGAACCGCCGCCGTCTAATGTCTCCAGGATAACATCTCCGTCTCCGGACCCGCCTGAGGTACCGGCAGTAACCAGAGTTACCGTCATATCCCCTGCCGCAGACCTGGCCCCTTTGATCGTTATTGAACCGGTCCCGGTAGTGATGCTGGTTAGAGTAACTGCGTCGTCATCGGTAATATAAATGTCCCCCGCGGTGGTTGCCGCGGTCAGGTTGACGCAGGCGGTGTCAATATCCGCGTCGGTAGAGGATGCGCCGATACTGCCGGCGGCAGTTAATGAAACGCTTGTTGCGCTGACCTTGGTGGTATTCACCGTGTCGTCATAGATCGAACCGGCGGTGGCCGTTATTGTCGCTGTATCTCCGGCGGCGGTTACCGTCGCCAGATAAATATCCCCGCGTGTCGCGGTAATATCAACATTGGCTGTTCCACCGGCAACAACGCTGGTAACTATAGTGTTTCCGGTAGCGACGCTACCGCTGGTAATATTGATTAAACCGTTGTTGGTGGATATATCGCTCAAAGTTACGCCGCTTTCCTCCAAAATATAAATATCCCCTGTCCCGGACACGGAGGCGCTGATATAATCGACATCCGTATCCAGAGCGTTAGTCCCGGCGCCTGAGCCGATACCGCTCGCGGCCGTAATGCTCAAGATCCGGGCCGTGATGTCCGTGTCTCCGTCGGTGGTATCCGCGACGCCGGCTGCGGATGTCAGCGTGACGGTATTACCGACGGCAGTGATATTACCTTCCAAGTTCAAGGCGCCGACGGTTGATTCAAGGTCTATATCTCCGGCAGTGCTTATCACGTTTCCGGTTGACTGGATCGTGATTATATCGCCGTCAACCGTTATATCCCCTGCCGCCTGGATCTTAGAATTGCTATTCACATTTACATTGGCGGAAGAAACAGTTTGCCCGATATTCACATCGCCGCCCGCGCTCACCTGCGAATCGGTACCTGTTATGGTGATATCACTATTCGTCCCGGCATCAATAGAAATATTCCCGCTTCCTTCGGTAACTACCTTGCCGGCATACGACGCGGTGCCGATTAAGACCGCTCCTGCCGCGTTAATATCGATCGCGCCATTTACGGCGGTAACTGACGCCGCCGCATTCTGGGCGATATTCACGGCGTCATCGGCATTGATAGTAACAACGCCTGAACCCTTTGCGGAAACATCTCCGTCGAGGATTATATCTGCAGTTCCCGCGCCGGCGGTGTTATCCAGGGTAATATCTCCGCCTGCCTGGATGGAACCGGTAGAGGCAACGGTGATATTACCGGTGACCGCGGTATCCACGGTTACCGCCCCGCTGGTGACGAAGCTGCCGTTGAAAGTCACGTCATCGGCATCATTTATGATCAATGAGCCTATATTGGCGCCGTTTAGTATGACGTCGCTGGCAGAACCGTCCGCATCCAAAGTCAGATCTTTCTGTCCGATCAAATCCCCCAGATGGATGACATTACCGGAGCCGGTGGCAGTGATGGTAATATCCGCGGCAAGAGTAGTTGTCCCCACACCGGTGGTATCGATCGCGACCGCATTGATCGCGCCGCTTAACTGCGCGGTAGCTGAATTCAAATCCAGCAGGGTCGGATCGTCGCCCGCACCTACCGTATTCAGGTAAATACCGTTCTTGGCATTAAGGTTGATAGTATCCGCGCCGCTTAAGTCGGCATTAAAATATAATGAGCCGTTGGTGGAAGTGATCCCGCCGCTGCCTATGTCTGTCGCGGTCACCGCCCCGTTAAAGGTCATATCCCCAAGAGAAGTCAAGGTGATGGAATCAGCTACTGTACCGTCTAAAGTCACCGCGCCCTCATAAGTAGTCGAACCCAGAGTGTTATCCTGGGTGACAGTAACGTTGATAATCCCGTTATTATTGGCGGTGATGGTAGCGGCAGCGCTGGATACGCTGGCAGCCAGATTGACGTCATCTCCGGAAGTGGAACCATTGGCGGTAATATTGACGCTATCGGTGCCGGTAATGCCGGCGTTGATATTCACTTCATCGCCGCTGATGGTCACGCTCGCAGCGCCGATCGTTGCCCCTATAGTAATATCATCGCCGCTGGACAGGCCGGTCCTGATGGATACGGTCCCGGCAGCATTAATGGTGCCGCCGGCTCCGGTGGTAATGACATCGGCGGCATAAAGGGTAACAGCGGTAAGCGCGGTGCTTCCGCCGATATCGTCGTTGATAGTAATATCATCGGCGGAGTTAACGGTAAGGGTTTTGGAACCGTTGACAGAATCAAGGACCACATCACCGTCGGAATTAGTGGTGGTTAAGGTAACATTGTTATTCAAAAGCACGTTGCCGGCGCTGCTAAGATCAATACCTGCTGCGCCGTCCGCGGTTATATCGCCGTTTAATGTGGTTGAGCCGGAAGTAGTGGTTACAGAAACGCTGGACACCGGATCAGACGAACCGATGGTGCCAAGCACGACATTGCCTGAACCATCAGCGGTAACGGCAAAGGCTACTGCCTCGCCTGCCGAGTCGATCAGGGCCGTGCCGAAATCTATATATCCGTTATTGGCGGTGGTCTGGAAGGTGCCGGAATTGACAGTATCCAGTGTTACGGCATTGGCATTGATATCAATATTACCCCCTGCCAGCACAGTATTATAGAAAACTGCCGTAGAGGCGTTAACGGTCAGGGCTCCCGGATCTGTGGTATCACCGATAGTATTCTGGAATGTGACAATGCCGTTTAATGCATTTGCGGTCAATGTCTCGGTATTGTCCGAGGTCGCATTGACGGTATTGTAAAACGTCACATTGCCGTTGGCGCTGGATACGACGGCATTAGCCGCTAAAGTCACTGCCCCGTGCAGCGCCACATCGCCGCTGGTGGTGGAGGCTATGGTATTCGTGATGCCGGCGGCGCCCGCTATATCCACATCCCCGCCGCCGGAGATCTCGGTGCCGGAGGCGGTCCCCATAGTCAAAGTACCGGTGTTATTGATATCAATTGCGCCTGCGCCGGTGGTGGTGATCTTGCCGACGTAAGTTCCTGTGCCCAAGGCTATTGCTCCGGGAGAGGTGATATCGATCTCGCCGTTGACCGCGCTGACGCTGGCGGCAGCACTCTGGGCGATATTCACGGCGTCGTCCGCGCTGATTGCGATAGTGCTGGAACCGGTGGTGGAAACGTTACCGTTAAGCACGATATCCGCAGTCCCGGCGCCGGCGGTGTTATCTAAACTAACATTGCCGCCTGCCTGGATGGAACCGCTGACGGTGATATCGCCGGTAATCGCGGTATCCACGGTTACCCCGCCGCTGGTCACAAAATCACCGTTAAAACCGACGGTGGTCGCGGAGTCGATATCCAGAGAGGCGATATCGGCGTCGTTTAAGGTTACGGCTCCCCCGGCGGAGATCGTGAGATTATTTGCGCCGGTCAAGGGGCCGAGGGTTACGGTGCCTGCGCCTGCGGTAGTATCTATATCGATCGCTTGAGCCAGCGTCGTGAGGCCCACGCCGGAAGTATTGACGGTTTCAGCCGCGATATTACCGCTAAGGACCAACTGCTGCGCGCTGACAGATATATCTTCAAGCCTGAATGTTCCCCCAAATGTCCCGGCATAAACAGTGCCCTGGGCGGCAGTCAGGCTTAAGTCACGCGATGTAGCATCGTTTGAGTCAACCGTGCAGTTCAGACGGATATCACCATCAGTCGAAGTGAGTCCCACGCCGTCAATATTTACCCATATACTTCCGTCTATAGTCACATCTCCGTGGGCGGTAACACCAGTACCACTAGAGCTAAAAACCGTGCCGCCGCTGGAGTATTCTGCAATAAGATGTAGAGAACCGATGCTGTTATCAACAGGTCGGTAGATCCTTATTATGGAGGATCTTACGGTTACAGCAGGGGCTTCAAGATCACTACCCGCCCCTATTTCTATATCGGACAATGTAGAAGCAGTATTCGCAGTAAGAGTCAAAGAATGACCTGCTGTAAGAGCCGCTTGAACCGTAATATCTGCCCCGCCATTAATAGTGGTGAAAGTGGCGTCCTCAATGGCCGTCACCGCATGGTCGAGTAACATCGTGTTTCTTACAGCAGTCATGCTCGCATTAAGGACATTGCTTATGTCTGCGTTCAGGTCGATCGTATATTCGGCTCTCACCGTCAGGTCATGCCCTTGTCCGTTAACCGCGTTAAGAAGAACGCTCCGCGCCGAATCCAGTGTTACATCCGAACCTAACACGACATTGGTCGCCTGGCTTAAATCTATATCCTCTCCTACGTCGCTACCGTTAACGTCTATAGTGTGATTCAAAGTAGTAGTCCCGCTTGAGGTGATGGTCAAATCCTCAAGCTGAACGCTATCACCCACGGAATTCCCCAAGGTTACGTCGCCGCTGCCGGCGGCAAGAGTCAGGGAATCGGTGTTGGGCAAGGTGGCGTTGACGGTGCCGGAGATGTAAATATCGGCATTGGCGGCGGCGGTGCTGATGGTGCGGACGCCGCTAATGACTACATTATCATTGATCTCGATGGCGCCGGCAGAGGTTATATCCGCGGAGATAGTAGTGGTCCCGCCGGAGCCGTTTATGGTCAGGCTCCCCACGCTCACCGCTCCGCCAAAACTGGTTTTATTGGCGGTAATTATCAAAGAGGTCGGGTCGTCAGAATTTCCGATGGTGCTTGAAAAAGCGGCTTCCGCGGCATTAACGCTCAGGGAAAAAGCGCCGGAGACGTCTCCGGAGAAGGTAACGCTGTCGTTAAGGCTGGTAATAACGGAGGCGGCGCCGAGGGTAACACCCCTGGTAAAAGTGATGCTGCCTCCGGCAATAATATCGGCGGAAGTAGTGAGAGCGCCTGTTTTATCCGCGCCAAAAATCACCGACCCCGAACCTGTCTGTATATCGGCGCCTGCGGCGATCGTAGTCGCGTTGGTGGAATCTATACTGATGTTACCGGTTGTGGCTATTATCGATTTGTTTATCGTTAGGGTATCTCCGGCGTCTATATTCACATTCCCGGTGCCGCTGTCGAGAGCGGCGCCGATAGTGACCACGCCCGTCTGATTTATGGTAATGTCTCCCCCGGCGGTTGTAATCGTGCCGCCGGTATTATCGAAGGTGGTCCCCGCGGAAATAAAACTCCCTCCCCGGGTATTTATCGCGGCGCCGATAGTGATCCCGGCTGAATGACCGCTAAGGTCCACCGCGCCGCCGTTGGTGGTGATCGTGCCCAAGGCGCCGCTGGTAAAAGATGTCCCATTCGAATCAAAGGTGCCGCCGTTCAAAGCAACGGAATTGTTGAGTGTAACCGTCCCTGTCGCGTTTAAATTCAAACTTCCGGAGCCGGAGAAATGTACGGCGGTATCGAGCGTTATATTATTTTCCGCAGTCAAGGTAAGGCTGTGGGCGGTCGTATTGGTTAAAGCCTTGCCCGGGGCGTTGAGCGTAATATTGCCCGCGCTTGCGACGCTGCCGCTTACCGTGGTAATAATGGTATCTCCATTAGCAAGATGCCCGATCAAGGTATCGATATCTATCTGCGACGTGGCGCGGGCGGAATCATCCGCCCAATTGTCACCGGTCCAGAGGGTATCGTCAACGCCGGCGTCATTGATGGTAATGTCCGTAGGGTCTATCAATAACAATCCGGCTTTACCGCGAGGAGCGCTTCTGTCGATAATGCCGTTGACTTCCACATATTTCTGTCCGCTGAACTCTACAAAACCGCCGTCGCCGGAGTTATCCCCGCCTCTGACCGCGATTTGGGCGGTAGGAGCCATCAACGCGCTGTCGGGAGAGAAAACCACCACCCTGCCGCCGTTGCCGTTTACGCCGGCATTCGCGGTAGTAGCGCTATGCGTCCCTAATGCCACAGTCTTAGCGGCGCGCAATTCAACATTACCGCCGCCGCCCGCGCCAAGACCGTCTGCTTTTACGGTCCCGAACTGACCGACTTTTTCTCCGCGTATTTCGATTGTGCCGCCCTTAGCTCCGCTCTCAACCGCGCTTGCGTCAAGAATACCCGTATTTTGTATTATTCCTTCGCTATTGGAAACCAGGACGATCTTACCGCCCTTGTTTACCATAGAGCCGGCCTTGACCACGCCGGACTGATTGATCAATTTGCTGAAGACGTCCTGGGCTGCTTCGGTTTCGATATAGACCTTGCCGCCGTTGGCGTTTATTTCGCCGACGTTGTCCACCCCGAACTCGACCTTCTTACCTTCTTTATCGTAAACGTTGTCCAGTACCTTCCCATCCACCGCCACCTGGATCAATCCTTCGCTGTCGGCGTTCAGAGTTACTTTACTGCCGCTGACCAGGTTCACCGTGCCGAGGCCGGCATTTATCACGCCTTCATTCCTCACCGCGCCGCCGGCCAAAGTAACACCCATCGGCCCAGTTGCGTTGATCTCTCCCAGATTGGTGATCAGTCCGGCGTCGGCTCCGCCCTGCTCCAGCAGATAGTCACCGTTTATGAAATCCTGTATGGACATGTTGAGGGTGGAGACCAGCAGGCCGGCCACGTTGACCTGCGCGCCGGAACCGAAAAGGATACCGCTGGGGTTAAGAAGAAAAACGTTGCAGTTGGCGGTGAGTGAACCTTGTATATTGGAGAGCGCGCCGGTGATATCGCGGTGCAAAATCACCGCGGAAGCCTCTTGGGCGATGTTGTTGACGCTGTTGGCGGCGCCGATATTGAAACCTCCGCTCCAGTCTATCCAGGTCTTGGCGGAGCCGGTAGCCACGGTCATATTCGTACCGTCGGAAGTAATAGCGGCATTGCCGGCCTGAACCACGGCCCCGGCGGGGAGATCTCCGGCGAACGCGGCTGTATGACAATTCGTAAGCGCCAGCAATGCGGATACGATGACCACAACTGCCTTATTCATTTTTATATACCGGCCTTGAGCTCTCATTTTTCCCCCTGCCATCGGTTTAATGTAAATGCTGAAAGATGATATGAATAATGACAAATCGCAGATCACGCCGGCCCGCGCATTACCAGTCGTACTGCATCCCGAAATGCACCCTGCTGTTGGAATCGTCGCTGGGCTTTTCTTTACCCAACGGGAACCCGAAATCTATGCGGGCGCGCAGATGCTCATAGAGGTCGAAACGGAAACCGAAACCGGCGCCGACCAGGAATTTCTCGTTAACCTCGCCTACCCTCGGCTTGTTAATATAACCTTTACCGGCGTCAATGAAACCAACCACCTGCACGGCATCGATAATCCTGGTGTGTTTCTTATCGAACGGGACTTTCAATATGGATGGAAGCAGGAAAGGCGGCATACGCAGTTCCACGGTATTGATCCAGCCGTAATCCGCCAGATACTCGTTCTCCTGGAAGCCTCGGACGCTGTCCGCGCCGCCGAGCGTCATCTGCGCTCCGCTGACAAGCGCGAAAGGCGTGTACTGACCTTTAAAGGAATTGATCAGCCACATCGAACCGGGCAGCCTGGTGACCCTGGAAACGGAACCGGTATATTTCTGGAACTCCCCGCCGGCGTCAATACGGCTGGCATCCACATCATGCTTATCCATGGAACCAAGAAACTCCGGTATGCCGAAATGGGCTTCGGTGACCAGACCGGTGCGGCCTAGATTGTCTTTTTCCTCAAAATTTATGCCGGCTTTCAGGATACGTAATTCATCATTAGACGTCAACCCTTCCATAATATCGTTGTGAACGCTTAAAGAATCAAATCCGGCGGTAAGGTTGCTGGTCAAGGTCAGGCTGGAACCTGAATCCTCATCAACGAATTCTTTATCGAGCCAGGGATGACTGACGTATAACCCCCAAAGTTCCGCATGGCCGGTGGGAGAAAGCCCGGGAACGGCAAACTGTCCCCCGATGTCGGCTTTCGAATAAGCTACATAAGCTCCGGCGCGGGTGTTGTATTTAGATACAGGCATATCATAAACCGCGCTCCCGCTATAGACCTCTGTTTTGCTGTTGGCAATAAACCTCAAGGAAAGGATATCATCGTTGCCTAAGAGATTGGTATTCCTGTAACCCAGCCCCCAGCGGTTGAGACTGGTGTATCTGGTGCCGCGGTTATTTAGCTCCGCGGAGAAATGATGCGGAGACCTTTCATTTTCCACCTTCAGCAGGATATCCGAGGTCTCCGCAGTGGCTCCGGGAGACAACACCGCTCGCACGGTGCGGTCGGGCTGTTTGTTTATCTGTTTCAGAGAAGATTCTATCCTGGCGGAATTGAGTATCTGGCCTTTCTCCACAAGGAACCTGCGCCTGATGACCTCCGGTTTGCTGTATTTCGGCTTCTCCACCGTGATCTCGCCTACCCTGCCTTCCACCACGGTGAATTCAACGGTATTATTGCTTATTTCCTGCGGCGGCAGGTAAGCCAGGCTGACTAAGTACCCCTTCTTGCGGTAAAGCGCGGTAATATCGTCGGCGGCTTTCTTCAGATCGCTCATCGAAAGCTCTTTGCTTTGATATTTAACCAGTACCTTTTCCAGCTCCTCCGCGCTAAAAAGCCGGGCTCCGCTTACCACGAATTTCTTTATCATGGTCAGTACTCTGTTAAAAAATATTTTTGTTCTCGATTATTTTCAAAAACAGTTTTTATGTAAGTCGTGAGTTTTCGTAACTTACGTAATTACAATGCGTTGCGTGAAGATTCATATTGCTTTCTTGTCGTAACCCCTGTTATTATATAGGGGTAAAGACAATTTAAAACAACCTGACAAGGAGCAACGCATGAAGCAAATTTCCGGCCGGCCTCTTCGCTGCATAGATCAATTCTTAAATCACTTCCAGCCGCTCTTTTCAAAAACACAGATGCATGTTTTACGCCAATTAGTTCAGGCGATGTTCTTTGATTATAAACGCCTGTCTCTGACCGAAGCGGCAAAACGCGTCAATTGCGATTATCAAAAACTCCAATACTTCTTCAGCGAATCTGACTGGGACATTGAACGTTTGAATGCAATCCGTCTAAAGATTATTCAGCGTCAAAACACTACACGTGCTACAATAAAGGGCGTTATGGCCATTGATGATACCGCCGTACCTAAACCGTATGCCCAAAATACCGAAGGAGCCTCATTTCAATACTGCGGCTGCCTCGGGCATAATGAAAACGCCAACATTGCGGTCGCCTCTTGCTTTGTCTCTTCCTCCAAGCATTTCCCCGTCAACTTCAAATCCTATATCCCCATTCAGGGCACGCCGCCGGAGAACTTTAAAAGCAAACTTGATCTTGCGCAAGAACTCATCAAAGATGCGATTGAAAAAAAGATACCCTTCTCCGCCGTTGTCTTCGATGCCTGGTATGCCTCAACCGATTTAATCGAATTCATCTCCTCCAAAGACCTCTGCCTTGTCGCCGAAGTTAAATTGAACCGCTCTATCTTTTTTACTCATCCGCAGACAAAACAAGGAACAAACCTACGCGCGGATCACATAATCCCAATTATCAGACAATTCTTATCCGCCAAACTTAAACCCGCGCATATCCAACAGGCAGACGGCTCGATAAAATCAGTCCTGACCTACACCTTGAAATCCAGACTCAAAGACTGCTCTACCCCTTTGCAGGTATTCTTCGTCTTTGATAAATGGTCATCGCATGATGATAAAGATATGCATATCCTTATCACCAACAACCTGGCCTTATCCGCTGAAGACGCCATTAAGACTTATCTCCTGCGCTGGGGCATTGAAGAGTCCTTCCGGGAACTCAAGGACGACTTTTGCTTCGACCAGTACCAAGTCCGCCATCAGAAACAGATCCAACGTCATTGGATCATATCTTTTCTGGCGTGGTCCTTGGCCTATTGGATTAAGCAAAACGCCTGCCTCTCCAAGATAATCGCGGAACCGCCAGAGTCTATCTCTCAATGCAAGGAATCTGTCGCTTTCCTTATCATTATCGACTCCGCCATGCTCCTCTCGAGAAACCCTGACGCCGCACAATTCCAATCTATCAAATCTCAACGCTTTAAAGAACGAATCCAAAATTAACAAAGTACTGCATGGTCTTGGGTTCGGGAGGAGCGAGCATTGCCTTGACTTCAGGCACCACTTCCGCGATCTTTTCCAGCACCTTCTTCTGCTGTTCGATCAATTCGGCCTGTCCGGCCACGGTCTTCTCCAACCGG